>WLWD01003968.1_pt1 | contig 29672 bp, 34 predicted proteins | sample 6712731 | NCBI WGS metagenome assembly WLWD01 (sample SAMN12718690, study PRJNA576275) | sponge metagenome | isolation source: marine sponge | host: Mycale hentscheli | place: New Zealand: South Island, Marlborough, Capsize Point | collected 2014-11-01
CAGTGTATTCATTCTAGCTCTTTAGTTTTGAAAGATTAAATGGGATTTTAGGAAGCTATCACACAAATTGTGGCGACATTTCATTACAGTTAATGAGAAAATTTACTTTCAGCGTAAGACATGGTGTTGATAGTTGGCCAGCAAAGTATAGGGATGACTTCTTGTTAACTAAACATGAATACGTAAAAGGATCCTTGTAAGCATGCTCTTTCAGTAAACCAAAAGACATAAAGCCTTTAGTCCATGAGCCAGAGGCCCAAATTCTGGTAATCGGTAAGCATTTTTTATGAAGGTACATACCTCTGGAAGTGGAAAATGCATGATAGCATCACAGCTATGGTAGCTTGTGGTTTTTATCACCCATTTTGTAGCCCCACCCATAATTTTCCATGAAATGGCAAGTATATTATTTTCAGACTTTGTGTGTAGTATGTCCATTAGCATACTTCATACCCGTAGCCAGGGGGGGTTCGAGGGGTTCAGTCGAACCCCCCTTTAGAGTGACCGGAAATAAATATTTTAGCCACACCCCACATATAACTATTGGAATATCGTCATCTGTTCAATCGTGCTGAACCAGCGCTTGAATTATCTGCCATTTCTGGCCTAGTGTGAGTCCAAGTGACCTAATAAACATTCAGCTCCTTGGATACAAAATTTCGCTCTCACATCGGCATGAGTAAAGCTTGCTACTTTATATTTATTCTTTATAAAGCGTAACGTAATGCACTTATAAATTAGTAAGAGTAATAGCACCAATAAGCGTTCAATATTAATAGCACAAGCAACGGAATTTTTTCAACAGATTAGAAAGGGAGCCATCCGGAAGTATCTGAGAAAGTTAAACCTGAAATGCACAGATAATTGTAGCTACACTGCAAATGATTAAAAAAAAAACTGGCCTACTATTAGCGAGTGATAGCACGGGTAACTCGTGCTATTAGGGATCAGTAGGGCTCGCAAAGCTATTGAAATAGCACTCCGATTTGCCTCGTGTTATTTTAATTGCGTTGTTCGTGCTATTAATCCCGAATAGCACGGTTAATAGTAGGCCAGCTTCATAAAAATTGCACGAGACTACAGTAAGCTAAAGATCATTTACAGTGTGGCTACTATGTATAGTGCAGTCACTATCTCTGTAAATCAGGATAAACTTTCTCTTGAATTTTGCTTTAATAGATGGCTCCTCCTAATCTGTTGCAAAAACTCTGTCTAATTATAAGGGTATAGCTTCTGCGCTAAAAAATGACGTCTCCAACTAGAAACTACAACTCTACAATTCCAAGGCTAGAGCTGCATGCTTGTGCACTTACTCTTATTAAGCTACGGTGGCATTTCACTTTGTCCCGTTCTATTTCACTTAGTTCGATTTTTCCAATACAATTTGAACAGGCAGTTTACACGCCGTACTATTAAATAACTTGTAGTACGAATAAGGCGTATTAATGATGCACTGTATTGGTTACACGAGAATAATACCGCTTTTCTCTCGAATATCAACAGATTATAGTTTGAAGTAGAATACCTAGAGCAAATTATAAGCTTTAGTGCACTTATCTTTTGTTTTTTAGTATTGTAGAAGAATTAACGAGGAAACAAAAGTAAGTGTGGCTTTTTGCGCCTTAAAATCCGAACCCCCCAATGCGAACCTCTGGCTACGGGCCTGTACTTAATGTTATTTCGAGCATGAGGAGGGTTTTCATGCATGATTCAATCTTGTGGTCACTTAACCACACCCCCATCATCATGTGCTGACTCATCAAAAAAGCAGGTGTTTTTTTTTTTTTGCTGGATATTGTACCTGGCAAGTTGAGAGTGTCTTGAGATTCTGGAAAAGGAGATGAAAGTGAAGAAGTGTGTCTTGAGATTCTGGAAAAGGAGAGTGAAGAAGCAGCTAGTTTTAGTTAAACACAACAGTCTAGAATCCAGTTTCAAACTGGATATCATTTTCTGTCTGCTTTTGATATGCCCTCACTTAATATTCTTATGTAGACATACTATACTTCAAACTGTTCCAATAATGGAAGAAGCCAGGGAAGAGTGCTGTATTATCTGTACACTAAGAACTTCAGATAATGATAGTCACTTAGTGAGTCCCAAAACATATGATTCATGGCAAAACTTGCTTAAAGCTGCTGAGTTGAGAAAGTATGGCCCAATTACAGATGCTACCAAGGAGCTAGGAGGGAATGAATTTCCTAAAATCTATTACCATCGACGGGTGTAGGAGCATTTTTACCATTGCTGCTGAGGCCCACTACCACACATCTTGCTATAAGAACTACACAAGAGTAATAAAGAAGGCATCTAAGGATGATGATGAGAGAGTGAGTGAAGATGATACTTATCAAATAGTAGAAAGACAAGTTTTGCTGATCGTTTTGAGCATATTCGAACTGTTGTCATTCCAAACAAGAAAATTGTGCCTGTTAGTTCTTTGACCACTAATCTAGAATCATCTATGATATCTGGTAGAGTCAGAGTCATCCGTGATTCAACACGGAAGCACATTCGTCGGAGACTAGAATCAGATCTAGCAAATTCTATTCAAATCTATCCTGATGACAAGGGAAAGCTGTTGATGGTTCCCGACAGTGTACAACTACATGATGCTGTTTAGAAATCCAGAGTTTGCGTAAGGAACTTGGATTTTGGAAAGGCAAAGTAACTGATCTTACAAAGATTACCGATCAAGTGTCATCAGCGATCAGATAAGCCATTAAAGAGAACAAAAAACCAACTCCTTTCCCATCTGATGTGACCAGTACTGATTGGCCCATACCTTAAACGGTTTCTTATTGGTCTTCTGACAGGTAATCCAGATGTACAGTGTCCATAACTTTAGTTCAGTCATTTGGTCAAGACTTCCTATATGCTGTCACATGTGGCCAACACAAGCCACCAAAGCATGTGCTTCTTCCATACGCAGTTAAAACTCTGACTGGAAATGTTGAAGATTCTGAACAAATTTGGACATGGTGTTTCTTATTCTCAACTGGAAGAAAATGAAACAGCTTTGTGTCTCCAGAAGTTAGCAGCCAGTGTCAACCAAAAGGTTGCACTTCCAGCCTATATTAAGCCCTATGTCTTTACTAATCTTGCGTGGGATAACATTGATAGACTTGTGTGAGCATTATTCCCCCCAAATGGTACCGACCGAACCCCCTGGCTCATGGACTACTTTACCACCTGTTCATGAAACTGCTTGGAATCCTCACCAAAAAGTATTAGTTCGTGAACTTTTTCATCTGATGTTGATATTCAAATTTTGTATGATATAGTTCCTGCTGTCTGTTGGTGGACGATTTATACTTGGGTCCAGCAAAAGTAGATTTATCACTAAGTCACATATGTTGGCTATGCATCCAAAACACAATAAACTTTACTTAGCTAAAATTGAACATTTTGCAAAGGCAGTTATACGAAATAACTCAACAACAACTTCTAAATGGATAGCATGTGTAAGTTTCTACTATGCTCATGATTATCAACAATGGTTTGGTGGACCAACATCTGTTTGGACTCGATCTGTTTTTGAAACTTCATATATTTTACTTACTGGGATTCATTGCCAAGTTGCAATTTCTGAAGCAGACAAATTTTGGGCATGAACTTAGAATGCAAACAGTATTTGTGGTGTCCAGATTATCTAACAGTTTCAATGATTAATAGTTTCATTCATTTTTAGCTATACACTCAATCCCCTCTTATCCGGGCACCCTGGGACCAGAGGCTGCCCGTATCTCAGGTTTGCCCGTAACTCAGAAAAATATTCACACTCACTTATTACTGAATTAGAATCTTTTTTTTTTATATAGAATTGAAATACAATACACCCAATGATGAATTTACACTAATTGCTGTGATGTTTTAAGTATGATAGTAGACTAGTTTGTTTCATTGAGTCCGACCTAATTATAGCAGCTTCATCTCGCCATTTCTTTACTAACAGCAGATGAGCGGGGTCTGCATTCTTCTGTTCCAGCCAATGGAGAGTAACTTCCAGAGCACTAAATGCCTCGCTGGGACTCACGTTGGGCTCACTAGCAGCATCTTCCTCGTCTGAACTGTCCTCTCTGGCATTGCTTCCACCATCCACCATTTCCTCAACAATCTCATCATCATTTAAAAGTTCATGTCCAGGTTCACCAAGGTCTGCCTCCATCCACTCAGCAACAGCATCACAAGTCTCATCATCAAATGCAGCTTGGACAAAATCAGTATCTGGTAGATCACTGCCTTCACCTTCCGAACAATTAACATCAGCAAACTCGGACTCTGACTCTGACTCTGGTAGAAGTTTACTCCAGGCCTTGCGGAGACTATCGGGGCTAGCTTCTTCCCAAGCAGAGGCAATCCAATAGATGACCTGTTTCATGTTGCAGGCTTTCAGGATCTCCGGTACAGACTTGTCTTCAGACTCATTCTCTAAAACAATATGTGCTAGCAACTTCCTCTTATAGCGACGCTTGCAAGGATCCAGGACACCCTGATCCATCGGCTGGATGGCAGCAGTGGTGTTTGGTGGCAAGAACATCGCCTTAATCATGCCATCATCAGACTTCAACGTTTCAGAGGATGGGTGTGACGGGGCATTGTCCAGGAGCAAGAGTGCTTTCTTCTCCATCCCATGGTCACTACAAAACCTTCTCACAGATGGCACAAAATGCTGGTGAAACCAATCGCTAAATATTTTACTGTCCATCCAGGACTTCGCCTGAGCATAATATTTTACTGGTAAACTGTTCATGTCCATGTGTTTAAAACACCTTGGCTTCTTGCTTTTATTAATGAATACCAGAGGAAGACGAATATTTCCGGAGGCATTGGAGCAACCTAAAATGGTCACTTGGTCCTTGGCCTTCTTGAAATTGGCAGCTCTAGCTATGCCAGAAGAGTTCAAAGAACATGAAGGAGTCATTCGCCACCATAGTCCAGTTTCATCCGCATTGAAAATCTGGTCTCGGGAATAGCCTTCACTTGCAATGACTTTCTTCAACTCTTCACGAAAAGGTTCAATTGCTGACACATCTGAAGACAGAATCTCTCCTCTCAACTGGACGTTCTTGATGCCATGACGCTGGTTGAATCTTGTGAGCCATCCTGTGCTTCCCTTGAAGCTCTCTGGGTCAGCATCTGGGTACAGCTTGTAAAAGAATGATCGGGCTTTTTCTTAAATAAGCACTCCTGAAACTGTAGCACCCTTGGACCTCTGCTGACAAAACCATCTCCAGCAGGCTTCGTCTACTAATTCAAACCTTGGAGGACGTATAATGCACCTCTTTTTGTTCGAAAATGCTGGTGACTCACTTGAAGAAATAGCGTTAATTATTTTCTGTCGGTCCTTCCAGATGTCCGAAACGGTAGACTTCGCTACTCCAAATTATTCTCCGACTACACGCTGAGACAAACCCTTCTCCAGTTCCTTTAGAATTTCCAGTTTCTTCTCCAGCGTTAGAACTGACCGCTTTCGCTTGCTACCAACTGCGGGCCTCTCCATTTCAGCTCTGGTAACGAAGTCCACGTGGAAATCTGCTATAGGTAAGGATCGACGCGATATACGCGAACGGTAAGAATAGACGAAAGGAGTTTGAATAACCCCGCCCGGTAGATAGGCGTGCCCGTAATAGAGGCGTCCGGTTAAGAGGGGATTGAGTGTATATATCATTTCTTTAAAAATATATGATTTGGCAATCAAAATACATCGTTGCAATTATAATTGGGTTACAAAAAAAAACTGATTATTCAATGCAGCTGGTTGTGGTAGCTGCAATGTTTCCCTCTTTATCTCATTTTCCCACCTTTTTTGTGAATTGCGTGCAGAAATTTAGCTCCAACTTTACAGCTGCTCCTGGAGCCTGCTTTGTGCTGCTGCTCAAGTACAACTTGGGAACATTTTACTTCCCTTAGTTATATTACCTGCAGCTGCTTTAACCCATTCACTGGCACAAGCGCCTATAGGCGCTTGTAGGGGTTTGTTTGGATAAATGGTAGTCAGGCAGGAGGTGAATGGGAGTAGTTATCTCTGACCTTCAGAATCCTCCTTGATATCCCAACTAAACAATTACCCACTATAGTACCAAGATAGATAACACAATGAGTTTTAGATACTAATACTACTATAAAGGTAACTACAGAAACTAAAACAATGTTGTAAGGAGTAGTGAGCATGTCAGCCTTTAGGCATATGGGCAGCTGCCCTGACCTGCAGGGAACAGTTGTGTATATATAGAATGAAACAAGTACTATTATAAAAATGATGACTCACCTACAAAGAGACAGGTGTTGTCTGACATAGCTAGAACGTTTGATATTCAGAGGCTTAGCTAGCTCACGTAAAGTGGGGGGGGGGGGGGGGGGGGGCTGATATCCCGCCAAAGCAATCACTACATTAAAGTTAATGTAATGCACAATTATTTCACTATTGTAGTAAGTTAAACAAAAATTAAAAATTGCCAAAGTATCTTTTTCTTTCATCAAGTATTTCAACAAATTCTTCAGCTATCAAAATTAAATCCAAGTTTTCTGTAAGCTCTTTGTGAGCATTTTAAAAGTAAACAGTTATTTAAACGTTTTTCTGTCATACTTGAACGTAAGTAAGTATTTATTCTCTTCATAGTTGAAAATGTTCGTTCAGAGGTGGCAGAGGTTATCAAAATTGTACACATAAGACGAAGTAATTTATGTACAGAGGGTAGCATGTCCTTCAAAACTCCATTGTTCTTGTTCATTGCACTAACTTATCCATATCTTTTGATTGGCATTTATGAATATAATGTGAAAATCAGGTAAATACAAATGTGTCTGGTTACTTATATTCAATACATGTGTATTGTATAGTTGATATAAAGTGGGGGGGGGCTTAGCCCCACTTATTATAAAAGTGGGGGGGGGCTCTAGCCCCCCCAGCCCCCCCTGTGGCTATGCCACTGATATTCTCGGCTGGTTCACTCCAACTACTATTCAATTAAAAATTTTGTTGCAGAGGACTTGGATGCTGGGTCTTGAGTAGAATCATGTCTTACCTGACGACCTAGTCAGCATTTGGCGACAGTGGCGGGAGGAGTTACCTTTGGTAACAAATCATCCAATCTCCAGGAAATATTTCAAACCCCGAGAAGAAGCTCTCTACAATTACATGGCTTTTTGTGATTCTTCACAACTGGCCATCGCTGCAGTTGTATATGTTCGAGCACTCACAATACCCCCAGATATCTTGAAGTTAGGGTCAGAGAGGTTTAACCCTTTCGTTCCGGATCCCACTTTAAAGCGGGTGAAGACCGGTTGGCTCCTCCGAATTTTAAAAAAAAGTTACTTTATAGCTAGAACCTTCAGATTGCATACACAGGTTCCCAATGCATTGGAGAAGCATCTAAAATAGCTTTCAGCCAGGACTGCTTCGACAGTACCTCACAGCAGTTGCGTTATTTCTTCCTCGGCAAAAAAAAAAACATCGGTTCTCCGTCGAATTTTAAAAAAAAGTTACCTTCTTCACAGCAGCTTCATTTATGAATCCAGTCATCTCCAGAGCTTTGTAGAAGCAGCGAAAAATTGCTTGAGCTCAGTAGCCTTCCATAACACATTGAAACAACCGCTTCTTTGCCGACCAAGACTTTGCGGTTTGACTTACTGTCTTCTCCATTTTTTATAAAATCGCCAGTTTAACTGGGGGCCTCCTTATTATGTACAGTCTTAGGTAATGCTTATTACATCATAGGAAAAAAGTGAGCGTGTCGTGTGATCCCGGTAACTATGCAAAAAAAAAAAATGTTTTCAAAGTCATTTTTTGGAAGATGGCGTCTACAAGTTACAATGCGGTGCAAGTTTTAGACTTGCTTGATGCTGACTCTAACGACTCAGGATCAAACAGAGAGAAGGGAGACGACATCTAGGGCTATAGGAGACCCTGTATCAGGGTTGGTGGACCAGACCCTGTCAACTCTGATACTGAAAATGGGAGTCAAGAAGATGATCGAGGTAAGCTTGTCTTTCTCTTGTCTTTCTCTAGAAAAATAGCAAGCTTCTGTTGTAGAAAGGACTTATTTATAGCTATATTGAGATAGAGTAAGCTGTTTAGCTATAATATATATATATTTCATTGAGTTTTGAGATTTGAAAGTGGCTTGTGGTTTTTTGAACAAATTCAAATTTTCAAAAAAAATAAAAAAATTTTTTACCACATATACTACTAGGACCAGATGTGAATGCAGTCACCGACCCCGATTACGCAGATGAGGCGACAGGAGCAGAGTCTTCCAGTGATGAAGGAGAGGATACCGGACCTGAGTCTTCCAATGATGAAACACGAATAGGCAGCAGGTTCCAGTGATGAAGAAGAGGAAGTGGCTCCTCCTGCTCCGAGTTCTGGACGTCCTCGCGGTCTAGGAAGGCGGGAACCGAAGAACAAGAGTCGGGTGGATGAGGTAGGGGGAGAGTGGCACACCCATTGATATTCCATAATCTTTTGTGTGAAGGACCACAGACTTTGATATTTGTGGCTGCTCCCCCCCCCCCCCTCCCCCCCCCTGAACATCCCAAAAGTTGTAATATGTATTGTTATTGTCGTTGTCGTTGTCTGTGTTTTTGTGGTGTTGTAGTGGAGCTTTCACACTTGATGTATATGTGACCCGCTCTGAGAAAACAGACCACTTTTAATTTTTTCCGCAACCGCACAATAGGCAAAACCCCAGTAGGGTGAAAAACAATGAAAAAAATTTTCATTCAATATTCTTAAACTTCAGGCTTTCCTTCACCTGTGCGCCAAAATTTAAACCCTAACTCTAACGCTTTCTGTGTCAAACAGCCCTCTAAAACACTAACTTAAGAAATGGCCGTCCGTGTACGGACTTAGTAACTTACGTCATTATAGATGTTGCTATAGCAATTCCCGCGAAGTCTAAGCAGCCAAAATGGCGGATAAAGACGTAGCTAGAGCTCTGAATATACTGGGCGCTGATAGAGACCTGATAAATTCTGACAGCAGCGAGCTCTTGGATCTCATCAACGACTACTGGGCCGACGATGAACCCGACGACCTCAATGCCGGTATGGTAACCGCACCTACTAGGCCACTAAAATTCCTTTTTTTTTGCCTTATCTAAGATCAGTGCTAATTAAGTTTGTGTGTAACTTGTAATAGATGAATGCAATCAACTAGAAACATTTGATGTGCAATCTGATAGTGATGAAGAGCTTGATTCACAAGTCAGTGAGGTTACAGCAAGTGAAATAGTGAATGCTAGTTATGTTAGTGTCTCTCAGCTGAATTCAATGGAATTTGCTGATGAAAGAGCTATTGATATGGCTGAGAATGCATCAATAGTCAAGTTTAATGAGAATGGATGCAATAATTGTCATTATGGAGATGATAACGGTCCCTGCTGTGCCAGCATGTCAGTTGACCACTATCACACAGTTCGCTGCCAGATGCAGGATTTAACCCATGACGAACTGGACTTGGTAGTGATGGGACAGATAATGGCAGGTTGTACTGATCCATCCTTGAGTGGCAAGAGAGTGTCGCACACCACCTTTTTCCACTGTGGAAAACGAATCTGTTTGAAGACGTTCCTCTTCCTCCATTCCATTGGCTACACTCGCTACAAAAATATTAAAGCAAGTTATTTAGTTCGAGGAGTGGAGACTAGAGTTCACAAAAATAAAGGCAGACATCCTGTATTAGGATTAAGCTTTGATGACGTTAAAGGTGTAATACAATTCGTCATGAATTACTCAGGTACAATTAAATAAAATAGATTTATAATTAGGAAATAAGTATTAATTAGAATACAACTGTTTAAAAGTATGCTTACAATTAGATGCCAATGCTCTCCTCCTACCTGGCCGAGTTCCTGGGTACAAAAGTTCTGATATAAAGCTCTTGCCATCTAGTACAACCAAACATGCAATATGGGAACTCTACATACAGGCGACAGTAAGTGATGACTCACTTAGAGCTGTTGGCTACTCCACATTCACACGTCTATGGCGTGAGCTACTCCCCAACATTGTGGTCATGAAGCCCATGAGTGACCTGTGCTGGGTTTGTCAGCAGAATAGCAGATTTATTACTAGATCTTCCAATAAACCTGAAGAGGAGAAATCAGCAGTAAGTTAATAACATAACTAATTATTTTAACATACTTGAATAATTTTAATTTTAATTAGACCATAAAAGCAGCAGAACAACACCTAACTGAGGTAACAAGGGAACGATCAGTCTACCGTCATGCTTTGGAAGAGGCTAAAGTTTCCATTAAAACTCACTTCACCACCTCAGCTGGTGCTTTTGAGCCTCCGTCTCCAGGTAGCAACAGGATTGCCAACTCCACACCAATATTTGCCCATTACAGCTTCGATATGGCCCAGCAAGTCTTCTACCCAAATGATCCCCTCCAACCAGGTCCTGTGTACTTTCTCACACCAAGAAAATGCGCAATATTTGGTGTATGTAGTGAGGCAATACCTAGGCAGGTGAACTACCTTATAGATGAGAATTTTGACGTGGGGAAGGGAGCTAATGCTATCATCAGTATGCTTGACCACTTTTTTGACCACCATGGACTAGGTGAAAGGAAAGTACACCTGCATGCAGACAATTGTAGTGGTCAAAATAAGAATTCCACAATGGTTCACTACCTGTTGCACAGAGTCATGACTGGAAAACATGACACTATCACTTTGTCATTCATGATTGCTGGGCACACTAAGTTCAGCCCAGACTGGTGTTTTGGCCTTCTGAAAAAGAAGTATAGGCGTACATGTATAGGAGGACTACCTGACCTAGTGGAAGTGGTTAACAACTCTTCAGTCGTTAACGTGGCTCAAGTAGTGGGCTCAGTAGATGGACAAGTCTTGGTACCTACCTTTGACTGGCAAGCTTACTTTGCTCCTGTCTTTGTGAAACTGAAAGGCATAAAGAAGCTCCACCATATTCGTTTCCAATCTGATTCACCTGGATTTGTTTTCGTTAAAGAATTCAGCAACTCAGATGAAAATAAAGTGTGTTTAATTAAGAAGGGATCACAATCACTACTTCCTGGTACCCAGCCTCCACAGCTAACTGCAACTGGTCTTTCCTTACAGCGCCAGTGGTATCTACACAACAAAATTCGGGAGTTTTGTCCTGAGGATATGCAAGATACTACTTGTCCTTTACCTACTCAGCGTCTTGATGACCAGTGCACTCCTTCCCGCTCACCATCGCCAGTCCCAGCTTCAATTACAGATTCCCCAAATTTTGATGAACCTCAGCAAAAACGAAGGCGACATTGTGGATTATGCCATAAAACTGGACACAACTCCCGCACATGCCCTGAAAAATAGTAAAACAAACTTTGTTTCATTAATTTTTTCTTTGATTATGAATTATCCTAATTTCAGTCAACACTATCATTGCATTATGGAACTTTGAATCAAACAATAATTAGCTAGGGATACAACCACTTAACTTTAGCTAGTATACCTAACAACTTGTTGCACAGTTTTGCTACTACAAGAAGTAGGATTGATAGTGTAAAAACAACAGTTCTTACGTTTTAGCATGGAGGTGGTGTGATTAGCAATGTCAAACTCTTGACCTGGGAGGTGCCTAGCTAATAAACATGCACGGCAAGAACTAATTTTCACTACCTATCAAAAAGTACTACTAGAACACTCAATATCCGCTACGCTTACCTTCTAATAACCATAGAAACTCTTCAAAAATAGCGAGAAAGACTGTTGTTCAAGTTCAAACTGCTGCGAGTCACAAATCTCCCTTCCCGGGAAAAAGATTACGTCATCGTAACACGGAAGCGTTTACGGAGAAATACCTTTGAACTTAACAACGCTTTTTCTCGTAAACTTTAATTGTTCAATACCAGAGTTGAGGGTAGCATTTTTGAGTGTATCTTCGCAACGGTGGTGCGTCCGAGGTTCATTTTTTGGCTACAAATTCTAGAGAGCATCTATTATTGAATAAAAACATAAAAAGAATTTTGAAAAAAAATAATTGTGGTCCGTTTTCTCAGAGCCGGTCACATATGTGTGTGCGTGTTGAAATGTTATTCTGGCGCTTCCAGATCTAACCGGGGAGGGAACGAACTCGGGGGGGGGGGGGGTGGGGTCTTTTCTAATCGGGGCTACTATGCCCATGTAAGTTGAATTTCATGTATGTGTGTGTGTGTACACCAGTCAATTTATATTATACATTTATTTTTATGATCTGTATTCACCTGTATCTTCTTTTTTCTAGTGTGTGTGTGTGCGTGCATTTGTGGAATGAGAGAGAGCAACCGTGGACAAACAGTATGTGGCGCTTCCGTATACAACCTGGGAGGGAACTCTGGATCTTTTTGGATCGTGACTACTATGCCCATGTAAGTTGAATTTCATGTGTGTGTGTGTGTGTACACCAGTCAATTTATGTATAATAAATTATACATTTATTTTTATGATCTGTATTCACCTGTAGCTTCTTTTTTCTTGTGTGTGTGTGTGTGTATGTGTGTGCGTGCATTTGTGTGCGTGCATTTGTGGAAAGAGAGAGAGAGCAACCATGAACAAACAGTATGTGGCACTTCCGGATCCAACCTGAGAGAGAACGAACTCGGTGGTCTTTTTCGGTCTGTGACATCATCCATGCTGGGTAAGTTGAATTTCATTTTTTCAACTTACTGATATTTGGGTGTCCAGCTAGGGCTGGGGGGGGAGGGGGGGTTATGGTACAAGAATGTCAGTGAAAAGTAATGACGGGGGAGGGGGGGGGGGCAATTCAGTGAGGCCAGCTATTATGTTACCAATATCATTGTTGTCTGTGTTTTTTAGGTATTGTATGGAGGTTTCGGATCCTAACCTGAGAGGGATCGTTCAGTCTGTGACACCATCCATGCCGGGTAAGTTGAATTCCACGTGTGTGCTTGTACTGCTTTTCATTTTCAAATTACACTTTCTCAATACAACGATTGTTTCTCTCATGGACAGTGTGGAGTATACATACCAGGGGTTCATACAGTGGGAGGCTAGCCCTGGGTTCCCCCCTAGAATTTTGGGAGTTGAATAGAAATGAACATTTTGGAAGCATTTATTTTTAGTCTGATATTGTATCCCATTATGTTCCTATCATAACTGAGCCATTTATGCACCTAAGAAGGCTTAGCCAACGTGTTAGGCAGTGTTTCAAAATGACTTTGGGTTCACAAGTGTAGAAAGAATGCCACATATCAACAAATTCTTGATTCCGTTTGCTGCTGTGTTGAAAATAATAATAAATGTCAATAAATAACTGATCAATATCTATTGGAAGAGTGGACATTCCAGCCTTTATGCACAAGTCAGCTAAGTGGCAAATACATCTAATGTCATATAAGGAAGGATTCTCATTCTTTATCAACTTCTGAATGCCAGACCTGCAACCTTTCATAACATTGGCGGTGTCAGACATAAATGCCATTGCCTTACTAAAATCCAGACCATATTTTTCCAGAGAAGCTTTTAATGCACTAAAAATATTTGAAGCAGTACCAATATTTACTATTGGCATGTCTAAGAAACGTGTCTAGACATTCCCAATTTCGGCATCAAGGACCCTAACGAGAAGAATAATGCATGATTTGTCTTCCTTACTGTTGGACTCATCAATCATGATGGAATATGGATTGGACATGTTCTGCAGGACCTTAGCAAGAAAATGTGGAAACAAAGCTTCTTTGACTATGGCTGTGCACTTAGTTCTTGCACATCCAAACTTTCTGGCTATATCTGAATCCGGAAACATCTGAGAAAACCGTTTACTAGCATGGTCACTAGACAGAAAGGCTAAATTATGCTTAACAACAAACATTGACCACCTTGTTTCTGCCTCAATGACACTGTTTGCTACCTCTGGTCTGAAAAATGATGCCACAGATTGTGTGGTAGAAGCATCTGCTGCCAAAGCCTTGTGTTTTTTCTCATTAATATGTGTTGTAACATCATTGCGACCTCCATGACTGATATTAAAGTCGGAGCAACACAGAGTACATCTTGCAAAAGTGTTACCTATAAAAGCCACAGTATTTGGCATTACATGGAACAAAATAGATTAGTAACAATATACTTCTGTGGCTCTTCTCAATCCCTCTAAACTCTTCAATCCACTTCTCATTGAAGTGATTCATTCGCCTTTTTTTCTTGTTAGGTGGTTCTGCTCCACTCATTATAGCTAAGGTATAGCAAATTTCACATATAAAGCAGCTGGATATTGCTGTAACGCTGAGCAGAGGGGAAGGAAAGACAGTCAGCTGGCAGGAAGGTCAGCTGGCCAGCAGGAAGGTCAGCTGGCAGGAAGGTCTTGGCCAAAAATTTCTGGTACAAATGTAGGCTAGTTACAATTTAGGTGCGGTCCTGATAATTCCGGTATTGTACCGGATGTTCAGGTACACTTGGCAACTATGGTTCGGACACAAAGCAGTTAAAACAATATGGAGAACTTGACATGAATTTTCTCCTGACAGGAACATCATGGTCTTAAACTTCCCACAAAGAAACAACGGGTGTTCTTTTTCATTGCACAGCTTGTTGGAATAACCGGCATTAGAAGAAAGGAGTGATACATTCTTACTCTTCTCCTTAGAAGGAGAATGAGACTTGAAGAGAAGGTTTCTCCCAGATGATGGTTTGATAGCAGTAGCTTTATTGAATGGATATCTGTCAGTCACTTACTCACCAAGAAGTGTAGCATGGTGATGCAGAAATTTTACCATCTCTTCTGGAGGTGGAATTATGGAAGAGTCTTCAATGTGGCATTTCCATTCCAGTTTGGAGTGGTCGTCCATAGTATTCTCAACAAAGGCAGTAAGTAACTGAGAAGCAGAACCATCCCCGTATGTTGAGATGGCATGCATCATACTAACTAGTGTGTCAGCAGTGTTGTAGAAAGATTTAGAGTCATATGTTGTGTTAGGCATTGAAGAGAGTGTGTGAGTGACACCCAAGTAAACCTGTCGTGGTTAGTCATACTTTATTTCTAACTCCTCAGTAGCGGTCTCAAATGATTTTCCGTGGCGAATAACATATTGAACAATCTCTTTGGCGGAAGGCTCTTTTAAGCTCTCATAGAGGTATGAAAGTCGTTCACTAGATGTGAGCGGGAATTTTGTTTAGGTATTCATTGAACCTTTTCCAGTATGACCTCCAATCAGCTAAGTCTCCATGGAATGTTGGCATAGTAAGAGTTAGAGACTTTAAACCTGGCCTGGTCCCCTCAGGAACTCCAAGGTACTTAACAGAAGGTGCAGGTGTATAGGAGTAATATAGTTGGAGCAGCATCTTTCAGTCTGTCAATACGAAGTCGAGTGTCTCTTATCAGTTCCTTGACGTGTGGAAAGAAGCTAATTCTAGGTCTGGTAACCTCAACAAAGTGATCAAATTGTGCCTGTAGAGTGTCGATGTCTCTGATAACTCTTGCACGTAAAGTGTCTTCATCCAAGCTTTCCCAGTACTCTTGGAGCTCAAGATGATCCTCTCCAAGACCATAACTAATGATCACCAGCTTAAGGTGGTCAATCCCAGCACGAGCATCATCAAGATTGGTCAAGAACTCAATCTGGGAACGTTCATCATCTTCTGTTGAGTCTTCTATGGTCACATAGGCATTCTCATATAATTCTTCTGCCTTGTCAAGTCAAGTTGTTAGTCTCTCAAGAAGAGGAGATTTTAGTTCTTTGGGTTCCAGCCCCTCCTGTTCTTCAAGAAGTCCAAAAACTTTAGTTACACCACCCTTGGCAGTAGCCATTTTCTTCTTGTTGTCCATGTCACAGAACAAAGCAATGTAAAAGAGAGTTCAGTTTAGAATGTTCAAATAGAATAGTAGATGATGTAGCAGAAGTAATTTTATAAATATAGTAGCAGAAGTAGATGTTTGAAGTAAATGTTTGAAGTAGATGTTTGAAGTAGATGTTTGAAGTAGATGCTAGAAGTAGATGTTAGAAGATGTTGTAGATGTAGTGTTCTTATTATCCAGCTCGAAGGACCAAAATGTATGTAGGGGTTTGTTTGGATAAATGGTAGTCAGGCAGGAGGGGAATGGGAGTAGTTATCTCTGACCTTCTTCAGCATCCTCCTTGATATCCCAACTAAACAATTACCCACTATAGTACCAAGATAGATAACACAATGAGTTTTAGATACTAATACTACTATAAGGTAACTACCAAAACTAAAACAATGTTGTTAGGAGTAGTAAGCATGTCAGCCTTTAGGCATGTTAACCCTTAGGCTATAATGGGCAGCTGCCCCTGACCTGCAGGGAACAGTTTGTGTATGTATAGAATGAAACAAGTACTATTAAGAATGTGTGAGAGTTATGTCTTGATTGAAGCTTGAACAGCGCTCAAGGATGATGTAATGCGGGAAAAAATATTTTCCCCCTAAACGATAAACGCTAAAGCTTAGCTGCAGCATCCAAAGCATGGCTAATGGGTTGTTCTATTGCATGTATTTTTAGAATTAAAATTCGGGGGGGGGGGGGGGGTGGGGGGGGGGGGAGGACTATAAAGGTATGGGGGTGAGGATTTCAGGGTACCCCTACCACCTTTGCACGAATTCTGGTTATACAAGCTAATATGACACTGTGCTTCCAAAGCCGTGATATTAGCACTTGTGCACTAGTGTACTGTTATATGTTTGACCAGTTCTGTTGCACCAGGTTAATCTTTGCCGAAGACATTTTGTTACTTGCTTTAATTCCTTTTCTTTCTGGTTCATGTGTTTTTGTGAAATTTTGTTGGCTGGCATCATTGTTAGTAACCTGTTTTTTCTTATTGGAGCAGCAGTACTTGTTTTTTTTTAGTAGTATCTCTCGGAAGTGTAGCATATCATGTGATTGCTCAGCTGTGGCCTTGGTATTGTTAAATATACTACATATATAACTATGTACATTGCAGGTAAGGGCATTCATATGCTTACCATTGTGCATATAATAATAATTTTGTGCTTGTAGTCCATACGATCTGACGATGCATACGAGCTGTTTTGGCAAGATGTGGTCAAGCAAGCTGAAAAACTTGAAATTCAGGACCCCATTCTTCCAAGAAAGCGAAAAGTGCCATGTCGTTACGAAATAGGGAGTACAACAACTACTGCTTCTATTATCACTCCAGAAGATCACTATAGAATAATATATTTTGAAGCCTTTGATATTCCCCTACACTCACTGACGTAGATCGACTATCATTCTTACTTATGACGATAAAGTGCAAAGAAGGCAAGGAGATTATTGATTCTAAAACCCGGCAGGGTCCTGACTACGAAGCCTCTGTACAAGCTCTAAAAGAAAGCTATGATCAACCTCGGATTATCAGTCGTTCCATTCACCAGGAATTTATCAAACATACCTGGAAGCTTACGGACGAAGGTATTGGTCAGATCGTTACTCTTATTCAACGCACTGTCTCGACGATGAAGGAATGCTCGGTGGATTCTCTTGAGACTCTTTACACTGTCATAGCTGAACTTCTTATGCCAGATGACTTTTTTCGTTACTGGACGGAAAAAACAGCCGAGTCAAAGACTACGACGATCGATAAGCTCGTGGAACTGCTTCAACAATATCGGCTACGGTTGCAGGGCAGAACTGCAGATTCCTCAGCCACACCAAAACCATATGCAGCATGTTCAGTTAAGCAGAATCAGGGAAAATCTACTACTTTCCATGTACAAAGAGATGATAACTGTGCCTGCTCTAGCCAAAACAGTGGATAATCGTTTCAGCTGCCTCTAGATTAAAGGTATGCACAAATTGCTTATCTTTTAACCATTCATTCCGTGATTGTCCTAGTCGTAGCACCTGCAAGGTATGTGGAAAACGTCACCATTCTCTTCTTCATCGAAATAGATCTTCAACTCAAGTGACAAATAGGATTTCTACTATCGAACAGCAGCAGCCTACCTCTACTTCTACTAACGCGCATGCCGCTCCCTCTTGCAATAAATTGCGAGGGGAGGCTAAAGTAGTCCTGGGAATCTGCCAGGTCACTGTTGAGTCAAGAGGACGACGACAGAAAGCACGAGCGCTTCTTGACAGTGGTTCCCATAATATGTCGTTCATGACCAGTCAACTAGCTCAGTCACTCAAAGTCAAAAAGATACACGAGCCTACACAACTAACTGGCATATCTCAGACAGAGGTACCAGCTTGCCCCTACAAGGCTGAAATATCACTACTACCTGATGGACATTCTTCTATTCAACTGACTGCAGTCATTATATCAAAAATTACTGGAGACTTGCCTGGATTTCATCTGCGTGGAGTGCGAGAACTTCCTTTCTTACAAGGTCTCACCCTTGTTGATCCTAACTTCGACAGACCGGGAAGAATTGATCTACTTTTCGGTTCCGATGTGCTCGATCAACTCATGCTACCAGGAAGAAAATCTTCCGTAGATGGCACACTACACGTTTGGGAGACCGTGTTTGGTTGGTCTATTCGAGGAAAATGCGCACCACAACCACCTCCACTGGAGTCACTTCTCTGTCTTCATTCTCGACCAGCTGATTCAGACACTGACGACTTGTTAGCAGCATTCTGGGAAACTGAAGAAGCACCGTCCGATCTTGACCAGTACACGAAGGAAGAACAACTGGCTCTAGAACACTTTCAAAAGACTCACAGCAGGAATGAGGAAGGTAGATATATCGTTCGTCTACCTGTGAAATCTGTTCCTCCTGAACTGGGTTCTTCTCGGGGCCAGGCTTGTAGAAGATATTACCAGAATCAACAGTGTCTTCAACGCAAAGGAAAATGGGAGGATTACAACAAGGCACTACAAGAGTATGCCGATCTTGGCCACGCTGAACCTGTTCCTACTCCTGAGCTCGACAAGCCTGATTCAACTATAATGACAATCCCACCAAAAGAAAGATAGCCTCTGACGTGGCTAAGACATTCGACCTGCTCGGATGGTTCGCTCCATGTACGATTCTTGTCACGATCATTCTTCAGGATCTTTGGAAGCTCAAATTAGCATGGGATGACCCTGTTCCTGACCTTATTGCCAGAGTTTGGACGAACTGGAAAAATGAGCTTCCACTCATCACTTCCCATCCAATACCTCGCTTTCATCTCGTCAAGGGTAAAGAAGTCATAAGCCTTCAACTGCACGGCTTCAGTGATGCCTCAAAATCAGCCTACACAGCGGTTGTTTACTTGCGTGCTGTCTACTCAGACACGACTGTTTCTACGTCTTTACTACTTGCAATGACCAAAGTTGCACCATTGAATGGCTGTACAATTCCAAGAAAGGAACTCAATGGAGCTCAGCTATTGAGTAAGCTCTTGATTTCTATTGCTAACATTCTCTCAATTTCTCTTGCAGATGTGTTTGTGTGGTGCGATTCTACCATTGTACTGTGCTGGCTTTCCTCTCCCACCTCCAAGCTAAAGACGTACGTCTGCAATCGAGTGACTGACACAGTTAGTCAAATTCCAGCCTCCCACTGGAGATATGTTCCTACGGACTGCAACCCCGCAGACCTAGCCAACTTATTCCATTTAAATTGTGGTGGAATGGACCAACTTGGTTGCTACAACCTCCATCATCATGGCCTGCTAGGACGGAGTGGAGGAACAAGAAGAACTTAGTAGAAACTAAGCCAATGGTTTTGCTTACTGCCCCTCTTCTGCAGGACGTTACTGTGTTATTCTCCTCATATGTTAGACTTAAAAGAGTGATAACATGGTGCTTGCATTTTGTTTTTAACTGCAGGTCTACACAAAGCCAGACTTACCTCATTTCAGTTGTCACTTGACGAGTTGGAGACCACGGAGAACAAGCTACTTAAGCTCAGCCAAGGTCATTCTTTTGCCGCTGATCGGGACTCTCTACTCAGCACAGACAAGGTCTCATTACAAAGTAAACTTTCTCATCTTCGGCCTTACCTGGACGACAATGGACTCATCCGTGTCGGCGGTCGATTGGAGAAATCTGATCTGGTTGTAAGACAAAAGCATCCAATCATTTTACACAGGGCAGATTCTCTAATGAAGTTGATATGTGAACAATTGCATGTTGATAATTTTCATGTGGGCCCTACGGCCTTACTTGCTATTTTATCCTTACAGTTTCATGTTATAGGTGCCAAACATTTAACTAAGAGTATCTCCCGCTCCTGTGTTCGATGCAGAAGAGCCTACGCTCGAACTTCTACCCAACTCATGGGTCAACTTCCATCCAGCAGGGTCACTCCATCTTCTCCTTTCCACCATACCGGAGCTGATTTCGCCGGTCCAATCATGGTCAAGAGGGGTTATACTCGTGCTCGAGTACTTGAAAAACATACATCTGTGTTTTCGTATGTATGGCAACTAAGGCTGTACATCTGGAGGTGGTCAGAGATCTCTCAGCTAACAGTTTTCTAGCAGCTCTACGCTGTTTCGTAGCTCGTCGAGGATGTCCTGAGACTCTAGCAACTGACAATGGCACTAATTTCATAGGTGCTCAGAAGGAGTTGAAGGATCTGTATGACTTGTTGAAGGCTCCTAAAACTCAGGATGCTATGTACAGATTTTGCACAACTCAACATATAAAGTGGACCCATACACCTGCCAGATCACCTCATTTTGGGGGCTTGTGGGAGGCTTCAGTTAAATCTATGAAGCTCCTTCTCACCAAAGTCGTAGGTCCTCACAACCTGTTCATTGATGAACTATATAGTATCACCGTGGAGATAGAGGCAATCCTCAATAGTCGCCCACTTACTCCACTGGACTCTGCACAAGACGATGGCATAGAGGTACTCACTCCTGGACATTTTTTGGTGGGTAAAGCTCTCAAATCTGTTCCAGCTCCCGATTTATCAAATCGCAAGTACAACCACTTATCTAGATGGAATTTACGTCAACGAATAATGTCAGACTTCTGGGAACGATGGAGTAGTGAATACCTTAAACACTTGAATACGTTCAAAAAATGCCATCAACCACAACGTTCAGTAACTGTTGGTGACATAGTTCTCATCAAGGATGCAGACCTTTTCATTCGTTCTTGGCCTTTAGCACGAGTCATCCAAACTCACCCAGGTGAAGATGGTTTAGTTCGTGTAGTCACAGTCCGGACTCAAAAGGGTATGTACAAGAGAGCCATTCACAAATTAGTTCCACTAATAGAGAATGCCATTTTCCCCTGCGGAGGATGTTCGGGCTCTCTCCCTCCACAGAAGGAAGCAAAGAACTGATGGCACGCATGCTCGATGCCTCGATGCCCCGGGTTCTAGGTCGTCAATCGGAGAACGTCGATGTCACCGATATTTAACATATATGTTTAATGCACTGTATTTTATTCCTTAGTTACCCCTTTTCTTACTTTTGTGACTCATTCTTGTAACTCTCTGTCTATTTTCACTGTCATCTCTCTACTGTTATATCAAGGTTACATATATTACTATTAATTTACAAGCTTACTTAACTTAGTCTATTGAGTTATCTAAGTCTCAGAGCTGCTGTACCAAGACAGTTCTATTCCAGAAGTTTCAGACAGTGGGAGAGCGAGCAGGGATTTATGACCCCGGCCTCTACTCTTCAACATAGTTACAGGAATTCCGGTTGATCCACGGCAAGCTGGTTTCCTGTCCTGGAACTCCTACTCTATCCTCAATACTCGCTAGTGAGTCTTCACTTCATAGTCCTCTACATTCTGCTGTGTAGTGCGCGTCATCAGACGATGGGACACAGGTCCTCTACTTGCTGGACAGTCCAGAACACAACTTGTAGCAAATCAGTTGGAGTGCCAAATCTATCTCTCGGAACTTTCACAGTCAAAGGTACAAACGGAACGCCACATGCCGTGAAGTTGTTTCCAAGTGAGTCATGCTCTTGCCCTGCGACTTCTAGGTGCTACCATTATCATAGCAGCACAATTAAGTATTGGATTAGCTAATCCAGGTGTCAAAAAAAAAAGTTAATTTGACGCAGCTGAGAAGAAATATGCGTAGCCGATCAGAAAGAAAATCTGGACGCAAAACTCCAAGGCCTGGTGATTATGAGGTAATACCTGCGCCAGACTCAACTGCATCCCAACAGGTTTGTGTATGGGAGGGACAATAAGTTAGAGTGTAAGGGAGAAACCACAGATTGCATTGGCAACATTATTTTGTTACACAGAGATTACATTTGCAAAACATCATTAATGTACAGTAGAATGTCAGCAATCCAAACTTCACTTATTCAAACATTTCAGTTAACCAAACACCAAAAATTTAATAGAGTAACACATGAAGACTTAACGTATATCGCTTGACCACGCCCTTTCATTAATACATTTTCAGTTATTTGAACATTTCAGTTATTCTAACACCTCTCTTTGTCCCAACGTGTTTGGAGAACTGCCAATCTACTGGACTACTACACTGTTTAAACTAATGAGGATTGCAATGAAATGATCATTACATTATTAGAACTGACAGATATTATGTGCATCTCATGTTGCTCTTATTTCCAATTAAGTTGATCAATTTGCATTAGCTATTAAGTTCAGTTATCTGTGTATTTTTCTAATGTGTATTTTATTGTGTTTATTAGCTCCTATCTTATTTTTAATTACACTCACATAGCTATTACATGTGGGTCTCTTTTATTCAAATATTTTCTTCTGATCTTGCATTACATTACCATTTCAGTTGTTATAGTGTGGGTCCTCATCCTGACGACTCTTTCTCTCTGTGGCCATTAGGAAATCTGAAGAGATCCTAGTAGATCTTTGAAGTACGATGGCTGAATATATCTGTCCAAATAGAGGAAGATAAAACCAATCAAATTGTATTTGATCCTATTTGATCTTCCATAATATAACAAATTATTGATTGATTCAACTAGATATACGTGATTATGTTACAAGAACTGTGCAGATCTGATTGGAAAAGTATTCAGATCATGAAAGATCTTACTGGATTAAATAGGATTGATAATAAAATAAGAAGATCTGGTAAGATTTTAACAGATCTGCTAAGATAATAAAAGATTCCGAATAAGATCTTACAGGACCTTAAATCTAAAAAGATTCTGACTGTATATGTTCGAAAATCATCTGACTTAGGAATTATCCAGAATATGATAACTTACATTTACAAGATCTTATAAGAAAATTTTTTTACTTGGGTTAGTTAACCTTGACTGACCCAATTCACTCACAGGGATAGTTCCAATAAACCCATCCACAATTTATAGTGCTGGAAAATTCTAATAAATGATAATTGGACTAATGTTCTACTGGGGAAATCGGGATACTTAACAATAATGTTTTTAAAAAATTGCTCTTTTATCTAGAAAATATCAGACGAGTATGACAATGACAACAGTAAACCAAGTGCCGAACCATTAGAAGTGAAGAACACCTCCGATGAATTTTCTCTGTTAGATTCCACCTCTAAAGTAGAAGCTGCTGTGACCAAATTAGGTACGTGTGGAAATTGACCACTAAATAGGAATTTGATAATCAATATTTACACAGTACTTGGGGGACCAAGCGCAAGAGATGTGGTAGCTGTGAAAGTTGTCAGTCTAAGGACTGTGCTCTTTGTGTCTATTGTTTGGACAAGCCAAAATTTGGTGGTCCAAATTTGCTTAAGCAGAGCTGCCTCAAACTAAAATGCACACAGCTGAGTCAGTCAGGTTAGAATTTTATGCTTCAGTTTTTCTTAATCTAGCAAACAGTAAGTATTAATCAGGTCGCGTTGGTGTGGCTTCTCCAAAAAAAGATAAATCTACCAAAGTATGTAAACATTCCTATTATATGACTTTTTATTATTAAGTGACTATTCTTTTTAGGAGGAGAGTGTGCCAGAAGAACTTCAAATTTTATTTGAGCTCACAATTGAACAGAAGAACAGAGTAATAAAGTAGCGCTATAATAGCAATTTGCCATTATCTAGTATATTACAGATTCAATCAGAGCTGCTAAAGAGCGATGAACACAAACTTCTAACTCTTGATGGATGTAATATTTATGTAAGAGACCTTAAGACATCGAGTGGGACATCTTGGCTTAATGACAAGGTATCAGTATAAATCTTATGAATACTTTTAATTTTTCTGATGCTTATCCAACGTACAGATCATTGACATTTACACTACACTAATAACTAAGGTGTCCAGTGCCAAGTCCCCTAATTCTATATTAGCTCTATCGTGTTTCTTCTACCAAAAACTTTGTACCTGTGGATATGAAGCTGTGTCAAAGTGGATTAAGGTATTTTTCAACATTCCACTTCACTCAAACTGTAACATTGTAACATTTTATTTTTTTTAAATTAGATGGACATGTCCTTTCACAAGCTGTTGATACCGATCATCACATCTTCTCATTGGCGGCTAGTTGTTGTGATGCTCATGAGAAGACAATCAAATGCTATGATTCCATGTTAGGAAATGATGATAGCTGCTTAAAAAATATTAGGTAATGATCTGTCTAGCTATACAGATAGTTTATATAATGAATTAGTGAATTAGAGACTATTTGTCCAGAAGATATACTGACGATAATTTTTCAACATGGAAACTGTGGTCCCCAAAGGTATTAATAAAATAAACTTTTGAAATATTATGTGTTACTACTTTATTTCAGAACATACCTGTACAGAATAATAGTTATGATTGTGGTGTATTTACTTGCATGGTAAGTTCATTTAATATGATTATTTGTTAAGTAGCAGCTACACTTATGCACAGCTAGTTTCAACTCAAAATGTAAATTTAATATAGTATGCCAGGCATGAGAGAATAGGAACATCTCATTCATTTTCATCAGGTAACTGAATTATTATTATTGTTAGCTAGTGGTGTGCATTTATTATGTCATTATTATGCAGAGAGATATCCCCACTATCAGGAAAAGAATGATTTATGAACTGTCAATCAAATCACTCATTAATTTTTGAATTTTGTTTATTGACTTTAATATGCTGTATTTATGACTGAATAAAAATTCATATACATAATTCACCATACATAATATATGAAGGGGAAACTGTCGCACACTCATTAATTAGCGAGAAGTCACTTCAGATGCATCCACCAGCACAAATTATACGAGGGGAAACTGTCGTACACTCTTTAATTAATGGGAAGTCACTTCAGATGAGTCCACCATTACAAATTATACGAGGGGAAACTGTCGTACACTCTTTAATTGATGAGAAGTCACTTCAGATGCGTCCACCGGCACAAATACAAGGGGAAACTGTCGTACACTCTTTAATTGATGAGAAGTCACTTCAGATGCGTCCACCAGCACACTTAACAGCCGTCCTCTAGCTGCCCTGTATTCCATGGAGCCAGACTCGGACTTAGCTCTTACACCTGGTCATTTCTTAATCGGCCGACCACTCAAGGCTCCACCTACCAAACCAGCCAGCACTTCCAAACTTTCCTACCTACGACGCTGGGCACTAGTTCAGCGACTACAGCAGGATTTGTGGATAGCATGGAAAGGATGTTACCTGCAATCTCTCTAGGCTATATCCCGTTGGCAGAATACAACTTCCATACTGACGTGTCAACGATCTAGTCTACGTCAAGGACGAGATTTTGGCCACCTTCAGATGGCCTCTGGCCAAAGTGGTGGCTGTCTACCCCGGCAGTGACGATCGAATTCGAGCAGTCGACATTCAGTGCGGTGGCAAGATCTACAAGAGGGCCATCCATCGATTGGTGAAGCTTCACTAGGAGGACGAGTCTTTAGTGCCCCCCCCCCCCCCCCCCAGTATGTTCAGGCCAACTGACTGAACAACCGCCACAGGAATGAACATAATTATCATCACCCATAAACACTTTAACGCACACACAAATATATCACAATTGTATCTACATAATGTTACTCATGGCTCAAACCCACTGCTAGTTGTGTCATTGTGCTTCACATAAAATGTTTTGTAAAGTGTATATCTTTAACTTTTGCCATTGAAACTTTATCTTTGGAGTTGACTGCGCAAGCGAAGTTCGCTTTTTTGTCTGACCCAGGCCTGCAACGATGGCATCAGTATCCGTCTTCCTGGCAGCTACTAGCCCGAAAGTGTGGTTGGCTCTGGTTAAAGCCTTGGTTAGAGTTCTGGTCCTTCGCCTTTTAGGGTCACGTGAGCTTGAGGATTTACAACCCTCAAACAGGTGCAGGGCCGTAGCAAGCTATTTTAAGTTGGTCTGGCCAGGAAGTGGGTGTGGTTTCGAATAATACATCATAGCTAGAAGTTGTTCAGTATCATGTAAATTTAATTAGTAAAAATAATTAATGATATTACAATTGACACACAAAGTACACAGTTAATACTTTTCAAAAATGTTTGCACGATGCTCTGATCTATCTATAAACTCATTAACTAAAGTCTTCATGTTTAAATCGTCACATCTTTCCTTGTGAACATGAAGCATCATTAAATAATTAAGTCGTTCCTGTGTCATTGTTGACCGCAGATACTGGTTTTCATTCTGTTAAGCTTAAACCCCATGACACAAGTATGGCAAAAAAACTGCATCTTTTACTTCATCATAGTGCAAGAACGACCACTTATAAAACAAATTTTGCTGAAAACTTCTTTCTACAATTATGATTGAAGATGGAAAGTGGTTGACAGATAGCCACGTTAATGCATTTAGTAAGCTTGTGTTAAAAGCATTTCCAAAACAAAATGGATTTCAGAACACATTAATTTTATCACAATTCCAGAATTTTAATTATTCCAGTCAGGAGTTCGTTCAGATATTAAATGTGTCTAATAGCCACTGGATATGTGTATCTAATATTTTTTGTCCCCAGGATGTTGTCGAAGTTTATGATAGTTTACCGTTTCTTTCCAAAAATTCTTGGTGTGTTTTCAAACAGGTAGCAAAGATATTGAAAACCCAAGCAAATAGTTTTGAAATTAGCTATGTGGATGTACAAAGGCAAATGGGAGGAAATGAATGTTGTCTTTTTTCTATGCCTGGGAGGAAATGAATGTTGTCTTTTTTCTATGCCTTTGCACTTCCTCTGTGCTTGAAACAAGACCCACATGCAATTAGCTATTCGCAAAGGTAAATGTGATCTCATTTAGTTGAGATTTTGAGAAAAAATCTGTTCTGCCCTATCCTCAACCTGAGTGCCCAAAAAGGACGAAGAAAGAAAGAATTCTTTTCCAGAAGAAAATTGATATCCATTGCATCTGTAGGATGCCATGGAATAAAAAAGAATCTGAAAATGGCTTGTTGGTGTGTTGTAATTATTGTAACATTTGGGCATGAATATACCAGAACAATTTATTCAATGCAGTGCCAGTTCTTATTGTTGCGACGGCTGCAAATAACCAGTTTAGTTAACTTAACATCAATTGTAGTCATATAACAGTGCTCTTTCACTTTCATAAAACATGACATGTGTGCATATTTTATATTGGCAGAATTAAAGTTATTTATATAATATAGTAGGGAGTGTTAAAATTGCTCTGGCTAATTATTCCAGGAATAATTGGGAATGATAGGTGTCCTTTAGTTTCAGAGAATAATACGTGAATAACAGGCACTATTTCCAGAAATAATTCTGGTGACATTTCTTTGTTGGTATCGACTATTATGCTATGTGAATTGTAAATTGTGTTATTTTATCATCCCATCAACAGCTGATTAATCAAGTACACACACATCTAGGCATTTACAATCAATTTTCTTTGATAAGACCTAATTCAGACTTTATATGCAGCAGCTGAAAGAGTACTCTTTAGCCACAATTTAATAACATAAGAAGTTTACTACCAAAATAAGTTCTGAATGGGATTTTATTTAGATGCATGAATTTGCTGTTAACCCTTTCGTTCCGGATCCGCTTAGAAGCGGGTGAAGACCGGTTGGCTTCTCCGAATTTTTTTAAATAGTTACTGTGGGTCTGGAGGATAATGGAGTGGGCATGGCAACAGCCACGCCCACCTGAACTGTGAACATTTATTCATTTATCTAGTTAATGTATTTATTATATTCATTTATTTTATTGTAAGAGTTATTTTTGGTTAAGTTCTATGTCAGTCTATTTTTGGTTCATGCGTCATGTGAGTATTTGTTAATATGTGTTGATTGAAGTCATGTGTTGTCGTGCGTGCTCATGCCTGCATTGCAGCAAGAACTTCACGCTGCAATGCAGGAAGTGATGTCATTGTGTAGGGCGTGTCCCTTAGTTCTATATAAGCATCGTGTGTCAATTTACGAGTTTTAGTTATTCCTTGTCCTAATTTTATGATAGACCTTTTTATAACTCTGTCAAGGGATAGGGGGTAACTCTGGTGGCAGCGGATACCCGTGGGTGTCTCTCCAAGATATATCTGTTGTATGAGTAACTGTGAGTGGAGAGCTGCACTCGCCCCCGATCGACCCACAGTTACTTTATAGCTAGAACCTTCAGATTGCATACACACGTGCCCAATGCATTTGAGAAGCATCTAAAATAGCTTTCAGCCGGGACTGCTTCGACAGTACCTCACAGCAGTTGCGTTTATTTCTTCCTCGGCTAAAAAAAACAACATCGGTTCTCCGTCGAATTTTTAAAAACGTTACCTTCTTCACAGCAGCTTCATTTATGAATCCAGTCATCTCCAGAGCTTTGTAGAAGCAGCGAAAAATTGCTTGAGCCCAGTAGCCTTCCATAACACATTGAAACAACCGCTTCTTTGCCGACCAAGACTTTGCGGTTGGACTTACTGTCTTCTCCTTTTTTTATAAAATCGCCAGTTCAACTGGGGGCCTCCCCATTATGTACAGTCTTAGGTAATGCTTAATACATCGTAGGAATAAAGTGAGCGTGTCGTGTGATCCAGGTAACTATGCAAAAACTTTTTTTTTTCGAAAGTCAGTTTGGAAAGATGGCGTCTACCAGTTACAGTGCTGTGGAAGTTTTAGACTTGCTTGATACTGACTCTAGCGACTCAGGATAAAGCGGAGAGGAGGGAGACGACATCTAGGGCTATAGGAGGCCCTGTATCAGGGTTGGTAGACAAGACCCCGTCAACTCTGATACTGACAATGGGAGTCAAGAAGATGATCGAGGTAAGTTTGTCTTTCTCTTGTCTTTTGTCTTTCTCTTGAAAACTAGCAAGCTTCTGTTGTGGAAAGGACTTATTTATAGCTATATTGAGATAGAGAAAGCTGTTTAGCTATAATATATATATATTTCATTGAGTTTTGAGATTTGAAAGTCTGGGTTGTGGTTTTTTTAACAATTTCAAATTTTCAAGAAAATTTAATTTTTTTTGCCACATGTTAGGACCAGATGTGTATGCAGTCACCGACCCGATTGTGAAGAGGATGCAGATGAGGCAACAGGAGCAGTCTTCCAGAGCTGAAGGAATAGATGCCAGACCTGGCGAAGTACACTCGGAGCCCCACCCCCCCCATCCCAAACAAAAATCCTGTATGAAACCGCATACAATACATCATAAAGTTGCAATTATATAGGATCATGAATAATTTGTTGTTTGTATTACAAATATCTTAGTTGTTTGTGTTTTTGTGTATATGAAATTGTTTTGTAGTGGAGCTCGACGTCCGATGGCATATGTTCCTTGTGCACACTCATAGATGTCTCCTACATGATCACAATCTGCACCAAACACAACAAACAACATATTTTATTGTTGAACTAATATAATATTGGTATAAAATGCATCAAACAATATTATTTCTTTTTTTTTTTTTTTTTTTTTGATGG
>WLWD01002879.1_pt1 | contig 29666 bp, 23 predicted proteins | sample 6712731 | NCBI WGS metagenome assembly WLWD01 (sample SAMN12718690, study PRJNA576275) | sponge metagenome | isolation source: marine sponge | host: Mycale hentscheli | place: New Zealand: South Island, Marlborough, Capsize Point | collected 2014-11-01
ACACATACGTATGTATATACATACAGGACATACATACATACATACATATATCTTGCTTATAGTATATATACAATTTTACAATATTTAAGTATGACTAGCAAGTATTCCTCCACACACATTGGCGCTGGATATAATAACTTTTAAAGTTATGAATGCAGTAGCATAAGTTCTTTTTATTACTCTCTACTACTTGATTTAGTTACATCGGTTTCTTTCTTCTGCTCTCTTTCTCCTCTCAGCCCTTCTAAACCTTACCTCTGCTCAGCCCTTTCTTCTTGAGTTATGGATTCCCTTCTCCCTTGGTCTATCTCTCCGGCTTCTCAGGCTCTCTGTCCTTTTATTGTTGGACTTGTGCTTTGTGAGGCTATTGCTTTTCTGTCCGTTCCTCATTCATTTCAGCTCACTTGCTTTTAACTACAATTAGTCGTCGTTCCTAATCACATTTGTTTCCTTCTGCAGAATATTTACCCATTCAGTTCAAGGCGATGATTTACCAACCAGTCAGCTCATGAATTATTTATGAATGCACACACTGTCGTTGTCGTTACTGACACACAAGCGTGTTATTATATACAGTACTTAGATACTTGAGGGAGATAATAGTGTGATTATCAATCGATTACAATGGGCTAGCAGCCTAGCTTACTAGTTATTAGCTAACAAACAATTTGTGAGCAATTTTGTAAAGTAGTTTAGCCGTGCATGACCTTCAATGCTTCTTTGCCGATCACGTGCTGTGTGGTTGAATTTTTATATTAATTAAGGCTCCTATAATGATTGTCACATCACCCAACAAAAAGAACCCTCCCATTTCTCCTCCTTCTTCAGATCTGCTCGTAATGGTGACCATTCTCCACTTTTATTACCACTTTTTATTTACTTATGAGTGCAGGACTCAAAGGTTCGTATGGTAGTAGTTAAACATTTAGTAAAACTTCTGCAGGGAGTACTATTAACTCTGTGTGTGTGTGTGTGTGTGTGTGTGTGTGTGTGTGTGTGTTCTGGTCTAGCACATGGTGGTGCCTATAGACCAGGAGGGCAAAGTAGGTGCGTGTTCTTTGCTGCATAGAGATCTGTCCTCCCAGTCAGCCTCTACTAGCACCAGTACCAGGAAGGCTGGAGGCAGGAAACAAGACCGTGGCCCTCAGCAGGTTAGGAGGTTAGGAGGTTAGGGGGCGGGGCTGTGTGGGTGTATGTGCTGGAGTTGGACGATATTGTCGCAAACCAGTGAATAGTTGGTGAAGTGTTTGAATTTAGGTTGTGATGAAATTGTATGGTCTAGAAGACTGGGTCTACGTATCGAGTAAGTTGGTATTATTTGGCTGAAGTAGAGAAATTGTGAATAGGTCACAGATATAAGAACTTACCAATTCAATTGTTATTTTAAGTTGACTTGTTTTTGTGGTTTAGAGCTTGTTGTCTAGAACTACTGGTTGTGTTAGGGATACAGTATAGAGTAGGAGAGTAGCTGGTTTTGTTTTGCTGAAGTATTTGATGAACAAGACAATTGTGGAGTAAAGATCAAATAAGTTTTAATTTATTGACTTATTGAATCATAACTATGTTTGTTTGCTTATCACTTGTGTACAGGAACACCTTAGTAAATACGAGAAAACGTTTCAGGAAAAGTGACCAATATTAATTTTCTAAATCACTTGTTCAAATTCCGCTTGCAATTTATACTCAGTTTAATTTTTTTGATTCAACAGACAAACTCTGTGTGAAACTGACTTGCAGCCTGGAGTAGTAAACCAACAAAACACCACATTCACTATCTAATAATTGTCATCATGTGCAGGTTCTGGTGGATATCAGAGAGTTTCGTAACTCCACTGACTCTTGAGGTTAGTATTTGTGAAAACTAGTAACTAATAAATATTAATGTGTAGTGTGGGCACCAAAATTGGCATGAAAGTGAAGTAGCTATGTGTGTGTGTTCAGTCAAGTTATGTGTGTGTGTGTGTTCATGTGTGTGTGTGTGTTCATGTGTGTGTGTGTGTTCATGTGTGTGTGTGTGTTAGGTGGGAGATTACATCTTGTCTCCTGACTTGTGTGTGGAGAGAAAGAGTATTAGTGACCTTATTGGATCTCTCAATTCAGGAAGACTGTGAGAAGTATTTATTGATGGTTACTCATGGTTTATTTCGTTTCTTTTTATTTTCTCTCTCTTTTTTTTTTTTTTTCTTTTTTTTTTTTTTCTCTTGTTTTGCTATGATTAGCACTTTCCTTTCTTTTATATGCTATACTCTTTAATGTACTTAAAACAATTCTTTTTACTTAGATCATGAGTCTCTTCTTGTATTGTTTCTTCTTCTTTCTCTCAACATACCTTGCCTCCTTAGGTAGCATAAATCTGGTTATTTCCCCACAATATAGAACTTGATTTGCTGGACAGTGTAGTATTACGCATTATCATGTGACTATGCACAGGAACACCAGGTACAACACTGTGTGGGTAAATGTGACTACACAGGAACACCAGGTACAACACTGTGTGGGTAAATGTGACTATACACAGGAACACCAGGTACAACACTGTGTGGGTAAATGTGACTATGCACAGGAACACCAGGTACAACACTGTGTGGGTAAATATGCACAGGAACACCAGGTACAACACTGTGTGGGTAAATGTGACTATACACAGGAACACCAGGTACAACACTGTGTGGGTAAATGTGACTATGCACAGGAACACCAGGTACAACACTGTGTGGGTAAATGTGACTATACACAGGAACACCAGGTACAACACTGTGTGGGTAAATGTGACTATGCACAGGAACACCAGGTACAACACTGTGTGGGTAAATGTGACTATGCACAGGAACACCAGGTACAACACTGTGTGGGTAAATGTGACTATGCACAGGAACACCAGGTACAACACTGTGTGGGTAAATGTGACTATACACAGGAACACCAGGTACAACACTGTGTGGGTAAATGTGACTATACACAGGAACACCAGGTACAACACTGTGTGGGTAAATGTGACTATGCACAGGAACACCAGGTACAACACTGTGTGGGTAAATGTGACTATACACAGGAACACCAGGTACAACACTGTGTGGGTAAATGTGACTATGCACAGGAACACCAGGTACAACACTGTGTGGGTAAATGTGACTACACAGGAACACAGTACAACACTGTGTGGGTAAATGTGACTATACACAGGAACACCAGGTACAACACTGTGTGGGTAAATGTGACTATGCACAGGAACACCAGGTACAACACTGTGTGGGTAAATGTGACTATGCACAGGAACACCAGGTACAACACTGTGTGGGTAAATGTGACTATACACAGGAACACCAGGTACAACACTGTGTGGGTAAATGTGACTATACACAGGAACACCAGGTACAACACTGTGTGGGTAAATGTGACTATACACAGGAACACCAGGTACAACACTGTGTGGGTAAATGTGACTATGCACAGGAACACCAGGTACAACACTGTGTGGGTAAATGTGACTATGCACAGGAACACCAGGTACAACACTGTGTGGGTAAATGTGACTATGTATTTATTGTTGATGATAGAGACTTGTTATTCAATGTCACCTGTGACTATATTAAATGTATTAGATACAACCAAGTGACGGCCATGACTAGGCATTATAAGAAACCAGTGTTACTGATAGAATTTGATGAGAGTCAGCCATTTACACTTCAGGTAACTTGCGTATGTTGTAATCCAGAGAAGTGTGTGTATTTATATGTGCATTGTATTATAAGAGCGTGTATGTGTAATATATAATGCATACACATTTACATATGTAAATAACCAAGAAGTTTGTCTGACTTTTTTCTAATATTATTGCAGACAAAATCTTCTTTCTATGGTGAAATATCTTCTCAGAGTGTATCTTCAAAATTAGTTTTGCTGACGCTGCATTTTCCTAAAGTAAGTCGAATGATTTGTATCTTCAGTTGTCTTAGCCATAATATGTGTATTCACTAGTAGTGTGCTTGAGCACAAAGATGTGTATTCACTAGTAGTGTGCTTGAGCACAAAGATGTGTATTCACTAGTAGTGTGCTTGAGCACAAAGACATGTATTCACTAGTAGTGTGCTTGAGCACAAAGATGTGTATTTACTAGTAGTGTGCTTGAGCACAAAGATGTGTATTCACTAGTTGTGTGCTTGAGCACAAAGATGTGTATTCACTAGTTGTGTGCTTGAGCACAAAGATGTGTATTCACTAGTTGTGTGCTTGAGCACAAAGACGTGTATTCACTAGTAGTGTGCTTGAGCACAAAGACGTGTATTCACTAGTAGTGTGCTTGAGCACAAAGACGTGTATTCACTAGTAGTGTGCTTGAGCACAAAGACGTGTATTCACTAGTTGTGTGCTTGAGCACAAAGATGTGTATTCACTAGTTGTGTGCTTGAGCACAAAGACGTGTATTCACTAGTAGTGTGCTTGAGCACAAAGACGTGTATTCACTAGTTGTGTGCTTGAGCACAAAGACGTGTATTCACTAGTAGTGTGCTTGAGCACAAAGATGTGTATTCACTAGTAGTGTGCTTGAGCACAAAGACGTGTATTCACTAGTAGTGTGCTTGAGCACAAAGACGTGTATTCACTAGTAGTGTGCTTGAGCACAAAGATGTGTATTCACTAGTAGTGTGCTTGAGCACAAAGACGTGTATTCACTAGTAGTGTGCTTGAGCACAAAGATGTGTATTCACTAGTAGTGTGCTTGAGCACAAAGACGTGTATTCACTAGTAGTGTGCTTGAGCACAAAGTTGTGTATTCACTAGTAGTGTGCTTGAGCACAAAGACGTGTATTCACTAGTAGTGTGCTTGAGCACAAAGATGTGTATTCACTAGTAGTGTGCTTGAGCACAAAGATGTGTATTCACTAGTAGTGTGCTTGAGCACAAAGACGTGTATTCACTAGTAGTGTGCTTGAGCACAAAGATGTGTATTCACTAGTAGTGTGCTTGAGCACAAAGACGTGTATTCACTAGTAGTGTGCTTGAGCACAAAGTTGTGTATTCACTAGTAGTGTGCTTGAGCACAAAGACGTGTATTCACTAGTAGTGTGCTTGAGCACAAAGATGTGTATTCACTAGTAGTGTGCTTGAGCACAAAGATGTTTATTCACTAGTAGTGTGCTTGAGCACAAAGACGTGTATTCACTAGTAGTGTGCTTGAGCACAAAGACGTGTATTCACTAGTTGTGTGCTTGAGCACAAAGACGTGTATTCACTAGTTGTGTGCTTGAGCACAAAGATGAGCGAGCCTGCCTAGTTAGGTTACATAAAACTACATACAGTATTGTTATAATTTATTTCACCTCGATCTACAGTAGCTTCTGTTTCTGTAGTTCAAGATAACAAAAGTTGTTTTTACATCTAGAATACAGTACATAGCAGTTGACCATAACTTTGAACAAATACAGAATTATTTTGTACTTAATGTCCTGAGTAGTGGTGTCTTCTGTAAAGCCATTCTGGCTATAGTAACTCTTGACAACAAGCATTCGGTACAAAAAAGTGGCCAAGTTTTATTTGTAATTTTATTAGAATTATAAACTTCCTTAGTTTTCTTGAGCAATGATTGCTTCTGTAGCATTTTATTCACCAAGAATTCAGCTATTGTGCAAACATGTTTCGCTGGGGGTGGGAAACACTGCTGTACTTAGCCACACCCTATTTAAACTCGCACTACTTTGATGCAAATGCCTATACGAAAGTGTATAATCTTCACACTGATCATTGTATGGTCATATGCATAATTTATAATCTTACTACTCGTAGAATTCAACTTTAGCTATTGTTCTAATTGTGACTGGTTTGGGGAAAATCAACCTAAATGTGGCAAATAATTTTTTTTTCAGTATCTACTGGTAAATCTGCCAGTGACGGATAATGTCGTGGAGACACACGGTAGTAGTATATGGAATGCAAGACATGCCCCCTAGCCTTGGCAATTCCTTTATGTGGCATTTTCTTGAATCAGCACTCACTCATAAATTGAATGAAATAAGGAATTGTTGTGGCAAAGATAGCTTTTGTTGCAGCTTCCAAATTTGGAGAATACCATCCCATGGCCCCGTCCAACCAACTGGTAGAAAAGAATAAAAAGCATTAGATGCCGTGTTTAGGCCGATTTTCCCATAAACTGGTCACCTATGTATACAGTAGAATGTCAGTTATCCAGACACAATGGGACCAGAGGGTGTCCAGATAAGTGAATATTCCGGATAACTGAACTCTGTGGAGAGGTTGACCTAAGTCGGTAAGCCAATGTACATGTTTTACTAATACAGCTGCTTCTTAGGTTAAAAGCAGCCTCCAACTATCTTTTTTTGATAAGCAGCATACTTCCAGCTTGTCCTTAATGCTTAGCACCACTCTTTTCCTCTTGCCTGTAGCCATTCTCTATGTCCAGTTGACCAACGTTTTTCGGATAACTGAAGTCCCGGATAACTGACATTCTACTGTATATATTAACTTCCAACTATTCTGGGAGGGGGTAGGGGAACTGCGGCTGTGGAGGGGAAAATCTCTGTACTAAACCCTGACTGACTATTTGAATTATCAATGGCTCTTGACAACAAGAACTCAGTCATCTACTAAAAAATACAGCTGATTTTTGAGATTGTGTGGTAAAGGGTTTTTAATGCTATAGGAACCATTGCAGCAACTTTTTGTGACTTGAGCACATTTAAAAAAACCATTTATCATCCATCCATATATACTCGCTCACTTGCCGACTACACGGCGTTAAGGTTGTTGTTGTTGTTGTTGTTGTTGTTGTTTAAAAAAAAAGTTGTTGTGTATTTGTGTATATTTTTATAGTTGCGTATTATCTGGTGTCCTAGTCCTCATGCGTCCGCTGAGTTATTCGAAGAACTGAAGGTTAGCAAAGTTCTTTTCATGATGTCATCTAGTGGGCACATTGATGAGTTTTGTTTGCTCAATATAATAATAATATTATTATTCCTATGTGTATAGTTGTTGCTGATGATGATGTGGTATTTAATTGCATTGTGTTGCAGTTGGATCAACCAGAGCCTGATGCTGAAGTTGCTATAGTAATTGGCCAAGATACTCTCGGTTCTGCCCAGATTCAATACAGTGCTGCTGCTCAGGTGAGTGTAGTACATGCAGTGATAGGCATGCTCAGTGCACACTGTGTATAGCACATGTAATGCTCACACAGTGATGGGCATGCTCAGTGCACACTGTGTATAGCACATGTAATGCTCATACAGTGATGGGCATGCTCAGTGCACACTGTGTATAGCACATGTAATGCTCACACAGTGATGGGCATGCTCAGTGCACACTGTGTATAGCACATGTAATGCTCACACAGTGATGGGCATGCTCAGTGCATACTGTGTATAGCACATGTAATGCTCACACAGTGATGGGCATGCTCAGTGCACACTGTGTATAGCACATGTAATGCTCACACAGTGATGGGCATGCTCAGTGCACACTGTGTATAGCACATGTAATGCTCACACAGTGATGGGCACGCTCAGTGCACACTGTGTATAGCACATGTAATGCTCACACAGTGATGGGCACGCTCAGTGCACACTGTGTATAGCACATGTAATGCTCACACAGTGATGGGCACGCTCAGTGCACACTGTGTATAGCACATGTAATGCTCACTTAATTACTTCTGTCCTCTCCCTCCCTCCTAACTCACCGTGATGGCCAGGGTGTAGCCTCGGCTCGCTTTCTGGCCTTCGCTCCCCCTTGGTAGGACTTGCTGTGCCACGGCTCCTTTGCCGTGTAGTATGGCGGAGGTGTAGGCTTGGGGATTCCCCTTACCACTTGTTAAGTGGTGACAAGAGGGGATAACTGGTTCTAATTGGGACTATCCCCAATTAGAGCCCCAAGGCCCTACACCGATCACACTGGGGAGCATGCTACCCAGTGGAGGATTGCAGGAGTGGGTGGGTGGGACACACAACTTGGTTCCCTGTTGATCTCAGTCCCACAGCGTTATGTAGACGATCCGCTCTTCTACGTTCGCTGGCCACGTGTACACATCTACTCACGTGGGTCTGCATGCTGAATTGGTTACTGCTCGAGGCGGGGCTTCCCCCAGCCCCGCCTATCCCCTTTGACGGTCCTCGTAATTAACTTGGTCTAACTATACTGTTAAACCTTATTTAATTACTTCTGTCCTCTCCCTCCCTCCTAACTCACCGTGATGGCCAGGGTGTAGCCTCGGCTCGCTTTCTGGCCTTCGCTCCCCCTTGGTAGGACTTGCTGTGCCACGGCTCCTTTGCCGTGTAGTATGGCGGAGGTGTAGGCTTGGGGATTCCCCTTACCACTTGTTAAGTGGTGACAAGAGGGGATAACTGGTTCTAATTGGGACTAACCCCAATTAGAGCCCCAAGGCCCATGGTCGGCCACGACCCCCCCCCAAGCCTAACCACCCCCCTGCCACCACCCAGGGCTACCATTTTGACTATGCACCACATCCACCCACCACTTAGGTCTTGATTCTCTTTGTTGACCTCCCTACACTTACCCACGCTACATGTGATTCTCCCATGCTGGCCTCCCTCACCTATTATGTATCCCTCTAGTCAATTGGTTCCCCTTTCCCCCCCTCCCCCCCCCCCCCTCCTCCCCCCTCCCCTTTTTTTTTTTTTTTTTTTCCTTTTTTTTTTTTTTTTTTTAAACAATTAAGATCAACAACATACTGCCTACAAACAACCACTGTGGTGTGTGCCCCAGATGATGCTGTAACTGACCTGCAGCCCTACCCCCCATTGTTACATACGTCCAGCCCTGCCACTCAGGATGCTAGGATTCTTGAGTAGTTGGCCAACTGTTCCCGTGGAATTCTCACATAATCCAAGTATGCCAGGCTTCGCCATCTGCCAAGTGTTTTGATCACCGAGTCCTCCAGACCCCTTTTTGCAGCTGTTGTCGCGGCTCCTATCCGGAAGCTGTGTCCACAATATTGGGACTGATCCAGGCCTGCAATACTTAAGGCCTCTCTTACTGCCACGACCAGCCTCTGTCTTGTCAGGTAGCGACCATCCTTGAATAGAAATAGTGGACCTGGTCGATGTCCTCTCTCCACCAGATAGCCCAACAGCGCCGCAACTGGGCATAAGTCTGTGCACGTCCTTCCAATGTATAGACTAATCCCTTTCCTGAAGGGGTCCGTCTTTGACTGTTTGATAACCACCCTGATAACCTCTGGTCTCCGAGGGTCATCCACTGCAATATCTTCCCGGGTGAGATGTGCCTCTGGGTCGAAGCTCTTCTCACAAGGCACTGTCATCTCCCCCGCCCTGAGAAAACCAAAGAAGCCTAGGCAGACTGCCGCCCACAGCATAATTCTGTCTGGGTTGTGACTGCCATTCTGCCACACTACTTTCAACTTTCGAAGAATTTCTGGACCTATGGGCAATCTTGCTCTGGGACTGGCTCCACTGCAGGCTTCCGCTCTCTTCGCTCCTTGGAGGGTGTACTGTAGTCTACCCATAGGTTCCTGGAACGGATCTCTTGCTCCCTCCGAAATATGCAGATGCCGTATGGCTGCTAGGTACACCTTCGTTGTCCGGCACCTCAAGCCCTCCTTTACTAGAAAGGCTATGAAATAAATGAGGGTGTCCTCAGAAGATGGTACTGCGACCCGCCCACTCTGTGAGCAGAATGACAGGTATTTCTGCTGCCCCGATCTGTAAACCCGCTGCGTTGACTCTGCCAACCCCTTCAGGAACAGGCCCTTAGCAATTCCGTCCAGTTCACTGAAGTCCAGTCTGGCCGACGTAGGATGAGGGCACGTACTAGCTCTGGTGGGAGCACTCTGGGGCTTGGCTGAGCTCCGGGGTTCTGCAACAAAAAGGAAGCGTGGTCATTCCTTGACAGTGCATCAGCACTCCTATTCTCCACTCCCGGGAGGTGCTCAGCCCAGATCCTAACCTCATATAGAGCTAGGAAGAAGAAGGCCCTCCTCATCAGGTGCATTGCTTTGTCATTCTTGCTTGTCCCCGAGTTAATAATTGCTACTACTGCTGCATTGTCGCAGCGACACCTGACCGACATCCCTCTCCACTTGCGTCCCCAGACTGCCACTGCTACCACTACAGGTAGCAGCTCCTTGATGGTAATATGGACTTCTCTCCATGCTTCTGGCCATTCGAACTGGAACCATTCACCGCCAGATGAGAATGCCCCACACCCCCAATTTCCGGATGCATCCGAAGTGACAGTTACATCGTAAGCCCCCTTGGCCTTGTGGCACATCATACTTGTACCGTTCCATGCCTGGAGAAATGTAGCCCACCACACCAGGTCTGATCTGAATTCCTGGTTTAGCCTAATTCGGTGGTGTGGTTTCTTAGCCACCGACAACAACGATATTAGCCGCCTCGAAAACGTTCTTCCCGGTCTCACTACACAGCTTGCGTGCTGCAGTAACCCAATCAGGGACTGCAGCTCTCTTTTTGTACAGCAGCGGCGCCCTAGCCAGCGGCTGATCTCTCTTTTAAGGCGTGCCATCTTCTCCCTCGGGAGCCGCAGCATCCTGGCTTCTGTGTCCAGCTCGATACCTAGAAATACTATGGTCGTTGCCGGGCCCTCCGTTTTGTGAGCCGCAATAGGAACTCCTAACACCTGACACTCCTGCAGAGCTGTGGTTAGTGCCTCCCTGCATCCACTGTGGGTAGGGCTGATGACCATGAAATCATCCAAGTAGTGCAGAATCTCCACTCCTCGTTGCTCTAGTAGCCACTGCATGGCATCCGCTACTGCCGAGGAGATCTTCGGTGCTGATCTCAAACCAAAGGGCAGGGTCTTGTCGACGTAAACCCTTCCCTTCCATTCCATGCCAAGCAGTGGCCTGTCGTCTGGGTGTACTGGCACTATCCTGTATGCACTTTCGATATCGAACTTTGCTAGGTGTGTGCTCCTCCCATGCGCCAGTACTCTGTCAACTGCAGTATCCACCGATGTGTACTTCATAGTGCACAACTCTGGCTCCAGTCCATCATTAACACTATGGCCCTCTGGATATGATAGGTCTACTATCAGCCTGTACTTTCCTGGCTGGTGAGGCTTCTCAATTACCCCGAACCTGTTGATATGAAACACCGTGCGACTGCTTCCATCCAAAGGGCCTGCAACCCTCCCTAGACGAACCTCCTTGCCCAGATACTCGTCCACCACTCGGGGGTTCTCTATGGCCGACTGCATGTTCGACCGGGCGGACACCTTATCGACCGCTCCATACTTAAAGCCAACTCGAAATCCCTCTCTTAGCCCTGTCGCTATGTACTTTCTGAACTCAGGGTCCGGGTGCCGCTGCAGCCGCCTGCCCCAAATCCGCCAGTCGAGAGGTGAAACTATAGATCGGCAGTTCACTGGGAGATCTACCCGACTAGGCGGCTTCCTCTCAGCCAGCCGCTTCAGGTGATCGATGTAGGCATATCTTGCACTCCGAGGACCTGTGTTCGCACATGAACTCAACTTGACCAACGAAACAAAACGACCCTTTTCCTATCCATTAATTATCTATATAATTATATATATACATATCTATATATATACATATCTATATTCTTTTTTTTTTTTTTTTTTTTTTACTTCCCCTACCCCCTATGAAGTAACCTATTAATTATTTAAATACTTATTATATTAGTATTATTATTAATTTTATTATTATTATTTTTTTTTTTTTTTTTAATATACATCAATTTGTCCACATGGCCTCAGCCTGCTACATGCTATAATGAGACTAATGAGGGTCTAATACCCTGGTTCATGGCTGCGGTGCCGCTGGTCCACTCCTTTCAGGCACTCTATGGCCTCTGCTGCGACACGTGGACTTCCTGTGGTCCTGGCCCCCACATACTGAGCACACATGCTCAAAACGGCAGTACGGTAAGAAACATTTCCCTTCGTTATAGGCATAGCATGCCCCTCGCCGTCCTCGTCTCCTTCTCTGCTCTCCTTGTGCTTCCTCCCTCCTCCACCGCATCACTCTCTCCTGGATCTGCACCATTGGGACATCCCTGCTTGGATGGAGGGCACATTCATCCTGAGAGTGATCGGATGCCATGCACCGACTGCAGACTTGACCCCTGCCGCCATATGCCAGGAATGTTGTTGCATATAACCCCTGATTCACCTTGGCGAAATTTGCCTCCGCCAGGGAGGAGATCTGCTGGCGGAATGCAGAGTCATACAGGAGCCAGCCACGCCCCCCACACTTCCTGTGTTCCGCGATTATGAGGGCTTGATAAGCCCATAGGTCCTGCGCTTTCTGTGGGTACTTGGCACAGACCACCGCCGCATATGAGCTGAAGCACTGCAGCCAGCTCTCCATGTTTTTTTTTTTTTTTTTTTTTTTAAACTAATTACCTAATTACTTTATTTATTTATACTTATTATTTTATTTATTTATTTATTTGTTATTGTTATTATTATTATTATTATTATTATTATTTATTTATTTTTTTTTTTTTTTTTCAACCTTAAACTGGGACCTCCAACACCATCTTCTCCGACCACTGTCTTACTGGGAGCTTCACCCATCATCTTACACTGGGGCCTCTGCCCATCGCCTTACACTGGGGCCTCCGCCCTCTGCCTTACACTGGGGCCTCCGCCCTCTGCCTTACCTTGGGGCCTCCGCCCTCTGCCTTACACTGGGGCCTCCGCCCTCTGCCTTACACTGGGGCCTCCGCCCTCCGCCCACTGCCTCACACTGGGGCCTCTGCCCGTCACCTTACACTGGGGCCTCCGCCCTCGGCCTTACACTGGGGCCTCCGCCCTCTTTCTTACACTGGGGCCTCCGCCCTCTGCCTTACACTGGGGCCTCCGCCCACTGCCTTACACTGGGGCCTCTGCCCATCACCTTACACTGGGGCCTCCGCCCTCTGCCGTTCTCCAGGGCCTTTGCCCGCAACCTTACATCGTGAGCCCTGCTCCCCTAGACAGGCTTCTAGACCCTGCGACATTCCCAGCTTGACATTCTAAGCACCACTGCTGATTGTTGTTATTCATTCCTGATTATATTAACTCCTCTCTAATTACTATATAATCTTTTTTTTTTTTTTTTTTTTTGATTACTACTACTACTACTATTCCTATAGACTGTTACTGGCCCCTTTTCCTGCCCACTTGCTAACTGGTTACTGGCCGTTCTTACCGCGAGTCTCCCGGATCCTCTCCTGTGCGGTCTCTCTGACAGTCGGGTCTTCTGCCGACCTAGCCCCTGGAACCGCGCGGCTCCTGTCTCCTCCCCTGCCGGTTCGTTCTCCAAGCTGAGCTGCTACTCTGGCAGCAATCATGTCCACCGGTGTCTATCGGCATCGCCGTCACCACTGGTGCTGGAGTGCCTGCACCGCTGGCTGGGCTCGACTCCAATCTCTCGGTCGAAGGTCCCGCGCTAGACATCTATAGGGGACAGAAAATGCAATATTGTCAACACACAACTTGGTTCCCTGTTGATCTCAGTCCCACAGCGTTATGTAGACGATCCGCTCTTCTACGTTCGCTGGCCACGTGTACACATCTACTCACGTGGGTCTGCATGCTGAATTGGTTACTGCTCGAGGCGGGGCTTCCCCCAGCCCCGCCTATCCTCTTTGACGGTCCTCGTAATTAACTTGGTCTAACTATACTGTTAAACCTTATGGAGTGGATTGATTTATTATGCTGCGGATATCTTGACGATGCTGGAGTTAGATGCGCAGAAAGTGAGGCTAAGCGTGTGTATCTTATAATATGTTATTGCTGTGCTGAACTAACTGTTCTTTACAGGCGATACGTCGAGCGCCAGCTCCAGAGTACTATAGAAGGTACTTGCTTAATTCAAAGGTACAATAAACTCTACACCTGCGCTGTCCTTCGCTCTACATACATGGAACCCCTTACCCAACCGACCACTCCTGTACTAGGTATTACGGGATAGGAGTGGATTGATTTATTATGCTGCGGATATCTTGACGATGCTGGAGTTAGATGCGCAGAAAGTGAGGCTAAGCGTGTGTATCTTATAATATGTTATTGCTGTGCTGAACTAACTGTTCTTTACAGGCGATACGTCGAGCGCCAGCTCCAGAGTACTATAGAAGGTACTTGCTTAATTCAAAGGTACAATAAACTAGCGAGCATAAATAGAACAAATTTGATTCCCAGCTGTCCTGTTGCATAAGTGTTCGCTATAAATATTTTAGCTCCCCACTATCGTAGAAGTAAGCGAAACTTTATTAGCGAAGATTGGGATGCGGCCGGCGGCGGTTTTGCTCGAGACCGTGGGACTGATATTGCGCTTGCGCAGATACTCCTGGACTACTGGATCCACCGACTGTCAAGGTGATTCGGTAGCTTGTGATAATTTCTTGGGTTTATTGAACCAAATCAGAAAATCTTGAAAATGGTCTAAATGAGTTCTTCTGATGGCACACCAGGTATGGTTACACTTAGGGCCTGCCAGATTATGCTCCAAATTTTTTAGAATTATTCTTTTTTTTATTCCAAAAAGCTGTCCTATTATTCCATTCCATAAATTTTCTTATTATTCTCTTATTATTCCAATTAGGAATAAGTGAAATAGTGATGACTGCAGTCTCTCTTACTGTTATACTGAATTACTCAATTATAGAGGATTCACTATATTGCTAGCTACTCTTTCAGTGAAAACTTTAAAAAAATCCCTGTAAAACTGTTCAAAGAATGGAGAAAACGTGCTCTGCTACAGCTGAAAAAAGTTTGAGACACCTTATTTAGCATGATTCTCCAGATGACTTGCTGACTCTGAGCCTGAGCTGACAGTTCTCCCCATATTTCAATTTTTTTTTCATTTTTGGAAGTAGAATAACCAAGTGGTCAACACAAACCCAGTTGCTTTAATCAGGTAATGAAAATCTACCTTAGAACCACATTTCTAAATGTTTATGTCCTTGTTGTAAAAGAAGAAGAGAGAAAAAAGCACTATTGATTGTCCTTTATAGCTAACTAAGGATAATATGAACAGATTATTCTCATTTTCCCTTTATTCTTCTTCTAAATACCCTTATTATTCTAGAATTATTCCACTATGCTATTTCATGTCTATTATTCCAGAAAAAAAAGTTAACAATTCGGCAGGGCCTAGTTACACCACTCAACCAACGCACAGTATAACTGAATTAATGTAGCTCCTAACAAGTATTAATTACCATTGTTATCATTATAGTTCCATTGTATGACCCAGTGAGTGCAGCTGCTCAATTGAAGGATGGCACTCCACCAGACAACACAGTTTATGTTATGGTGACTATGCTAGCATCCATTGCTATTATTTTGACCACTGGTATAATTTTAAGCGCTGCAGTTGCATACTACACTTTCTATAGTAGAAATGATGAAGCCAGTCACAAAAGAAATAATAAAAAAAGGTATACAAATATAGAGTTGATGTTTCTTTTGTCTCCATACATACCAAGCAGAAAATGTTTATTGCAAATCCCAGTCATACTTTTAACAATGCTACATCTCTGTTAGGATCGTGAAGTTACATGAAAATGAAGCATAGAGGACCCTTCCCCCTAATTTTACTTCGAGATGAAACTGTCTGATAGTATCATGCAAACTTCTTGAATTGAAACCAGCTGACATCGTACTCCCTTTTTTTGTACAAGTTTCAAAGACATCTTGTATATAAGTATTTTGTGATGATATTTACCTCTGAGTGCCCTCCCTTTCTTAAAATAAAGACCAGAAACAGAGATAGTCTAAACTTGTGTAACACTATTTATAAATGGAATGCAATATATGACCGGCTCTGGGAAGAGGTTGCTACAACTTTGCTAACAAAAAATTTGTTCATTTCAGCAAATGTAAATTATGTACCCGCTAATACCCTCACCATATCCATTTGTTCTACAGATACAAAGCTTTGAATTAATGTTGTTTTGGTTTAACTTCTACGTTTCAAGTTTTTTTTTATACCAAATATATAATTTTGCATGTACTGCTGAGCGAAGTTATAGCTACCTTTCCCAGAGCCTGTCACTTATATGTAGTCTAGATTCCTGGGGTGTGGTTAAAATTATGGAGTGTGGTTATTGTCCAATTCTAAAAAGCATGGTCACATTTGTAATTAGTTGATATCCAACTTTTGTAACTAAACTATCAAGTGGTTATTGCAAGTCCAGCCACACTTACACTAACACTGCATTTCTACTAGGTTTATTAACTATCACTAGTGTGGTGAGAAAAATCATTAAAAGCTAGTCAATAATGAAGTTATGTGAAAATGAAGCACAGCTGACCCTTTCCTTAATCCCACTTTCCAAGATAAAAGTGTCTGGCGGTATCACACAAATTATTTTTATGCAAACATTAATTAATCTTGTGGTTTCCTTGACCTGATGTTATCAATATACAGTAGACCCTCAATTATCCGAACACCTCAGGACCGAGGGTTGTTCGGATATTTGAAATGTTCAGATATTTGAAATAAGTCATTTTGAATGGGGTCTTAATCTCTTATCTATTTAATTCACAGCAAAATTCCAATGAATATCATTATAATTCCCAAATAATGGTGTTCGGATTAGCGAGAGTTTGGATAAACGGGGTTTGGATAACTGAGGGTCTATACACTTGTGTGTCAGTAATGACGACAATGATGGTGACTGACGACGACGGTGTGTATTCATGAATATTTCATGAGCTGATCAGAGTTGGTAAAGCATCATCAGTACCTGGATGGGAAAACGTTAGACAAGGACAACTGAACACTGGGTAACTGAAAATGTACATCTACAGTAGCTAACCATGATGGGTATAAGAGAGGCAGAGAGCAGGAAATGCAAGGGTCAACAAAAATATAAGCAGGCGAGAAAAAGTTGACTGATGTAACTACTTCAATGAAGAAGTGAAAGAAAATACACAGAAAGGAAAGATACTGGGGAGCCGGAGAGGTAGACAGAGGAGGAGAAGGGAATCCATTAGTTGAAAAGAGGAATAAGAAAAGCAGGGCCGAGATAGCTGAGGGAAAAAAAAAGAACAGGAGGGAAACCATGGATAAAACCACCTTATGATACTACTCCTAATTTGCATAAATTTTATGTGGCAGGGTACTTGTAATTTTGATATAATTGTGGGAAACTATACGTAATTTGCTGTAATTTTTAATTTCACTCACACATTGATACAAACACAAGCAAAGTTATGTCTTATCTATATCTAAATGCTTAGATAAAACTGATATCCTGGTAATTGAGTCCTGTTTTGTTTGGCTTGAAGAATCCTATTTTACTTCCAGATCAGTTCATGACTTCAAGGAACGCTCACATGAAAGTGGACATCCAGAGCAGCTAGCAGGTACAGATTCCAAACCCTCACAGATAGAAGTTGATCTTCCTTTATCAGCACAAGATACCATTACTTCAGTAACTCCAATGACAATTTCTTCAGAACGCAATATATCTAAAAATCAACCAGCTGTTATGTCTACAAGTAGCTTTGATAAAAAATCAAGCAAGGGTATTCTTTCAACTAAAACATCTACAAATCAGAGCAAGTTAAATTTCTCTTCTGATGCTGAAGTCCAAACAAATTTGAGCTTATCAAGTGCAATTAAATCTAGTACTCAGAAGTTTTCATCAGTGGGAACTTATTCTTCCACAAATGAGAGTTTAAATCGCAATCAATTTCAACGGTTTGTAAGGCAAATAACTGTGAAGCCATTACTGGACATAAAGAAATCATCATAACAAATTTATTATTTGATACACAATGTAAAAAAATAAACCACTACATATTCTTAAGATTATGGAATAATATATATTTTTCCATTAATATTTACAATATGGCTCTTCGTTGTAATTGTGCTTTGGTAGCTAGCTATTGTATTTTTCTTTTCATATCACAGTGAGATTTTTGGGGGAGAAAGGAGTGATAGGGCAGGGCAAGAGAAGAGAAATGCCAAGGAGTGGTTACTATAGTGAAGTAACTCACACATCACACCTCTGGCATGAAATTTTCACTTTGAAGAAGTGATCAATAAAGATCTCGAGGAAACAAGTTGATATTCACCTTAGCTACTTTGTATAATTTTCACAAGCATCTTGTATATTAGAAGTATTTGTGCACAGTTACCCGTGCTGTTACTCATTGCTATACATTTCTTTGAAAGTATTGTGCATTGATTTATGCTAACTACAGCGTATGGTGATTTCCAATTCAAAGTTTTCATTTCTCTTTTTCCATGAATTTCCCATACCTAGTTTTGTGGGAGTTCAGTGTTTCAATAGGGATAGAGATGTAAAATTCAGGAGTGATAAAGCCTTACAAGGATCATTAAAATGGCAAAAGCAAGTGTATGATTAATGGGTAAGAACTAGAAGACAAAAAAGCCAATTACTTTTTTTCCAGAAGCTATTTTGTGAAAAAAAAAATGCACGCACCCTCTTCTATTTCACTTTCATTTGTCAAATAATCAAAATATTTGGTGTAAAATTATTGCTACTTTATACCACTTGAATAGATAAGAATAAAGCCAATTTGCAAATGACTTAATCTAATTAGCTAACATAATTATAGTCATTTCGGCTAAAGTAATAACAATAACAGGTTTTTTTTTCAGTGAAACAGCAAGATAAGAATTGTAGACAGATCTACTAGCCAGCCATACAAGAACTCGCTAGTAACTTTTTAACTTCAATATTATATTAATTTTTTAACTTCAATATTATATAGCTGAACTCTTGAACACACACATATATAAAAAATCAATGCATGGGGTGAACCATGTGGCATGAGACATAATGGAAAAAATTATTCTTGAGGTCAGCAGACTGACTACACATAGACAAACACCATAACATTAATAGTTCAGAGTTTATTAGAGCTAAAGGAACCTCGGCCCATCCAGATCAAATATCTAAACTCTTTTTCAAAATCCTGAGGCCGATTTTTGGACTTCTGCTAAAAATTTTCTCAGTATTCACCTACACACAGCCACCTTTTTGTCAGATAAAAGAAAGTATCAAGTGGCAATAAATGTTGCTTACATAGTAGGAGTTAAATATTTATTTCTCGAAAATAGACTACATAGCAAATTCACAATAATAATGATGATGTGTCTATTAGTTTATAATGTATAGCTAAGGACTACATTTATGTCACTGTTTAATTAACTGAACTAGCTGGTCGATTGACTTCCTCAGGAGGCATAACATTTATATACTTCACACTACCATGATCACTGCTGTGCAAATCTCCAGCAGATGAACAGTGGTCGGACGACATTTTACGCCTTGTCCAAAGGTGTCCTCCTCGCCCTTGCTGATTACGGTCCGATCCACTGGAGTTCCCTAAACTTCCTTCTGAAAATTCCTTCACAAATGGCTTACTCTTCTGCTGCAGAGAACTATGTGTGGATGACTTGGATTGCTTTTTCTTAATTGATATGATCTCACTTGCTCCAGATAGAGAATTTTCTGGTACATCCACTACAGAATAAATTTTTACTTCCTCAGTTGTTTCCTCATAAACTTCAACCTTGTTTTTATTGCCATTATCAACGACATCATCAGTAGCTGTTGCTGCATCAACTGTAGCAACATCTGCAGATTCCACTGAGCTGGATATCACAGGCACACACGAATGTGATCTTATCTTGTTTGGGCTATTTGGTGGGCTAAGATTGCAGTATGATGCTTGATCTTTCCTGCTGAAACTGTCATCTTCAGGTATGCTGGAATATGCCCTTCTCTTGCCTGGGTTAACAGGTGAACAGACATTACAGAATGGTGAGTCCTTTTCCTGTTTGCTAAAGGTCTCAAATTCCGCCTTAACTAAATTAGATGAATCCTTCATCTCTTCCACAAAAGAATCATAAGAAATTGGCATTTCTATTATGTCTTCAACCCCAAGAGCCTCATTCTCCTGTGCTTTAATTACTTTAGAATCCTGTCCACTCACAGCAGTTTCCACTTCGAAAGTGAGCTCTGGTTTTATTTGATCCGCTGGATTATCAGCATCCTCTCCACTAGCAGCAATTTCCACTTCAGAAGTAACTACTGGTTTTACCTGATCCACTTGATTTTTAGATGTCATACTAACTTCAGCACTATGTTTTGTCGATGATCTCGAGGCTGAAGCACATCTATGGCATTCAGCAGTGGTTATTTCATTCTGGCAGGATCGTATGCTGTTGCTGTGGTCACCCCTGCTATTTTCCTGAGCAGGCACTACTTCTCTAGATCTAGTTACAAAGCATACTCAGTAAAATAAATTACTCCCTCTCTCGTATCCTTGACATTATTGCACTATTGTTCCCTTACAACAAGCAAGTTTAGATCCCAAGCCATTATTTGTTAATATAGCTTAATACTCTATTATTTTGCACTTAGCATTTTGTATTCATACTTTGTATTCAGGCTACAATCCTTTTTTTTTTTTCAGTTCAATTCCATTTTTAAAAATTTCTTCTATCTAGCTATATCTCTTTCATCAAATTCATCAATAAATGGAGATATAATAGCATAGAAAACTGTATTCAGAATATAACAGCATTCACTGAATGAACGCTGTTAATTAATAATTTATTTTTGCAATTAAGAAAGCATTAATTTGGATAAGTTGCAGTATATTTTCATCAAAAAAATCACCCTACCCTGATTTGGTTATTATTCACAATTTTTTCCTGTTACTATCGTAGCATTGCCCAGGAAGTTCACAGTATTGCCTAGTGGATGAAGTGCAGCAAGGTTATGGATATACCACCATGATCGATCAGATCAAACCCTCAGTGCATGTGCATAAGAAGGTTATAGTACTCGGATTGTCTGTCAGTCATAGTCATTCTGTCACACAACAGCAATGCAGATTGTGGACGCCAACCTCCTTGAAGACTGAAAGAGACATCAAAAGTACTGGATGACTTAATTCGATTAATGTGCCAGAATTATTTGTTTCAACTTATTTTTTACGGAAAAAGCTTATTATTTTGGCTGTACGATTATAAGTATTTGTGAACAACTCTTCCTATCGTCATGTAGTAATCACATGGGCTAATATTGTCTTGCTTCCTGCAGAAGATTTGCTTCTGGTCTCTAAAGTTTACCAAGTGATGGGTGGAGTTTCCTGTTGAAACTACCAGTAAGGTGTGTGTTCCTTCTGTGTTCAGCTTTTCTTATGAAGACAGTATTTACGTCTGCTGTTTTCATGGCGTGTGAGCTACATATCAACATTATGCTAAATATTACATGTATATATATATATTCAAGAGGGAGAACAACAAGACAAAAACTGAACGAATCTCACCCTCCTTGAGTAGGTAGATGTGCTTTGCTAGATTCCAGCATTTTGTATTGTTGCATGTTATTTTTATAGCATCCATAATACACTACTGCAACGCTGATGAGGATCCCGATTAATATGATTAGACCCAAAGATAGTGCCATAGAGACTATCACAAATAATGAGTTGTCATCCTCTGCAGTGTCATCTTCTCCATCACCTCCTCCATAACTGTCAATGCCATCTTGGAACTCTAAATCAATTCAAATTATTTGCAATGGTAAAACAGTATTATGGATCAATTTCTATATGTGGATTTATTTTTTACATTTTTTCTCTAAATCTAACAACAATTGTGCCAGTTACACACTTGCAATGTAATTCTGTTTCCTATAGTTTACTCAACTATTTTAAAATGATGCAAGCAGCATTTAGCAAAAAAAAGTAACTATTTCTAACTTACCAAGAACTCTTATGTAGAGAGTAGCAACACTAATACCTTGTTCGGTTCTATGAATGCAACGATAAATTCCAGAGTCATTCAGTTGTAATGACCTCTTCCATTCCAAAACCATTGAAGATTTTTCTGCTGACTGGGATACTCCTTCTGGCAATGTAACATCTGGCCCTTCCCATATAAAAATTGGTTTCGAATGTTCTCTACTAAAACAGGCATAAGCTCCGCCATGGGCTCCGACTGACTTCTCAACTTTCAGTACTTGATTGGAAGATATCTTCTGACTGTCCATATCTACTATTGAAAGCCTAGGAGCTTGTAACTTAGCAACTGCTAAGCAAACAGATATCACATCAAAATTATTAGGTAAATAACGATTAAACAAACAAACATTAACACACAAATGAGGACATGCATTTAAGCTAATGATAGAAAATAAAACTTCCACTGAACAGAGACATATAACATACCTTTCACTATCAATTGAGCAATGCTTCTAGCAATTCCAGTCAGACTTCTAACTTCACATACGTATAAAGCACCATCTTCTACAGAAACACCTCTAATTTGAAGGGTGTTTCCCTTGATTTCAACATGTGGTGGAAGATCTTCATTATTGTTTAAAGACCAGGTAGCATTGGGTCTAACTCCAGTCATGTGACACACAAATTTCGCTATGTCACCAATGTCTACTGCTAGATTTGAAGGAGAAATTTCTGCTGTAGTTTTATCTGTAAAATTTGAAAGAGAAAAACAAATGAAGCAAGTGCAAGGAAGTTCAAATTAAAATTGGTTACTTACCTAGTTTAAAATCAATATGGTCATATATATTGGTTCCTTCGATCTTCAATGAATAAGTCCCATACAATGTCTCAGAAACACCTCTAATCCGCAATATTGAATTCCTACCATCTGCTTCAATGTAATAGAAAGGACTGGAAGCTTGAATGAGAATGTCATTGAAATACCAATTGAGTACCTCTTGTGGTCCAACAGAATAAATTCCATGAATGGTCGTATAAAACTCATTTTTGTGGTCATGGTAATATACTCCTGATATGTCAACTTCATCCTCATCTATTAAAATTTAGTTTTAAGAATTCAGTTAACAGTAAATACTAAAAGTGTAGAAAAAAATTCCGGCATTTCCGCTTTAATTAAAATCAGATAAACTTTACATTAGCTTTTCTCATTCTGGCCCTGACACAATTTCAATGAAATAGATTCTTGGAACAGAATTATTGATACACACCATTGTCATACCAAAGGAAATTGTTTAGTGCACTTAAATATGTATCTCCAATAGCTATACAGAGTTTCTAGGTCTGCTGTACTATAAGTCATCAGTTTTACTCTGAAGGAACTTACATCTGATAATATATAGTGTTGCAGTTACACCACAGTTAAGACAATATATATATATGTAGTCAGTGTAAAAGCGTTGAAACTATTGGTTGATAAAACAGAAAGAGAAATTGTTGTTGGAGAGAAATCTCAGGGAGTGGGAGAGGAGGAGGGGTGGGTGGTATTTAGAGCAAAAATCTGCTTATTTTACTGTCTATTGGTTCAGGGTATTTTGTATTTTTTAGAACCAAACTCGAGGAGATTAAATCCACATTTTGAAGTTTCAGTGGGTTTCTCATTTCCATGAATTGATGAATATTTTGTGGTAAATGTCACTATGAAGGTGGAGGGGGCAAAAGTATTTTCAGGGGGAGGGCAAAATACCTCCTAAAAATCCCAGCATACAGGTGACCCATGTGTGATTATTTATTCTAGATAGATAGCTTCAGAAAAGGTCGACTAGCCATCACGACAAGTAATTACTCCATGTACTGATACAATTATATTTTTCATTTACATTCGTGCTTAATAAATGGTTTACAATCACTAGATAGTAGTCTTAATTTTTGCCTGGAAAACCGTCCAGTTTCTTCCCTTTAAAGACAACATTTGCACTTTACCTTTGGTTATTAAAATAGTGTCCTCCAAGCCATCATTACTGCTATTGCTTGAACATGTATAAAATCCCAGATTTTCTTCTCCTAAATTATGAATTCTATAAATTACATTTAACTCTCTGTCTGTGCTTGATCCCAATGAGTTCATAACAGAATTTTCTAGACTTTTGATTTTTGTGTTTTTGTAATACCAAGAAAAATATCCATTTCCTTTACAAAACAGCCAAACATTTGAACCATACGATACACGAAGTACTTTATTTTTAATAACTGAATGATGTCCGTTAACTTCAGCTTTGATGAAAATATTCTCTGCAGACAATATAACTAGTGATGTGTTTGAGCACAAATGGCAAGCGAGCCTATTGTTACCTTGCTTAAAATTACAATATGGTTATATGATGAATTTTGCCTGCTTTTTTATAACATATGATGACAATAATGGATTCTTAGTAGTTAAACATTAATTACAACAAATATACACAGAAATGCTTTCTTACCTTAATATCCTGAGTAGTAATACATCTGTAATATCAAGTTTAAACCAGTTACAAAGAAAAAAAGGCCAGAGTTACTCTGGTTAACAAATATTATGGAATTACTACTTATCTCTTAGCTTCACCCGAGTATTGGTAGCTTCTTTAAAAGCCATTCTGACTACCAATGGCCCTTGACAACTAACAAGCGGCACTTAAAAGCTCCAAAAAATGGTGAGTTTTTTTAATTATGCATGTATAAGGAAAAGGGGATTCAATGCCATAGTAACCACTCCCCACAACTGTTTGAATTGAAAAAACAACAACAAAAAAACAAGTTTAGTAGCTGTAACCCACAATACTTTCACACAACCGGACATACCTACACAAGACTTACTTTCGTGGTTAGTCTAGTGGACAATGAATATTCAAGTAAATACTGTTGCGTAGGGCTTATAGCTATGACAAATAGCGCATTAACTAACCACTGCCACTAACTCACAGAGAAATGGTACTCAGGCAAGTTTTTTAGTTCAAACTGCACCGCAAAATAACTCAAAGTGGTAAACAATTCAATTTCTAGTATGATACGGGTAATGATCGCTAAAACACCAGAGGATTCGGTTTAGTGAAGTTTGGGACAGGGTCAAACACCGAGCTAACACAAAAATATGTGAGGGTTAAAGTACAAATGACATACTTATGTCCCCACATAATAGACAATTATCCCTGATTTTCAATTGAGTTACCCCTGATAGTGTCTCGCTCGCTTCGAATCATCTCATTATAGTTAATAAGTAAGTTTGTGACAACCAGCCATAGTAAAGGTGAGGGGAAAGGCAGTGCACAAATATAGTACATTATATTATTCCTCCTCACTCAAAATATATTTGTTCCTATATATAGATTATTGACCTTCTATTGCTTGAACAGGTACTTGTGATACAATAGTATCTCCAATTGTGCCATAACTAATTGATGTGGCCACTGCTTTGGCTAGAAATAGATATCAACAATACTAAATCAACAGACAATCTTGAAAACAAGCAAGCTCCATAAATCTACACTGTATAGTAAAAGATAAACTAGATAGAACTTTCTCACCTAAAGGGGTCTGGAAAAAAAGCAAAGGAAAAAAAACTTGATAATTGTATAGTAAAATCAAATATTTATGATGTTTATTGTTTCCTAAAGAATCACACTGATGCAATTTTGCTGCACTCAGTCTCCACTATATTTGGTGCCTAGCCATTAAAATTATTTTAAAAAAAACTTTTTAAAGATAAAGTTATTAGTTTATCATTCGAAACCATCCCAATAAAATTATACAAAATCACAGCCTCCAAAAATTACTCTCCTATATCTTTAAGCCAGAGACTTCACCAATATCTGGAGTATAACTATACTATCATTTGATATTTTATTGACAAGCCTAAAACTGACTACAATAAAAAAAATACCTCCAGAATATTCGTATGTATCTTTAATGTTCAATATCTCAATTTTTAGCAAATACATTCCATGAAGACGACTGGACTTAGAACGAATGCCCAGAAATGTATTCAATCCATCAGATATCACATAAAAGTTTGGATTAGATGGTTGTACTTCGTGCCCATTATAGTACCAATTCAGGACTTGGTTTGTTCCTAGTGAATACTTTGCACGAAGACCGTAATAAGACTCCGATGAAAATTTATGGAGAAATAAACCAGAAATATAAACTTCATTTGTTACTAAAACATGAATGGTCATACATAAATATCACACTAATTATTATAATGATGAAATAGGTATGATGTGTATACTATTTCTTTAAACTTACAGCCAGTAATAAGAATAGTTTCATTTCCAGTGTAGACAGAATCAGAAGTAGAGCATGTATAAAATCCTCTGTCTGATCGGCCAAAGTTACGAATAGTCATAATTGCATTATTATCATTATTAATACTGCTACTCGAAGGTATCGTTCTTGTTACCACATTCATTACATTCCCTAGCTTGTGGGATTCAAATTGCCAATATACAGCACTTGGACCAGTGCAGAGTACATCTAGATCCACAAAATATGGCACTTGAAGTACTTTATTAATTATTAAATTTAAATATCCATCTGTTTGTGCTTTAATGAACAATATTGCTTCTGAAACAGAAAAGAAACAATTACACACGTTTAGACATAATTATACTGTTATCACAGCACAATAGAATTAACTGCGTTTCAATTACTAAACTCACTTTTCTGTATTCCTCTTGGAACAGTAATAGGAATCTTTATTGAAGGACTGGTTGCTACTTCAAGCTCTATGAAATACATATTCAGTTACTACACTGTAATAATTTATGTTAAATTAGTAAAATAATAATATGCTCAGCATTAGAACAATAAAAACATACACACTGCACAAAAAGATAAATGCACGGTCAATATACACACCTACCTCCTTGACCTGTTGGAATAGTTGTAGGAATGAGCTGTTTAGTTGGAGGACTAGTAGTAACTGCAGATTCTGGACAATTTATACATGTGTGTATATATAATTATATTATACATTGGACATTTTTTCTCTCAAGTGTTCATCGTTCAATATTTTCCCATAATGCTACTTGTTGAACTCTCAAATGGGCCCATGCATAGTTCTAGACAACTGAATTTTTAGAAGCCCCATATTGTATGGTGACACAGAAAATATAATGTTAGGAGTACTTTTTTCACCAAAACAATGTGGCACCAACCATAGTCACTGACACTGGCAGTTTTTCTCATTACACACATTTTGTTACATTTTTAACATTATATTAATTTCATAGTATTACGAATGAAGTTACTAAAATAAATACATCAATTGTTTATTAGTTTACTGGAAAATTTTAACATGCTAATACTATCAATGGAGGGGAATTAATAAGTAATGTAAAATTCTAACATGCTGAAGGTAGGGGAGGCGGGAAGTGGGGGGGGGGGGAGAAAATGTAGTTGCATATTAAAAGCTGCTTACATAATTTATCTTGAATAATTTTTTTTCTATATGACTGCATCAAAACTTTGCCCCCAAATAGTCTTACTTGGTATGAAGTTAATAGTATCTCTAATACTAGTTCCCTCTATCCGTATGGTATACTTTCCTAATACATCATTAGACTCTGTATTAATTTTAAGAACTGCATTCAGTCCGTCTGTGTCCATTGAAATATGTGAATGACCGGGCTCTAATGGAATTCCTTTATGATACCATATGAAGTATTGATGTGGGCCGAGTGAATATGTAGCATGAATAATGCTTAATTCATTGAATTCATGTTTAATAGCACTTGAAATAGAAACTTCACTTGTTGCTTCAAAAAAACAAAAATTAAAGAAATGAGCAAGTAACAAAAAAAATGCCGCCATTTTTTGTATTTTAAGCCATTTACAACATGAACATAAAATAGGTGTGTGCATGAAATACATTTTAAATAATACTAGAATAAAAGTTATCACAATGTTAACGGAATGAATGAGTACTACCAGACCTATGGATGTAGAATTCTGTTATTATTAATTCTTAGTGGACCATAGTCAAGAATTCAATATAGCCCTTACGTACCCATGCACACAGAGTTAAGGTTCTTGATGCCACATGCGTGTTTGCAGTTTCAATGCATATTTAATAGAATTCTAGAGCTTGCCAATGTAAAAAAATGATGCTAAGGAGAATGCTGCTAAAGAGGGTTTGATATATTATATTATTGCTAAAATTTCTAGAATGCTTGACACAGAAAAGCTGGAAATAGTTAGCCTATTAAATGGTAACCATAATAATGTTGACATGTCTTTGCTATTGGATGTTACCAGATCACTGACAATAGAAAAATGACAGCTAAAAGAAACAACTTACAACTAGTAAGAAGAATCGGCCTCTGCACAGTAGCCATACGAATGTTTTGACAAAAATAGAAACCTCTGAAACCTTTATTAAAACTTTTTATTGTGATCTTTACTTCATTGCTACTTTCAGCTAATGTTTTTGTGACTGTTCTCAAAATGTCTTCCATTGTAGTAGATTTGTATATCCAAGCAAGCCTTCCCAATCCATGGCAGTATAGCTTTACTGTTGAAGAGTATTGTACTTGCAAAATGTAATTGGTGATAAACTGGTGATGACCATCCACTTCAGCTCTTACAAATACTTCCCCTAAAAATATACAATAAAATTAGTATTTTAGGTTGTTCATTTGGAAATTGAGAATAGCATAATAACAGAAAAACGATGCTAAGGAGAATGCTGCTGAATAGGGTTTGATATATATGGCTAAAATTTCTAGAATGCTTGTCAAAAGGGTTGTGATTAGAAGGCTAATAACTTGCCATGTGTTAGCTGCTCAGGTATACTTGTAGTCATTTCCATGACCGGAGCCACTGTGGTAGTAGAAACAGGCTCATCTACGACATGAAGTAAGTATTATTATTATGATAACTACTGTAAAAATTTCAAGCACAAATTGTGTTCAAAACTATCTGTTTCCTTAGACAATCAAATATTCTTTCAAGTAATAAAAAGAATACTAGAGAAACAAATAAAAACTAAATAATTAACCAGACAAGTGTAACTAAATGCAAATGGCAGACCTCAGGACGATATTGTGCATACACCAATGCAAGCATGAATCAGAAGCCTAGAATAAACACATCATGTGTCTTTTAACATTTTAATAAATACATTAACATGATCGAAATGATATAATATTACTTAACCCACTATAATAAAACGGAATTTAAATAGTGACCTTTATAGTGATAGAGATTTAATTCTTGTCTATATTAAATACCTAGATGCAGCTTAATGTAGTCGGATATATCAGTTCCTTCAATCTTTAGCTTATAAGTGCCTGGTAATTGAGTATTTACTCGAAACAATATATTCAATCCATCTGTTTCCATTGCATACTGAGGTGTAGTTGGCTTTATCAAAACATTGTTGAAATACCAGTTGAGAACTTGGTGAGGGCCCAATGAAAATGTGGCATGAATTTTGCGGAAATTATTGCTAACTGGACTTACATCATATTTAATGAGACCAGTAATGTTGACTGAATTGACTGCTAAAAAATACAAAAAAGAATATTGTTAACTCATTTAATTGAAAGCCATCAGAACACTACTTACTTAAATGAACACAAACAAGCACTGGCATTACCTTGCTAAAAAATTCATGATATGCTTTTACATTCATTATACTAATTACTGTGTTTATACGGTTACCTTCAGCAAGATTTCTAATTATTTTATGGCTTATGGTGTGCCTGAAATAAAATCCAGTGACAAAAAGAGCTGTTTAGAAAAGTTTTATCAGCCATGAGGATACAGGTAGCAAACACTAGGATGGTATAAATAAGAAGAACCATAACTAAAATGTGGAAGGGAACAAGTAAGTTATTTGCAAAATCAGTTAGCCTACATTAACATACAGTTAATTAAAAGGGTTCAAAATAAAATGTTAAAAGACTTCCAAAGCTAGTAGCTTACAGGCTAAACA
>WLWD01002463.1_pt1 | contig 29657 bp, 17 predicted proteins | sample 6712731 | NCBI WGS metagenome assembly WLWD01 (sample SAMN12718690, study PRJNA576275) | sponge metagenome | isolation source: marine sponge | host: Mycale hentscheli | place: New Zealand: South Island, Marlborough, Capsize Point | collected 2014-11-01
GTGTTGCTTCATCAGCACGGCATATGTCTATCTGTTTCCACCTTCTCCAATTTTCTGTAGTGAGAGTTGCTCTGGGGGTTGAATTTGTTCTGCCATCCCACCTCTGACACCATGTAACAAGTCAAGTTAGTTCTCAGAATTAATTCTCATATGCTATCAGTATGAACTTGTGGACAGGTGCTTATCACATGAATCAAGATGATGTAATGAGAATGTGTGTGTGTAATGTTCAGAGCATGAATATGATTATAAAAATTACAATCACAATATGTTCCAACTGCCACTAACTCAAATACTCTGGCCAGTTTTTGAGCTTAAACTGCACCTGCAAAAGAACTGAAAGTGGCAAACAATTCAATTTCTAGGATGATATGGGTAATGATTGCTAAATTAGAGGATTCTGTGTAGTGAAGTTTGGGACGGGGTCGAATGCCGAGCTAGCCCAAATATACACGAAAGTCAAAGTACAAATGACATATGTATGTCCCCACATTATATAAACAAAAATCCTTGATTCTCAATTCGACACCACTGTATACTGTCTCGTTCGCTTTGCTCGCTCACCAATAAACAAACAATCATCCCCGATTTTCAATTGTGTTACCCCACGCTAGATTTTTGTATGTTGATTCCAGAATTAACTATATTTGGTTATAACATTAGACATGCTAATATTACACAAATGTTGAGTAAAATATACTACCAATTTATTTGTGGTAACAATAATAAAAGTTAATAGTTTATATGTTGCATTCAATTTAATATATATGATATTCTGATCATATACAACAAGTGGACCGTTATTGGTGCATTGATAAAAATTATTCCAAAGAAGAAAATACAAATGCTATTGTACAATATGATGGTAATTTGAGGAAATGAACTTAAATTACTAAATAAAAAGACTATTATGGAGAGAATTAAAATACTATCTACTACGAAAACGTTTTGAAAATCTATTATCTTCAGTACTTTGTTCACTCTAAAATATTACACAAATAACGTTGAGTAAAATATACTACCAATTTACTTGTTAGGTTTACTGGTAACAATAATAAAATTTAAAAGTAAGATCTCTTAAGTTAATTAATTTGTACTATAATATATATATATATGTATTTATTTATTCCACCCTAGATATCTTCACAATGATATCTTTAGGTACATGACCCGTGAAACAACTCATGATATTTCATGCTGTTATTTCACGCTGTACTGCGCAAGCTCATTACCCTTGTAGTTATATCTGTGGAGGGTGAACCCTACACTGAAGCAGATACCAAGGAGTAATCAAGGACACGAACACTTACCTTGCACTTCAGAGAAATCGCTTGTTTGATCACTGAGTACTGTACGCATCGTATATCAGTTTTTTTGTTTGTTAGCGTTCATGTTATGTTGATTTCCGGTATGATTCATCCGGGTTGGCGGTTGCATATACAAGATTGCTGGATCGCCCACTGGGGAGAAAATTTTCAAGTGCTCTGTTTTGTACATGATTCTGTCTTAAAAAACATATAAAATAAAACTCTGGGCAATGCCGGGAGAGGGATTTATAGGCATCACGACAGAAATCTGGTGGCATTGACTGGTCAACGACCGATATCATTGGCAAGGGGGAAGTAAACTGTCTCGGTGAATCAGGAAAGGATCACCTAGACGGAAAGAGAGAGCAAACCTTTACAATAGCAACTGGCCAAACTTTAATTTTCTTGGTTTTTACAGCTACCTTCCTCTGGTGTACCCTGTCCAACAGGGTTAGAGCAGTTGCTAAAATATCCGCTGGGGGTGTGGGTAGTGTGAGTACAGCCTCTGGAGAGAAGAAGACATGAAGAGAAGTAAAGAGACATGAACATTGAGCAGAACATAAACTGTAGTTGTTATTGTTATTGTGTTAGTTAGTCATTGTCATTTGTTTAATTGTTTATGTTAGACTTTGGAGCATGCGCGGCAGAACATAAAACTGCCGCACACGTGTTCAGAGTTGTCTTTTGCTTGAAATCCATCTCGATTTAAAACTCAAGTTTGGTTTCTCTGGGATTGTGTGGGAAAAAGGCTGAATTACTTTTCATGTTTAGCTCCTGAAACAATTCTAGATGCAGCAGAAGAACTGGTGGCAGTAAAGCTACGTTTGAGTGAAGGATATCTAGTGTGGAATAGACCACTTATTGCACTTGTCGGAGTGATATGGCAAGATATTTCACTCTCAGGCTTTATTTTCACTCGCCTCTGGCTCATAAAATAAACTAGCCTGCTCATGAATTTTTTCACCATATCACACTCTGACTCATGTAGTAAGTACTATATATGTATTTATTGCAGCTTTGATATTTTTACTTAAATATTTCCGCATCACGCGAGCGTTCTGTATTCTCCCATATTGTACGGTTTATATTGTACGCTCGTTGTAGCGCGCGTGTAGCGAGTAAAATCGATGAAAATTGTATTGTAACCGGTTGAGAAAAATTTCAAAGAAGCAATAAATCACTTATCACACTCGTCGTACAATATGGGAATGATATTTTACTCTCACGCCACATATGTATATATAGTACTTATTACATGAGTCAGAGTGTGATATAGCGAAATGTTTCAAGAGCAGGCAAATTTATTATCACGAGCCAGAGGTGAGTGAATATAAAGCCTGAGAGTGACATATCTAGCCATATCACACTGACAGAGTGTAATAAGTGGTTTATTCCACACTAGATATCTTCACTGAAGTAGTCTATTCTAGGGTTGGCAACTCTTGGGGTACAACTCTCTGGGGCTCCCATACAGCTGCTCTAACCTGGTTGGGTAGGATTCCTAGAGAAAGGTAGCTGTAAACACCAGAAAAGTGGTAAGCCAGGCCTAGTTGCTATAACTACTAGGGCAATGAGCTTGGGGCAATACAGCCATTAGATAACACTATGTGATAACTTGAGTTCTCACAGGCCAGTACCTAAAAATAATATTGTGAAGATATCTAGCGTGGAATAAGTAATAGTTAACCCATGGCACAGAGGGATTATCATCGATATTTGCTTCAATCCAGAGGAGGGTGAGGTGCAGTAATCAGACAATAATCCCGATGTTGCCATGCTAAAGCTGCCATCGTTGGCAGGCATTGAGGGAGCAATTCCCAACCATAGCTTGAGAGCTAACTCAAATGTTTGATGTGGGGTTCCAATAAATAATACAGAAGAGAAAAGGGCACAAGACACTGGAAACTTTGCGTAATTACGAAAGACGAAATTAAAAACAGCATCAAGAAGTCTCAAACGTTTTTGAGCAACCCAAATGACCACTATAAGATGCACACAAATACAAATTTTCCAGCATTCACAATCATCAAGCACCTCTATTCTTGGCATTATATCTTACATAGTTGCACTATTAACATTACCACTATTCCAACTTCTAATACCTACCTAACCTTGAAAAAAGTTTGAACACTTTATGTCTTATCCATGAACACTGAATTCTAAACATAGCCTTTTTATTGTTCTTGTTTTTATGTATTTGTACATATTTATGCCATTATTTCATCCATTTTATTCATTTAAAGTGGAAAAGACGAATGCAGCTAGCTATATGTTTGTAGCCAACAGCTAAACTTTAGAATTATATTGTGTGAAACAAAACTTGCCCACTGCTGCTTGAAAATGTCAGAATTATAGCTGATAACCATCCAGTACAAAAGTGCATGAAGCAGGGGAAATATACAATGCCATAGGAAAAGTACAAAGGGAATAACATTTTAATCCATGGCCGTTACCGCAGCAACTATGGTATAAATACATATAAATTATATATATATATAGATTAATCAGTGAATACTGCAGAATATCACGAGTCTGTCGGCTAGCATTTACACAAGTGCCACAAGCACGAGTGCAAATGTCATCAACAGACGAGTGATATTCCCATGGTATCCAATGATTAATCAATTTATTGTGTACTGGTCATGCGCGAATGACATAGAAACCGAGTGGCTAATGTAATGGATGCTGCCAAGAAGTCTTTAGATTTTTTTATTCCGATAAAGTCATTGAAAATCTTTTCTCTAATATTCGAGGTGGAGTAGAAAGGGAATGTGAAGGGCAAGAAGTACCACCATCTTGTAGCATTGAGAATGAACAATCAGTTAGTCTTGACGATGAGGAACCATGGAAGTTTTTTAGAAGAGAAGAAAAACTGTAATACTCAAAATAAAACATTACCTGACTTGAGAACATGGTAGCTATTGTTCTTGCAAAGGGATAAATGAAAAACGAAAAATTGAGAATATTTCACCCAAAGAATTAGACAGACTTCTCGCGGAGTGCAAGCAGTAGTCTGTAAGAACTGAGCACTCTCATAACTAGTAATAAAAAGTTTCTGCATTCATATGAAGCTATTTTACTTAACCAAATTAATGTAATTGGCACAGAATGGTATTATAGAATTAGCAGACCTTCAGGGGACGCAATAAGCATAAAAATGTAGCTTAGGGGGGACAGTAACCCAATGCAATAACTCCAGACTTCCCCTTTATTGCGGAATATTGTGGGAACACCATACTTTCCAATTCAATACATTTTCTACGTAAAGGCACTCAATAGGCAGATTCAGTACACAATAAATATATATCTATATAGCATCTACTCACATGTAGTTTGGGATTTAGTGACTGAGACTTCTTTCACATGTTCTTTTCTTATCTCCTCTGCTAGCACCTTTTTGTCACAATGTCCCACCGCATCTGCCAACTTGCTCCACGATCGATCTTCATCATGTTCCAACCAATGGTTAATCACTGCTATCATCATTGCTTTAGGATCGTTCTTGTTGAAAATGAGATCTTTTACTATAGAATACTTGATTCCCAGGTACGTACCCAAAGTTTCAGCACTACTAAGAGCCATTTTTTCATGGAAAACTTGCATAATAGCATCACACGTAAGATCTACATTAAATAATTACACTATGACTAATTACGACTATTATGAAAACAGATAGTCAAAGATTTATATTAGACTAGGATTTAAGCTAGCATTAATTATATAAGGTTTAAAAAGCAGACTTTTCAGACTTATTTAATACGGATAACTGACAGGAGGATGCCATAGGCTGTTGCACAGCAGACTACTTCAGTGCAATAGGCCTCTCATGAACTGCTGGGGAAGAAAACATTCATTCTTCCTGCTGCTTATCTTTGATCAGCTGTGGTACAGCCATGACTATTTTGTCTCACCACAATTATACAAAGAAATACAAAAGTTATAGTGCAAAACGCACAAATCAGTAAACCATTCTCTGCATTGTACCTTAATGAGGATTGGTAACGAACAATTTATGATTCTATTATACATTTGAATTTTCAGAGGGATTTTGTGATCAGCTGAATGAATTGTGAAATAGGTTCTACTCAGTCATACTATTTTTTTTTGTGCAAACTTAAATCACACGTTTAATTTGGACTTTCTTTTCTATAGAGAGCCATTTCTCCAATAAAGTTAAAAGGGGTATATTACAAAAATTTGAGAGAGAAAGTCCACTTACAAGTTATACCTTTTAAAGGTATAAACTTCTGAGTCAAAACTTACATTCACCCGTTTTTGAGGGATATTTTTGTACATCAAACTCCTGTGTAAACAACCATATATAAAATTATTATACAACAAAAAACTAACATAACTTACTTTTCCATACCAAATACGATGCATAGGTTGCATTAAAACCTTTTCATAACAGTTGTCTTTCTGACAATCCATGTTAGTAGGATCTTCTTCATTATTTTTAACAACACAGAAATGCTTTGATTCAGGATGCTCATAACATTCAAAAGCAAATTGGTAATCTTCAAAATTATCTTGGAATTGTTTCTCTGATGAAGCCAGTGTATACAGTGATTGAAGCATATGTGAAGTGACACTTTTGAGAGTATTTTTCACCAAATTTCTCACACTTGTACAAACCTGGTGAAGCTTATTTTGCCAGTGTTTATGTTGTCTGAAAATTTGTATTTTAATAAACTGAGGCTTATAAACTAAACTGACTATATCACGATCTTCACCATAAGAAAATTGAAAATAATTTCTTTTCAAGGGATTTGAATTGTTTTCTTGAATTTTAGAATCCTATATTTAACAAGATACACTAAATATTAAAAAGTAATTCATTGCACACATACCTTGTCACTAATTTGACGAAAAAAATTGGCTACAGTTGCTGGAAATATTCCTAGAGGCACAAAGCCACACGTGTAATAAACAAATAAAGAAGGTAAATCATTTTGACTAAAGCTCAACCGATAATCTTCCAATTCTTTGTCAGAGGCATTTTGCAAAACACATGGCATGAAATATACATCTCCACTGATACCACTCTTATGCTGTACTGGAGCTATAATATTGAGATGGCTCAAAATAAGAACTAATTTTTCTAGAGGCAATATGTCATCCCCTATATCCTTAAAATCAGCCACAGAAAACTTTCCAAACTTTCGAAAATCCTCTCGAGCTTCTTTGTGAACTGCTCCAGTCACTTTATGAGCCCCTTCAATCAAAACAGTTAAACGCTTGAAAACTGCTTGGGTATTTGTAATAACAATGTCTGCTAATGCTGGAACATTATAAAAGAACATACATATTCCCAAATTGTAATGAAGGAAATGTAGGACGGACTTTACATCTTCTTTCTTCATGTTCAATTCGGCTCCCAGCTCAAAGCAACTTTGTAGAGAAACAAAATTTTCTTCATTTTTTCGTAAAAAGATGCTGAATGATAACCACTGGCTCGGGATTCTTTTCTTCCGCAATCTATCAAGAATAGACTTTCGCAGACATCGCATTTCTTCATCATCTCCGTGCATGTTATCAATCGGATATATGAGTCGTTCTTTCACTGATTGACTGATGTTGCTTTTAGAAGGAAAGTCTTCTTTGTGCCACCATTTTATAATTCCTTTACGATAGAAAAATGTAGCTTTCAAATGCTCTTGCAAATGATTCTCATATGTATCAATATCATCATTATTGACTAAATCCTTGTGAGTACCAACAATGTATACATATGCTCCTTTATCTTTGTCTTGCTCTAGAACATCATTTGTAGAATAAGAGGAACAACTCATAGAAGCAATACTGGCCAAGGCTGTGAGCATGGTTTCCCTCACTGTGACATTTGATAAACCAGGCAAAGTTTTCCCATCTGAACCACGATAACCAATTTTGTAACATTGTTCAAGATCACTGCTGAGATTGCAGAAAAGTAAGTACAAAGCAGGCCCAATAGTAAGAGCAGGAAGACACTCCATTAGTTCTGGCTGGCCTCCTGTGTCCTGCATGTATATTAAGTTACCACTCCTTAGTTTCATTCGCATTTGTTCGAGATTATAGTTCTTTCTAGTCTCAAGAGGGTGACGAATCATTCGATCAGTCCATGTCACTTCTGCTGCAGAAATTCTGTGTTGCTTAAGTGCAACTGTTGAAGTAGTTGTTTTCTTTGGAGGAATTTTTGGCTCCTCTACATTGGAAATTTTAGATGTTTCTGCTGCAGCTTTTACATTAGAAAGATTGCCAGGTGATTCTTCACTTCTGTCTTTGCGTACAGTGGCAGGAAAAAGTGGTTTTGCCTCCATTTGAAATGGATTCTTTGTTTCTTTACTGGTTGATGTATTCATATTCATACACATTATAAACTCATCGTCAATGTCTACAACGCTCCAATTATCGTCACTGTCAGCAATCGCTGTAGTACGAACATAATCCTTATTGCTCACCATAACCGTGCTTTGCTCAGAGACTCCAGTGTTGGATGCATCTTTGCCTTGATTACTGAATATATTTTTAATAATCTTGGTCAATCTTTGGCGAGTAACTGTTTTTCCCTGTAATGATGGCCCTAGAAATATGAGTTTAGCCACCATAACATCCAATATGTCATTCTCTGAAGATTTCAGAGCTGACAAATAGCGATCCACAGAATTTTTATGATCTATAAAACACAAGGACAAGGAAGCTGAAAAAATGCCTTAACCTTTTTATTAGTGTGTTAACTTACACATAAAAGATGCTATCTTTTGCTGAATGCAGTGAACAGCGGCCATTGAACTTGTAAACTTCCATTTGTCACTTGTAGTATCTATTTGGAACCCAATTACTGATTTAATTAAAACAAAATCACTTATGATTTTTTCTGTCTGCAGCTGTAAAAGTTGAGTACCATCAGTATCACGTCCAGTCACACAGCAGTGAACTGGTACGGTAAAGGTGGATCCCATTATGTTAATAGAACTGGATTTGGGTATTTGTGAAGTTGTAATATTTTCGATCATATTACATGCAAAGTAACTAGCCACACGAATAGTGCTTACTTTGAAATTGTTTTCCACTTTAGTATCTACACTGAATATTTGCTGAAGTAGCCCTTTTAGCTCAGTGTATTTTCCTTCCAGAGTAATAGTAGTTTCGGACCCATCACCATTGACATTGCAACTTTGAACTGAAGTCACACCAGAGGAAATTAGGACATCTGCTAAGTTGACTTCTCTCTGATGAACATCACTACTCAAGCTAATGCAGACAATGTGCTGTGCTTGTGGAAAAGAAGTTTTGGCATCCATTATGACTTCTCTAATATTGTCTGTTTGGTCAGCTTTAATGAGCGCCACTTGAGCTCCAGCAAATGTTCCAACTACTACATTAGGATAAAGAAGAGTGCCTACATTTTCGGCACTTTCATCTTCAATGCTGGGCTTTTCCATGTGTGTAGTGGCTGCGTTGTATCCATGACAACTGCGAGCTAACAAAATGAATTCAACATTTTTGCTGTACGCTTCAATGTCAAGAGTACTTTTTTTAGGTGAATGTTGTTTAATTTTACTTTCCTCGTCGACATCAGAGTAAGCTGGAAGTTTACCTGCAAATAAAACAACAGTCTACGAATAATTTTTTTTGCAAATTCTACATCCAACAAAATATTCGCAAGTATGTTAGACAAAAAAAAAACATTAAAATTCCCCTCCCCTAATCTAATAGGTAATGAAGAAGCTGCCATTCCACATCGAAGATACTACAATATGGGATTGATTAAAACTTAGATTAATGATACAAATGAAAAAATATAGATACTTACTTTTTAATTGACGTAGCTAAATAAACTTTTATGTACTAACACAAAACATTATATGTATTATTCTTTACAGTCCTCAATTCTCACCTTGTTCAGTTATAGCAGTGATGTTGGACATGACTAGATCTGTTGCTTCACCTTTAGGCAGGAATTTACAATACTGTTGAGCTCGAAATATAGCTTCCATATTGTCACTGTCACATATAAGCTCCAGGGACTGCTGCACAAACTCCAGGTTGGAATATGGAGTAAGATTTGAAGTGATAGAAACATAAAATTCTAGATCTTTACCCCGATTTTTTAACACCTCAGATAAATCCGTAAGACCTTTATCTGTAATAGGATTACCTTGTAAATCAAAAAAATTTACCTGCACCAATGCATCCAGTAAAGCTAGAGCACCTGAATCATCAATCTGGTTACAGTGAGCTGAAAAAACTCTAAGCTCTGGACAATTTTTTAAGTAATTACAAAGTAAAGCTACGCCTTTGGTAGTTATGCTGTTAAAGTCTAGATGAAATGTCTCTAACTTTGTGAAAACAGTCATGGAATCTGCCAGCAACTGCAAGTCTTGGTCTCTTACTCCACAATTTATCAACACAAGTTTGGAACACAAACTGACCCATTTACTCATAGTAATGGACTGGAACAAAATGTTGCAGTAAAATAGCATATTGTGGTCTAGATTGAAATTAGTCGTGTCAGGAAAGTATGTATTAGCCATATTACTATATCGACAACTCTCTTTGTAAGATACAGACATCGGACACTCGAACCTAACTAACTCCAGTTGCTTAGAGTTGAAACCCAGACTGTGTGAAGTGTGCTCGGCAGGTATTTGTACCATCAGATCAGTCAAATGACGTAAAGTAACATCCTCTATCAGTTTCTCTAGGTCTTCAGATTTTAACTTTGTTTTCAGCAAGTCAAGAGTCTTCAAACTTGTTAGGTTTTTCAACAGCATGTTGAGACAGCCAGGCTCTGATGTGCAATCATTTATTCCCAGGAATTTAATATTGTTACAAATGCTATTATTATGTTTATCTACCAATACCGTTACTCCAGCTGTATCCAAATAGCATTGGAGAAACGCTAAATTCGTTATATCAAATTCAGAATTACAAATGACGTAAATAGCGGCAAGAAAAGTTGTAGGCAAAAGGTGGGCATTACTGAAAGAGAGAGTGTTAGTATGAGGTTCCAAGGCTTGCTTACAAGCTACAATGTTCTGTGATTCAAATGCACAACGTACTTTAAACTCCGTACTTTTGGTTGCAAATATGTTTTTCAATATCTTAAAATTACTTAACTTTGATATCCCGCAATAAAATATCCAGACTAAATCCATGGAATTTTTGTCTCCTAGAACGTCAACAGCTTTGTCTAGATTTTCAACATCAAGAGAAGCTAAATGTTGGGCCGCCAAGTACTTCTGTATGGTAAGATGATGGAATGCATACACATCATCGGTCTTATACAAACTTGTTGAGCTGGAAATAGAAACTAATAGCCCTGTATTCAAGAGGGAGGAGATTGAGGTGTCACAATCAGACCCTTTAAAGTGTTGCTTTGATTCAACTATCATATCAAAAGCTTTTTTGCAAATATTATAAAATACGTTTCTGATTTCCCCAGTGAGTGACTGCAGGGAATTTAATGTCTCCAAATTTTCACTATGGTGCACTCTCTTAAGAATTAAACATACTAAAAGCTCATAAATGCTAGATTCAGTATGTGGAAAGATTTCTCCAACTTGACTGTAAATAAAACAAATCATTTGAGTATGGACTGGTAAATAACACATTTCTAGCACATTCACATGATTGTGTAATAATGCTACCAGATTACGGGCATCCCTGTCATTATTAAAGTAAGAATAAATGTATGCCTCGATTTGTTGTTTTGTAAAGCCTACAATTTCGATGCACTGACTGTTAGGGCAGTTATTTCTCACAATGGAGGCAACCCTGGGATCAGAGGCTACAATGACCATAGCTAAAGGCAGCACATGCTTGTTTATAAGCTGGGATATTATAGATGATGGATGAACTCTGAACTCTTCTAAGCCATCAAATAAAAAACATACATTCTTGCCATTAGTGTGCTCTATTTCTGACATGTATTCCGTTACTCGATGTTTACCAACAACTAATTCAACAATATCAAATAAACTCAAATCTTTTTTTGAGTTAATTAACACCAGTGGAACAAGAATCACTATGGTAGCTCGTAATAAAGACTTTCCTTCACCCCAGTCTTTAGCAATCTTGTTCATCAGTGTCGTTTTCCCACAACTAGGTGGACCAGTCAATATAATAAGGCCTCCACTTTTATATACAGCAAACACATTTTTAATCTTAGCCCCGATAAAGTCATATGCATCACCACGTATGGTATAGCCAAATTTTGAGATACCACTGTTTTCGACCAAAACTAAATTTATAGATGCTTTGAAAGGAATTGAAGACCAAGGATGTGAAATTTCAGATATGGTTGAATACTTACCCTCAATAATTTCAAACAACTTTGATTGTGGCTTCATTGATAATGTAATTTCATCTGAAGAGATGAATTCATCTGCTCTACTGGCATGGCATTTGTAATCTCCTTCAGCTAGCAAGTCAAAATTGCTGATGAACAAGAAAGGGGAAGCTGTTCCAGAATACACCTTGTTATCAGATAATGGTTCATTATTCTTAGACCACTGATACTTTACCAGGATGTCAGAAGATACCTGAAACCCTACCAGTGCAGCCTTACCACGAGCTATAGCAGCATAGCTAGACTGACACACTGGCTCCAATTTACCACCAATTGGCTTCCCAATGGGAATTTGAGCCCAAACCTTTTCTTTCAAGCCTGACCCTATATCAGAGCAACCAACTCTACTGCTTTGTAGTGCATACTCAAGGTTGCTCCAAGTTGAGCATATGGAGCTGCTTCTGATCCATATCACAATAACCTTGCATAGCCTGCTTGCATCTGAAGCCTCAGCCTTACACTCCTCCCTCTCACTTTCACTCAGTCCCAGCTCCATTGCTAAACTCTCCCATTTATCTGAGACTTTATCAGACAACAAGGCAGTAAGTATGGGGATGTCCAATTCACAAAAAATATACTTTCCTATGCTACTAATACTGTCCTGACGTTCCCTTACCAACTTGCATCTGAGTAACTCCCTTCCTAAATCATCCCAACCCAGGGTCACTAGAATATCAATAAAGGATGAAAATCCTTTTTTGTCAATTTCTACATATTTATTAATAAGTTGAAGCAAGTATCTCACCATCAACTCCTGTTTGAAATTGTCTTGATTGATTCGGATTAAGTTTTTATAAGTTTCTGAAGCTAAGAGGGACTTGCTATGAAGGATTTCACTCAGTTGCAGCGCACCAAATTTCTCTAGCAGAGCAACTAATTCTTTCTCGTACCCTTTTAGAACGAGGACTTCCGGGCACACTCCCAAAGACATTGCTTTCACTGAAAGAAAGAGCTGCCAGTTCGGTCGGGGGTGGAGAGCGGTCCGAAATCTGCGAAAACTTGTTTATTCAGACACACCCACAACAAATGTTCCCCCACAACAAATGTTCCCCCACGAACGGTTAATTTGAAACTATAAGCCACGCCTACTTAGTTACGCCTCCCAAATTTAATGGCTTATTGTACTCACGCGATATACACTCCGCCTTTATTTGTTGGAAAGACGTTATGTGCAGAAAACGGCTGACCCTCACCTTTGACCTCACGCAATGTCTTTGCGCGCGCTCTTGTTGCCAGCCTTCACCTTCGACCTCTGTGGAAGTTGTCCTTGGTGACCCTGCAAGATTGAAATAGGAGGTGGTTGGTTGCTCGTTGTTGGCTAGGCTGCATTTTGTGTTACTGATAACGGAGAAGAGGACTACAACGGTAGGAATTCACTTATGCTGTGTAATAACAAGTAGGTGTACTAAATACTGTGATGTGTAGTGTAGAGTAGATAGCTAATGAATTGCATTTAGGGTTATGGTGAATGACAGATTATTTGCCATGACAAAAACAAAACAGTTTTCTTTAAGCACCTCTCCCCTCCCCCTCTTGTAACTGTCTGAACTAATCATTTCTGCCACCAATTCATTACTGAAAGTGTGGGTTATCGAATACAATTTTATACTATTACTGTAGTATTAGTAATAGTACGGGTAACCGTGCTATTAGGGATCAATAGCATTCATAAAGCAATACTCGGCGAGTATTGCTATTTCAATTGCTTTTCGAGTGCTATTGATCCCTAATAGCACAGGTTACACTTGCTATCACTCGCTAATAGTAGGCCATCTTTTTTTTATTTTTAATCATTTGCACTTGTAGCTACACTGTATCAGTCACTCACTATCCACTATCTTCGTATTTCAGGACTAGCTTCCTCTGGACTTCCGTTTTCAGCCTACAACTCCTAAAATGTTGAAAACATTCCGTTTAATACGGGTAGAGCTTCTGTGGTACAGAATGACATTGTCTCCAACTAGAATCTCTCGAACTGTACGTTTTCAAGGTTAATGCTGCATGCATGCACACTTATCCATACTATTTCACTTAGCTACTGTGGTATTTCACTTAGCTTCCATTCTATTTCACTTAGTTACGCACTATTTCACTTTCCCCGTGCGGTTTCAATTGAACAGCTATTTTCCCCATACATTTTTTAATGGGCAATTTACACGCCGTACTATTAAATTTAGAAATTTTTAATATGTTACCTACTGAAAACATTATAAAAGGTAATAATGAAGCACATTCAATAACTTAACATGAACAAAGTCAAAGCCTGTTTCTTTTTGGTTTTAACCATATAACCATATACATCTTCCATGTTGTCATCAGGTTCAGATTTTTTGTGATTACAAGCGTGGCAGTAAACACTCAGCCACTGTAACTAATAAACCCCCCCCCCCCCCCCTCAATATTTTACAAAGCCTACTTTACGTATATAAAAAAAGGCAGTTTAATCTAAATGGAATTTTATTTTTAAATTCGGAGAATGCAGACATGTTCTCACCCGCATATATGCGGTTACAGCATCGAAAGGATTAAAAAGTCACCGATGAAGGCTCCATGGAGCCAAAACGTTTGAACTATTATTACAGATACTATGGAAATTAAAAATAAATATATTTTAGTATGAAGCTGTATATTTTTCTGTATGTAGTAATGATGAATCTTTATGTAATTAAGTTATTTTACCATCACTTCATCCTTAGTCGTAACTTGTGATACCTAATATTTTTAATCAGTGAATGAGTATTGATCAAAACTGAATCCTGTCATTCATTAGTAGTGTATGCATGTGTGTGTGTGTGCAACTAGTTTCCTGTGTAGAAATGTTAGTTTTTTCTTCTATAATTGAATCATTTTGGATGTTCAATTTCTTATATGATATTTTCAATGAGTGCAATTTTTTTCTTTATGCTGGTCCATCAAACTGGAAATACGCTCTGTTCACACATCGGGGATTTGAAACTGTTGCATTTTCTATATCTTCCGCTAAGTTTATCTAATTTAGGATAATGAATTTTTTTTTATTATAAGGTCTATCATTTAGATAGAGCTGAGGTTTCTTCCCTGTGGCTAACCTCTCAAATTGATGTTGTTGTTGTTGTTTTACCACACTGTCTTGACCGTTCTATTTCTGCATTATACTATGTGTTCATGGATGGCCCTACCTCTTGTTGTGTTACAACTGACCAATCTAGAGATCCAGAACCGCTGTGTTAGTGAATATTATACCTCTCGAACTGTTTCTAACAATTTCTTGGTGGGATTAGCTTGCAGAGTATAAGTTGAAATTTCATGATTGCATTTATTCACTTCAGTGTGTTTTGTTTTTCATTGCTCTTCTTTGTAGTGGAGTGGGTGAAGCTGCTTTCGATGTCTCTGACTTAAACCAGCTGTGAATGATGGCTCAAGAAGTGTCAACATTTAATCATGGAGTTACCTGATACTGCTGTAATGATGGCAAGGTGAGTGTTCTCTAGAGTGTGTTTGTAATATAAGGAAGTATTGGTTCCAATTGGTCTACATTGCTAGAATGTATCACCAACACTCAGAGCAATTAGTGGCTTTGGCTAGCTTGTTGTGGTCACCTAGGACACAAGTGTTTGTGTGACAATAAATATACATGCAAATGTGTACGTCAAATTATGTAATCAGATGTCACTGTATATGAGACCAGTAATATCGCAAGATGTTGACAATCTTAGTGAGTAGTCATACTCTGGCAATCTCGGCAATTTTCTGAAGGCCGATCATACACAATATAGCCTGTGATTTTCCCCTAAGTGAATTTGTGCCGCCCAAAAAATTGCCGATTTAATTCCTGGGGAACAATATTGCAGTCATAAGGAGTGACTAATGCAGTAACATTAACACATGATCCTGTGACTGTTCTGTTGGAAGATGTCTGTTATTTCAGCTAACTTTATTTTGTGTAATCTATGACCTTCAGTGGCATTGGCATCAGCTGTGTCTAGTTCAGTTCTAGTTAGGAGGTTATACCTCCATGTATTCTACATAGCAAGGAGTCTATATGTAGGATAACAAGTTCTGTTCTGTTAGTCAGTTTTGTCATTTAGTTGTTATGAGTTTCGTATCACTAAATTACCAGCTGTAGCTGTACCAAGTAGAACGCCTGGTTTCCCTCAGTTAGAACGTCTCTAAAAATTCCAGTCTGCGGAACTTTTTAGTTCTTTTAAAACCTTTCAGAGGAGCCCTGCAATGGGCACTTCAGATGGCTGTGTTAGGAGAGCAAGACTGTTGTACTCTGGTTATTTCATTCCACACACTCTGCTTGATCGGTGAAATAAATAAATACAAATATGTACTAAATATGTAAGTATTATATAATGCATACCTGATTTTCCGTTATTCATTCACTCCTTGTTTTGCTCGCTTACCCAATATACAGTAGGAGACACAGAAAAATTCCTAATTCCGTTCCGTAGAACGGCCGTTGCACGATTAAAAAACGGGGGGAAAACGGTACACCATTTGTTAAAAAACGGCCGTTCCGTTCGAGCGCGTTACCGTTTTAATCTTTCTCGTTCACCGTATGTCTCGCTCAAAGAAATATAAAAAATCGTTTATCCAATAAAACATTCCGATTTTTTGTTTATAGGCTCCAGAGGCGGAGCTTTTTGGGTTAAAAAAATTTGAAGCCGTCCTATTCGAAGTTGTCTCGTGGAGAATTGTTAGTTCGACCACCGCCGTTTTCTCGAAGTTAGGGCCTTCTCCGGCTTAGATTTTTTACTACTGGAGGTCCATCGGTAGCTAACAGAAGATCTACGAAGTGCGGACCTCGTTATAGCTCTGTGCCCATCGGAATTTCAATCTGCAACTTTATTGAAGCAAGTGAAAATTTTGTACGAGCTTTTTTTCACTATCCCCGTAGCGTTTAATGGTCGATATAAGGCCTTAGCTTGCTGATATAGCTATAAGAAGAGTTTCTAGGTAGAAAATATCTGTGAATCGACGGAAATGCTTCACCGTTTTAGTAAACGGTGTCGGCCGTTTAGTCAAAACGGTACGGAACGCAACGATAAAAACTACGGTAAAAAGACTACCGTTCCACGGGTGTTCTCGGGACGGAATTCGGAACTTTTTTTTGGCGCCTACTGTAAGTATCATTATTGCGTCTGAACAATTTTTCAAATTTAATCCATCTGTGTCTCTGGCTTGTAGTTTATAAGCATGTTATTTATTCCTGAAAGGCTTTAGGATCTATTTTGATCACGTCATATTTAATCTCGCTGTACTAGACCCTTTACCGACTGCTATGCGGCGGGTAGGCTGACATTAAGTAGTTTGTTCAGTTCCCCTCACTAATTGGGAAGACCACAAACAATAGATGACATAATAAGGTGGTATATCCTGTGACGTAAGACTGCTCTAACTTTTTGTGTGTGTTGTATTTCTATATAGCTGACTGAGTTGAATAATTCATGTGCCATGAAATATCTTAGTGGTTATTCAGTCATTCTAGGCTGAAATAATTATTGGCTGTTAGAACGAGATAAATTTGCTATTATCTTAGTGGTCATGCGGCTAAGTGGTCACATGTGGTGTATCACATGTGGAGCAATGGCACCAGGGCACCAGTATATTAGTCCTGATAGCCACTTCTTTGCCAGAATGGCTGATTCACCCGGCACTATTAGCTCTTTAAGGATGGCTGCTCATCAGTGGTGGTATTATTTAAATAGTAAGAGGCTGGAGATATACTGTACTCTAAATACATGTAATTAGCTTTCTCTAGGTCAGGTTGGATATATAGGATCTACATCATCAATCAGTGGTGAATGGCCTTCATTGCTACTTACAGATGCAATCAGCCGAAAACAGGAGTTCTATGGCTCGATAATACATGGGCATGCTGCCGGTCCATTTGCCTTGCTTAACTAGTGCAGTTAGGTTAAGAGTTGGACTCTAGTTCTGATGATGTTACTCTACCCACAGTCTCAATCTCTAAATCACAAGAGCATGCTGCCAACCCTTGTTATGGTCAGGCATAGGCTTCGTTACAGGTGTGGGGTGCATTGCCGGCTCCCACTCTTCTTATTCTAACCTTCATGCAAACGTTTATGATCATCATTGTCCAGTGCATATTAGTAACTATCTGCAGTATTTAGTAATGGATCTGCAGTATTTAGTAATGGCCAGACCCTCTCACGGTATTGCCAAGATTGGCTCTGTCAAAGTGATCAGTTTTCTCAAAAGCATAGAAACTCCTGAATCAGTCAGGTGCATGCTGTAATTGAGATTTATGCTGATGTGAGTGTTACATGAAAAGGGAGGTGGAGAAAATAGGGTTACATGATGAGAGAGATTAGAGAATGAACTGTAGTGCTGGATGTGTCTTAGGACTCACAAGCCACACTACACTATTGCCAGTGTGGCATTATATAGAGCATGGGTAGGCAGTTCTAGTAGATATAGTTAGATTTCCACCAAGTAGAGGTGTGACGGTCCGCCGGGGGCCCTTTAAAACACCCGCTTCACGCGTTATCCCTGGGAGATTAGCCGGGACTTAGCTCAGTGTTGTCACGGGTATTAGCCGGGCCTCATATACCGCTGAGTCGACAAAACGGGCGGTACCGTGCCATTCCAGCTATCACCATGGATACTGGTGGAATATTTACTGGATACTACTGACCCACGTGGCTCTATACGTGTGACGATGGCTGGCTGCGTCCCCAGGTTGTATACTGAGGAAGAAAAAGTCTCCTTGAAACGTGCTTACGAGGAGGGCCTAGACTCTACGAAAAGGGAAAATTTACCCCAAATTCTGGAAATTGCCAAGCGTTTAAAAAGAAGTGAAGAGGAGATTAAGGTAAGTAAAAGTAGCTAGTTCACTCCCCCCCCCCCCCCCCCCCCCCCTTCTTTATGAGTGGTAGACGGGGAGGGCTGGGATACTTGGGGAAAAAAATCAGAAGCTCCAGTTCCTACAGCTGTGGTCTCATAAACCTTGTAAACCTCTGCAGTATATTTTAAGCTTTAGAAGTAAAAAAAAATAATTAAAAAAATAAAAATGAAAAAAGGAGGTGGACAGTATAATTATAGTGTTCATTTAGGTAGATTAAATGTGTGAAGAATATTGGTTCTATACATTTGAGTTTATTTATTACTGGAAGTACCACGTCCGAGCAGCATATGAACAAAAAAATCAAAATACTTTATTGAAAAACCGATTTTTGCTGAGGTTGCAATACAGGTAGAAAGTTGTATATAAAATATTATATCCTTGCCCTTGTTCTTTCCCATAAGTGAATATAAATCCACGTATTATTTTGCCAGTACACCATCCACAGTGTTTTTTTTTCCTTTTAATTCAGAGATGTGTGGAGCATATGGTTAGTATCATGATGGTAGAAGGCAAAAGAGCAAAAAATCCTTTTTGTTAATCAGTACTGCATTCACGGAACATTGAAGATTTTGTCACCTAACAATAGCACGGTTTGATACCTGTATATATTTAATTTCTACAATTACTGTTCCAAAAATTCCTGAATAAACCAGCTAATGAACAAAAACTGTTCTATATGTGGCTGTATCTGGTTTGTACTGCGGTTAAAATATTTCCAATCAAGAAAACAAAGGAAATGTTTGTCCATAATGTTATTATGTCATCCGACAGTGTAGATAATACAGATGGATGAATGAATGAATAAACATTTTATTGTAGCATCCCTCTTTCTCGTTGGGATCATTCTCCACTCAGAGAAGGGTCTTAACTGAACCTCATAATCAGTAACTATTACCCAAATACCACAGCTAATTAAATGCAACATATATTAAATTGTTGCTCTTCGATGGCTTTCGTATCACACACGTGTAACTAAAATGAGCGTACATTGGCCATATACATAAAAAAAAAGTGACATAAATATACTGCCCTATTCATTAGTAAGTCAGCTTCATTGTGCCCACTTGCTAAATTTTTGTTATTTCTGTTCACTCTATTTTAAGCTTTTTGTATTTACCTGTATTTTGAAGAAAAAATAATAATTACACGTTTGCTATAGACGTGTTATGACTCACCATCTGGCTAAGGAGAAAATCAGTACATTATGTAGGCTGGTCACAAGATGTTGCATTTGCCGCTTCTTATAGTATGATACCAACATTTCTTTTTTCATGGTATTGGAATAAATGTGCTGATTTTATGTACTGCATTTTTTAGCGTGTACTTGAATTCTGGAGTGTGAGCCTTTAAACTGAGTGAGACTGGTCTCATGGGAATTTTTTTCCACTTTTATGTGTTTTGAACATAGAATGGTAGGAATGAGGAGGGCTGAAAGGAAAAATAAGCAAACAACTCCAAGAAGCCACCGCAAAAATTACGGGCTCCCCGAACTGCTATAACTTTTTGTTAAGGATTTTTAAATAACCAGGTAGTGCCTCTAATTGACTATCAGCATACATGTACTATATTTCAGTATTTTTTATACATTGGTAATACACTTTAAGAAGTGAGTTGGACAACGTTTGGAATTGTGATGTCACTAATTGCCTAAAAAGGAACTATGTAGTATGAAAGACTGGACGAAGACTATTTAAGATTCAAAATTACGGAATTAATTGAGGTTTATTTTCACAATCTTAGCTAATTGTACTTCAATGGAGTTTCATTTATCTTTGCACAGTCTGGACTATCCATATAAGTCATGTCCTTTTTTTTTTTTTTTTTTTTTTTTTTTTTTTTTTTTTTTTTTTTTTTTTACTGGTCACATGTTTAGATGTATTTCCTTTAATGTATTACTTTTAAAAAGTTAGAAGCTGTTATGGGGGTTCTAGTTTTGGGGCAACACTTGAGAGGGAAGGGTTTGTATATTACGGGGCTGTCTCCTCCATCCTTATTTTTTATTTTTGTCTATATTTGGTTTTGATTTTATGAAATTTAATCCATCCTTATTTTTTAATTTTTGTCTATATTTTGTTTTGAATTTATGATATTTAATCCAATTATTATTTAGAAGGCCAGAGTATCAAAGACTTAAGCGAGAGAAACAGAGTTGCAGCTCAAAAGTGGCAAGAAAGTGATGGCCAAGAAAAGAGCAAGTACCAACAGCTTGCGGCTCAGCTTCCCTCTGTTTCTGTTGGGGAAAACTGTGACAAGTGGCATGAAACACGGAGGGTTTTGAAAAATATGCAAGATAATGTATGTATATCATGTTTGTTTCTTTCTTTTTTAAATCGAATATTTTTTGTTGTGTTCTTTATATTTAGTGTGAATGGGCTCAAAGACTAGGGATTCACCTGTGCTATGTTGTGTGTGATGAAAGTAATCATTATGCTGGTGGAACAGATATGGGCCGAAAGTTTCTTGATACCAATCCTCAAATTCCGGTCTCTTTTATGGTTTCTACAAAACCAGGTTTGTGGTAATTATTGTTTACAAAGTCTTAATACACCATATCATGGCCGTAGCCACTGGTCTGGTTGGTCCAGAATGACCGGACAACTTTTTATGAACACTATAGTGATTTTTACTCGAAATTGACAAATCGTTTCCCAATATTAATTTTATCGGCTGTGTGTGTAATTTAATGATTGACATAAAGCCACCGTGTGTGCCATTCCTTAGTCCTTACGCCAATACTAATCTGTGATGTTTTTGCCACTCCTGTAGATGTGCTGGATCGATTTAGTCAGACTATGCTTTGTTGATCCTGGTACTATCATTAGAGTATTATAGCTCTATTCTGATTTTTCCAATTAATACCGTACATGAATGCAGTAGGTGAATGTAAAATACATATAGATTGATTTGAATAAAAAATTATATATCCGCCATCAACCTCTGACATAAATTGATAACTCTAGTTACATAAAAAGCAAGGAAGAGAAATAAAACAATGATGCTGAGCCAGCAATATTCAGCCTGACCAGTTAATTTGCTAATGACTACACCCCTGTATATTTCAGGGTTTGATACAGGGGGGGGGGTGGAGGGAACCCCAGGACCTCGGCTCCCCTAAGCGGAGACCCCCTAACCAGATGTCCCCCCCTCTAAGTTAAGTCCTCTATTGTAATGCAAAGGTATGTTTATTAAATCCCTTTGTTTAGAATACCTAAAATATCAAAATTTACCTCAATTAATTGTGTACTTAACAATATACAAGCTCCTCAGACCCACATGTGGTGTCAGTCTAATAGTGCATCCTCTCTTCTCCGAACACCTTGGGACATGCGATAAAAGAATGTATTGCAAAAAAATGAATATCATTAACCTTTCATGAAATCATTAATAATTTATCATGACTATCATAATTTTGGTAGTTCAAATAATCGAAAATTTGGATAATCGAATATCAGATAAGTGAGGATGCACTGTACTTTCTTTTTTTAGCAACGAAATAATTGTCTCCACTATGTTTGAAAATATAAATGCCATTATTAACATTTTACATTAACCCGTCGTGTGAAGTCCCTGAAGAGAGCGTTGACATAGGTGGGTCTTCAACTTGAAGATCCTCCTGCTCCTCTCTCAGGAAACTCTGAAACTCCAGGAAAGTCATGTTCTGCTTGTCCTGACATGAACTTTTTACCATGTATATAATATGGTCAAAGAATTTTGTCTCACCTCTTTGGCGTTTCCCCCTGCCAAAAATTCTGTTAATGTACTCGCTATGCATACAGCAGTCATTCTGTCATTCATTAGATTTGAAGAAGGCAGCTGCATCAAAGGTGACATCAAACTAGCACTAACAATTTGAATGTTAATAAAGCTTTTCACTAAGGGTGTTGTCGTAATCTCATGATCCTATAATTCTTTGAACAATCTGTCAATGATTTTGTAGTTCAAGATGGAGGTGACATGAGAAGTCTGTGTTTTGGGAGAAGATTTACATTTTTGATGCTTTATGCCATAATAGGAATGGTGGGACGAGCCCAACCTGATTGAGCTATACTGAGATGAACTGTCTGTGTACATGCTTCAGCAAGTGATAGCTTACTAAGCTTTTCTCAATAGTTTTCGTTCTGAATGATGATTTTTGTTTGGGATGGCGAAGAGTGCATGTGCACAACTAGCACTGAGGGTTCGTTTGTTTATTTCACAGCCACTCATATTTTACGATATTTAACACTAGTTATTGAGTGTTCTATTGTGTCAGTGTATAACTACAATTGATGAGATCATGTCTGCAATTTATTGTGTAGAAGTGCCAAGAGTACAACAAACCACTTATCATACTTGTCATACAATATGGGAATGAGATCCCACTCTCACACTGTATTTTCACTTGAGCTAAAGGTGAGTGAAAATACTTTGTGGGCTCGTCAAATATTTTTTCCCATGTTGAAATTAACCTGTATGATAAGTATAATTTGTTGTACCATAGATTTCTTTACTTATGTATCCGTGAGCAATCAATATTTTTCCATTCCATCCGTGTGCATGTAGTGAGCAAAAATTTTAAGAATACATTAAAATAATATCACTTATCATAACCATATTTATTCTCAAACTGTATATTTTCCTTTGCCCTTAGCTCATTTTGTGCTCATGAACTATTTCCATTTTATCTGACTCGTTATACAATAATTACGATAAATGACTATACATACTATTAATTTTACGACATGCAAGTGTGAGTGCAATCAATTTCAACATTTTTTGTGATATACCGTATAGCAGGATTTATTTACAGAGGATTTAATTTGACGCATTGATGATATCCAGAAAAACGTCAAATTTAATAACCGCCAACTCTAGTCGGCCACACCCACACGCCCCTCCCAGTTTCCACGACCATATACTGATGATGTAGTCTCCCATTGCCTGACCCCTTACCAAACCGTATGGGGTCTGGCAACGCGAGTCAATGGTGCATGCTTGAGTGCAAGAATGTCACTGTACTCCTACTTCAAGTTGGTATTTCCCTGTCTAATGCAAATCCGGCACCTGAATCGGTAAAGGGCCTTGCTCGTGTGGCGGTTCAGCTAAATTTGTTAATTTAAAACTCGTCAATAACGAAAAATACCTTTTTCGTCAAATTTTCCATTCATCAATAAATCCCGCTATATGGTATGTACCTTTCATGAACACAATTATATCAGTTACAATCTTCCTTTGTGATACATGTACCTTAATCGCCAGATAATATGAATTATGTTTTACAGTAATGAACTTTGATTCAATGACTTGGGCATGCAATACATAGTCTGTTTGATGTTGTGATCTTTTTGGGGATTTAATTTATTTTAATCTACATACATAATAATTAGCATGTATGGTCTCATTCCTGAAAATTGTCTCATTTTATGTGTTGCGCCCTTGATACACCTGAATCCATCTGTTGATTACATCTCTTACTTGAGTCGTGAATAGCAAGCAAGCAAGTTCGAATCATTCATAATTTGTGACAGTCCTTTTTTCGTACACCTACATAGATGTAAGTGCAAGTTGAAAGTTGAGATTTGTTTCACCGTATTGGTCATCTTTTTGCGGATGACAGTTTGCAGCAACTTATATGGCTGCAGTCATTTAGAACGAGCACACTGGATGAAACTATAGTTTGTGGTTGTTGTTTCTCACATTTTATGTAAAGTCCTGAAACCATGTGACATAATGTACCGTAAATTACTGGGCAACCGCCCACCACCAGGTATACTGTATAGTACCAAGCAAGTACCCTGGGGCTTTGTTCCCTAAAACAGCATAGTGGGCGCTTACCCGAGGTCTAAAAAAAAAAGTGCAACCGGCACGCTACATGTTGTGTGCACACCAGATATATGTTTTGCACACAGATATTCAATTATTGCACACAGTGCCAAAGCAATTACACACTATACTTCAATTAAAGCACTTGCTGAAAGCCCACTCACTTTATTTTCACTTTGAACCCATATCAAATCTAAACCGGCAATCGACATTTGTTAGTAATCGCTTGCCATTGGTGCTTCAGCGATGTAAAAGGCGTTAATCATATTTCTCTTAGTTTGGCCTTCTCAACGGTTATATCCTTCTGTTTGGTTGACAAAGATCATCAACCCTTTGAGATTACCCAGTGCAAGTTTAAGTTTAAGGACTCTAAATACGCTGATTTGCTGAATTAGATTTGCCACTCTTAGCAGGTCATATTTGTCTTTGCAATTGCCCAATGTTAGGTAAAAGTGCAGTGGTTTTTACCACAGCAATTCCAATAAAATGGACATTTTGATGAACAATAAAATTGAAATATTTAATTGCTCATATATTTCCGATCTATGGTAATTCAGGTAATTTTGATACCGAAATATTTTCAGATAGTACATAGCACATGCTAAACATTCCTTTTCTCTTGTTGTTTTGTGCACTTCCTACATAAATCAATAAGTTTGATAGATAGATAGTATTGTATGATTCCATAAATGTACAATTATGTTACTATTAGGTGTTGCACCTGCACCTCCAGAACCCAAGACAGTAAAAGACATAAAAAATGACATTCAAAGTCGGCTCAATACAAAGTATTGTAAGTAAATGACGAGTTTACAACTTACTTGGTGTCATGTAAACCCATAAATTATGTTTCTCTTTCATAGCACTTGCAGTTGGAACTCCACATTGTAGAGTTCCATACACTAAACTTCAAGACGATAATATTGTAGGATGGCCATCATCTGTGAAGCGGCGTCATCCTTCGTTTTTGACACATGATGAATTAAAACTTGTACATTCATCAATTGAAAGCATAAAGTTTGTCAGTAAGTTTTAATGTTTAATATTTACATAGACGTAATCATTGTGTGCTACATATTTAACTTTTTTCCAGATGTACCTCCAGATGTAACCACAGCAGATGACCACAATTATTGTACGTCAGCAAAAGCTGTGAAAACTGCCCCAAATAATACCAAAATTGGTCACAGCACATTGTCTATTACATCCAATCATGATGTTCGTCTTCCTGAGGCAGCAGCAACTGAAGATGTAGAATGTGGCGGGACTGTGAACATGTTGTCTTCGGAGTACAAGCAGATCGGTACAGGCCTTATAATTTCGGGGAATATCTTACATGGTATGGAACTGCCACCCGGCTTTGTCAAGCTAGCCATACAAACAATTCACAACAATACTCAATCGTGGCCAGGACTAAAAGATGATGGGTGTATGTTAACACCAGGCTCTATTACTGCATGGCCAGTTCGATTTATTCGAAATATTAAACTTTAGTCATTTTTGTCTTCTGTTGTACATACATACATTCTTTTGAATTCCAATATATGTTAATGATGATGATGATGATTGATGACAATGACAACAACAATAATAATAAGCGTAACAATTGCAGTATTGCTATAGCGATGTTCCAAGTTTCACCCAGGCAGGGATTCATACAGGAAGAAATCAACCTGCCTGGGTTTGGCTCTTTTATATCCATGCATGAAGCCCTGAGGCCAGAATAGTAAGTTTAAGGATCTACATGACTGTAAACTTACGCTGTACTCTTAAAAAAAAAACAGCAACAGAACATGTAGATTCCACCCCTGCTCATTCTATCCCTGATTTGGTCACAGTTATATACAAAAGCAAGTTTTACAATGGTGTTTGAATGCACTGAATTTATTTCAATCAATATGTCAAAGAGAAATGAATAAGCAGTGTAATGTACATACATGGATGACGTGTCAGCGGGAGGTTCTATGGAAAATGTGTTCCATGACTTGGAGATTGGCAGAGCGGCAGAGTGTCTTGGCCTTTCTTTGTGAACCCTACTAAGTGTGAAGTTATTTGCAGGGACCACTCAGTAAAGGGGCCACATCATTGTAGCTTTACCTGATGTGCTGGCTGTGGATCCCGACAAGGCCTACCTACTGGGTTCTCCTCTGGGCGATTGATCCTGCTCTGAAAAGATTGAAGCTCTGGTTGTCATGGGTTCTCGTTTTGAACACCTATCATCACATGATTCTCGCACCCTTTTAAGACATTCTTTTTCTACCCTCAAGCTACGGTACCTCCTACGGACTGCCCCATGCTTTCTGTCTCACCACCTGAAGAAGTATGACATTACTCTTAGCTCCATCCTCAGTGGTGTGCCTAACACTCCTATACTCCAGAAGGAGAAAGCCTGGACACAGGCCACTCTGCCTGTGAAGTCCGGAGGTCTAGGAGTGAGAAGAGCTGCTGACTTAGCTCCCTGCTCCTATCTGGCATCCACAGCTGCTACTTCTGATCTGGTGTCAGCAATTCTCCCCTCGACTACCCAGTCATCATCTGCTCCCTTTGCTGACATTGCTCAGCAGGAGTGGTTGAAGGACCACGAGGGTACCCCACTTACTGGAGCTGGTGCCACAAAGGAGAAGACGTGGGATACCATCAAGTCAATCATCACTGCCAAGACCCTGCTAGATGAGATGGAATGAGCATGTCTTTTAGATGTGACGTCAGGTGCATTGCTGCCATCTCTTCAGTCGGCCTTAGAATGGATGATTCCACCCTCCACATAGCAGTAGGCCTTCGTCTTGGCACCGCCATCTGTGCACCGCTGTGATGCGGAGTTCTCCCCACTTGGGACTCATGGGCTTAGCTGCAAATTCAGTGAAGGCAGGCATTCTAGGCATGCTGCATCATCCACTGAACCCTGTCAGCAGCCAAAGTCCCCTCTAGATTGGAACCCCCAGGCCTTTCCAGATCTGATGGTAGAAGACCAGATGCCATGACTTCAGTACCATGGAGTGTAGAAAGACCTTTGGTGTGGGATGTCACCTGCCCAGACACTTTTCGAGGCTTCCACAAAAGTCATGCCACCAGAGAGGCAGGGGGTGTTGCAACTTTTACTGAAAATAAGAAGTGTGGGAAATATTCACTCTTAACGATTGAGACTTCTCCCCTTTAAGACACTAGGCAGACAAATGTGTCTGGCAACTGGAGAAACACGAGCTACCTCTTTCAGAGGCTGTCAGTGGCAGTGCAACGAGGGAACACTACAGCCGTTCTGAGTTGTGCCAACCCACCCTGAACTTAGCTGTCGTGACTAGTTATCTTTTTTTTTTCTAATTTTTTTATATTTTTATAATAATAATCCATATATGATTATCGATAAATAAAAGATTAACAGCATAAAAAAAACAGTGATTGACATAATTGATTAAAAAAGTTCAATTTTTTTTTTGTCTTTGTTGTTTTCCTGAAATAAGGATGTACAGGACACTTTGAACCCTCTCTGGAACTTGCCAATGCCTTCTCTAAATCTTCTTTAGTCCAGTGCAAGTACCCTCGCTTTATTTGATGTCCTGTATGAAACGAATATTAATAACCCAAACACCGATAAAAAAAATAATTCAAAATTACTTGACGGCTCTTTTTCACTGATGTGCGCCAGAATATCTTCATCTGCTGTACTTAGAATGTTATCTGGGTTCTTTGCATGGTATTCCTAAAACCAAAAGTCAGTGTTACAGTTGGGACAAAATGATACAACGGTATTTACCTTCAGAAACTCCTCTTTTTCAATTCGCAAAAGTCTTCTTCTCAGCTGCTCCTGGTAACTATCATCTTCACTACTTGACTGTTCCGAGTCTGAATATAGAGTTGGAAACACACACACATACATACACACAACACACACACCATATATTGAAACGTTAGCTTAGATGTGGGGCCAAGTGGTACCATCAGGTGATGCCCGGGACTTGTACCCACCTAGCTACTCCAGTCTAGTACGGACAGACCATACAATGTTTTATTTATGACTTAATATAAATCACACGTGCACTTTTATCCTTTATATAGGCGAGCGAAGCGAACAAGACACTCTCACTTCTAACTGAATTCAAAATTCCATATATGTTGGCTATGGTACGTATCCTCTCTTTACGTAAATGGGTGGAGTTTTTGTAACGACCAGTAACAATTTTTTGAAAAAGTATTTTTTAACTGTCCTTGTGTACTGTGGCACAGAGGAATATTCTAAACAGTTAGCATGGTTCACTAGAGTATGTACGTAGTTAATGTCAATCGGCTTTGCTGTAAAATTGTTTTACTCGGCTGTGTGTTGAGTGCGTGTGCTTGAAAGTTGTCTGTAAACATAGGAGTTGATACTGTAAAGCAATGAGAGTGACCGGGATGAGCTATAGGCAGTTTGCTTTTAGTTTACACAGCCAAAGATAAAAGGGTCATAAACGATAAAGTATTGCCAGATGGGTCAAGGTGATAATGACCCGTACCGCATACAATGTAACTTGGAATTAAATTGTAGATGAATTTTTTTTTTTTTTTTTTTTGCTGTTAGAGTGCGCTTCTAGTTATTGACTATAAATGATGGGTTCCATAGTCATTTGTCTAATTACTCAACAACAGCTAATGACAGTCACCTGGACTTATATAATCAGGACAACAAGATTAATGGTTGCTGGTTTAATGAACACACGAACACACACACATTGTGCTATTCCATGAACGAGTGATATACATGTATGTGCCCAGTGTTGCCAAATCCAAGTGACCAGAGCAAGCGAAAATGTTTTGAGCAGTCTAGAATTGCTTATGAAAAATACAAAATTACATGTATAAGGCGGCTTTTCAAAACGTGCACATACATGCAAAATGTGTGGATTTAGGAAATAATTATACACATGTACCACTTTGATGTTGCTGAGAATGAGCTGTTGCTATGGCTCCAGGTGGCCTTCAGCTCCACCTCCTGCTGAACTCCCCTGTTGTGGCGTTTCCTCTTGTTGAGTGAGAGTAGTGAAGGAGCTGGTGGGGCAGCCGTGGACATTAGTGAATCATTGGTGATACCTAAAGTTTTTTTTAAGTATGTGAGACATAAAATTCTCTATATCCATTTTGTTATCCAGCAGCAACATCCAAACATACAATTCTTCACTTATGCCATGATCAGAGCCCAATTTCACTTTCATACATTTCTCTCTCACACACAAACACACATAGCACACACACACATACACAAACACACACACAAACACAACACATATAGCACACACACACACATACACAAACACACACACCAAACACGCATGCCACGCACACCACACACATGCATCATGGACTCTTTTTTTTTTGGGGGGGGGGGGGGGGG
>WLWD01005293.1_pt1 | contig 29656 bp, 16 predicted proteins | sample 6712731 | NCBI WGS metagenome assembly WLWD01 (sample SAMN12718690, study PRJNA576275) | sponge metagenome | isolation source: marine sponge | host: Mycale hentscheli | place: New Zealand: South Island, Marlborough, Capsize Point | collected 2014-11-01
TTTTGTACTTTGACCCTCGCGTATTTTTGTGTTTGCTCTGTGTTCGACCCCGTCCCAAACTTCACTAAACAGAATCCCCTGGTTTAGCGATCATTACCCTTATCACCTTAGAAATTGAACAAAAAATTATTTACCGCTTTGAATTGTTTTGCGGGTGCAGTTAAAACACAAAAACTTATGGGAGCTTTATTTCTATTCGAGTTAGTGGCGGTGGTAAGTTAATACGCTATTTGTTACAGTTATAAGCCCTACGCAGCAGTATTTACTTGAAAATTCATTGTCCACTAGACGAACCACGAAGGTAAGTCTTGCTAGGTATGTTCAGTTGTGTGAAAGTATTGTGCGTTACAACTACTATTAAGAATATCACAAAGACAATTTTAAATAGCGTGACTTGATTTTGTTGCTTCTTTTTTCAATTCAAACAGTTGCGGGGAGCGGTTACTATGGCATTGAATCCCCTTTACCGCGTATACGTAATTTAAAAAACTCCACATTTTAGTAGCTTGAGTGTTAGTTGTTAAAATCAATCATTTAACAATAGTATAGTTTAAGGCTCGCTCGCCATTTGTGCTCAAGCACACCACTAGTAGGATGTTAATAGCGTTAAAGTAACTAATTTAACCATGTGACAATTGTTTTACATATTAAGTTGAATATAGAGACGGAGAATGCAAGGAATTTCAGATCACAAAGTATAAAGATTAAGAAAGTAAAATCACGAACACTGAACTTGTTAATGAAGTAGGGGGTACTGAAAAAGCAGATGTGAAGGAGAAAATAAATATATATTCATTTGTTGTTGTTTTTTTATATCAATTGTTTGTGTCTGGTAGAATAAAACTTGTCCTAGCTGAAGACATCTATTTTAGCTCTAGCACTGATCTTCAGTTTATCCTAGTTGTTGACTTGTACACTAAAGGCAAACATGAAATGTGTAGCCTGTGAGTGTGGCAGGGGGTGCAGACTAGTCAGACTTCGAGTGACCCACTTGTATTCAGTGTAATGATTAATATGTTTGTGTTGTGTAGATTTGACAATTGTCTTTCCTACGGTTACAATACTTCAACTGTCCTAGGGGTATTGAGGATATCCAGGGTGTTCAGACCTTTTCGAGCTTTAAGAATAGGAGGTTTACGAGTAAGTTATAGTTTTCATAGACAGTTAATCCATTATTCTGGTTTTGATTGTACCATAAAGTGACATCTTTGCTAAATTACATGTAATTAATTGGTGTGATGTTGATGTCTTACTGCTTTGTCAACATAATTATATAACTGGTTGTCTATTTTCTGATACCAGTATATTCTAATTATGTCATTCTAATTAATGCCATGACAGTATCAGGAGTGTAGCAGCGTCTTAACCGATTACGCGCGAACAAAAATTTTAATTGCGCCTTACGTAATGCGGTCACGGGCGCACGCGAGACACAAAGGATTGATTGCTTGGTGGGAGGGTGACACTAAGTGAGAGAAAGAAGACGAACGTTTGAAGATTGCCTCGGGGACAGTATTATCGAACGATAGAGTACGCTCTAGGCTATTGGGAAAGCATAAATTCGACGCTAAGGAGCTGTTCCCGACTGAAAAATAACAAATTACTCGCACCGTTTGGCAAAAACCTTTATGGCATCACACTGAAGCTCTTAGTAAGCACACTAGTAAGGTTGGAAGTATGGTTTCATGGCTGAAGCAGTTTGCTACTTGATCATAGAGGTAAGAGAAAGTGTTTTTGCACGCATCTGTCTTACATTCAGGAAGAATTTGTTGATATTTATTTAGGGTGTGTTTTATTTTGAACTTAGCAATCTGTTATAAATTTTGTGAACAGAGAAGCTTTTTATGGCTTTTGTGCATGAAAACAGGTACATCACAAATAAAAGATAGAATATTATAGTGTATTCAGTTTGGTACTCCAAGGTGTCTTTACTTTTGATGTGCTGGTAGGCTGCATTGTTGACAGAATAGTTAGTGATCTTACTATCAAGTGCAACTGGTCATAGCATAATAGAAGTATATGTCAGAGGGATCCCTGCAGTCTCACCTGTTGTATAACAATATTTATTTTTACTTATTGTTATAAAGAATGTGGTTAAAATTCCTGTAGAAATCGCTACCTTTCAGAATCATCAATTCCATTCTCTCGTCAGAGTCCTTGACCATCTAGCAACTACTGCAGTCACTACACCCATCAGTACTGAAGTCATTCTTGCTGTCATCAAACTCCTCGTCACTACCATCAGAGTTACTGCCATCCTGGTCACTGCCATCCTTGTCACTGCCATGCTGTGCCAGGTCAAGAATAACGTCTTCATCACTAGGATGCTGAAGTGCCAGTGTTCCACTTGCCAAGATAGCTTTCTACTTGTTTTATCATGAGCAGTTATAGCTATAGTAATATTGGGTTCTAAAAAATTATTCTGTTACCTTTATTATTTTATGAAATATATTTTCAATTTATACTTTATCAGAAAGAAGTCTTATTGTTGTGACAAAATTTACTCAACATTTTCTTATGGCAGTCTATGTATTTTATAAGCCTAAAATATACTTACAACAATATAGAATCGTCTGCAATTGTGATCGGTGGCGTCCTTGACTCCACAAAGCTGTAGGGCTAAATGGACGCGAAGACGCATTTTTGACGCATATTTGCGTCCACCGCGGTTATCGATTTTTCTTAATTGACGCATATTTGCGTCATTCGCGTGTAATCGGTTAACAGGATAAATAAGGATTCAGTTATTCTCAGCTGAATAATAGAAAATTTTCTCATTATAACGACCAATATTGTTAATTAACCCTTAACCCGACGTTTCGACTTCTTGCCAAAGTCCTCTTCAGGGCCAACTGAGGTCGAACTCTCCGTGGTGATATAATAACACAAATGTAAACAGCAACATTTCTGGAGGGTACGCTTACTGTTTATTATATCCTGAAGGGTGATTTGCACGCAGCATAGACAGCCAGCATCCTGGGAGCTCTAAACCTATGTCTCTGTTAAAATTGTTGTCAGGTGTACTAAAGTCAAAGATACTATACCCATTACCACCGAGTCATCCATATTGTACAGTATACCCTGCAGCTGTGGTAAAGTATATATAGGTGAAACAACTAGAAGGCTTGAGCAGAGAGTGAAAGAACATCAGGGTGCTTGTAAGTGAGGTGATGAGAAGATAGTTAATTAACAATACTGGCTGTTAGAACAAGAAAATTTGCTATTAGGATAAATAATTTTTTATAAAAATGAAAAATGCCAAGTGTGTTTATCGCAACAGACAAAATATAAGAGAGGAAAGATACTTCAAGGCATTCTGTGTTGCAATGAATTCTTATTAGAATGTGTGTCATTCAAAATTAACTGAGTAAATGCAATACTCGTCAGACAGATATCACCATGCTATGTATATATGTGGTAATAAAATCTCTCTAATAGCTGGTAGTCTACTCAACAATGAGTATATGTAGAGATATTATGGAAGAATAATATTTGCACTATCTTCAAGAAGCTAAGAACACATTGCTAATGGCAGTTATATAACTGACAGACTTGCTTGCCATTTATGTACAGAAGCACAACACTATTACATGTGTGTAAATATATACGAGGTAGGTTATCTGGCAGTAGTTACCAGCACATGATTAGTGCTGTTATTTTGTTGTTGTTGTGTTGTTATTGTTGTTGTTTTTGCAGCTGGTAGTAACTGGTCTTTATGCTTCACTTAAGGCCACTGTTTATATATTTTTCATTAACGCACTCTTCATCATCATATTTGCTGTGATTGGAATAAACTATTTTAAGGTAAGGGTCATCTATGCATGCGAATATGGAGAATATTTCTAATCTTAATTCATGACATCACTGTCTAGCTTTCATATACAATTCCAGCTAATCTGATGATAAAAGATACAAGAATCTGTTCTGGTTCAAGTGAAATAAACAGTTTTTTTTGTTAAGCCAGTTCTGGGCTCTGATTGTCGTATAACTAGAGACATGAAAATACTTCAGTAGTGCATACTACATTTAGTAGTAATAGCATGTGTGTGTGTGTGTGTGTGTGTGTGTGTGTGTGTGTGTGTGTGTGTGTTTTGTGTGTGTGTGTTCTTAGTGAATAATTGTTGTTGTTTTTCGTTTGTTTTTTTTCACTTTGTTTCAGGGCTCATTCTTTTATTGTACTGACCCCAGCATCATGACGGAGGATAAATGCGTGTAAGTATAAATTCAATGCATTGCCGTTAGTGTCTAGACAAGATCAGTGCTTTCACGAATATTTATATATAAAATTTTACCACTGATGTGGCCATGTAGGGGATTCTACTTTAAGTATGACTATGCTGTTGTGGAGTCTAACATATCAATCCCTGGACTAGTGTGCCCAGTGGCAGAAGAAAGGGAATGGGTCCTCCCACGTTTTAATTTTGACAACATTGGAAGTGCAATTCTTACTCTGTTTACTATGCTTACTGCAGAAGGGTGGGAGATGTAAGTTTTGTTTGCTAAGTTTTTTCTTATTTTAAATAAAGTTGAAAAGTTAGGGTTTTTCAAGCTATTGTAATGACGAATATGGACAAATTCATAATACTTTGTAGTTCAAAGATGACAAGACTGATTGTTATAATTACATAGATAAAAATGGCACTGAAAAAAATGGTTAGCTCTACATTTTTAATCAGTTTAAACAGTGAGATGATAATTAATGAATACTATTTATAGATTATAGATAATTATTAAAAAATTTTTTTTCTAATCTTCTAGAAAGAAGGTATGAAATCAGTAAATGAATTTCTATTAATTTTAGTGTAATGTACCAAGGCATCAATTCTCAGAGGCTAGGCTCGATGACCCGCCCACTAGGATCTAATCGAGAGAATTCCCCTGAGTCATCACTCTACTTCATCAGTTACATGGTAGTCATGACGTTCATCTTTCTTCAGTTATTTTTGGGATTTATAATTGTCACCTTTCAGGAGGTTGGCGTCACATCATTCAAGGAGACGAGGCTAAATCGAAACCAAGTAATATTTGATTGCTTGCTGAATTAGTCAGTTAAGAACAAAATAATAATGGTGGTAATAATTATAACAATGATGATAATTATTATATTAATAATTATGAGCACTTAATAGTTAGATATCAGTCATGTAATAGAATTGTGGGTTTTTCAGTTTCAGATTTGGGGGGAAAATATTGACAGTTTTAGTAGAGTTATGTGTTCTGGAAATAGTTTGCAGTGCAATTAGAGACATCTGCTGTATTGCATGCAATTATAGCTATTATGTATGTTTATTTTAAAGATTTCTTATTAAGTAAAGTGTTTGTATTGCTTGTCTTGTTATAATACCAAGTACAGTACATGATCAAATCAGGGTCGATTGTCCGAGCTCAGTGTATCCAGGGTTTTTAGGGTTTCATAGAGAGGGGAAAGGTGGGGGGGGGGAGGGCGGGTGGAATGGAAACCTGGGATTTCCCACCCCAAGCGAAAGTTTCCTCCTCTCCCCCCAAAGAATTGCTAATGTAATTGCTTAATCAGCTACAATACAATGACAACAAAAAGTGACCCATTGCAGTAACATTATGGCATGATCCAGTGATTTCTGCTTTAATTTGTTTTATAATTCAATAAAATTATTTCTTATTTTTTTGAAAACTTCAATGGCAATTCTTTAGTCATGCCAAGTTCTGTTCCGTTAACTGATTTCATGATCTAATTTTTTAAAAATCTTTCAGCTGTAGTTATACCAAATTGAAAGCACAATATCTCTCTGTTAGAATGTCTAAAATTATTCCACTGAGGACAGCAGAACTTTTCAGTTCTCCTAGGACCTCTTGGAGCCCTGGTACTTTCTCCAGTGACTTTGACTCCATAACCTTTTTCCATTTCTTGAAGAAATATTTTAGAAAAATGGCCCACTTTGACTATCTCTTCTCTTTTGCTTAATTTTGGTTAGTTTCTTTGCAAACAAACAAAGAAGTAACTCAGCTTTTACACTCAAAATCGCCCCCCCCCTCCCCCCCTAAACAAATCCTGTATGAAACCCTGGTATCATGGTATCATTCTTATACGGTTGTTCTTTTCCTTTTGTGTACAGCGACATTGTTTGTATTTTGCTCTTACTACCAAGCCAAATAGACAGTGGATCCCTCGATATGAATTTCAAAGGAAGTTCCGTAAAATGCTCCTTCCCATCTTGAATAGTTTTGAGGCTAAACTATTGATCTTTGCAGCACTGAGTCTTAACATTATTGTGCTAGTTCTGCAAGTAAGAACTTTGATAGCATCCTCTGAAAATATCATAGGAGACTATATTATTGTTCTTATTTTTATTTTTGTCTTAGCACTATGAGCCTCGACTTCATAACTTCAATACAATTCTGAGTTTCATCAATGACGCTTTCACGTTGTTCTTTCTGTTGGAAGTGTTAGTGCGAATGGTAGTCATTTCACCACCGGTGAGTTGTGTGGTGTGAAGGGAGTCAGTTATCAAGCTGCTATGAACCATATGCGTTTGAATGGCTGAAGTTCTTGATGGTGTGTTCCATTGTTCTATGTACATAATGTGTGTAAGTAGATCTAGAATTGCTTGTGCTTCTTCAATTGACTATTGTTGATTTGTTGTTTCTAGTTTTATTACTACTTGTTTATTCTCAGATTGTTTTTGTATTCGTTATCATAATCATCATCATCATTGCTAGTATTGCTACTGTGGTTCTTTGCTATTACTACTATTATTCTATACCATTGATATTTTGTTTCATTTATGCAGATATTTTTTCGCAGTATTTGGAATACATTTGAATTCCTGGTTGCTGTTGGGTCTGTCATTGAGTTTTGTGTATTCTGTGCCATACCACCAGTAAGTCAGGCGAACTCCATGAAACACCATACATGATGAGGCTTGCTTATCTTTCCATAGAATCACAATCACAGTCATAAGATCAGCACATTTCGAGTTCTTCGACTTCTTCGCTTCTATCCTGCAGTGAGGAGGATTCTCTGGACAGTTATCAATTCTTTAGAGGTCTCTGTTATCAGTGGTTAGATGAGGAATTCATGCCTGAATTATTAAAATGAATGAGGCTAGTGGTATACTTTTTATCCTCTATTCTCCCTCCCCCATCCCCTGCACACTTACTCACATTTATTATTTTAATATTCTTTGTGTAATACTGTACTTTAATGCAATTTAATTATTGTTTCCAGGTGTTCCCATGGGTTGGCTATTTGCTGGTAATTGTTGTGTTCGTGTATTCAATCCTTGGTATGAATGTAAGTTGATGTATTTTGGGCTGTAAATTTTGTTCATAATTAATTTCAAGCCTAAACATCGCTTGGATTATTTATATTAAAGCTATAATAGTTTACGTTGACACTTGCATTTAGCATTTTTTTTGCACTTTTTTCCGTTCACACTGTGAGAATTTGTCCTCAAGTTTGTATTTTGTATAATGTCTGTGGAAAATAAACCCCTTCATCAAATTTTATATGACAGTTACAAATTTCTTTTGTAACGCCCCATTAAATGACTACTAGCAAGATTTTTTTTGGCAATAAATACAACAAATACACAGGAAAAAAGGTTAATTTTGTGTAACAAACTGGCAAGAAATTTTTATCTATCCTATCAAATGTACAGCTTCAATGACGACAGTATGCTCTAGCACTACAGTTCATTCTTGTTGTGGTTGTGTTTCCTTATTTATTTATAATTTGCTACTGGCTGGCTCACACCACGTGCCAAGTATAACTATCAGGTTTTCATCTTCAGCACTTTTAGAGTTTGTATTACTGTAACTCTCCTTTGTGAATTGCAAGATCAGCTTGACAATCAGTGATAAAATATTCATTATTATTGGGCTTATACATGTTTATAATAATATGATAAAAGGCATTTAATGGCATTATACTGATGGCTATATTTTAACTTATTGTAGTTGTTTGGGACCATCAAGCAATTGTCAATTGATGAGGCACAGGCTATGGGTGGTGGTATACACGAGTATAACAACTTTGGCTCTTTCCCAGAAGCTCTGTTGGTGATGCTGAGAGTCATCACTGGTGAGAACTGGCCAGATGTCATGTTAAGTTCCGTCTCGGGTCAACAATGTGAACCTCAACCTCTCAGCAATACCAGTACCAACTGTGGCCATAACTTTGCCTATATATTTTTCCCTTCTTTCTACTTCATTTCCAATATTATGGTGAGCATGTTTTATTGTTGTTACTGTGGTGTTACGTTTTTGTTTGTTTTTGTTATTTTTGTAATTTTTTGGTGGATAACACAAAACGTCTAATTAGAGTTATATTTGATGTTTATTTTATTGATTATTTGCTTTTAGTTTTTCTTTTCTTTATCTTTCATTTTGCTACAGATTCTAAATCTTTTTGTTGCAATCATCATTGACAACTTTGATTATGTGATAAGAGATAAATCAATTCTAGGAGCTTATGACTTGAAGCAGTTTGTCACTCAGTGGTTCAAAATAGATAAAGATGCAAGGTACGTGCACTTTCAATGAGATGTTGCAAATTGTAAGATTTGATGTCTATAATGTTACTTAAACACTTTTTGACTGGATTATCCAATATTAGAGTCAACTCTGAATAGCATTTAAATACAAATACTTTAATACCAAATAGAAATACAAATACAGTACTCTTATCTGGTACCTTGGTTTTGGGGGTGTTTGTACCAGTATCTCAGAATGATAGATTAAATCATGTATTAAAACGTATAAAAATACATTATATTACCTACATGCACTATAGAATCACAAGATTAGTTCTTGCTAAGGCTCTAATAAATAATTTAGGCTGTAAAGGCCAGTTCCAGGAATTTTTGATTAAGCAGCTGTTCCTTGGTTGTGTACTTTACCCTACCAACAAAGTAACTTAACAGTTGCCCTGTAGGAGGAGGTGCCAGATTCTTAATTCTTGTTTACTAATAATTGAATTGTGAACTTCAATTGTGTTTTTTGGATTATCATTTTTATTTTGTGAATATATAATTAGAACCTTAATTTAAACTGAATTTTGTATTACATCTATTAAGTTTGTGGGGTGGTTGTAAGCTGACCAAATGGAATAGGAAGGTCCAGCTCTGACGGCTAGGGCCTAAGCAGTAATTGGATGCCACGCGTACAAGTGAAATTGGGCAGGGCTTTGCCGGGCACTACCTAAATATGAAAGAACAAGTGAAGCATTTCGATGGTTATGGATGACGGAAGCATGGAGTGTGCATGTCCAAATATGGAAATGTTAGATTAATGGTAAGGTGACGTCATAAACCAAAGTTCTATTGGCGGTTGCTTGACGTTTTGACTTTCACAGGTGTCCGGTCTTCACTAGAACCCACTGTAATTGTCTGGTCAGATCCAGACAGACTTAGAAAAGCATAATAATTTATTACATGTGATAAACATAAGGTCTTCAAATGTTAAGTACTTTCAATGACATCTGTTAGATCGAACATCTTTCCCTGCTATACTAAACAGTCTTTCAACTGGCACAGAAGATGCAGCAATGCATAAATACACTATAATTAGTTTTGCAAATATTGGATTATATTTTCATTGAATTTCCTAAAAATAAAAATATGATTTGGTGTAGGGTTTTTTTTAATAGTAAAGCAGAATTAGGTATAACTCAACTAGCATGGACCAAGCAATATTTGATTCTGTAATTTCAAGAACTAGAATAAATCTAAGTGTAGAAATGTGTTCCAGGCGATCTTTTCTTCTTTCTACTAATTTGAAAACAGACATTCATCCATCACCTTATGATTAAAAAAAAAAAATTTGAAGTGCAGATACAAATACTTCATTTCATCTCAAAAAAGTATTCAAAACAGTTTAAATGAAAATAGCAATGTATTAACCCATACCCTGGAGTAAACTAATTTGCTTTATTTTATATTAGTAAGACTACCATAGTAACTGTGCTATTCAGGATTAATAGCCCTTGTTACGTAATTGAAATAGTAAGAGTCAAAGCCGAGTGCTATTGTCCCGAATAGCACAGGTTACCCATGTTATCACTCTCTAATACTAGGCCAACTTTGTTTGTTTTTAAACAGTTGCACTGTTGCAATTATTTCACTTAACTACCGTACTATTTCACATTCCCACTGCTATATCAATTGTACAGTGATATTTCCTGTACATTTTTAATAAGTAATTTATGTGCTGTACTATTAAAGACTAATGTTATTATGGTTCTTGTGACTATGTGTGTTTTCTATCTTTGTGTTTTCAGAGGAACTCTCACACCCAATGAGGTATTTGGTCTGTTTAGAAAGTTAAATCCTCCAGTGGGGTGGGGAAAATTATGTCCTCAAATCATGGCATACAAGGTGAGAGCATATTTTTTTTACTAAAAGTAAATAACTTATTTTGTGGTATGTACTACATAATGTCATTATTTTTTCAACCCACCTCCTTCCCTTTTCCGAAGCAATAATATTTCAACATCAGTTAACCCATAGTTAATATTATTATCATATAGTTTATATTATTGAATATCGTTTCCGTTATTTAGAAAATGATGCGTTTAAATATTCCCATAATTTATGAGCAAGAGAAAGTTGAAGGAAGCATGGAAGTGAGGAGAGTGAAGAAAATCACCTTCAATGCGACTCTATTTGCTTTGGTCAGAAATGTCTTAGATATTGGATGTACAGGTACAACTTTGTATCTATAACTTCTTTCATTGTCACCAATCTGGTGTCACCTTATGAATTTTTGGACCATGTGGTTGGTTTACAGGTTGCCCCGAATGTTCGAAAAGATGTAACAACCTTCTTAGAGAAAGGCTGGTCAAATGCTTTCCAACGATGGAAGAAAGACTTATTGATAATGTATTGGCTAAAGAACCAGGTATGTATGTACATGCAGGCACACACACATACATAAAATTTGTGACTGCTATTATATTTATGTGAGCAGTCATTGTTGATGTGTTAATGTTATTGTACTGGTTCATCTGACGTATTACTATGCAGGGTGGTATCGTATACAATTGTATATGGACTTTGTTTGTCGTATATATGATTAAATAGATGAGACTGTAGCCAGTGAATATGCGGTACTGATGGTTCAGGCCGAATGGAGGGCATTCATGCAGCGGAGAAGAAGGCTGTTACAGGCATTTCAAGGATCAGATGCCGGTCCACTTAAGGCAAGGTTACATAATACTGGGTGTGACTGCACTCTAGAAGTTATAATAAGATTTGGTTGGCATAAATTTTAGACTAATCATTTGCAGAATTCAGTCGTGAGTACATCCTAATTGTATTTTTCGTATTTTTCTACTAGTTGGTCTTTTCATGCTTTTGTGATGTGTACATATGTAGTATGATACATTTGTTGTTCTTTTATACACAGAGCCATCGAAACATACCAGATCCTGGACCGGATTTGGCACGGCACCGGAGAATTTCACAATTTACACAAGATCTTGAGGATCACTACCCAATTGTAAGATTTAGCAAATACACTATTCCTTTAAACTTGACGTATCCCATAGTAACTTATTGTTTACTTCTTTTTTTCTGGTCATTTCTATGCTCAGGGTAAAGGGATAACTCTCTTTATATTGTATTTTGGTTATTTTCTATTGAAAGGTCATTGTGGTGCCACTGTGGTGGTACAAGTACACTGGAGACCTAGTCTATTCCTCACATGTGCCAATAACTTTTATATTTAGGATAGGGTCCAACTGATCGCTCACATCACTGCTTTATATGAGTGTTCTATATAAAATTTTGACCAAATTTATTCATTTATAGGTTCCAAGGAAAATTTCCGAGTCTTCTAGTATATGGAGTGACAGATCTAGAGGAGGCAGTCATAGTCCCATAGGTATTGGAAAGGTTTCATCCCCTATAGGTGAGCCAACTCATTGATAATTGATAATTAAAAACAACAACAACAATTCATGAAGTTTGTTGTCATTTGCTTTTGTAAGCCTGTAATTCTCCTGACTTACCATCTGCAGTAGAATATCAGTTATTCGAATTTTCAATTATCCAAACACTTCAATTAACCAATGACCAAAAAATCTAATAGTAGCACATGCAAACACACAGTAGACCAAACCCTTTCATTGGTTTTTTTTTTCCCTTGTAATACTTTGTCTATGGTGTTTAGTTGTCTGAACACTTCAGTGATCCGAACACCTCTCGGTTCCAATGTGTTTATATCACTGACATTCTACTGTAGCTATTTCTCATGTGCATGCTGTAGTTCACTTGATTTTCACTGCTGAAGAGAGTTGATGCACAAATCTAATATTCTATTGGGTATCCATACAGATACAGTATAAAATTGTCTAAAAAATGCTGCTTACTAGATCTTGAGAAAGCTCATAGATACCGACTTAAGCTTCGAAGGGCTAACTTCGGCCGATAATTGAGGACCATGCTGTCAAAAATAACAACAACAGCAAATTGGGTTAATTTTGGCATTTAGTGCTTAAAACATTGTGTACAATGTTGTGAAATAATTTCTACTTATTTTTCATTATTAACATAGCACATGAGAAGTCAACGATGTATCAAGATATTTTTTTTTTTTCCTCTTTGTGAAACAGTAGATGAAAATGGCGGAAAGCAGCTTCGAAGACAAGTTAGCCCTTTCCTGCTGTCTCCACCTCCTGTATCTCATTACTATCATCCACTATCTCCCAATTTGGAAATATCCAGTTCTAATCTGCATGATGTCATACCAGAAGAGAGTTCCGCGAAGGAAAGACACTATTTCTCATTTAATCAGCCTCCTGGAGAAGAAACTGACGGAAAAACTTTGCCAACAGAGGAAGATGCATCGACAGTTAAAAGTCCAGTTTGGAGCAGAAGAAGTGAAGCAGACACGATATCATTTACTTCTGCATATTCTCAACTGCAACACTCAGATGAGTCCCTTGAAATGAATGAAACAACAGTATAGACACTTTAGGACAAATACCAGGATACTGTGTTAGAATCACTTCAGATATAATATATTTATATATATATATATTTTGTTTGTTTGCTGAGGCAATTCAATCTACATGGTTTAGTGTGGCTGACTTCATGACGCATCAGTATAATATCAGCTCATCAATGGTGTCGTATTGTATAGACTATCTTTTGATGTTCATTTTGAATCCTATGCATATTTTAGGTTTTTATCGAGGTTGAAACATTTCTGAATGACAAATGAATCCTATGGGCTGAAATTGATTGGTATCTTTCTTAATATGGTAGGGACTGTGCTCTGTAGATTAGCTAGCTACGTATATATCAAAAATTTTGTTGCTGTTTTTTTCCTGTAAGATAGTAGCTGATTCAATCATTCTCGGTTGGACTTTGGCAAAAAGTCGAAATGTCTGGTTAAGTTTTGATTAACATATATTGGCTGTTAGAATGAGAAAAATTTGCTATTAAGATAGTAGTTGATATAAATATAGTGTTATTGCTCCTTTTCATTCATATGGTGATGAATTAGACTAGCAAACACAAGATTACGACAGTTGGAGGTTGCTACTCCAAAATATTATTTGTAACATAGCTTCATGCTATGATAATGATTATTTAAAGTCATTGAGATGTACAAGCAACAGCTTGTTTAAAATTGCGACGCCATCACTAACACTAGCTTTTATGTTTGTACTTCCTCCAACAAACACAACGCCTTCCTATGGTTGCCTCTCCAGGAATATTTTGTCATGGCTAACTTGACAGGATAACCCATGGAGAGGTTAGCTGCAAACAGAATCTCCTGCTGTTCAGGCAACATTTCTTATGTCATATAAGATATTAATGTGTATATAGCAGTTGAAGGTGATAGCAATACCAGTTGAATCGAAAGTGAGAATAGTAAGCTGGATAGAATTATAATGTATTACATAATTTTATGTAATAGGCTTAGCTTTAAAAAAAAAATGGAGACATGTACGTAGATATTGTTGCTGGGTAGGTATACTGCTATGTAGCTGTTACTACAACAAATCAATGACTTGAAATATGACCTGTAGCTAAGGCTTTTCTTTGAAATCACTATCAAGTCTATCTTTTCTCAATTTAGAACAGAATGTTACTTCAAGGCTATCTGATGCAAACCACATTATCCTCATGCTATCTTGTTGCTGGATTTACTACACATGTAATTTGTGTATGAAGATACATCTTCTGTCTCACTTTCACTACTGTTTGATAGCACTGGCGGCAGCATTTTTGTATTTTAAAAAAAATTGCTTGTTCATAATACTGTATACATCACTGAATGCTGTGTATCTAGACTCATAGCCTTGCCTTTCTGTTTTTCCTAAATTCACTATAGCGAAGAAAGAAAGTAAAGTTAGTTGTTGTTTTTGTTTTCCATTCAACTCCTATCTTACTCTTGATCTAACAGCTTATGCTTTTAACAATAACCATTAGCAGCCAAATAAATAAACAGAATACCAGTTAGCCCATTTGCTGTATGTGGGTAGTTTCGAATTGATTACATAACACATTCACTTCCTCCTTGCTCTACAACTTTCATTATCATTTTATAAAAACGCAGGCTTATGTTTGCTCAAAGCTATTTTTTTTTACCATTTGTAAATCAGTGCCCTGCTGGATCCACATTGACTGTAGTGTGCAAAGCGGTGTTGTGTGATTGAAGAAAAGTTGTAACCAGTTCTTCATTCTCCATAGTATAAATGGCAGCAGAGAATGACAGTGTTATTGAGGTACGGGAAGATAACATTTCAGCGTCAAGCCTGCAAGTTCTTGGATCTAATGAAGGACACAGTAATGATCACCTGGATGCTGGCAATTCACCTCAGCTAACCAGGTCTGCATACATAAACTCAGTTGCTTGATAGCTTTTAAAAAAAAATTATTAGTTAGTTAATATTTTCAACAGGATGAAAGCTAAAATTTTGTCTTCAACTGAAGGATAGTTTACCTTTCATCCAACACTTCCTCATGAGTATAGCTCTAAATTGAATTTGGAGCTATCCACATAAGGAAATATAGAATGAAAGGAGAACTATCCTTCAGTTAGAGACATAGAGAATTTTAATATCCAACCTGTGTTTGTAATTTTTTGGACAATAATAATTACATTTTCATTTACTACTATTGCTTGCATATTTTTAGAGGATATTCTTTGGCTGTGAGACGGAACCGTGGGAAGTCAATAGAGCATTACCTGCATGCAGATCGCAGACGAACACACCTCTATGAGGGGCATAGGGAGAGAGATTATGTGAGGATCACTTGGTGGAAAACTCTTAATGAAAAGTGCATGCAGTACTACTACAAACGAAGGCAGAAATCCAAACATCGCAATGTATTCCAGAGTGCAGTCTACACAGTGATGAACTCAGGGTAAGAGAATGAATACTTGAGATACCTGAAAGAGTAGAATAGTAAACGATGGAGGTGATAACTATGTAGTGGCAGTACTGGCCTATACAGTATATTCCACTGGAGTGGTAAAGCCTCCTAGCTTATAAACTTTGGGCTGAAGATAACTTTCTTTTTGGATTAAGTGGATTTGTTGCCGTATTATTAAGAAACTTGGCTATGTGGGTGGAAATTTAGAATTTAAATTGTCTTAGACATTCTAAATCATTGTGATTAAAGAAAAATGGATAACTGCAAAAAAAAAAAAAGATCGATTTATAGTATCTTAATAATATTCACCTTTTATCATTTCTTTCTCATTAGTTGTAGGATTACTTAGGTGGTGCTAAATAAACTAGTCCATATGCCATGCAGGTTACTGGGAGAAGTGTTGACATTGCAGCTGCTGCAATGTTTGTAAATTACACAAGAGTGTATGTCTATAATGTTTATAATGTTGTATGAGAATGTCAACTAAATAGTACCACCACTATATAATATACTCCACAAGTTTGTGTTTTCCGTTTCTATAGAATCTACAAGATTGTGCTGACTTTGACTGTCCTCTTGCATGCCACCATCATGTCTCTTTACCAGCCAGAGACCAGAAGAGACTTCAATCCTTTTAACAAACTTATTGTAAGTAGCCATACATTTTTTAATTCTTTTATTCTGTTGTATAAATCTGTTACCCATTCCTGTCTATCCTAGTATTATTTCAGTGCTGCTTTCTTGGCCTTCTACTGCTTGGAAGTTATTTTAAATATGATTGCCTATGGCCTTTTTCTTCGTCCAAAGCACGCATTTCTTCGACAGCCGCTCTTAATATTGGATCTTTTTGTCATTTTGTTTGGGTAAGAGAAATTTTTTTAAGTTTTAATGATTTATTTTGTAATAGAAAATGTTTTGATTTGATCACTTTTTTTTTAATTTTGGCTAATAGGATAATGTATATTTGATTCTTGCTGAAAAAAAGCTGTATAACAAGTTTCTGTCAGAATAAGTGGCATGTCATTTTAGCTATAATTAATTTATTACTTACATTCGACTTCAGGGCATTGTATTTGCTGTTGAGGTTCAAGCAACCCATATTAGCTGAAGTCTGCAGTGCTCTCATGGCTCTGAAGCTCATCAGAATATTTGCATTTTCACAAAGTGAGTGCCATTGCAATTTGACAGGACTGTACATATAATGCTGCACTCTGTGTTATTTTATTTATAATTTGTGTTACAGCTGTCCAGTCAATTCTGAACTCTTTGGCCAGATCTTTCTTCCCACTCTACAACCTTTTCCTCCTATTCGCCGTAATACTAGTATTCTTTGCTCTCATAGGCATTGAGCTATTTCAAGGACAGCTTCATGGAGGGTGTTATTCCAATTATACCACACCTGCAGGAAAAACCCGATCGGTTCTTGTCAGCAATTATCCTTGCTACCTGGGCTCTGAGCTAAGAAATCTAAGAGATGTGGTAATAGGCTCTCACGTCTGCCCCTTCAATAGCGTGTGTCAAGAATGGGATTTGGGCCCTCAATTCGGAATCGTTTCCTTTGATGACATATTCAGAGGTATATTGGTAGTGTTTCAACTCATTACTTTGGAAGGATGGAGTGCAGTCTATTTTTTGGTACGTTAGTTTATAGGAGTTACATATTTGCTGCATGACTATATTTAGATATAGCTATATTAGTACTTTTGTATTAGTTATTTACTGCATGACTAAAATATAGGTATTTCTCAAATGACTTTCCCCTTTCCAGAAACTTTAAAGGGCAAGCACGGTGAAAAAATTTCCCTCCTTTTTGTTTTTTGTTTTTGTTATTTTCTGGTAGTTTTATGTGCAAATATAACCCAGAAAAAATTACTATCTAAGAACCCTTCACCTTAGACATATAACCAAAAGCAGAATTACTTCCTGTTGTTGCGCGGGGCTTAGCGATGATGTAGATAGGGAAACAGCTGTCTTGTTAATCCTCAGCGCGCATGCGCGAGAGGGTTATAGTAGTCGTCCTGTCTGTTTGTCTGTTTGTCTGTCTGTCTGTCTGTCACGGTCTGATTTTGGAGATTACTGACAATTAACAGTTGATTTAGGTATGAACTTACTCAGGACGAAGATTTAAGACCTTTTATTGTGCTACTTTTTTTAATTTCGGGCTAATCGTTGAGAAAAAGCGAAGCTTTCAACTCCGTGTAGGTACCAGCTTTTATGGGCAACGCCCCCTAGCGTCACATCATAATCACGTGAGCAAATAATTTCTGCAGCCAGCGGTGTACTTAGCTTTATGCTCAGGCTCCTAAGCGTTACTCCGGGGAAGTTAACGGAGTTGAAAGAAGTGAAGTTTCGCGTTGAAAATGTATACAGGTGAGTGTCTATGGCTAGTTTAGCTTTTTCTCTTATGAAGATAGCATTTCCATGTACCATTTTCATTGGTCGAGCTATTTTGATACCTCATTAAAAATAGCTAACAGATTGCTTGTTCTTTAGGAAGGAGATTATATTGTAATAGCTAGGTAGTGTTTAATAGCGCTGAGGGTTCGCACCTTTGGTGCTTCATATTTGTATAGTAAGCCTATGGCTGTGGGCTTGTTTTAGTTAGCTAGCAATGTCTGATGAGTCTGAGGCAGAAGAAAGCAGCCAATATAGATCAGACTACAGCTCATCAGACACGGTAATGGTGGTATAACAACAATGCCAGATTCCTTACAACTATGAGCCAGTGTTTGATAATTGATAATACTTTAGATCATAGGTCTACTAATAATTTCTGAACCGGGGGGTTGGGTGGGGCACAATATGACAAGGACAAAAATACACTTGAAGGAGTGTACCCTCATGCAGAGATATTTGTACTATTTTAAATAATAGTTAGGTGCTGTCTCGGAGGGAACTATTGCTTTTAGGGGCTCGAAGGCCCTAGGCTGTAGTGTCATGGCATTACTTAAGGCTGAGGGACCCTAAAAATGGCAGTTCACTAAAGCTTAGCAGCGCGTAACTAATTTAGAATGTATTGACTGCTCTGGAAGGACACTAAATGATGTGTAGAATACGGATGATGATGCTTCAGACACCAGCAGTGATGACTCTGAATGACTTGCTTTTATTTTACATAATGGTTAGCATAATAGACTTTTTACACAATATCTAGTGTGATTGTTGATGTATTGTGAGGACCATAATATTAGTGAATAACGTGTGAGCTGTATTAAGCAGTCCATGGCAAAGTTACCAACAGAATTACTTCCTGTTTTGGGCGGGGCTTAGCAATGATGTAGATAGGGAAACAGTTGTTTTTGGTTTGTATAGTAAGCCATTTGCATCTGAAGTATCATCAGAATCACTACTGTTTGGTCAGGAGTGACTGAAGCTGCTTTAAAGTGAGGGACAACATGTATCACAAGTTAATTTACTCTCATGAAAACCACTTCTATTTCATGGAAAAATATAACTTCATATTAACTAAGCTAAATACAAGTTTACCAATGCCATTCAATACTTAAATCTGTATAGTGTGTGCCCCCCTGTGTCTCCCAAACCATAAATGTGCCCCCCTTACACACACACACACACACACACACACACATGTACACACACACACACACACACATGCACACACACACACACTTCCATCACAACATAGCTGTAAGGAATCTAGCACTGTTGTTATACCACCATTACTGTGTCTGATGAGCTGTAGTCTGATCTATACTGGCAGCTTTCTTCTGCCCCAGACTCATCAGACATTGCTAGCTAACTAAAACGAGCCCACAGCCATAGGCTTACTATACAAACAAAAAACAACTGTTTCCCTATCTACATCATTGCTAAGCCCCGCCCAAAACAGGAAGTAATTCTGCTTTTGGTTATTTCTCCAAGGTGAAGGGCTCTTAGATAGTATTTCTGGGTTATATTCGCACATAAAACTACCAGAAAATAATAAAAAAGGAGGGAAATTTTTTCACCGTGCTTGCCCTTTAAACGTAGAAAAGGAGTTCTAAAAGTGACCATTAAAATCAGAGTATTTTTTATTATAAGAATATTAGTTTTTGGTTGCATAACTGTATTGTCATTATTATAGCAAACATTCAGAAAATATATGGTTATTTTTTTTGTATAGTATGAGTCATCTCTTGGCTATGCTTTCAGCTGGATCTACTTCTTAGTAGTCACTCAGGTGGGATCAGTCTTCATTCTCAACCTCTTGACTGGAGTCCTAACTAAGTATGACAACTTTAGAATGCATTTAATAGTTGGTCCTTTTAAACTTAAAACATTGATGCATGAATGAAATATATGTACTTTGTATTTCAAGCAACATAATTATTACTATTTGATATTAATTGAGGATATTTAAGGAATTGTTTAAAATTGGATAGTGTCTTCAAAGGATTCAGTGCAAGATCTATAGCAGAGGGAAAGAGCAGAAGGCGTTTGGAGGAGCATCAACTGAGAGAAGAGGATGAAGGAGCTCAAATTCGTCAGAAACAATTGGAGGAGAGAAAATCTACCATTAGATCATCTATCAGAAAATGTTTTGCCCTTTTGAGTTCTTCACATTACTCTTGCCTAACAGCTTGGCAGAAAGTAATGCATCCTAAGTAAGTTCAACTTTTTCAGTAGATAATTTCATAGTTTTCACAATAGTTACGAATCAGGCATATCTCGCAGGCCTAAGAGTCACATTAAGCACACTACTGCTACGTAACCAAAGCAACTGGAAGCAAGCCTAAAATGCTAAAAAGCAGCTGATAGTAATTAGCTGTTTTTTTTTCTTTAAGATTTCTTTGGCTAAGTATAAGTAGCTGCAATGTACAACTCTTTCATATCTATACTCTTTCACTGGATATATCAACACGAGACTACTTACATTGTATTCTCTTCGTGACTTGACTTATTGGACAATGGATTTTCAAGTAAGAACAATACTGTTGCACAGCCATACAGCTGTGACAAGTGGCACATTAACTTACCAATGCCACTTAATGGAACTACAGTAAGTTTATAAACCTAACTGTGCCCACAACATTCAGATCGTATCAGAAACAGCCTAATTCAAAAGGGGTATATTATTGGACTATATGGGTAAGTATTGCCAGCAAAAGTGTCTGTTTAGTGGAGTATGAGTTGGGATCAACTACCAAGTGAACACAACAAAATGAGGGTCAAAATGCAAAAATGACATATGCACGTCCAAACATACATATAAATAAACTGATAAATATCCCTGATTTTAAGTTGTGTTACCCCTGATAGTGTCTTGCTTGCTTTGCTCGCTCGCTAATGATCTTAAAAATCAAAACATAGATATTTAGCTGAAGCCAACTCTTCTTCTTCTGCTTACCACAGAAGGGAAGAATAGAAATGTGTAGTATCCAGACCCCTTTACCATATTATTCTGCTGGAAAAATGAATGTGTACTCCAGTCACTCAGCACTCATTATGACCTTAGCAATTGGGACTCTAAAACATAGTAATGATAAGTGCTTTATTATGGATTATAGGATACAGATTTATTCCAACAAATCTATTTAATTTTGCGTGTCAGACAATATGCTGTTTGATGAAGCTTTTGAATTTAAGTATGGTGTCTATATGTCTGTAGATGTTTAAAAAAATTTCATGAGAAAATAAAAAAGGCTGTGAAGTCTCCGATTTGGCTCTCGATCAATGTCATAGCTCATTTTGTAAATTTAGTCCTTCTGATGATGATCCATTTTCCATCCTCTCCAACATTCAATTATGTTATTGGTGAGCAGAACAATGAAGTATCTATCATCTTAAATGACAGATGTAGTATGAGAACAGGAAAAATACATAAAAATAACAAGAACAGTAACCTTAACAACAATAATAATAATAATAATAATGATGATGATAATAATAATAATAATAATAATAATAATAATAATAATAGTAATATAATAATAATAATAATGATAATAATAATAATGATGTGATTACATGAAAGTTTATATCCTTTGATTAATTCTTTTGTTTAGATATTGTTAACTCCACGTTTTCTGTCTACTACATAATAGAAGTTTTTGTCAGACTCTATGGAATTGGACCAGTCAATTTTTTTAGGCATTCTGACTTTTATCAAGCTCTTGCTAACTATGCAGAAATGATAGTAAGTAACAAATGGCTGACATGCTAACAAGCTTTACTATAGACGTGGGAGTTTAGAACATCAAGAATTATTATACCGTTATAGAGAGCCAATATTTAATTTCTCAGCACGTTAGCAAAAAAGTTTGTTAGTATCATAGTTGGTACAGAAGATGCTTAATAATATTTTTAACTTGTCTGTCTTAACTTCATATAGTACAACTATTGAACTACATAGATCAACTAAAAAGATAACTAGATCTTTTTCCAGGGTATGCCAGAGTTGCCGAGTTCAGTTCAGGGACACTAAGCCACACCCACACACCACACACAAAACCATACCAATTGCAGGAACTGATGACATTGTTACAAACTAGAACAGGATAAGTTAGGCTAGTAGAGGTTTGCAATGCTTAAGCTGAACTTCATAATGATAATGGAGAAATAATATTAATGTAACGTAACGAACCCGCGACAATCAGTAGTGGTCGCCAGCGACTGATTTAAAATTGTGTGGTAACTTTACTTCTGCTTCAATCTATATGCTTTATGAAAATAATTCAATTTTTGAGAGAAATGAGCATTTCTTAATATTTTGACGAGTTTTAGTGGAGGCATTCATGAAATGCCATCAAAAACTTGGTAGATTAGCTAAACAGCATCTTTACAGATCCTGCATTAGTAAACAGATATGTTTCAAGTTCAACAATTTTCGGGACAAAAAATAGAAGTGAGTACAATTCTGTTGTTGGACAGTGACAAAGTGATAAATCTATGACTGTCCCAGAGCTTTTGGGACCATTGGCAAGTATGATATGTTTTAGTTAATTACATAGCCTTTTAGAGTGTCGAACATTTTTATGCTACTCAGAAGTAATAGTGTGCAGTTTTGTATAAGGTTTAACAAAAAATACACAAGAGCAGCTTGGAGTGGTATATATTTAACATCATGTTTATTAATACATTGGCTGTAATTCATATAACTATAGCTGTTGGACCGAGGTGTGCATTATTATTTAGAACTTCTAATAGAGTGAATGAAAAGTTCATGGTTTTTAATTAAATTCATTTAGCTATTGTTATCTGCAGTTCGCAATTCTGTCTATGGTCTTTCTGGTGCTGCATTATGTCACTATTATAGTGGATTCACGGTTCAATCTTGTTATCATTCTCAATGCCATATGGTCAATCAAAATAATTCTGGCTTGTAAGCCTTTCAAGTGAGTTTATTTAAACCATTGTGTTTCCCTTAAATTATTTGCAATAATGTGTTCAGAAAAAGCTGGCAACATTTTCGAGAAATTTTAAACACACTTGGTAAACTATTAAAAGCTATTCTGGGCTTGAGTGCCTTAGTCGGCGTTTTCTTATTCATTTATACAAATGTTGGAATCCGGATATTTGGAACAGGGTAAGTAAATTACTCCGTAAAACACCTAGATCATAGAATGCAGTGTGAATACAATGTATTCAACATGCAAGGCACTTAGTAATTACTTAGCCATGCCTAGATGAGCATGTGTTTATTTAGCATGTAAAAAAACAAGCAGCAATTTTCTTATTGCTATGATGCTACTTGGATAGCAAATCTGACATACTTTCTTTACAGGTTGCATGTAACCAACAACAACTTCCAACCAAATTTTGATGATTTTGCAAATTCATTTTTCCTGGTTTTTCAGGTAAGCAACTCTTACTATATTAGCTAACTCATTTGTCAGAGCTATTTGTATGCCAGGTTAGTCTTACTATAGCTAATGATTTTACCTATTGCCATCAATGGTAGATTTAATGTATGCTGCCTTAATCTCCTCACTCAGACTAGCAGAAAATTGCATTGTTCATAACTGGTCCGCTTGTATTTGAGTATTACATGCATTGAATGTTTTAAAACAATAAAGTTCAATTGGATCAAATAAATTGCTTTCATTGAAGCAGAAGGCGAGCTAAGTGTCTTGTCAATGTTTCTAACAGTTGTTTGTTTTACTAAAAACAACAACAACAATAGTTAAGACTTTTTTTTAATAAAAGAATATTCCAGACTGTTAGCCTGACTTTTACTTAAAACTGCAAGAAAGTTGTAGATTTCGTTTACTTGCTTGGTATTCCTATTACATTATTTTAAATGCTATAACAGTAACATTGTTAAGCTTGATATGTTATGAACGTTTTGTTTTGTTAATGATATACAACCAACTGTTACTAGCAGCCATATATTTGTTTACTTGCAGCTGTTAACTACAGAAGATTGGCACAATACTTTGTATAGCTCTACTGGTTCTATCATTTTTAACGAAGGAAGTGTGGTGGGCATTATTTCAAGTCTGTACTTCGCGATAGGCCTCTTGATTGGATTTTGTATCCCTGGTCACATTTCTAACTTTATTGTAATGATTTTTTTCTTGACTACAGCATTTTTAAATAACACATGTTAGCTATCCAAGCAGAGTTTTCTAGTTTTAATTTATATATTAATCATTTAGCTATTTAAATTTAACGATTAGTTGTGTGTTCAGCAGCCAATTATATTGTTTAATTATTTTACTTTAGTGAGTGAAGTTCTAGGGTACACATCACCACTATTTTGGGTGATTCAATTTTTTTTGTTTGAATTGCTACTCTCAATTATAAGCAAACCATTTTCTTTTACTTCAGTTGAGAGCACTTTTTTAAAATTTCCTTAACTAAACTTTGTTAGTTGTCTTGGTAACGGTATTCCTTGCTTTGGCTGTGGATGAATTGTCTGAAGTAGAGTCGCAAAGTGATGACGAAGAAGAATCTGAAATGAAGACCAGCGTGGCTGACATGTCAGAATTAAAAAAAGAAACACCAATTTCTCTCGCTATTCCAGAAAGCCCCTCAGAAAAAGAAGATCAAAAGAAATGTAAACCAATTCCTGATCTGGATCCATCAGCTTCTGTGGTTAGTTCAGTGAATATTTTTAATGGTATAACAATTATATTTGTCGGTATCACACCAAATTTGTTACATTTTTATACTGTATGTACAGGTCATGTCAAAGGGTATAGTCAAATATATGAGCAAGAAAAGAGCAAAAAGGTGGGCATAGGCTATTAGATAACTCTATAGACGAGGGAAAGGAGTAATATAATAATTTTTATTTGACTTTAAGGTATCTGTACTGGTTCCTATATAACATGTTGACATTTTTTTGAGCATGTCGACTCCAAGTTGCCTTTATTTTGACTATATATTTACTGATAAATACAATAATTATTTTGTGTAATAGTGGCAGAAATAAACCAGAAATGTCATCAGTAGAAAATGAAGGAGATGAAATGAAAGATTCTCCATTAAAAGAGGGTAGTGGTACTTATTCTGAAGAGCTCAGCATCAATACTGAAGCAAACACTCCCGATTTTCAAGGACGATATATTCGATCATCTTCACTGGAGGACTTACCTAGAAGCTCTCCGTAAGCTCATTAGATTAGATCTAATAATATTATTAATAATATAAGAATTGCATTCATTTCAATCCTATAGTGAAATGCGTAAGGAATCAAAGTCTCCTGAAGATGCTAATACAGTTTTGGGCCAGAAGAGCATAAAAGCAGCAGGTAAAATACAATCAGCTATGTCGTTCAGTGGATCGTTCAGTATGTGCCAACCGGTTCATCTATGTGTGTCAGTAATGACTATGACAACTGACAGTGTGTGTATTTATGAATGATTTATTAGTTGAGCTGGGTTGGTAAAGTGTCGGGCTTATGGTAAAGTGTCGGGCTTATGGTAAAGTGTCATTACATTCAGTAGAAGGCATGCATTAAGGAAACAAAGGTGATAACAAAAGGACAGGAATACTGAGAAGTAGGAGTGATAGACAAAAAGGGTGAAAGAAATCCATGAATCGAGAAGAAAGAGCTGAAGGAGGAATAAGATGGCTTAGGAAGAAAGAGCAGGAGAAGGGAACTGACGTAACTGTACTGAGTGGTAGAAGATAATACAATTGAAAAGAAAATTTGCTACTGCATTCCTAATTTGCAAAAGTTGGTAGCTACAATAAAGGCCATGATGTGGCAGTGTACTTGCTAGTCATAAAATATCATAGCTTTGTTTTCTCTCCTGCATGTATGTCATGCTGTTGACATTTTGATTATGTTGGATACTATGCAAGTTATAAACTATGTAATAATAGTAATATGCTTGTCTGTCAGTAATGATGACAACAATTTCTGGCACATTAAAGGGATTTATAATGTTCAGTGTAACATTCGTATGTTTATTCACTCTTCGGGTGGCCGCTATCTTTAAGATCCGTTTTTTGTTCTGTGACAGAATGACTGACTGACTAACTGACTGACAGATAAATGTAGTACTGTAGCCCTCTTGCAGATGCGCGCTGAGTGTTAATAATATTTCACTAAAATCTAGGCAACAATCAGTCGGTGCAACCAACTGTTGTTATGTATACATTATTGTTGGTTTGTTCTTGTTGGGTATGGTTACTGCCTCCAATTGGGGAAGCTATTAGGGGGTTATTCCTTATACACTCAGTTGTCTACTCGGTAAATGATCACAATGTTCACCTGGGTAGCAGGTGGAACAGAGTTTTAATTAAGTAGCAAGCCAATTGAGAGTGAAAAGGACACACTCGAACAACAGGCACGATACAGACTGAATAATGCATGTGATGCAACATTGATAGTCCAACATGAGCATGCTCAGTGTGCTCGCAACTCTAAAATATTCCAACATAACATATATAGCTAACTATTGCAAAATGGTAATATTATAGAGACTTGAGTTTTCACTTCACTCACAGGAGGAGGGTATTTGTGTATTGATAAGTTATAGTTATATATCTTGCATGGCCAAAAAAAATATAGCTTGTATTAAATGATTTTAATGATTTTCTATAATTTGTGATGAATTTAGTTAAAATATTGCTGAAAGAAATGCACAATTATTTTGGAACAATAATCTGGGATCCTAGCAAGGAGCTGGAGGGCATTCCTCCACATTCAGCTTTCTTCATGCTTAATCATCAGAGCAGGTGAGTAAATTTTTAAAGAAAAACAAACAATAGGGTAGGGATGGATCCACTGTTAAGTGCAGGGCAGGGGGAAGAGGGGGAACTGGTTTTCTTAGCTCACCTTTGGATATGCCATTGATGGCTTTAGTTTTGTCATCACCTAAGTTTGGGTTGAATAAACTCATATTTCATGTTGCTTGTCTTTGTTGTTTTTGTTGTTATTTTGGGTTTTTCCCCTCTGTATTTTTATGCTTATGAATCTACATTTAAAGGGATAAGTATAGGAGCTGAGACAATAATACAGAGAGGATGATTATATATTTAGTTGTTATCCAGGTATCATATCACCTCCAAATAATGTCTACCACATTTCGTGCATGAGGCCTGAATTGTGACCCTTCTCAATTTTTTTTAAAATACAGCATTATAGATATTCAATACTTAATAATTAGCTATTATATGCATTTGTTTGTTGTAGATTGCGCAGAATATGTTATGCAATAGTGAAGTCTCAGACCTTCTTGACCATAACTCTGGCAGCCATATTTCTCAGCAGTCTATTGCTCACACTTGAGATACCAATTGGAGTCTTACCTTCTTCACAGCTCTGTTCCTTTCAGAGAGTGTCGATATACTTAGACATAGCTTTCGTCTCATTTTTCGTGGTGGAGATGCTTCTCAAGGTAAAAAATAGTTCAGTGCTAATCATACATAATCTATAGCTAGCTAAAAGATGAATGGTGATCAATTGAATTTATGTTACCAATTTATCACTTCATAATTTCTTTCTCAGCCTTCTTTTAATCATTGGAAATTATGAGAAAGAAATTATGAAGGATAAATTAGTGGAGTAGAAAAAATTCAACAAATAAAAAGAATGTTTGAAAAAAGAGAATTTTTGTTGGTCTGTTGAGAGTGAGACTGTAGCATAACAGTACCCCTGAACAGTATAAATACAAAATTGGAGTGTTTGCATGCCGGCTGGTTGTCATAGTTCAGTGGCAGAGCGCTTGTGAATTAAGCAAGCGGTCCTGGGTTCTATTCCCGGTGGCGATCAAATATTTTTAAAATTCTGTATTGTTTAAAAAAGTCTGTGAAAGAGAGAGAATACATCTAATTACTAATATAGTTACCTACAGTATTGAATTCCTTGCATAAAAAAAATCATAAATTAATGAAGCACCGAAGGTATGAACCCTCAGCATTACTATAAAGTAGATAGCTAGCTATTACAAAGACCCAAATAATAGTTTATTAGGTGTAGTATCAGCATATTGATATGTAGTTGATGCAAGTTGATATGTAGCTCTTGCAATGAAACAGTAGACTTAAATGCTGTCTTAGTAAGAAAACATGCATGAGACACTCACGTACCAGGTAATTTCAAGAGGAAATCCGACCCTGAGACTATGAAGCAAAATTACTGTGGGCAGTGAGAAGTTATTTGCTTACATGAGTATGGCATCAATATAGGGCGTTCCCTACAAATGGCTTTGTATGGCCAAAAAAATAACTAGCTTTTTCTGAAAAAATAAGTCGAGACGAAAAATTCTGGCACATTAAGAGACTTAAGTTGTCCAATGTTACATTTTGATCAATCTTCGGGAAGCCGCCATTTTGAAAATTTGCTTTTTGTTTTGTGACAGAATGACTGACAGACAAACCGAGTACTGTAACCCTCTCGCGCATGCGCACTGAGGGTTTTAGTGATAACACTGGCCGGGACATTTGAGTCATAAAAACATTTCAATATTCGAAATTGAGGGATTAGTTAGAACTAAAGTATGATTGATAATACTGTTGGATAATCATATTGCTGAAACTTTCAAAATATTTCAGAATTTATCTGTGCATCTGAATGCATAGTTGGAGCTTCAACCCCAATGATAGTATATTACTTGACTGTAATGCATTGGCGCAAATGGGTCCTTATTGCAAATATACCTGAGCACATCAGATAAAAACTAATCAATTGAAAATAAACTTCCTTTGTTTACATGAGTATTACTTTTGTTTTTAATTCTTCCACAGATGATTGCAATGGGAGTATTTGTTCATAAAGGATCTTACCTGAGGGGTGTATTCAATTTCATAGACTTTATAGTCACCATCTTCAATTTGATCCCAATTATTGTCTACTTGGTCAACTGGAATAGTCAGAATATGGATGTGTAAGTATTTTGTTACTAAGGTTATCAAAATCATCAATATACCGGCCTGCCAACAATCACCAGCACTCCATTCATTGTGTAGTGGTGTTATTGTAGCATAGCAGGAATGTGGCAAATAGATATACTTAAAGATGAGTGTTAGAAACATGCTGTATTTTTGTACATACTGTACTATTGCAATGTGAAGTAGTAGCTACATTTATTTGGATTATGGGTCACAATATCAGGATAAGTTGTTGTTTTTTTGGCATTGATTTATTGTACACATCAAAAAATGATACACTTATATAATATCCCATATAATAGTTAAAGCTACGGTTACTGTTTAAAAACATTTTGCCAAGGTCTTTTAAAGCTCTTATTTTTATTTTGGTAAGTTTTTTTTTTCATTTAGACATTCCACAGTAAAAGATTATTCTCAGATTAATTTTTTATATTATTCATTTATTTATCATGCTAATTCTGTTTTGTTTACAATACAAATGTAACACATTATCACTTGCTGTTGTTGTATGCATTAAATGATGTAATTATTGCAGTTGCATTTCCTATGGCTATGATACTCGAGCTCTACCTGGGAGTATTGGAGCTTTGAGAGTTGTCCGTGTGTTCAGACCACTGAGAGCATTTCGTATCAAGGGACTATATGTAAGAAATAATAATTTACCTCACAAAACTTTTTTTTATGATAGGTCATTTGGGGTAGCTCTGATAACTGATAGCTCTCCAAGTCTTTATACAGCTGCTACTAATGATGAGTTAAACTCTCTATCAATGATATGACAAAATATGCACACATTGTAATTTCAACAATAATGCAATGAAAACTTACCAGTTAATTGGATTTTTTTTACTCATTTCCTCCTGGATCTCAAACTGAAATGTGAATTTAATTAAAACTTTAGGCTTAAGGGTCGTCTTGATAATATTTGGATGAATGAAGACTGTATAGGATTTATTCTTCAAGAATTGTTTATTTCAATATAAATTTGATAAAAACAATTAGGGGTA
>WLWD01004011.1_pt1 | contig 29649 bp, 8 predicted proteins | sample 6712731 | NCBI WGS metagenome assembly WLWD01 (sample SAMN12718690, study PRJNA576275) | sponge metagenome | isolation source: marine sponge | host: Mycale hentscheli | place: New Zealand: South Island, Marlborough, Capsize Point | collected 2014-11-01
TTAAACTAAAAATTACATTAGCCAAAATTTTAAACTATGAATGAAGAAGTTCATTGTACAAAAAATATATTATAAAACAAGAATAATCAAGATAGGATTGAACTATAGTCACAATTATTTTAAACTTAAGTTAGTGTTTTAAAAAAAACCACACTATACAAAAAAAAAACCCTTAGGGTCTATAAAAAAAAAAAGATTTGGAACTACCCTTTTCCTTCCCCATCCCACTTTCTCCTTCCTCCTCCCAATTCCCCACATCAAAGCAGCATTTAAGTAGGGTAAGACAAATATCACATCTTACTAAGGTCAAAGATAGTATACTCATTACCACCGAATCATCCATAGTGTACTGTATACCCTGCAGCTGTGGCATAGTATGTATATGTATATGTAAAACAAAAGGCTTAATGAGCAGAGAGTGAAAGAACATCAGGATGCTTACAAGAGAGGTGATGAGAAGGTTTCAGCCATTGCTGAACATGATTGGCAGCAACATCATCCCATTAGCTAAATGGAAAGAGGTAAGAGTTGTAGACAGAGCTACTAAGAATCATGAGTTGAAGATCAAGGAACCTTTATGTAAACAGATGACACCTGACAACAACAAGTTTAACAGAGACGTAGGTTTAGAGATTCCAAGATGCTGGCTGTTTATGCTGCGTTCATATCACCCTTCAGGATATAATAAACTGTAAGTGTACCCTCCAAAAATCTTGCTGTTTATATTGTGTTATTAAATCACCACGGAGAGTTCAACCTCAGTTGACCACTGAAGAGGACTTCGGCAAGAAGTCCAAACATCCAAACGTCGGGTTAAGTTTTAATTAACAATATTGGCTGTTAGAATGAGAAATTTGCATAATACACTTGTGTGTCAGTAATGACGACAACAATGATGGTGACCAATCACAATGACAATAATTCATGAGATGAACAGAATTGCTAAATATTTTAATGGGAAAAGCATAACTGGACAAAGTGGCTAAGGGAATCTCGGAATGCCTTATTCACCTATTGTATTACCCTCTTCTTTTTTTTTCTTTCTTCTTTTTTACCCACTAGGTCTTGGCCTGTCTATCCCCTGCTTTATAAAAAGTAAATATTGGGTCACTGAACTGAATTGTTTCACCTAAAGTGTGTTGTGCTGAAGTAGAAGCAAGTGAGAAACCTGACTGATATAACTACTTCAATGAATGAAGAAGTAAAAGTACTAGTATATATTCCTGACCAGGAGTGGTACACAAAGGAGGAGAAGAAAACCCTTGAGTTGAAAGAGAAATAAGAAAATCTGGGATGACTCAGGAAGAAACAGAGTGGGAGAGGGAAGCTATGGAAATTACAAATGCACTGCTACAGCACTCCTCATTACAGCACCACCACGGCGTGGTCTCACCACGAAGTTCACGAGTAGTTGGGCGGAGCCAGACCTCTGCTGGGGAGAGGTCGGGTAACAAGCCTATACCCGGATTTGTTCCCTGCTGCAACGTACGTTGCAGTCCAATCAGATTGAAGTGTGGTTAAATGCTAAGGAAATTAGCTGACTCAGCAGAACAAACCCGGGTATAGGCTTGTTACCCGACCTCTCCCTTCAGAAGAGGTCGGGCTCCGCCCAACTAGTTCACGCGCGAAAATTTGCAACAATATCAACGGTTAGGGCGGGCTTGGACGATTACGTGGCCGTCGCATTTCCTGATTCTACGGCGCTAGCTGTGGGCTAATAAAAAGCAGTAGTAAACGCTGTGGGTGCCCGTTTTCGGCTCGGATGTAAAAAAAAGGTAAAGGACTGGGTACATCCCAAAGGATTAAGGCTAAGTAGCTATATTCTCTAGTCATGGCTGAAGAAGGTACTTAATTTTCGTTTTGGTACTTTATTACATTCCTTACGATTGAATTTTTTTGCAGACAAATCGATGGTGAAGTTTGTTATAGATCTGATAAAACTAACAGACAATTGGTTCACTTTTGGTATTCTTCTCAAGATTCCTTACTCTGAAATGAAAAGGATTGCAGCTGAACATGAAGACATTGTCAATTGTAAAACAGATTTGTTAATTTTCTGGCATCAAAAGAATAAAGGTCTGTCATCAATTCAATTGGCTTCTTCTCTTGTTTTATCTCTCCGCTGTATAAACTACAATGAATTAGCTGATGCTTTGCTATCAAAATATGGTGTTTCTGACAAACCACAAACAAGTAAGTCCTAAAACATTATTATAACATTAGTGGGTCACTGTTGATCTTTCATACTAAGTTACTCTACAGTATGCATTAAAGCACCCTTTTTGTAATAGTAGAATGTTGGTTTTCTTGTCCTGTCACTAATCTTTGTTTAAGCTGGGTGCATGTTCTAGTGACTGTAGGCTGTAGTTGAGGTTATCAGTAGTGTGCTGCTATAGTGAGAAGAGGAAGCAACTACTTCTTCTTTCAGGCATGCCAAAATCAGATTCTATCTTTACACTTATAGCTTTGTGAGCAAATATATAATTAGATAAGGAGAGAATCCATCATGGGTAAGTCTGAGGCATATATGTAATTACATATACACAGTACCGGTCAAAAGTTTTAGGTCACTAGTATATTTTGACTGAAGTCAGTGAAAATTATTAAGGTGGCTTGCAATGTTACTTAAAGTGAATCTTGATATTAAAACTAGTTAAAAAAATTCTTTGTAACTGTCACATTGCCGCAAATATATTACTCCTAAGGAAAATAGCAGTTGTTAAAAATTTTCTAACTTGCTCAGTAGTATAACATGGTGGAAGAACCATTTCTTAATTGGTTAGGCAAATTCTTATCGTTAATGTTTGTCTTTTGTATCATCCCTACATATTTTAATGCAGTTTTTGATAGCTTGTTCTTATGAAAACAAACCATTTGAAGTAAAAAAAATGATGCTAAGTTCATTTAATACTTATTTCTAACAAATAACTTTTTAAGAGTTGTATTACAATTTGAATAGATAATTCTTCAAGAGATTGACACCAATTGGTATGGTTAAATCAACCCTGTCAGTTTATATTTCAATAATGTATACTTTGATGATGGTCTTTAACAAAAAAGAATGGCTACAACTCTTCAAAGAACTCTGTGCAGCAAGAGTTCGGCTCTGTAACTTCAATAATATCTACAAGTTGCTATGAAATAAAATTATGATCAAAATATGACAGCCTCAATAGCCCTTAATTAGTATCACTAGCAACACTAGCATTCCCAAAAGTAGTACATACTTTCATATTTGCTGCAAACACCTTACCAAGAGCATAATGTGAATGGTGATCGTCTGCTACAATACTGATCTAATGAGAGTCGTACATCCACTAATACTGCTTGAAATGGCCCCAAAATGATCATGGGCCGGTATGGGTCCGGGCCTTGGCGAGGTCTCCACACAGCTCTCACAGGGTAGAGAAGGGTAATTCGCTGCCACCAGAATTCCAGTCTGAACCCTTACCCGTCCCACCCGTAGGGAAGAAAGAAAGATAGAACAACTACAGCGAACTGCATGGACATAGAACTAAACTGAATCTCACAATGCTGACACTTTAAATATGAATGACAAACCACACCTACAATTGACACAAATGATCCAGACATCCTGTTCTGACACAAAGCACATGGTCGCATGCACGCACATACGTACGTCACCAATCAACACCTACTGAGTTCACTTGGATCACAACAACAACTTGCACAACTATAAATAGGATTCTGATACTATTCTAAATTAAGAACACAAATGTTCATAACACACACACAAGTGTCCTCACAGTTAAAAATAGGATGTTTGGATAACTTAGTTTTGGTGTTAAATAGGAGGCGCTGCCTGGACGCCCCATTTTAAAGCCTAATATTTTCTCCATAGTTAATCGCAACTAAATGATATTTGAAAGGAAGAAACTAATGGATATAAGCTATTATTATATAAGCTCACTTGGTAAAGTATGCATTGGTGTAGAAGTTATAAGGGCTCGAAGTGGGGTGTCCAGACAGCGCCTCCTGGCAAACACCTCATGAGGTGTTATTTAAGCACCCCTGCGCACACATAGTCACTCTCTTCATGTGGGTGGGCCCACAGTGATTAGACAGTTCTAGGTGGATTGGTAAGATAACATTCCTAGCAATAAAAAATATATAACTATCTTACACTGATTATGAAGCAAAAAAAAACGGCAAAAAATAATTTATTCAGCAGATTTGAAAAATATTGGTTTGCCACTAGTTGGGTCTGCCAGGCAAGTTTCACGGTCCGTGCAATGAACATTAATTAGATATGGTAGACCAGCTGGTAGGTGTAGTAACTTTTTCAGTCTATATTGCATTGCTTAAAAAAATTTTTTGGTAAGTTCAATAGAAAGCTTCTGCTGTCACCTTGAATAAGAAAAATTTCCAGATATGGCTATAGCTAGAAAGCTAATATAACATCTGTATTGAATGTTCAAGGAATATTAAAGTATAAAGAAAATAGTCTGTGAAAGATAGGCCAAGATCTTGTCTACAACTACAATAGAAAGTAATTGGCGAGCGAGCGTAGCGAGCGAGACACTTACAGGGGTAACACAATTGAAAATCGGGGATGTTTGTTTATTTATATATATGTTTGGACGTATGTATGTCATTTTGTACTTTGACCCTCCGTATTTTTGTGTTCGCTCCGCGTTCGACCCCGTCCCAAACTTCACTAAACAGAATCCTCCGGTTTAGCGACCATTACCCGTATCACCTTAGAAATTGAATTGTTTACCGATTTGAATTCTTTTGAGGGTGCAGTTAAAACGCAAAAACTTATGGGAGCTCCATTTCTATTCGAGTTAGTCGCTATTTGTCACAGTTATAAGCCCTACTCAACAGCATTAACTTGTAAATTCATTGTCCACTAGACGAACCACCAAGGTAAGTCTTGCGTAGGTATGTTCAGTTGTGTGAAAGTATTGTGCGTTACAACTACTATTAAGAATGTCACAAAGAAAACTTTAAATAACGTGACTTGGATTTTGTTGCTTCTTTTTCAATTCAAACAGTTGCGGGGAGCATGGCATTAAATCCCCTTTACCGCATACGTAATTTAAAAACTCGACTTTATTTTAGTAGCTTGAGTGTTAGTTGTTAAAATTAATCATTTAACAATAGTGTAGTTTAAGGCTCGCTCGCCATTTGTGCTCAAGCACACCACTAGTTAGTTGGCTAGCACTCAACAATACTCTCACAACTCTAGATATAAACATATCAGTATACCCCTTTAAAATTTTTTGTTACTTTTACTATTAAGTGTTAGAACCCGTTGCTATATAGTTACTAGGTGTACTAACTTGGTAAGTGTGCACTATTTTTTGCCTTTAGGTATATGAACTGTGCATACTAACCACCCTTGGGGTATTGCTATTTTTGAGTTTTAGTTTAATAGAATCGGCCGGATAAAGCAGGGAGCAGGTTATGTGAGGCCGGATATGGGAGGGTCTACTACTCTCTCATATCCACCTATAGGGTGGGACCAGCCTTACCATATAACTCTCTTGCCGCTCTCATACCACAGGAATTTACCATAGCTAGCTGCTTTACTGCTTACTGCAGAGCTGGAGATAACAGCTGGCAGCTACAACGCTAAAGTAAACTTGCTAAAGTAAACTTGCCGGGTGTGTTTCAATTGCAAATTTTAATTGAATTTTAATTTTGGGCCGGAAACACGGAAGAATTCGCTTAACACCGAAAATGCTGATAAACAAAGTTGCTAGTGGAAACTGGGCAGGCCTGGGTAAACGGGATCTAAAATAGTTAGAGCATGCGCCTTAGGTACTGGTGGATTTAGTGCACAAAGCCCTCGGCCTAAGGTACTGGTGGATTTAGTGCACAAAGCCCTCGGCCTACGGCCCTTGGGCTTCAGTGCACTAAATGCACCAGTACCCAAGCGCTTATGCTCTAACTATTACCTAGCTGAGAAAGGGGAAAGGACTCTATCTTCCCTTGTAGTTGTAGATTGGTGACAACCAGATCTTGGCATATCTTTCACTGATCAATATTCTTTGTCCTTATTTACTTGGACAGCATAAGCTTATTTTCAGCTTTCTAGTTATAGACAAGTACTGGAATTTTACCTTATTGAAGGTGACCACGGCTACCTTTTGTTAAATTGAATGATTGTTGTTTTAATAATACACTAGTCTCCCACCCACCTACCCCTCCCCCCTCCCGCCCCCCCCTGGAACTTGTAGTAATAACTATTTATGAGTGAGTCATGAACAATTTGAACTTGAATGTGTATCATACTGTAGCAATCAATTTACCACAAAGAGTTTTCATCACTTATGGTTTTACCAGAGCCTTCGTGCTATCCATATGAAGGGTAGAAGCAGCAGGGTAGATAATTTTGTACACTTGATACTAAACATTCCTAAAACAAAAGTATACATTTACATCGTAGCCCCATAGCAGGGCCATAATGTAATACAATAATAAAAGGAACTAGTGGGTGATATCATCATAATAAGTCAAGGGGCCCCAAGGAGCTGTGCCTTCTCATTAATCTTTAATTCTGTAATTGATTACATTTGCTAGCTAAATGTCACTATTTCTATTTACACCTCATCATTATGTTATTAAACAGATAGAAAATTAAACCTACATGGATATTAGACTTACCTGTACCCTAAACGCAACAACTAAAGACCCCTCGGTAATCATAGCTCATACTAGTAATGAAATGGCTAGAATGGAGAATAGGCAAGTTCGCTGTTTACAAGCTCAGTCTTTACACATGATCAATTGTACCAAACCCACCATATAACAAAATTTAGGCATGTGGGCAGTAGGAAAGCTGTGGTTTTTTTCTATTTCCACAGACTTTTGTATGAAGTTTTGGAATAGCACTTTCCCGCTGGTTTGAAGTTCGTGAGGAATTTTTTTAGCCACTTTGGAGTGATCTTTCCAATGGTGCAAACCCAGGACGTGGAACTGCTTCTGTTCAAAAGTTATTCTAGTTTTTCTTGCAGCCTACTCAACTTGGAAAACTAATAATGGTATTGTCTCCACACTATGAATAATATCAAACACTCTAATGTAGCATAATATTTTTTTCCCTATAACCTATGAGAATACTAACAAAAACAGCATTCCCATTCACAGAGCCTAGAAAGCTTTCCATTGAAAGAAAGGCTAAAATTAAGTGATTCAGTCACTTCAATTTAAACCTTCTTGGTCTCTAGAATTCAAATTTGATTTTTGAATTTCCACCGCAAAGCAACCACAAAAATCCACAAACAGCCAGGCAAATAGAGTATGTAGCTTAGTCTTATAACATGGAAATAAGCTTCTAAAAACCTGAAAATGAATTGGAACCAGTCCATCTTACAGCAGGTTTTGAGGAGACTCAGAGGAACTAGCCCAATCTATTGCTCCCGATGTCCGGTAGGAAGAAAATGTATCCATATTCTCCCAAAATGCTGAGGGACTCTCTATAAGTTTCATATTTTTTATTCTGAGTGTTTGAAGTTTGTAGGCAACAAAAAATTAGGGCGCTCGGCGTCCTGGACATTCTCGGTCAAAAATATTTAATACTGTGCAATAATTCTCCAGAGCTTCTTGTTGTTGGTATTTAAATCGCAAAATGTAATGGCGAAAGGTTACTCTGGTATTGAAACCCTTTGCCAGACACATAATTTCAAAAACTCGGCCGTTTGTAGTAGCTGTGAGTGCTTGTTGTCAAATGTTACTGGTAACTCAGACAGTCAGATGCGATATTAGAGACTACAGAAAATAACAGTACCCGGGGAAATTGAGGTAAGTAAGTGGTTCTGTATTTGTTAGATAAAGTATGGTCACAACGGCTACATACTTACAGTTTAGAAATGAACTGATCAATTCTTTTAAAAGTGTATCATTTGTGCACAGGATTGCTCGCCATTTGTGCTCAAGCACATCACTAGTACGGTGCTACCTCTTATTGTTCATGTTGCTTATTTACCTTTCAATAAGATAGCCCAATAAAAAAGTAGTCTATTGAATATAATAATAGTATTTTTATTATTATGCAAGTTTAGAAGATATATGTATGTGGATGAATGATTGAGTTGTAAGTATATAATAGTATAATGGCATACTTGTACTTTTAGCCATTGATATAGCACCAAACAGCAGCATATTTGAAAGTATTATTGCACAAGATGACCAAACTGTGAGGAACAGTTACTCTGATTTTATGGTTGAACTTCAACAATTATTGCAGAGTAGCAATGTGTCACTGGATATTATTTTTTTGTATATCAGTATTCTTGAAAAAGAAAAAGATAATTTATTATTATATTTCCTCAACATACAAAATCCCACTGACATAGCATCATTTATGGAGAACTATAAAGTGCATCCGAGATGGTGGAACTTTGCTGTAACTGCAAGTTTGGCTCTAAGATTTGGTTGTGATGACGGAATAAAGCTAGTGGAAAGATATGAGGAGAAATTGGGAGTTTCTTTACTAGATCAAATTTCAGAAAAGTTACCAGTAATTTTCCAAGCTAATAAATTAGTGATAAAAACCAGTAAAAATTTGAAGGAAATAACACCTCTATACAAATTCCGTTGTTCTATTGCAAAGTTATTCGGAGTAGATATTATGGAAATACTACCATTATCTACAGAAAGTGAAAATCAGTTGACATTATTGTATCCAGCATCTCATGAGACTCATGTTCACAGTGTTGCTATGACACTAGGCACAGAATATGAAAGTCTCGGAATACGTTCTATATGTTCTAACAGGTACATGATTAAGCAATATAGTGAGAGAGACTGTTGGGATATAAATTAGGTAGTGTACATTTGAGTAGCCATAATATTTAGCTAATTTTTTCCTTTCCATACTGTTAAGTATGTTCACAGAATTGAGAGCTGATGTGGTTATTTGTACTTCACTGTTTTGTCACATGTGCTACTGATAATCCAATCCTTGTATTGATAGACAATTGACACAAGTTTGTACACCCTTGATATTATAAAGCATTGCTGTGCTCAGTCCAACTAATCCAACTTTTTTACATACTAGTCTGGATTGATTCTAGTAAGAACCAAAATTGTGAACATTTTAAGGCTTGAGACATCGAGAACAATCGATTGGGCTTGTTCCTCAGAGTCTCCTTGAAACCTGCTGTAAGATTGACTGGTTACGATTCATTTTCAGGTTTTTAAAAGCTAATTTGCTTGTTATAAGGCTATTGCTACCTACTTTATATGCCTGGCTGTTTGTTTGTGGATTTTGCGGTTGCTTCGCAGTAGAAATTCAAAAATCAAATTCGAATTCTAAAAGACGCCCGAAGTGTTGAAGAAAGTCGGCGTCGAATGGGTTAAGCATTTTACCATACTACCATACTGTAGCTAGTTCATTTTCTACTTCAGTTAGTCACACAAATGCTGGTTAAGATTGAAAATACAGGTAAAGAGCTCAACAAGTTCACTGCATCTGTTAGAAAACAGGGACTACAGTATAACTTTGGTCATTAACTGTGTACATTGTCCGGAGCACAGAGGTGTCCGTATTTTGGAGTTTCGAAGTTTAATACATCTATAAAAGTAAGATCAGGGACAAGTAATAGTCCACTGTATACAGTTTGTCCACTTTTTAGAATGTCCTTTATTATAGGTATAACAGAAGTAGTACATGTACAACAAATTAGAGCAACCCTCACCTATGTTTACTACTCTATGTTTAATACTTGTATAGTCTTGTATTAAATTGTAAAAAAAAAGAAGTATTATTAAGTAATTCCATTAAAAAACAGTTTTAGACTTTTAATTTCTTTCTCAGCCTTCTTTTACTCATTGGATTTGTTTAAGCCGAAATTACTCGGATGTTTTGTCATTCGTGTATATTTTTCCTCACAGTTCTGTTCTTTGGTCCAAAAAATCACAACATGAACAATCTGCTGGAGATACCAAGGTAGCAATTGTTATATAGTGATATGCTTATTAGTTCTCATATATGATATATATTTACAGGAATTGGATGTTTCTACATCATCGAATGTTTATCGGTAAGGTACTAAATTTGCTATACATCTATATAACAATATGCTTGTGTGTCAACGACAACAATGAAGACGATGACAACGGTGACTGACACTGTGTATTCATGAATAATTCATGACCTTAAACCTTAAATGATTGGGTATAGCATTCTCCTTGCAAGAATGGGTAAAGTGTCATTTAAGTCCACAATCATAATAGTATGACAGAGAGATTAAGAGAATTAGACAAAGGAAAAGAGACTCCATGACTCAAGAAGAAAGATGTGAAGAAAGGAAAAATAGGAGATAAGAAAAGTTGAAATAGTTTAGAAGAAAGAGAGAAGGAGATAAGTTTTGTATGAAAATGGCAATTGAGAAAAAATTTGACCCGAGAGTTTCCAGGACACCAAGCGACCAAATTTTTGTTGACTGTGGACTTCAATACTCAGAATAGAATGTATGAACCTATTGTTTGTGTTTTATATTTTTTGCGGTTGCGTTGCGGTAGAAATTCAAAGATCAAATTCTAATTCTAAAAGACGTCCAAAGTGTTGAAGAAATTTGGCGTCGAAAGAATTAACCAATTGTAGAGAATGATAACTGAGCAAGATAACTTATGCTATTGCATTCTTATTTTGCAATACATCAAGCGCAACTGTGGGCAGGATACTTTCTAGTGAACTTATATTTTCCAGACTATTGTAATCCGGAGTAGATATTAATTTATCTCAATGGGATACAAAAACTGTATACCAAAAAGAAAAAAGAACTACTACCATGATACTACTATGACTCAAATTTTAATATAAAAGTACTAATTTTAAAAATAACTTATGCAAAATGCAGTATTTACATTTTATCAACAGGTAAGAGTGTGGCAGGATTAAGTTATCGTGTTAAATTTTTCAAGTTTAGCAATGTTAACTTGTTTACTTTACTTCCTGTACTTCACATTGTCAAGGTTTTATTAGAGAACATTATTATAGTTTAATTGTAGACATAAGAATAGAATCTAATAGTCTTGATCTGCTTGGCCATGAGGTTAAGCCTGTGAGTCCAATGTTCATTAGCTTTAGTGCCCTAATTAACTTAAGAATTTTAATATACACAATAAAAAAAAATATATATATATATATTATATCAAAGCCAAAATAATTAAACACTACCTACCTATTACAATAATCTCCTTCAAAAGAAAAAGCAATCTGTCAGCTATTTTTAATGAGGTATCAAAGTAGCTCGACCAATGAAAATGGTACATGGACACGCTGTCTTCATAAGAGAAGAAGCTAAACTAGCCAGAAACACCCACTTGTATACATTTTCAACGCAACGCTTCACTTCTTTCAACTCCGTTAACTTGGGTTAATAATACTGGAATTATTATTGCATTGTGATGAAACTCAACATCGTAATATTTCAGGTTTATTGAAACTGTATCACACACAAGTGTGGGTCATCAGTTTCACGGACAATTTAACAGTTATGAATAGTGGCATGTTTTGTTGTTGACTATAACACAGTGTTAACGAAGTTTTACAGTAGCTAGCAATGGCTGCAAGTATACGTGTTGTAGCCTAAAAGTAGTATCAAATGCCAACACAGTTATGCCTATGTGAACTTACTATGGACTGAAAACAGATAGCCCAGGCAAGCCCATATGTGTGTGTGTGTGTGTGTGTGTGTGTGTGTGTGTAAGTGCATGTATAAATTGTGCTTGGAAATGGTGATGAAACTAAATGAAGTTTTAAATGTGATATGTGTACTGCTAGTAAAATGATGGAGCATGAATGAGACCCATCAAAAATCCGAGACAACTATATCCTATTAATGTGTGCATGGCATTGTAATATTTCATGTTAAGTTAAGCCTGTCATGAACTCATGACTACTGTCATGTAAGGGTTAATAACCCTCAGCGCGCATGCACGTGGGGGTTACATTAGTCTCTTTGTCATTCATTCGGTCTGTCAACAGCAAATCTTGAACGCGGCAGACTTTTAGCCTTGACAGGAGAGGAAATCTCACTAGATGGCAATTTAAGTCCAATTTGCCACTTTTTTTTAATTTCAACTTGTTTTTGAGAATATGAGAGAAAAGGCAGTGAGTGTTGTATACATGCTGCTACATGGTCGTGTTGTGAAGGCTCTGTGCCCTAAGTGTTTGTGTAACGTGCATGTCAGAAAATCCAAATGTTCTTGTGGTTATTGTTTTCTACCAAGCCATGGTTAAGACTAAAGCTAGAGAATGCCATGAAGTCCTCAGAAAGTCATAAAACTGCATGGACGAGTGTCAAGCACAGAAAATAGCTTTAGAAAGTGTGTGACAGTCCCAGGAGCACAGAATGGCTGATACTAAACATCATACCCATAAAAAAAGCCCTTAAAAACTCCTGAAGATGCAAGCAGGCCAATGTTAAATGCCCTAACTAGATAAGTGTGATGAGGTGCTATGTATCTATAGCTATTGCCGACTTATATTCAATAGTATTCAAGATATAATTCCATGTTGCCAACAGCACACAACATCCACGTGACATAGAAATGAAAGACAAATTCTGAATACAGAATTTGTTGGTATGGTAAGTATCGTGATATGAATAAAATTACGCACCAGTATACATTACCACTACATAAGTTAAAATTTATATTCATGTATAGAGCAAAACTATTAGTTATCAGCTGAAAATTTAAGAACTTTGTTGTTCAACATTTACGACTTCTTGTGCAATTTAATGCACTTTTTAAAACAATGCTGAGGATTGCACTCTTAGTGCTTTAGTTTAGACAGCAGTCATTGAGTGAATATTACAACCTCTGTTAGCAGAGGCATCATACACTACATGCACCCTTCATTGTGAAACACTCTTGGTATGATATGGAATGATTGTAAACTATCGTTCAACTAGCAAGTACCCCGCCACATAGTGGTGCTCGATGTATTAAAGTGAGAATGCAGTAGCACAAGTGATCTTGCTCATATCACTCTCTACCATTGATTAAGCGTGCAGTGCCACCGGAACCTGTGGTAATTAAGTGAAATTGACGTCGTAACTGCAACAGTCACCCATGAATTTCGCTGGATAGCCGCAAGGTTTGTACCATTGTTTCTTCGTTCCTGGTCGGTCTTTTTTTCTTGAAACTTGGTTTAGAAGAGCTGTCTGTTGGTGTCTGTTTCAACTGCAACAACAAAGTAAGCTTACATTGAATAGAAAATGAAAAATGAATACATAGCATAACTCCTCGATCTACGGTTTAGTGTTGCAGTTTCAAGTAGTACTGCACCCTTAAGTTTCCCTCTCCTGCTCTTTTTTTCTGAACTATCTCAGCTTTTCTTATCCCCCACCTCTATGGAGTCCCTTTTGCTTTTCCTGCTTCTGAATCTCTCTATCCTACTATCATGATTGTAGACTTAAGCTTTGCAAAACTTTTACCTTCTTTTTCATACTACTCTCACCTTTATTTTTTAAACCGACCCCCGCCTTTACTCGTTGATTCCACCAGCTTTTTATTACAATTAATTGCTCACCTTTTTGCCATCTATTCCGTTCTCTTTTAAACCTATACCACCTTACCTCACCTCACCGATTCCACCCGCTATTTAATTACAATTAATTGCCTTTTACCTTCCTTTCGTTTTTTAAAACCTATGCCACTATCCCTCGTCTATTACACCCACTTTTTAAAATTAACCACTTTCTACTGAATATGACGACACTCTACCCAGCATGTAATGACGATGCTTTACCAAACCACTTAAGCTCATAAATTATTCATGAATACACACCGTCGGTCACTGTCGTCATCATCGTTACTGATATATATTATAGATATTACCTTAGATAGTCTGACAAGTGCATTTAATTGCTGCAGTAGCCCTTTCAGCTATTCACACTAAAATTGTAGTTGTAATTATCAGGACTCTATGGCAGGTACACCTTGCAGCAACCATCCTGAATGTGCATTGTCAGCTGTTCATAGGCATTGTTTTTTATTTAAAAAAAGAAGTAAGACCCATAACGATTCCAAGTGACTCAACATAATATTAAGTATAATAAAAGTTGTCACAGTTCCTCTTGATTAAGACTGAGTCAGTGTGAGTCAAGGTAGTTTTGAAAATGAAATCTGCTTGGTTCCTAGCTGATACTGAAGTATCTCAATCACATATTGTGTGAAATTTGCTGATGAGAGGATGGTCCCATGATTGCATCAGAGGCATAATAATCCCGCAATAACTGAAGATGATTTCATTTAGTTCAGAATAACAGTAGGCTGATGATTAGTAGGCATTTCTAGTGATGTCCCCTTCACCACCATTAATAAGGAAGATTAATCATGATAAGGTGCTAAAATCCTAAATCCTATGTTCACTCTGCTATGATTAAGTACATTAAAAACAGCTGCATCCGCCACGTGATATCGTCTTCACTTTTTGAGAACGGGTGTTCAATTAGATAATCTATTATAATTCATTTCTTTTACTACTCAACTGCCATGGCCTTTTCTTTTTAGGTGTAAGTAAGAGGATCCTTTTACTCAACATTATTATTTATTTATTTTTTAGTGACCGGCTATGAGAAAACCTACCGTTGTGATGTCATAGAAACGGGGATCCGCATTCTCCAAATGCAGCTGGGTGATATTAGAACGGTAGACTGCTTTAACTAAAACCCTTTTTTACCAATGAAGCTTTCGCCAAAATCAGCCGAAATTTTAACATTTGGTAGTTTGATAATAAAGGTTTCAGAAAACACCAAAAATATTTAATTTTTTTCTTTTTGAAAAAATTGAGGTAAATTGACTTTACTGCTCGTTTACTCGGTTTTAATTTATTGTCACAATGGTTACTTTTCTCATAGTTGGTCACAAATATAGTAATCACATTAAGTGGTAGTTAGAACCTCAGGAAAATCTTACATCTAATTTTGACTGTCATAATTTGCACTGTAGACTGGCAGAGTATGTAACTACCGTATTTCCTCGATTACTCCGTGCCCTCGATTAGACCGTGCCCTCAAATAGACCGCGCATCGTTTGTCTTACTGAAAGTAATAGTACGCGCCCTCGAATAGACCGCGCAATTGACTAAATGATTGACGCCCATTACCAAATTAATTAAATTGACGATACTTACCCAAACGCATACTAAAAATTGAAATACCATTATTGCATTGTAATTTGTACTGTAGTAACTGGTGAAGCAAGCTTGGAGTTCTGTAACTACAGAAGTGATTGTAAACTCCTTCTTAGTCTGTGACATATCTTCCAACACAGATGGCTCTCAGGATGGACAGATTCACTCCCTCAAACCTGGTCAAGTTGCACACTCTGCTGCCGACACTATAGAGAAGGAAACCGCCCGTCTCAATCTTGCTACTGATGTTGAAGCAGACAACCCCTTTGTCGACCTTGATGCTGGAGTTCATGATGAGGAAGAGGACGAAGAGTGCATGATAGACGATGAGTGACTGATACATTTTACTAGCTTTAGCTGAATTAGGTAGCTATCAATTCATAGTATTTCTTGTTAATGTTTTGACAAAATGACAAACAAAGACTGGGTGGGGCACAATGAGCGGCGCAGCGGCAACCGCATGCACTCTATTTAAACAGGAAGTTGCAAAACTGACGGTGAAGGAAATAGACCGCGCCCTCGAATAGACCGCGCCCTCGATTAGTCCGTGCACGGTTTGTAGGCTTGAAAAGAATAGACCGCGCGCGGTCTATTCGAGGAAATACGGTACTATAAGTTACACTTTGCTATACAACATAAGCTTCATTTAAGTATTACTGATCTTACAAGTTATCTTCTTGAAATTATTCTACACAATTTGTAATTCTCTGCTTAGAACGTTATATGTGGTGAGCTTGATAAATATTATGATTTTGTTTTATTTAATTTAGAAATGATTCAAATTCTAATACTATTGAATCTACTTTTGAAACTGACAAAAAAATTTATGACGCAAGAAAATTTGATAAATGGATTGAGGAACAAGATACTTCATTGGAACAGCTTGAGGTGAGGTTAAAAGATATTTTAAGCACAAAAAAGGAACTTTCACCTGATGAATGGATGACTGAATATCTTTTACATTCCGCTTTTCAAGAAATGCTATTGTCAACTTTTACCACAACATTGTTATCTAATAACAAGGATAATGTGTTACCTATTATGAAAGAAATTCTGACAGAACATGAAATGAGTCAAATAGATAAGAATAAAATTTTAGCTATAAAGAAGCTGCATAGTTTATTATATGATAAAGTTGAAAAAGAAAAGTACATTAAGGTGGAAGACATTACAGATATTGCAACATTGATAAGCTTTGTCAAGCAGTGCACTAATGAGACAAGTCATGAAGACCCTGACACTCAAAATGAGTTTCTTGAAATAAAAATGAAAAAAGCTATTGACAGCTTTTTTTCAAAAAATGAGAACGCATATGATGAATCTTTTGTATTTATTTTGATAATTCCGTTTTTAATACAAAGTGAACTTGAGAATATATTTTTTCAGCCATTAAATTGCAACAATTTGCGATTATTATTCAATCAATTGTCAGAAGAGGTGAACCAGTATAGAAGTTTTTCTGAATGGCCAGTATGTTTGCAGTCATACTTATTTTTATTGCTATTGGATAAAATTAATGAAAAGGAACTTTCAGAGCAAATTCGTCACATAAAAAAAGTTTCCCAAATAATAGAAAGTCAGCAACCATTAGAAAGCATAGTTTCACTTGCTTTGAACAACTATCCACAAATTAATTCTCTATCAGATTTACGACTAAAACTTAAGAAAAACTTAACTTATATTAAACCTCAATTATCAATAAGCTCAACTGCAACACCACAAATTCCTTGTATATCAAAACATCCAGACTATGTCAATGGTCATGCAGTATTGGTCAAGCTTGGACTTGATAAATATTCAACGAAACGATTACAAATTCAGGATGCACTGCATATTCGGTCAACACCATTAAAGCCACATTTCAAAATGTCTTTGGTTGAAAATTTATCACAATTGCCATCTATGGTATTACATAAATTGTTATCATATGATTCTAGTTGTAGAGAAGATTTTATGACAGCAAGTTCTTCGTGTTTTGATGATGATATTGAAGACTATGGCGATGCAGAGTATGATAATGATGAAGATTCTGATAATGATGCAGCTTCTGATGGAATAAATCCTCTTGATTGCTTACTAGCAGTTCTAATTTGTGCTGATGACTTTTTGAGGCAGGATTTATTTGCAAGATTACAAAAATGTCAAATTGCTGTGCCATTTATTTTACCGGATCCCTTTACAAAACAACTTGTAATTCCACTTTGGGCACTCCGTACAATTGTTAAAGATATGTGTCTTTCTAACCACGAACATTTAAAAGATAGTATTTGCATGGTTGATCACCCTATGCCATTTATTTCCATTATTCGATGTGGAGGACCAGAAAAACAGGGATATTCTAAATCTCGGTTGATAAATCTAGTAATTAGTGATGATGGCCTCGATCGTTTTTTTCATCGGCACTGCTCTGGAGGGCAGTACAAATCAGTTCTGGTGGATGGTTTAGTGGACATGTGCTGGTACATTCCAAAATACTGTACAGAAAATGATACATTTGCTGACACTCTTGCTTTTCTAAACTTACATGGAGATGCCAGAAACCATTATGGCCAAGTAGACTTCCTATGTGACATATCTTCAATTGTTGTAATAATGCTTCATGAAATCAATATGAATTTTAGTGAACAGTTTTTGTCACAATTAATGAAGGTAGAGTCTTCTAATGGAAGTTTGATTTTTCTTAATGGTGTAACAAAAAACCACACAGAATTACGACAAAGATTTCCTAAAGCATTTTGGGTTAATCTACCACGTAAGACAGATGCTGAGGCTAAAGTTATGATTCGGAAGCGTATAAGACATCAACTAAAACAAAAAAATGAAATTTGTAGTTTGACAGAAGCCTGTCAATCTCCACCTGAAGTATTCAAAGTTGATGAACACAGCATTGTTCAGAAGGAAGGAATTGAGCATACAGAAAAAGTAATGTCGTTAATAGAAAAATTTAAACCTTTTAGTAAGGACTTTAAAGAAGACATGTTTCCTTTACAAGGTAGGAAAATGTGGATGGCTTGGGCTCTTTATGACAAAGAGTTGTACAGGCAAAAGTCAAAAGAAAGTAATGAAACTATAGAAGATTACACTGAAAAGATTAAAAAAAAAAAGCATTCACTACGAAAACAACAACAACAAAGTGTAAAGAAACTAACACCAGTAATGGAGCAATTTATTCACTCACTCAAAGAACTTGACAAGTCTTCTGATCCTAATTTGACATATTACTTTTTAAAGAATTTGAAGCTTAAGTTAGATAAACTTTCTAGAAGTCTAGTATCAGGATATCAGAAGATGTACCACAAAATTCAATTAGAATTATCAATGTATGAAGTCAAAGAACCAAAAGATGGACCGAAAGAAGAACCAGAAGAAATTAAATGCTTAAAAGTTAAATTGGTCGAACTCCAGGAGCAAATACTCAATTATTCATTAAGTTTAGAAGATTTTTTTAGAGAAATGGGTCAATTATATGAAGCTACAGAGCAAACACAAGAAAGTAATAATGATTATATATCCTTCCTTCAAAAAATAGCTGCCAAACTATTTATGAATGGATATCCTTTAGAAATCATGGATGGAAGAGTATCCCATGTGCCACTAAAGTGGGTTACAGCTGTATTAACTGAAACCGGAAAAATTCTTGCTAATCCAAATGTTTTTGTTTTATCAGTTCTAGGAATTCAGAGTTCTGGTAAATCTACTATGCTTAACACTACCTTTGGACTTCAATTTAAAGTAACTTCAGGAAGATGCACACGAGGAGCTTTCGTGCAACTATTGAAATTAAATAAAGATTTAAAGGCTCAGAATAAATGTGATTACATCTTGGTAGTTGACACTGAGGGATTGCGAGCTTTGTCTGTAGATCCTTTAGAGGCACAAAAACATGACAATAAGTTGGCTACATTTATCATTGGCCTAGCTAATATGACATTAATAAATGTCAAAGGGGAAGTTCCTGGAGATATTGATGACATTCTGCAAACCTCGGTACATGCATTTCTACACATGGATATAGTTTATAAGTATCATCCAAGCTGTCAATTTATACATCAAAATGCTTCTAGCAATATACAGACTCAAGTTGAAAAAGCAATGTTTGCTAATAAGCTTAACATTTTTACTGTAAATGCTGCTAAAGAAGAACACTGTGAAGCCTATAAAGAATTTAAAGATGTGATAAAATTTGATGATCGAACTGATGTTCATTATTTTCCTAGTTTATGGAAAGGAGACCCTCCTATGGGACAAATCAATCCTGGATATAGTCATGTAGCCCAGAAGTTAAAATATGAATTATTTTGTGAAAGAAAATCTAATGGAAGCAATCTCATGGACCTCCCATATATCGATTTTACATCATTTCAAATTAAGATTTCTGATGTATGGAATTCATTGTTGAAAGAAAACTTCGTGTTCAGCTTCAAAAACACTCTTGAAATAGTTGCTTACAATTCATTAGAAACTCAATTCAGTAAATGGGAGGTGAAATTTCGAACTGCAATCCTAGAATGGGAGCTACAAGCTGAAAATGAAATCAACACAGAACCACTAGACACAGTAGCAATCAAAGTGGAAGAAAAAATATTGAAACTAGAAGATTTTGTATCAGCTACACTGAAACCTCTGAAGTCAGCAATGGAAAGTTATTTTAAAGGACCTGAAAAGGAAATATTAAAACAATGGGGAACAGCGTATGAAGTTAAATTACAATTTCTTGAAACAGAAGTACTAAAAAATGCTAAAGAACATTGTAATAACATTTTACAAAGAAGAAGAGTGAATAAAGAAATTGAAAAGGCTAGAGAAAAAACTGTTAAATACATGAAAAAAAATGTACAACATCGCATTGATGTTATGAAAAAAGAACAACTAATGTTACAAGAAAGCATAAATAAACGAGAAGTTACTGAGGAACAGTTAGAAAAGTTAAAAAGTAAGGATTTGTTTTGTAAAGATAAAATGGTTCGCTATATTAAAAAAGGAATTATTTCTACAGAAGAAGTAGCCAGGATAGAATCTCACAGAATTAATGGAGAAGAATATACCACACAAAGCTTGCAGTGTATTTTACAAAGTGGCATGCTATCTGCAGATCAAATACACAGGATATTAAAGTATCAAAAAATAGTTGAAAAAGATCTTAAGGATGAATTCAATAAGACATGGCAAAAGATCCTAACCAAATGTCCCCGTGTTAAGCCTAAACCTGATGTATATTATGAAGTACAGAAAGCATTATTAGATTTTGCAAAAAGTCTTGGAAGCCAAGTGATAAAAAAAATACAAGAAGCAAATAGATTATCAAAAACAAAGCTTGAATTTAAACCAAAAAAAGGAGAGCATTTCCACGATAAAAATGTTGAGCATCGTGATGGTGATAAAAATGACTCCCAAAGCATTGCTAAAGAAATAACAGATGAAGTGTTTGAAAAAGCTCGACTATATATAACAAATATAGAGAAAAAGAAAACTGGTTTTAAATCAGTATATACAACTGAACTTCTTCAGAAAATATGTGAAACAATTGATGAAAAATGTTCAAGTCAACACTACATTACTCTAACCCCAAAATATAAGCTTGAAATGTACCTTACAGTGTGTGGGTTTGCTCGTGTAAAATTTGAAGAAATTGAAAAATCATTTCAAGAACAAAATGATCCCATGGTGTTTATAGAAAGGCATATCAAAGGTCCACTTTTCACGAAGTTTAAAAATCAATATCAGCAAGCTGAAGCAGAAGAATGTATAGCTGACTATCTGAGTGCTCAACTTAAACAACCTATTATAGATCAGGTGAAATTAAAGCTTACTTCAATCATGATAGAAAAAATGAAGACTTCTGTGTGCTACTTTGCTAATAAAAAAACTCTCAAAGTAAAAATTCTTATAGATTTGTATCACAAAAATGACTTCGAAGAATATCTAGATTATTTAAAAAAATTTAGAGGAAGTTTAGAAAGTCACATTGAGAAATATGCAGTAGCATTTTGTGACAAAAAAATATATAACTCAAAGTTAACACATTTACAAACTTCAGCACGTGAGCAGCTTACTCAACTAGCTTGCATAGTCACAGAAGTCATTAACAAAATGGATGCTTCTGACATCAGCGAATGGTTAGATAATTTTAAGGGTGATGAATGTATTCGACGTGAATTGGGCATTAATTCTATTGATCCTGAAGCATTATTAGAAGATGTACAAACATTGAACACGTTTAATTTAGAAAATTTCAGAAAAAGGTTAATAAGTGAAGTACATAATATAGAAGAAGCTGTCTTAAATGAGTTTGAAAAAATTACTTATAAATCCATGGAGTGGCAAAAAAAGCCACATGAAATGTTGGAGTCTCTTGTAGGTTGTACAGCACAATGTCCCTTTTGTGGGGAACAATGTGAGTTACTTGAACATGACAAAGCTGTGGACCACAGAACAGAGATTCACCGCATTGACTGCCTCACTGGTTGGAGGTTAGATACTGGAGTACTGACCACTGATCTCTGCCCTGCAATTCTTACTACAGATATGACATTTAAGGTACCTGGCCACCAAGAATATGAGCATTATAAGGACTACAAAAAAGTTTATACAAATTGGTCGATTCAGCCAGATGTTACGTCAAAGACTTGTACATATTGGAAGTGGTTTGTGAGCAAATATGAAGATGACTTAGCACTACGTTATCATAGTAAACGACCAAAAACTCCACCAGAATGGAAGAAAATAACCTGGCAAGAAATAAAAGAGGATCTTATAGATGCTTATGACATTGATATTGACAAGATTGAACAAAGTTCTTAAATAGTACACCCATCACCATGCTTTCTTAGATGATCATTTTTGTTGTTAGTTTTGTAGCAAAGTAATCTTGCTTTCTTAGATGATCATTTTTGTTAGTTTTTGTAGTGAAATAACTTTAGTTTCTACTAAATAGTCGTTTTATTAATATCATTATATGCATTAGCTTACCGTGTCATCCTATTGTTGTAGCACACAATACATATCATTAATTAAGTTGTACACTTTGCAATTACATTATTACTATTAATTCAAGAAAAATATAAATCAAATAGAACTAGTTACAATAGAACCTCCATATTAAGATCAATATGGGACTAGGGCTTTGAGGTCACAATAGGTTTGCTTTAATATAAGAGGTGATAAGCAATACATTTTCTATTTGAGTGGGCAAGTGGAAAATTTTCAAAATAGATGTCATTTACTCAGGTTCATTATCAGAGGTTCCACTCTAAATACTAATCTTTATTCAATATGAATTGATCATGGACTCTGTTTACTTTTCTTGCACATGTGAAAGTTAGTAGCTAGCTATGTAAATAAAAAAAAGTTTTGTCAATAACAAATTGGGGTATTATTACCACTCTATTTAGATAGTCTATTTAGCTATCATGTTCAAGGCATAACACATACAATGAATTATTTTAGATAAAGTCTATGTCTCAAAAAAATGGATTGCTTTTGATAATTTTAACAAACTAATATTGTTTATTTATTTGTTGTTGTTTTCCTAGTCTAGTTGCTAGGTAGGGGCCCCATGGACCCGGTGGATTTATAAATGAAATTTGCATTTTTACAACCTTGAAGGTATCTATTAACCAAATTTTGATGTTCCCAACTTTAAATATTGTCCGAAACCCTATTTTGTGGTCATAATACATTTAATGATGGTTAATACCTCCGGGTGCCCAATCCATAAGTACACCACTCTTTTACTAGCTAGTACAAATGAATCCATATTATAATAAATATTCTTTATGAAAAATCTCATTTCTATCTTAAGTGGTCACACCTATCTTATCATATTGGGTGGGCAATAATTGGGTTGTCAGCACATGTGGTACAGGTGAACCAGTCAAGGTAGGTGAGCAATCTATTGTTTTATGATGTGACTTGACGGTCTTCTTGTTGTTTTCACAGTTTAGTAGCTATATACAACATCATGTCTACCAGGAAAAGAAAGAGAAATCCAATGGGGCAACAAGAAAGCCAGAAGCACCCTCCCCTAAGCTGCATTGTACACATGATTGATATTGACCATGGCCCATTTACATCACTGATTAACATCAAGGGATCAGCAGCCGATAAGCTCGCACAACTTCATATTGTACGTGATAGAAGACTAGCTGAGGCTCATACTTCACCCTATCGAATGGCAAATGTTTGTCGTCTTGTCCCTGAGTCTCTTGACGGTATGGATTTAGAAACAGTTGGGTATCACAGAGGGTGCTACCAATACTTCACAAAAAATTTAGACCGTTTGAGTGATACACCGAGCACTTCAACTGAATCCCGGATCTCACGCTCTCCTCGAATATTGCCATCCCCTGCTGCAGGGCCACTGTTTCCACCAGAATGTATATTCCGTGAAAAGCTTGAGAAAAAGGTGTCTGGGAAGACTCAGGAGAGAATCAAGTTTATATCTTGGAAGAACAAGCCTGCCACTTGGAAAGAGGTTGAACCTCGAGCATTAGCTTTGGGATATACCTATCTTTATCGTCAGGTGAAAGGTATAGATCTGTTTGCCGCTGAAGCTTAGTATCACCCTTACTGTCGTATTTCATTTAATACGAAGTATTACAATCATGTCCGTGCAGATAAGCGAACCAAGATTCGTGACCTTGACACAGAACTGATTCGCAAGGCTACTGCTCATCAACAAGCATTCAAATCTGTTCTGGACTATATTGAGGATTATGTCATTAATTATAATGAAGTTGTGCGGCTCTCCTCTCTGCAGTTCCTGTATAACAAGGAACTAGAGAAAAATGGCTACCCAATGATTGATTATAGCGGTACAAAACTAAAGAGTCGTGTCCAGGCCTGCTAGGATTCCTGGAAGAACCTCAAGCATGTGCAGAACATTCATGAACTCCCGATATCGAGGAACTCCCGATATCGTCGAACATTAATATATCCCGTAGCTATTTTATTGTTTATTATAATGCACACACTTTTCGCATTATCTTAGTTACGTTTTATTCCACTTTCTGTGCAGTGACTCATTTTCATTGTGTTCTATTACTTATTTGTAATTCAGCGAGCGAGCGAAGCGAGCGAAGCTGACTCTCAGTCGTGTTCAATTGAGATTTCAGATATATATATATATATATGTAGGTATGTATGCGTACGTCAAAAAAATTCGCCCGCGCTTCTAATTACGTAAGTTAGGTAAAGCGTTCACAGTTCCAGTATTTTTCAATTAACGAGCGCGGAGAATCCTGCTGCACTGCCTTACGCAACTTTGTTTCAACCAAAAAGTTTATAGCTACTCTCTTCTTGAAACAATTGTGAAGTCTTTGTCAAGCTGCGCTTCTTTGCCACTGCTTTAGAAGTTTATTCAGGTAATTCTGTTATTGTTAACTCTTCATGCCTGATCATTGCTATTATTTAGCGATTTCCTTCACAAATCATCTTTACCTATACTGTACTCATATATTTACTCGCTCGCCATGCATTTGCGCTATTCGAGCGCACCACTAGTCTATTATAATTCATTGTGGTTGTTGGGACTTGGCTGTCTCTGTCACATTTGATAGACAGCGAGATCCCAGAGATAACTTGTACAAAAGTCCAGATCGTCTGTGGGCCTTACAACCCCACAGCTCCATAGCAGGACGTTTCTCTGGCAGGACGTGACCGTCCAACAAGTCGACTTGGGGATCATACAATCAGTACGAGAATTGCGTTTGCTAAAGTAAAGCCAGGTGATAGAGGCTTCATCACTAGTCTACAATGCCAGTATGACAGTTGCAGATGCTGTAGCGTATGCTTACAAGCTTGGCTCCAGAGATAAGTATGAGGATGTTGCTCATCATCTTCGAGGTGTGATCCTACAAGCCTTCAATAAGCATAAGTGGCCGCCCACAGCTGATGACCTTGAAATCAAGTCTGAGGATCTACTCCCTCCAAATCTCATCAAATTCCTCAACATTGTTTTATCTGGAGAGGCAGATATTGGGGAGAAAAGTGAGACGACGAGACGACCTGTACTGTCTATTGGCCAGGATATATGCCGTGCTGTGACAAAAGGAGAATGGAAGTTGCCAAAACATATCCTATTATGCTGCACACTCCGGCACCTGTATCGCAGCAAGCAGCTAACCGACTTGGCCACTCGGAGTCCTACAACTTTGGCCTGGAGCTTGAGAGTGCCTTGGCAAAGGCTGTTGATGAAGTGTCATCTTTCCTGACTCCTCAGATTGTCACTGGCATTAGTAATAAAGTGTTTCATCTTGAATGGGACAACCTTAATAAAATCACTACAAGTGTACATGGGTCCAATACTGTGAATAGTACAGGTGGCATTATGATTCAGGAATTGAAACCTGGTTTCCAGATAACAGTAAAGCGGACACTGCCACTCTATGACCGTGCTAAGAGTCGATCACTCAAGGTAGATCCACCTGAAATACTTCCTCCATTGTCTCTTTATAGCAGGGTAGGCCCCAAATTCCCGGATGGTGCTGTGTTCACACCTCCAGTTGAGAATGATAGAGTGTATGATGAAAGTTTAAATGAGTATCGTGTTTGGCTTTTGGCTCGTATGGTGGGAAGCAGTGGGAAACAACCAGTTCCAGCATTTGGTGGATTTGTATCAGCCACTGGTATGAAGCCCACCAGGAAGTCAACCATTGATTACTTCACCCCCATCAACCAGCCATTCACAGAGTACTGTGTCATACAAGAGCTGCTAAGGCAGTCTGAAGAAGCCACTGCTGAAGTAGGACAAAAGTACATCCTCAACACCTTTGATCTTGGTGGGTGCATGAAGGCTCTTCCCCTCATATGGAAATTTCCTGAGAAGTACAAGTTGCATGTAGTCACTCCAGGACAGTTCCACACTGTGATGAATTATATGGGTATGTTGACTGGACACAAATTTAAGGGCTCAGGCTATGCTGAGATTCTCCTTGAGGCTGATCTAGTCACCAGCGGCTGCCTGAAGAGTGTCCTTAGCGGTAAAGCTTATGCCAAGGCACTATATTGTCTCAAAACAGTCTGCGAAGCATTGGAGCGTTTAATGATTGAAAAATTTGAACAGGAGGAAAGTGTTCAGGTAAACAACCCAGTTGCGCTTTTCAACCTGGTCAAGTTGTGCAACAGAGAGAACACTAACCTTGTCCTCCAAGACCCTTCTACTCTTTCCATTATTAGCAACTATGTGAAATTTGAGGAAAAGGTTCGCACTGGTCTCTTGGGCAAGACTGCTAGCTTTTGGTTTGGCTTTATTGATCATGCCCGTCTCATCTTGATGCTTATTTACTCTGTGAAAACCAACAACCTGAAACTCTTCCACAAGTGTAATGGGGAAATGGCTAACCTGTTTTTTGCCTTTGACGGTCCGAACTACTCCAGGTATTTGGTCTGGCTGGAGGAATTGCTCACCAACATTGACCTATCTCACCCTGGTGCAAAAGAGCTTTTTGAGAATGGTGGTATTGCTGTGGCACGATCACTCATTCCTGGTGCACTCAGTGCAGTCGACAAGACCATAGAGGAGACATTCATGAAGTTTGCCAAGTCAGACAGGGGTCTAGTAGGCTTATTCTCCATGTTTGGTGCCTATCAGCGCTGGTGCCGCATAACATCCACTCGTGCTCAGTATTTTGAAAGGATGCTTGAGATGTGCGGACTCATCCAAGACCCTGAGTGTCCAAAAGCTGGAAAGCATCGCGAACTTGAGGCTGCTGAGATAAAGAAGAGTGAAAATGCTGTGCAGAGAACACTTGAAGCTATTAAGAACTTCACTAACCCATTCGATATCAATGACAAGGACCATCTGTATAATATAGCATCTGGTGCTCCAGTTTCCCCTGATGTTGAGATTGATGTTCTTCAAGCTGATACAGTTGGTAAAACAGCCAAGGAAGCTTCCATCAGGAATCGCTTCCAGAATGGGTCTTCTGAAAAAACCTTCTTTGAACCAATAAAAAGACAGAAGCTTAAAACCATGGAGGTTTCCAATAAGACAGTCAAGCTCACATTCTCACAGGGAAAACTCATCCAATACAGTGAGCAAAGCAATCTGGCTTTCATGCTCCTTGTCAAATCACAACTTCTGGATGAACCTCTCAGCCTTGATGAACTCGTGCATTATTCTCTCACTCCGGTTCCTCCTAGCCTTGGCACCCCTGATGGTTTCTTTGCCAAAACCAACAAAGTTTCCATGCTACACTTTTTGCTGGATGAAATTACGGAAGACGTGTCCTATCCAAACGATGCTATTCACATTCAAGATGGTATGGCTGTGGGGGTGGCCACAAGAAGAAAGAAAGAGAAGAAGTGAAAAGAAAGAGAAGAGCAAGAGGAACCTATATATATGTGTGTGTCATTAGTCATGTAAATTATTATTTTATTATTAGCAGCTTGTTGTGTCAGTTTGTGTGTGTATTTATTTTGGTTGTGCCCCGGATGTCCGGTGGATCATGCTTTCATTGTATACGCGCGTGCGTGGCCAAAACGGACATATAAAAGCCCGGCCACGCATGCGCATCATCAGTTCTCATCAACAGAATTAAAACTCTGAACTAAAGGTGGAGGGCTCTGGTGGCGGCGGCGCCTGGGGTTTTACTGGCGCGTATGAGTAACTTCTCGTGTGCATACAACCTCCGGCGACTACCAAGCAGTTTCCTTACCTACAACTGGCGCTCTGGTATAAGCTCACTAATCTACCTCAGACATGCGGTGGCATTTGCCTCCAGGTGCTGGATTGTATGGTTGCCAAGAAAAACTTCATGTTTTCCACAGACTGTTACCATGAAGACTCAATCAAGGCACAGGAGAGGGTACCTTGGGGCTCCTCTCACAAGTACATCATTGATGGCCCAGCTACCAGGAAACCTGCAGACTTCAAGCTGTTCCTAGCCAATGAAGACAACAAGCGACAGCTCTGCCAGCTGCTGTTCCGGGTATGGGGAAGCAAAGTGGCAGCTTCAAGACTCCAAAAGTGTGGGACAGCAGTTATAGTCAAGGAGGGGAAGGCATATCAGTTGAAGTCATCCAATGGTGAAGTAATGACCAATGAGATCCCTGAATTGTCTTCAGACCAAGAGGAAACAGACACCAGGATTATTCTGTACCTCCACTATGCTGCCAAGCTCGGGTACAAGTCAGCTGTAGTGAGGACTCTAGATAGTGACATCTTTTTTATTGTGTTGCACCACTCACACTCCATTAACCTGACTATTCTCCTTGATATTGGCATGGGCAAACATCGCCAGATTATCAATGTGACAGAGCTGGCGGAGTCACTGGAACCAGAGTACTGCACCACACTACTTGGGTTCTATGTATTCTCTGGTGAGGACTGCACCAGTGCATTCAAGGGCAAAGGAAAAGTAGGACCACTGAAGAAGCTCCAAAAAAACCCCAAGTATCATAAGGCTTTTAGACAACTTGGTGATGATTGGACAGTGAAGTCGGAGGTGATGACAGATGTGGAGGCTTTTACTTGCCTCATGTATGGTCAGGGTCGGGAAACTTCTGTGGATGTGGTGCGAGCCAAGATGCTCAGAAAGATGGTGGGAGAAAATGAAAATCTTACCACTAAATCTAAGGTTGACCTGACTCGCCTTCCACCCTGCAGGAATAGTCTAGTTCCCCATGTTGGCAGGGTCAATTATAGGCTTGCCATCTACAAGCGTGCTAACCAGGCTTGCTTCTGGCGACCCAAACCTTATGACAATGACCAACGATGGGTAAAGACGGAGGAGGGTTTTGTGGAGCCAGTTTGGTCATGTGGACCTATTTTGCCTCCCTCACTCATTGACTTAATTAAGAAGGTTGAGGAGGAGAATGATGATGATGATGTAGAGATTGACAATGATGAGCATCTTGTCAGTGAAGACGACGATGACTATGCTGACTAGTATGTTATACACATATTATCTATTTGTAATCTGAACTTATGATTTAATTATCATTGTTATTCACTTGATTTCAATGTTTTGTGCATATTTAATGTTTAAACTCCTTGAATTACCAAAGCAACAACTTAAGCTCATTCCTCATTTTATAATTGTAGAAGTACTGAGTTACTTAGTACAATAATATTCATGACTCAAAAGTTACAGTTGCTAAATACTTATAGAGGTGATGATATCTGTAATAGCTACGATATGGATGGCTTCGGACAATTTTTGGAAATGGGAACATCAAAATTGGGTTATTAGATACCTTCAAGGTTGTGAAAATGCATGTTTCATTTTTAAATCCACCGGGTTCATGGGGACCCTACCTAGCAAACCCAACTATTATGGCCACTTGGCACTAAGTCCAACAATAATGCTTCTGCTAAATCCAACAGTGCAAAGGAAAAAGCAAATCGTGGATTTGAAGGAGTTGCTGGCCACAATCTAGCACGTGCAAGAGAAACAACCAGGGGCTCACAGGCACAGCAAAAGAAACAACCAGGGGCTCACAGGCACAGCAAAAGAAACAACCAGGGGCTCACAGGCACAGCAAGAGAAACAACCAGGGGCTCACAGGCACAGCAAGAGAAACAACCAGGG
>WLWD01004118.1_pt1 | contig 29649 bp, 18 predicted proteins | sample 6712731 | NCBI WGS metagenome assembly WLWD01 (sample SAMN12718690, study PRJNA576275) | sponge metagenome | isolation source: marine sponge | host: Mycale hentscheli | place: New Zealand: South Island, Marlborough, Capsize Point | collected 2014-11-01
TATGCCCACTCACACCAGCTTGCCCCATCAATGACACTGGCCCCTTTCCTTATGCCCACTCACACCAGCTTGCCCCATCAATGACACTGGCCCCTTTCCCTATGCCCACTCACACCAGCTTGCCCATCAATGACACTTAGTATGGGTGGAGTTACAGAACAAACGTGGATGTGCCTCAGGGTGTCGTACAGGACATTTCTCTGGGAGTGGGAGACACTGCTGTGGGGTGTGATGCCTCTTCTGAGGGAATGAGGGTGAAGTGCCCACTGTGAGAGGGAAAGTGGGTGGAATTCCCTCTTGTGACTATAAAGTTGGTGGAATGCCTTGTGTGACTGGAGGAACTTGTTCAGGAGTTGTGGGTGGTTCCTTCTATTGGGGGTCCTTGTTCAGGTGGGATGCCCGCAAGAAATGGAGGCACTTTGGTTAAATATCACTGGTAAATTAAACCGCATAGTATTTGTTGTTGTTGGTGTACTTATGATAACATGCAAAACTTGTAAGTAGCCAGCTCACAAGATGAGAATCCTATGGACATTCCACTAAAATTTCATATTAACTTATTTTGAAGCTTTCTGTGGATCCCTTCCTTAAGGTTGAATAGTCAAGTTATTATGCCCCATTACCCATTGTCAATAATTAAATAACTAGTGATGTGCTTGAGCACAAATGGCGAGCGAGCCTAAAGACTATACTATTTTTATATGAATGATTCTGACTTCTAACACTGAAGCTACTGAAAATAAGGTCCAGTTTTTAAATTTCGCATACACGGTAAAGGGATTTCAGTGCCATGGTAACAACTCTCTGCAACTGCTTGAATTAAAGCATGAAACAATACACGTTATTTAAAAGTTTTCTTTGTGATATTCTTTAGCTAAGTAGTGGTTGTAACACACAATGCTTTGACACAACTAAACATGCACCTGCACAGACTTACCTTCGCGGTAGTCTAGTGGACAATGTATTTTCAAGTAAATACTGTTGCGCACGGAGTAAATACTGTTGCGCACGGCTTATAACCATGACAAAGAGCGCATTGACTTACCACCGCCACTAACTCGAATAGAAATGGAAGTCCCTTAAGTTTTCAAGTTTGAACTGCACCCGCAAAAGAATTCAAAACGGTAAACACTTCAATTTCTAGGGGTACTGATCGATAAACCAGAGGATTCTGTTTAGTGCAATTTGGGACGGGGTCGAACACATAACTAACACAAAAACGCGAGGGTCAAAGTACAAAAATGACATACGTACGTCCAAACATATATACGAACAAACATCCCCGATTTTTTCATTTTTACCCCTGTAAGTGTCTCGCTCGCTCGCCAATTACAAACTTCCTCCCAAGCCCCACCCACCCTTCCTTACTGATGGATATATATATATGCCCCCTGCACCCCCAGATTCTGTCACATATACATGGTTTCGTGATATGCTGAAACACACACCCACTTAAGCGGGAGGGACCCCCCATGATTACTTGTGGATAATTGATGGCAACACTAGACACAGTCACATGTTGTGTGTGTCACGTGACATGTCTCTGTCTTGCAGAGGTGTATGATTTGCTGAAGGAGAACCTGATGACCAGGGACGACGCTGTGATCGGGGAGGCGGCTGGACTGGCTATGGGTCTGGTCATGGTAGGGTCACGATCAGAGACCGCCATAGAAGATATGACTAATGTAAGTTTGTACGGTGGGTGGGTGGGGCTCGCTGAACGGCAGTACACGGTCAATTTACTGGTTTTCCACACTTTGTTTCTGTTTTAATTGGTTAAAGTCTAATCAGCTTGTTATCCACAGCTTTAGGTAGTCCACTCTTAAAATCTATGAAGTTCATTGTTGTAATGGCGTTATGTGGATAGTGTAACAAACAACTCAAGCTAGAGACTGCCAGCTCATATTAAAAGGGAAGCCTATTCTGTTTCAACCCAGTGTGACTGTCAAGTAATTGCGGACATTTTAGAGTTAACTACATCATATGTGACTGGTTTTGGGAAAATCGACCCTAAAGTTTTCTAATTTATTCTACTAGTAGGTTGCACGGGGCCTTGGGATGCCGTTCCTAATTTGGAAGCTGCAGCACAAGACGTCTTCGCCCTACGCACTACAACACTTCAGTATTTTTGCTGAACTTATTATTGCTGATTTCGAAAAAACGCCGCTTAAAGGTGTTGCTAAGGTCAGGGGGCGTGCCTTGTGTCCGTATACTATTACCGCGTGTCTCCTGGACTCTATGGAATAAACCTGGTTGAAAGAAGTCTAAAAGGCTTAATGCAGGGCTCCTTGAGAAACTATGATGGCGAGAATTGCGTGAGTATGGGATTATGTAGAATAGTAAGTGAATTAGTTAACTACAGTTTTTTCCCCGCTGTTAGTGAAAAGCCTGCCAATAATTTCTTAGCAATGTTCTGTACACGAGTCCGACCGGTTTGTGTTTCTAGCCTCATAGCATGAGTTCTAGAGCACGGTCAGAGCTTACAATGCGTCATAAGTTAGAGCTAACTGGTGTCTATCCATTTCTGCCATAAAATGTTTTTCGAAAAAAATCGACCCCATAAGGCTTTACCCGGGGATACTGAAAATAATTGTTTGCCGCGTTTAGGACGATTTTCCCAAAACCGGTCACATATGCTTAGCTATTTTTTTTAGGCCTTTTCACTTCACCAGTAATGAGATACTTAGATATCGTTTAAGTAATAAGATATTTGGATTATTTATTACTTTTTGCCTGATTTGTGTTTCACCGGACGAGTGATATAGTGTGGCTCTTGTGAGGCAGTGTATAGACTTAACCCTCAGTGCACATGTGCGAGAGGGTTACTGTACTCTGTTTGTCTGTCAATCAGTCAGTCAGTCATTCTGTCACATGGATCTCGAAGATGGCAACCTCCTGAAGATTGAAACAAGCATTAAAATGTTGCACTGGACATTTTAAGTCCCTTTAATGTGCCAGAATATTTCGTTTCGACTTAATTTATCAGAAAAAGCTAGTTATTGTTAGACCGTACAATCATAAGTGATTGTTGGCACTGCTCCCTGTAGCCACGCTGTACTCATGTTAAGTAAATAATTTCTTTGCTGCCCGCGGTAGTTTTGCACTACACTGTTTCTCAGTGGCTTACTGGAGTGCTTAGAGTTTGCCATTGAAACCACTGGTGAGGTGAGCGTTGCTTGTACATATGTTAAGCTTCTCTTGTGAAGAAAGCGTGAGTGTCTACAGTTTCATTGCAGGAGTTGCATATTGACTTGCTCAGGCTTTATATATGGACGTGCTGAACATACCATATTCATATCAATACTACTCCTAATAAATCCTTCTTTTGGTCTTTGTAATAGCTAGCTGGTGTATAGAGTAACGCTTAAGGTTCGCACCCTTGGTGCTTCATTATACCAGTGCAGAAAATAATGTTTGTATGTTGACCTCTATTGTTACTGCCACAGTGTTGTTGTGTTGTTTTTGTTGTTGTTTATGTTTTTTATTTAGTATGCTAGAGATACCCAGCATGAGAAAATTCAGAGAGGCCTGGCATTGGGCATTGCTATGGTAAGTGTGTGTATTTGTGTTTACAGGTTATGTATGTGTATTTGTGTGTATTACTTGTGTATGTGTGTTTGTGTGTATTAATTGTGTATGTGTGTTTGTGTGTACAGCTGATGTATGGCCAGTTAGAGGCAGCAGATGCTATGATAGAAGATCTCTGCAGAGACAAGGTGAGGTGTTCTATAGGAGTTTAATGAAACAAGGTACTCTTTAAGGGCATAATACTGCTCTCCAAGGGTGTAATACAGCTCTCTGAGGGCGTAATACTCTTGCTCTGAGGGTGTAATATTGCACTCTGCTGGTATAATACTCCACTGAGTTAGTATGTATAAATAGGCTGCATCGATGATCTTTACCAACCACATTGAAGCTATAGTTTTTTGGTATCTGTCTGTAACTCTTGAGTTTCTGAAGTAAAAAGTTATGATTCATTATGTGCTTATTCTCTATGACCTGTATTAGCTATGTATATAGCAGGACTGGGTTACACAAGTCTGAGTGATACGGTGTGTGTGTGTATGTGTGTGTGTGTGTGAGTGCAGGACCCGTTGTTGCGGCGTAGTGGTATGTTCACTCTGGCTATGGCGTACTGCGGATCCAGTAACAACAGAGCCATCAGGAGACTCCTCCATGACGCTGTGAGTTTGTCGGGGCTAGTGCTAGTTAGTGTGTTGGTCCTGTTCTCATGACAGAGGTGATGATTTAATAACAAGTACCATTTATTTGTGTATTTGTTTAGTTATTTATTTATTTATTTATCATTGTTATTATTTATTTAATTAAACAGTATTTTCTATTTAGACAGCAAATAAATTTATATGTGAACTTTACCTAATGTTTCAACTTTAATTTATAGTGAAATTGAAGTGTTAGGTAATTCTTGTTTGTTATGTTTACTTGTAGCTAGGTTTGTCGGTTCTGACTGCTATTTTGATTAGCCACACCCACCTATACTTACTACAACGCTATAGTGCTTAGGTCCAGTGCTCGCCTGAGCTTTAGTTATTACAATGTTTTTAATAGGTATCTGTGTGGGTGAGAGAGAGCACTTATTACATACATGTATGTATGCATGGTGTGTGTGTGTGTGTGTTAGGTGAGTGATGTGGATGATGATGTCAGGAGGGCAGCTGTCACTTCTCTAGGATTCATTCTCTTCAGGTAAATAATCTCTCCCTCTCTCTCTCTCGTGTTGCCTACGACCTTTTTACTACCTTGCTCAATTTCCCACGCAAACACCTTTTCCCAATTATTTGAAGGAGTTGAGAAAGTTTATTTCATTATTTGGGAAAGAATTTGAAAGTTTATTCTCATGAATAGCTGCAACTTATGGCTCATTGGGTCCATGGATTCAAGTGGTCTGGAGTCTTGTATAAATCTGTCAGTGCTTTTCAAACTAACATAAGAAAAGAGCTTCGCAATTTCATCCTTCGAAATTGTGTTTTTATGACTTGAAAGAAATAGAAAGCATTCTCTGGAACGAAACTGCTCTGTCTGTCTGGAAGTAGACATAGCTCTTGACTGTCTCTGAATGGGAGGATATAGAGCAGTGTGGGGGGCCACAGCGCGAGTGGTTGGTGTGAAATACATATTTCAATGTTTGGTTCAATCTGGGGTATTAATTTATTTCCTTAGCTATAAACTACATAGCAGCTTATTCAAAGATTGTATGAGGGTAGTCTATTCTATATGTTTGCCATGTGTAAACTTCCCAATGGATAGATAATTGGAGCCCACCCACACAAATTGCTCCTGCTACAGACTAATTAGTGGAGATATGATCTGTCACTTATAACGCATTCCGAATTGTTACAGGTAATTACTTTGTACTGGAATTGGCCAGTGCAAAAACAATCCTTGAGTAAAATCAACCACCTTGAGTAAAACCAAGTACCAGCTGCCCTTCAGTTACTCCCATCATTCACTCACTATAATGGAGTCCATGCTGTATGGCTTACCCCCACCCACCTTGTAACTACCACAAAGAGGTTATCCCACAGAATTTGTGTCTTTGGTGTTGTAATTGTGATCTCTGTCAAAGTGCTTGGGTAGCAAGGGGGGGGGGGGGGGGGGGGGGGGGCAGGGTTAACAAGTGAAACCTACTGCAGTGAATCATTCATTACCGTATCTCTATGACTCGTACCTGATCTATTTATAAAGATAAGTATGGCAGCCGCCAAGCAGTTTGTTTACTATTAACTGGGTAGCCGGGTGTCAGCAAGTTTTCCTGGTGGACTATGGTTGGTGTTCATCTCCTGTGGGGGTTATGGTAGCTATTTGCTGGTGAGTGAAGTTATCAGGCTTTGATGAAGGGAATTCAGCATGTGTTTACGTTTATTAAACCATAATGGGGCTGAAGGTTTTTTTACAGGTTCTGCCAGCCAGCGTTGCTGCTGCAAATATTAGATTAGAGGGAATTATGTTAGCTGATCAGGGTTTCATTTAGAGGGAGCTGGCCCTGAAGTCTCACCCCCCTCCCCCATATTTTATAAGTTAATATAATATAGTTCATTGGTTAAAGTTGAATTCTATGAGTAGTAAGATTATAAAACCATGCATGTGACCAAACATTGATCAGTGTGAAGTATACACTCATATAGGCATGGTCATCAAAGTAGTATGGGTTAAAAATGGGTGTGGCTTAGTACACGTGGTGTCTCCCACCCCCAATGAAAAAAATCCTGTATGAAACCCTGCTGATGGCATTTAATGCCGACTTTTACAATTCAAATTTGATTTTTGAATTTCTACCTCAAAGCAACTGCAAAAATCCACAGACAAGCATCCAGGCATATAAAGTAGGTAGCTATAGCTTATAACAAGCAAATAAGCTTCTAAAAGTCTGAAAATGAACCGGAACTAGTCCATCTTACAGCAGGATTCGAGGAGACTCCGAGGAACTAGCCCAATCTATTGCTCTCGATATCTGGTAGGAAAAACTTTATCCATATTCTTCCAAAATGCTGAGGGACTCTCTATAGGCTTCATACTTTCTATTCTGAGTGTTTGAAGTCTGTAGGTAACAAAAGTTGGGTGCTCGGCGTCCTGAAAATTGTTGATCTCCTTGTTCAGACAATTAAAGTAAATAAACAACATAACCTTCCCGTACAGGTTCAATATTTTTAAAAAGGAAGTACAGGTTTAATCTAAAATAGATTTTTTTAATTCGGAGAACGTGGACCTGTTCAGCCTAATTAGGTCTTATTAGAGGAGCATCATATAGCATGTTTCATGATAATGAACGGTACAAGGAACATTTAAGAACTATTTACCAAACATGTAATAACAAGTGTGTGTGTGTTTTGTTTTTGTTTTTTAATGTCTCAACTCCTAAATTCACCGGACTTACATACGTATGTCATTTTGTGATGTTTGTGTGTTAGAACGCCAGACCAGTGCCCCCACGTGGTGTCTCTTCTGGCAGAGAGTTTCAATCCTCACGTTCGTTGTGGCTCTGCCATGGCTCTGGGCATTGCTTGTGCTGGTACAGGCAACAAGGAAGCTCTTGCCATTATAGAACCCATGATCACTGACTCCGTACCCTTCGTACAGCAGGTGAGGGAGAGCTTTATACCAGGCCATAGTGCTTACACTCTGCAGAGAAGGGGTATATTTTATATACTACTGTAACTGTATGACTGACTAAATTATGATGTGTCTAGTTTTATAATTCCCTCCAGCCCACCACCAAAAAAAAAAAAGAAGAAAGAAACCATATGTGACCGTCTACAGGAAAACCAGGCACAACGCGGCACCCTTCGAAAAAAATTTTTTTGCACTTACAGAGTTGTCGGCGTCCAGATATTGAGCTCTCCAAGTTTTATCGTCGTAGCTTAAGTCGTTCCCACTATAATAGACCTAACCGTTCCCTTCCGTCGGCTTGAAACAATACATTTTTAAGAAATCGATCGATCTTTTCTCGATATTTACGCACGCCGCGTTGTGCCCGGTTTTCCTGTAGACGGTCACATATATATAAATAAGTGTATCAACACAATTGAAGTGTTGCTTTGAAATGTGTCCAGATATTAATTATTTGTAATTTCAAAAGGTTGAGTTTATAGTGTTAGTGCGAGGGGTGCAGTATTCTCTGACAGTATCATAAAATTCCATATTTTACTACTCCTGAAAATTAGCGTGAATGTAATTGTCCACCGTTACACTACTCTGTGTAGTGTTCCCATTACAAAGCTGGGGCGTGTCTGTGTTTTTAATTTTCAAATTTGATCAATTGATGTCCAGAGGGCAATCCTCTTTGTTCAGGTGGCTGGATACGTAACAATCTTTCTTTTTGTCTGTCTGTATGTTAGCCGTAAAAGAATTTAGATTATCAGCTAATCGTAGCGGTCTCACACCTGATCATTAGCAGCCCATGCAGACAATGTGTGGGATTCATTGTGGTGGTTACATTACTGCTGATCAAACAATTTTCTCACCTTTGTGAACTGGCTAACTCTCACGAGGATCGATACGTCAGTGGAAGGAGTGACTTGTGGGGAAAGTGTGGGAAAATGTTAATTTTGTTTGTGAAACCCAGTGGAATGAGGAATCCCTATGCTAATTAGATTTATGTAGCATGACCTGAGGCGTTCTTGGGGATCACCCTTAAATTAGTGGCACTCGGTGACTTTCTTGTGCAGGTGTGTGTAAATAGTATTGGTCTATAGTTAAACTTACCTACGTGGAGAAGTAATAGTTCTCTCAGTAGCTTTTGTAGCCATCTATTCTGGACACATATTTGCTTGATGTTCCTTCATCAAATTGAGTGTAAAGACTAGTTATCATAGACGCGACCATTTTACGATGAAGATGTGGGTGTTGGTTTGCACGAGTTAGTTCTAATAAAGAACGTTTTTGAAAGCAGCACCACAACAGTCCTACTAATTCTATTGGTGATTAACTTTACCATGTTTATTAACCCCTATCACTTCAAGAAGTGGCATTATGGCTTGTAGTAAATAATCTAATATTATTTATAATCTTTGATCAGCTCTATATAGAGAGCAGCTCTGTGCACGTGTGAAATTCACACACCATTACAGGAGTAATGCAAACTGCTGGAAAGATCGTTAACTCAGACCTCATGCCCACTTTGATTAGAATGTTTGGTATGTTTGTGTGTGTGTATTTGTTTGTTTGTGGTATTCCAGGCAGCTCTGATAGCGTCTGCTATGATCCTGATCCAGCACTCTGAAGCAATGTCCAGCAAGGTCTCCTTCTACCGCCAGCACTATGCCAAAATTATCGCAGACAAGCACGAACACAACCTATCCAAGTTTGGTGCCATCCTGGCTCAGGGGATCATCGACGCTGGAGGACGTAATGTCACCATCTCCCTACAGTCTCGCACGGGTCACATGAGCATGCGCACGGCCGTGGGACTCTTGGTCTTCTCTCAGTTCTGGTTCTGGTACCCACTGATTCCCTTCCTGTCCCTCACATTCACTCCTACGACGCTCATCGGCCTCAATGTGGACCTGAAGGTTTGCTGTGGGGGCGGGGTCAAGTTAATGGGTAAAGTACGGGAGCATGTTGCCCAATACTTATAAATATCATAAATGATGGTTTTGATACTCAAAGAGTATTCCCTTTGAAGCACACACACACACACACACACATACACACACACACAATGCAAATTCTCTTGCTGCCGCTAGACGGTCACGCGCACCTGGCAGAGCCAGGATGCCTGTGCACTAAGCAGGCACTGTGAGCCATGCAAGCAAAGCTCCTGAAGCCGGGCTAGGAACTCGCAGGAGAGCAGGCCTTTCCTCACAGCAAGTGGTGCAGGCACCTGAAGTCCCACCTGGACCATTGCTGTTTCATGAGAAAAGGCCTCGAATTTGCACCCCAGCAAATGCCAGGTACCCATCACAGCTGGGTGGACTGGTGGGGCTGGTGGGAGGCAGATGGAAAATCAGATGGAAAAATTGCCTGAGTTGGGCTTGAACTCAGGACCGCGGGGCCCTGAGCCCAGGACACAACCACTACACCACACACACACACTTTCCCTGTTTCTTGTGTGTGATGGTGGTATAATTGTCTGACTACAGTCAAGTAAACTAAGTAAAGAATGGGTAAAGGGTTTCCATGTGCTAATTAGATTGTTAAATAGGCTGTGAAGACCATGTAATAATGATGGAGGATCAATGGGGCGTGTTGCAGTAGCTACAGGGCATTTAGCAGCTGGTAGCTATGGCAGGCTGGAATGGGCTGCTGCCATGGATACCAGGGGTGGGCGATAATGGTTGGAATAGTTGCGTTAATAAAATTAATAGCTGCATTGTCTCAGGACTGGATGGGATAGGGTCTTCTTATCTCTTCAAATCGGTCCATTTAGCTTTGGCTGGTGGGAACTGCTGTCTGAAACAATGCCTGCCAATAGGCTAATTACTGTGCCACTTTTTTTTTCATTTCTTTTAGCAATTATTGTGCATGTCTGACCAGTGGGTAGTGATCAAAAGAAACACCTCGTGAAGATGTGTGTACCCAACTGTGACGTAAAAGTGTGGAATATACCGGAGTGCTGGAACTTATATTTTAGTAGTCAGGGGTGAGATAAGGGACCAATGCTGAATTTAGGGAGGGTGGGGCAGGGGGAGGGGCAAAGGGAGCATTCCCCTTCCCTAGAAAACCCTTCATCCCCCTAGAAATCCGTTGGTACTATCTTTACCCTATAAGACATGAAATTGCATACTTCTTGTCTCTTATACATGGACTCTGTATTTTCTGTTACTCTCAATGCCCCTCCAAGTATCTAAACTAATTGTTTTTACCTCTTCTAAATTCATTTTTCTGTATGCCAGCCCTGGAAAACCGTTCAAGGAGTCGAACTCCATTTTATTACTTGTAAATGGGTATGTTTGTGACCGCATCAGCAATGAGCGTCAAATTGGGGCAGGAGGCTGGGCTTTGAGGGCTATTTTTATTTTTTAAAGTAGATGAATATTGGATTTCCTGGATGCTCTGGGTAAGTAGTTATGCTTAAAGGCGTAATCATGACCACACTCGGTGGCAATATATGGCCACTTCAAAGCAAATGAAATCCAAGCTTGTAACAGTAATACTCAACTCCTTGTGGAAACAATGGACTAACATTCAACTCTTCTTTGGGGAAAAAAAAACCCTTTGACACAGAGATAAAGTTGCCTAAAGGAAATCAAAAAGAAGAGAAAGATTGAAATCCAACACATACATACTTGAGGAGCTGCAGACTAAATCTGTCATTCAGGATGTCAAAGTTTAGTCTTTAGCCTGTTCACCCACGCAAACAGTGCTCTATCATATTTCAATGTGTCATTTCTGTAGGAATAGAAGGTAGTGAAACAAAATTCAACCTTGAATTAGAGTAAAGGAACGAGAAATTAGCTATAGTCATTCCAATGAAATAGCCATTAGCTTATCTGTACGAGATACTTTTCTTCTGTCATTATAATTTCAAACAGTTAATGTGTGGCCACCGGCTGAAGGTCGTAGTGTGGGACACCAGTCGGGACAGCTTTATGGCTGGGGGTATAGCTGCGACAAAAGAAAGAAACCGGTGGTTTATTGGGTCAGTGCGGTTGAAGTATTAATTAGATTTGGTTCTATTGAGAGATGGGAGGTGTGAATGATCGCGACCTCTAGGGCCGGGGTCGTGTCCCACTTCATGACATGTCTTGATCTCTCCGTCCAGACAATTCTTAGTTCAATAGTCAGTCACCTTGTGGCTGCCACAAGTATGAAGGGGAAAGTTGTGATGAGGATGATGTCATGTTTTACAGTTTGGGTTTCACTGATATTCTTACCCTGGTCTAGAACTGCCCCCGTCAATACTGCAGCCTGTTAGTTGTCATGCATGTACACATATAGGTTAAGTAAATAGAGACTGGAATCACTACCTACATGACACTTAGACAAGGAGTATTTGGTATGACATTTTTAATATCTCAATTATGGTAACGGTATGATTGTTGTTGTTACTAGTACTGCAGTAATGATTTATGTGTTTTGTTGTTGTTGTTGTTGTTGTTGTTTACTATTTAGATGCCAAAGATGGAGTTTCGATCTAATGCTAAGCCTTCATTGTATGCCTACCCGAAACCCTTAAAGAAAGAGAAAGAAACACTGAAAGAGAAGGTAAGGATGGTGGGGACCCCTCCAATCTAATTCTATTAGGACTGTAGAAGTAGCAGTTGAGCTGGAGGCTTGTTGCTAGGACTTTCATGATATAGACTGTGTTGCTGGTCTTGTAGGTCGCCACGGCAGTTTTGTCTGTCACAGCTAAAGCCAAGGCCAAGGAAAGGAAGAAAACTATCACAGAAGAGAACATGGAGGTGGTAAGTGTTGTGGCAAAGCAAAATTTCCTCTCTCTCTCTTTTATTTATTTTATTTATTTATTTATTTATTTATTTTTAATTTCTTTTGTTCTTCAGTATTATTAATGTTTTGTTGGTCGTAGGAGACGAATGAGAAGCCAGCAGAGGGGGCGGAGCCTGCTGCAGATAAGGCTTCTGAAAAGACTTCTGAAAAGACTTCTGAAAAGTCTTCTGATAAAAGTGCTGACAAAGTTCCGGAAAAATCTTCAGAGAAAAATTCAGAGAATCCTTCGGAGAAAACTGCAGAGACAACAACTACTGAGAAACCAGAGCCTGAGCCCAGCTTCCAGATGCTGGCCAACCCTGCTAGAGTTCATCCACAACAGGTGAGTGTGTGGGTGGGTGAGTGTGGGTGGGTGTGTGGTGTAGTGGTTGTGTCCTCGTGTCAGGGCTTGAGGTCCCAGTTCAAGCTCCGCCTTTTTCTGTCTTATTTTCTATCTGCCTCCCACCAGTCCACCCAGCTCTGATTGGGGACCTGGCATTTGCTGGGGTGCAAATTCAAGGTGTTTTCTCATCCTCTCATGAAACAGCAATGGTCCAGGTGGGACTTAGGTGCCCACACCACTTGCTGTGAGGAAAGGTCTGTTCTCCTGCGAGTTCCTAGCCCGGCTCCAGGAACTTTGTTTGCACGACTCACAGTGCCTGCTTAGTGTACAGGCATCCTGGCTCTGCCAGGTGTGTGTGACCTAGCAGGTTGCAAGAAAATGTGTGTGTGTGTGTGTGTGTGTGTGCGCACTCTGTGTATGTGTGTGTGTGTGTGCAAATGGTATGTGTATAAGTGTGAAGGTAATAATAAGATACAAATCAATGAACCTGGATCACTAGTGGAAGGAACCCTCAATGGAGTGAACCAATTACAGCTGCCTGAAAGAATTATTAGTTGTGTAGGCATAGCAGCTGCAATTCTGAATTTGCATTCTTGGCACAGAATGATGAAATAATGTTTAGGAATAATCACTGCTATTGTTTTATGGTAATGGTTGATTGGCGTATTTGGCACCATTCACACAGTCCTGGTTCTATAGCAGTCATTTTGATACAGGCAGTCACTGCAGAGTTCAGAGTTCACTCAGGAATGTTTTTCCTATTTTTCCAAAAAAAAATTGAAATTGAATTTTATATTTGCACTTTATTTTAGGCGAAAGAGAATAAAACACAACAACAAAAATGAAAGTTGAGCTCACACAATTAAAATGACCTAAATGTTCTAGGGGATATTAAAGTATGTAATTTGTTTAGCTCTGTAAAGGTGCTTTATATTTGAGCACAGATGTGTATGTATTTTCTCTCCGAATTCTTGAATGGCCAACCATGTTCAAGATCCAGGCAGTTGAAAATGGAGGACTCACAGGAAGAGCCACGCCCCCAACCATGTCCATGAGCTTATCGTACAGTTAGGCTATTCAACTTATGGGACAGCTACTGCTACCTTATTCTTAATTAATGACCTGTTTGTTAATTAAAACTCACGTGTTATTTCCTGATTAAATTCTTCAGTTTAGGCCTCAATACAAGTTGGTCCTTCTCCTTGAGTGCTGGTTCCCCTGGGATCTATTGTAATCTAGTCTAGTGGAGGTTAAAGTGGGATATTTTGAAAGGTTTGTAAAGTTAGAAGTTTCCTGCATACTGGTGGTCCCTTCTCTGTTGACAATTGCATGAGCAATTAAATATCCAAATGTTTATATTGTGTGGAGGGGGCAGGCACCATGTGACAGTCGTCTGGCAGTGTCACATGACTGTATATTCTCACCTTAGCATGGCTAGTCACAATGCATGAGTGATTTCCTAAACCGTCTCCAGTTGCATTACTGAATCTACATACATGCGTGCCACAAGGGGATATACATAGGTGAAAGTTTACAGATACTGGGGCGTGTCCAGGTGTTGCAGACGCATTAAGGTTCCGGTTATACCAGGCAATAGATTCAAGTGCGTCAGCGAAGGATTCTTCTCTAGTGACTGTCTTATGAGTCCGCAGACCCAACATTTGCCCTTCACAGCCATTTGCACTCCTGTAACTCTAATAATGCTTCTAACTTACTGGGCATGTGTGGAATGAGTGATGTTAGATTGGATTACTCGCTATTAATTAATGAGGGACATAGCAGAGCTTGAGGGAGGAAAGGGAGGTCGTGACTAATACAAGCTGATCAGTTCTGTGGCCAGCCATAGTTGCTAATGATAAGATAGGGATGTGACACTTGTTATATCACTGGTGGGTATGGTGTACTTTTGACCCCGTGGTCATGACGTGACTCTTCCATTTTACATTATCTGATTGGTTATAGCCAGGCATTACTAGAGTTTAATCTTGATGTAGTAATAATCTCCTCATTACACAATCTTTTAATGGAATTATGTAATTGCTTTATTCATTCAAACTTTTCAGAAAAGCCTTGTAGTGATTCCTTAGGAATAGGGCGTGTGATTTTTATTTCCTCGTTCAGTACATTCAGGTGAGATATGGGATCCTGTCCAGGATTGTGTCCTAACCACATATTGTAATGAACCAAATACTGGTCATCATTATTTCTTGGAACTTCATAAATTCTTGAACGTTTTTTTTTTTTTTTCTTTTTTTTTCAAGGATGAATGTGTGTGAGGGAGCCATCTATACTGTTCTCAGTGAGTGCCTCTGAAACTGTGGCTTGTCTAGTAGCAGCTGATGCCTCCATAATGGCAGGCAAGGATAGACAGCCTAATTGCTGAAGGGAGTCAAATAAGACTTTTTCCCTCCTTATCTGTGATTAACTTTTAAGTATGTCATTTCATATCATTAGAATAAGCTTGAAATGCTCTGTTTAGTGGTTGTCGTTTGTAACGGTTGTATCTATTATATTTATCAAGTTATATCGAAATTTCTGTTTTCACTTAATCAAGTGGTCCTCAGTTAAATTCCCGGTGGCGACCAAACATTTTTAAATTCTGCATTGTGTAACAAAAGCCTGTGAAAGAGAGAGAATACATCTAATGAGTAAAAGAAATCTGAGAATGAATTTGTGAAGAAATTAACTGCAAGTTGGACATCTGTGGTCAGTTCTACAAAGGCATGCAGCCTGAATGATGTTAACTGCCTTATATTGCTGCATTCATGTGTCAAGATTGAGAGGAGATAGAATATGTGGGATTTCCCCCAACAATTATTGTGTGAATCTTGGAGTTGCTAATAATCCAGGAACATGGGAACTAGAAGTCGGTTGGCTTGACTTCCTATTTCCTCTATTGCGTAAATACAGGTTCTAATTTCTGAGTGTTTGGGAATGGTCTGAGCTTTGGAAGTTGAGGGTTACCTAATGGAGTATGTTAGGCCATTCACAGTGTTCCAGTGAAGCCAATGACCTGTGCTCTCCCAGGATGCTGCTGGTCTGTTGATTAGCTATTAGTTGCTCTATGAAATGATTGCCAGATTGCAGAGAAAATATCATTAATAACATCTCGCTTAATTCTTCCTGCTTTTCCTGAAGCTTGTGTTGGGTGCAAGTCTTTGTGGCTGGATTGTGGTCACTTTCAACTGTGCGGAATAAATTACTGATGAGTGCTTGGTTGATTGATTGGCAAGGCTTGACAGTTAGCTTATTTCCACTTAAGAGTGAGCAAAAATATTCTAGAAATTGTCTTATAATAATATTTTCCTTTTATGTAATACTTTGTTTGCTTGGTTTCAGGTTGTCCGCTCTTACTGACTGCAACATACTCACCATGTAAAATACTTGCACCACGATCCCTCGTCCCCTTTACCTAATCTCACACTAACTAACTACTGGCACGTCTTTATAACGTGTAAATGTTGGTGGGGTATGCCGGGAGACTGACCTTAGCAACTCCCCCCTCCCCTGCACGTGATGCTGCCCAATAAACTCGTCAGGCCCCAGAGCGGATGTCCGACACCAATACCGGACTTCACTTTGTGCTACCAGGAGCTCCACCCAGCCAGGACTATGCCCCCAAGCCTGCCACATATAGTCACAACTCAGAGCCTGGGCTCTGGGACTGACAGCCCCTCCCATCTTGTTAGTGGTGGGTGGGAAGGAAACAAAAACTTCAACTACAGAAACACTCGTTGTTAATCGTAATTGCCACTGCGGTATGGTTTCCCCCCCCTGAGGGTCTTCTGCTGCTAAGACTGAATATCCCTTTCTACTTTCTAGTCCCCTATCCTCAACACACATTCCTATTCCCAAGTTGCTTCTGGGGAATTAACCTGATTTGATATTTGTTCAATGTCTCTTGTTTAACTATGGACATCACGGCATGTTATCTGCAGCCATTATGTGCACTGGGGGTCCCCCTGGGGAAACTCCCCTGATGCCACAGGGGGGAGGGAGAGGCATTGCTGTGGGTATTTACTGGGACTTAGTGTGGCTGGACGTGATATGGTATTGTGGAGTGTAATAATAATAATAATAATAATTCTCTCTAACCTGATTGGCTCTTGGTATATGTAGTAGATCAGAGTTGGTTTGGTGGGTGAACAGATTAGTCTCGTTAGCTAAGCCACTTGTGCTGTTATCGACACTGCTAGCTAGCACAAGGCGGCTGTTTCCCACGACGCTGTGTGTCACATCTGTGCCGTGCAAGCTGTGTGGTAAGGATCTCCTGCCATTAATGAACCTTAATTTTTTTAATGATCTAATTGAGCGCAATTAGTGTTTACACTGCGTAGCGCAAGAGCCGAGAGAGATAGTGCTCGGGTTCCGAGACTAAGGGCGTGGGAAGAATAAAGGGAAATGGAATGGAAATAGAGCATATAGTTGTGAAGGACCATACCTAAAGTAGGAGGGGCCATTGCTGCACTAAGATGTATTATATTTTGTTTAATTAATTTATTTATTGTTATTATTTACTTTTAGTTGTATTTATTTGTTTATTTTTGCTTCAGCTTCTTTGTAGAGTTCATTAGCACCCCTGTGTGATAGAGCTTGCTAGTTCGGTTGGTATCGTTACAAACTGGTGGTTGGATGGGATGGGGGGCGGAGTGTGTTATATAATGTAGGGTTAATTTCTTTATATAAAGCTGAACTCCTTGTCATTCAGCTTATTTGTTGTTCTTTTTCTCTAGTTTTTGCTTTTATTATTATCATTTTTTTAATTTTTAAAAAAAACTATCATTATTTTCTGTGAAAGCTCGCAGAGAAATGGAACCAGGAGACAGGAGTGTTTTCCGGCACCTTCAAAATCACATTTTTTGCTTATCTGGTACATAATTTGCTTCAAGCAGCTTGGCTATATCTGCTAGTACAACTAAGAAAAGTTGAAGTTTTCTTTTTGAAATTATCTCAGTACACACTACCAACTGTCCCGAAACAGTCCAAATTTTTCACTCAGCCACTGTCCTGCAACGGAATTTAAGTTACCACACAAATTTCAACCAGTTGACGGTGACCATTACCTATTGTGGTCTGTTGGTGCACATTACATTATAGCAGGGTTTCTCCTCCTCTAGCCAGGAAGTTCATCTGGAACTTGCAGTAAATAGATAATTATCGTGTTTATTATTGATTCTTATGGTTTGGAGTGTGGTCTGGGGTGTGGCTCAGTGTCTCTTAACTATAATTTGAAAAATTGGCAACCCTGTCTGTATCAAGTGTCTGGTTATTTCATGTAAGAAGTAATGCTCTAATTTTTTACAATTATTAACCCTCAATGCGCATGCGTGAGAGGGTTATAGTAGTCGTCCTGTCTGTCTGTCTGTCACGCTTTGATTTTGGAGATGACTAACAATTAACAGTTGATTTATGTATGAACTTACGCAGGACGAAGATTTAAGACCTTTTATTGTGCTACCTTTTTTTAATTTCGGGCTAATCGTTGAGAAAACGCGACGCTTTCAACTCCGCGTAGGTACCAGCATTTATGGGCAACGCCCCCTAGCGTCACGTCATAATCACGTGATCAAATAATTTCTGCAGCCAGCGGTGTAGTTCGCTTTATGCTCAGGCAGGGAAGTTAACGGAGTTGAAAGAAGTGAAGTTTCGCATTGAAAATGTATACAGGTGAGTGTTTCTGGCTAGTTTAGCTTCTTCCCTTATGAAGACAGCGTTTCCATGTACCATTTTCATTGGTTGAGCTATTTTGATACCTCATTAAAATAGCAAACAGATTGCTTGTTCTTTTGGAAGGAGGTTACATTGTAATAGCTAGGTAGTGTTTAATAGCGCTGAGGGTCCGCACCTTTGGTGCTTCATTTCTGTAGAAGCACTCAGCATGCCAACAGGGTTAAAACAAATATTATATTCTATGTATCGAATATCACTTCCTATCATAAAGGGGCATTTTAGTGTACTTCACCTTTCAACGATATTCATAGTATATAGTTCGCACCTGTTGTACGTGTTTTTAGATTCTCTTACATGGTCAGTTAACCTACGGCTTCCTACCGCTCATTCCAGCTGCAGAAATTGTTTTTTTGTTCACATCAGTACAGCAGAATTTAGAGATCTAAGGCAGTAATTCCATTATAATTAGCTGAAGGCTGGTAGATCCAATCAGTTAGTGGGAGAGTTAGTGTAGGAGCTCCTCCTGTCGTCCCAAATTCTTTCGGGAATTTGCAGTCGTAGTGTGAAATGACCCTCTGGATACGATACTCGTATTAGGATAGCCAGTGAAAAAAAATCGTCTGGTATTTTTTTCTGTCTCTCTTCTCTCATCCCCCCCCCCCCCCCCCCCCTCGCTTTCCTCTCTCTCCCTGGATTTACTGGTATGATCATAGGTGTGATCTGATCGTATGACTTCTAGGCGGGCACTCGTTTGGTATAATGCTTGTACTTCTCTTTTTGACAATATTGAATTAATGACATGTGGTATGTGTCATGCCAACTTTTTTTATCGGTCATATTTTACATGTCACTCAAGCTATGTGTAGGATAATGTGAGGTGGTTGGTTGTTTATTATTATTATTATTATTGTTGTTGTTATTATGACATTATTGAGCCATAAAGTGTTGAAATGCTGTGACCTTTCATGCCTAATTTGCAAGGAAGGAGATTAGGACTATTAGTTTGCAGGAAATGTCTTGTGTTGAGACTGCACTAACAGGGAAGTGTTGGTACATAGGCTGGCAGGCTTCACCAAAAGGAAAACCTCTTATGATACTTGATCTGAATTATAAATGAATTATCTACTGATTTGGTGTCGTTAATTCAATTAGTGAGGAATAAGACTCCTTAGTTAAATTAAGGACATTCCCATTAATTGTCATATGCAACTTGGCTTTTTACCATCTTTGATGGGATTGTAAGGTGTAACTTTTCATCAGTAATTATTCTGTACTTTTATGTATTTATTATTTCCTCATGGTGCTGGCATGATTGGATGCCCTTCACAATTTTAAAAGTGTATACATTATATATTTTATTGTAATACGAAACTTCTAAAGAAATAGTATGGAATATTTAATTGCGGTTTACACTATTTTATTACATTAATTTTAGTGCTGCTCAATTATGTCCTTAATCACCGATTATTAAGGACAGCCAGCGCCTATTTTATGCTCATTGCTTACTCAATAGCCCTTTGCAACTATGTCTCTATAGAAGTTTATCATAAACCTCACGTCCTCCTACATATCTTAATGCAGAAGTTCTGATACTTCTATCAATTTAAATTTTCAAAAGTCTATTGTTTTTTCAGCTACAACTATGATGGGCTAATCAGAGGTAATTGGCTTTATGTAGGAGTGGAAGAGATCAGATTGTCCAAGGCTTGGATGTTATTGGATATGTCCTTTGTGGAATGACGAGGCTTTGAATTGCTCTTACTCAACATTTACCGTTGGAGGAGAAATTGTTTTGATTAAATAATGTTATATGTTTTACTTCTTTTTAGTGACAAAAGTTTGGTCCCCCCCTCCCCCCTTGAAATTTCATTTTGATATTTTATATTATATATATGTAACTTGTACACTTGTGCTTGTTTCTTGTTTTGTAGCTGAAGGTACTGGCCATGAGTGAGTCTTGCCGATACAAGCCTTTTAAACCGGTGAGTGGTTTATTGGATTAATTCAGCGAGCGAGCGAAGCGAGCGAAGCTGACTATCAGTCGTGTTCAATTGAGATTTCAGATATATATATATATATATATATGTAGGTATGTATGCGTACGTCAAAAAATTTCGCCCGCGCTTCTAATTACGTAAGTTAGGTAAAGCGTTTACAGTTCCGGTATTTTTCAATTAACGAGCACGGAGAATCAACTTTGTTTCCACCAAAAAGTTTATAGCTACTCTCTTCTTGGCGAAAGACTGAATGGCAAATTGTCAAGCTGCGCTTCTTTGCCACTGCGTTCTAAGTTTATCCAGGTAATTCTGTTGTTGCTAACTCTTCATGCCTAATCATTGCTATTATTTAGCGATTTCCCTCACAAATCATCTTTACCTATACTCATATATTTACTCGCTCGCCATGCATTTGCGCTATTCGAGTGCACCACTAGTTATTTTGTAATATTCGTCTTATCTTTAGTACCAGTGTTTTTGGAAGTAACACTTGTGATCAAACGAGTTTGGTATGATTATTATTGTAGTGCTGGTTGTTTTAGTCTCGCTTTTATTGAGGAATTGTGTTCTACAAGAAACTTTAAGTAACCGAAATTTCAAAGCAAATAATTTTTTAACGTTTTATAATCACTTTCTTAGTACCAGAAAATTTATCATCAAGTGCAATCTTGACAAAAGAGTCTATTTTTAACCTGCATTGTCTGTTGCAGGAAAATTATATGCTCGAATAATGTAATTTAGGATTAATAATGCGTCATTTTTTTCCTCTCTAGATTTCCGTTGGTGGGATAATCATGTTGCGAGATACGTCAGATCAACCTGAGGATCTGATAGAGCCTTTGAAAGGTGAGAAATTGCTATTTTAGTGTTTGTACTGACATCACATGATCAATAGCTAGAGCTGCTCTTACGTAAGAGTTAATCTAAAATATTCTCAGAACTATCAAGTTTGCATTATGCGTATCGAATTATAGATTTATAGGTATCAGATTATAGATTTATGGAATTAGGAATACGAGTATTCACACAAAAGTTCGCTCTTTATCACTCATAATTGGTTTTACTTGATAGCAAGTCAGGAGTAACCTCGTCTTATTCCGAAAGCTTAATGTTAATTTTCCCTTCTTGCTATAATTGCCTCGAGGTCAGAATAGCTGAAAGAAGATAGATGAACTGAATATATGTTGTAGCCATTACAGTTCCCATTTTTGTGAGCCAGAAGTAGTACTAGTTGGTTAAACATATTATAGGCTATCATAGCAGATTGGTTCATTGAATCACATGAGGCATCAGATATCACTGACTCAAGTTCACTATCAGTTTACCTGTATAGCTATACAATTGTCAGACTTGTCTTCTGGATTTTCTTTACTATGTGGTCATTCTTAAATTGTTTAGGTAGTAATAAATATATCAAAGCCAGATATTATGTTGTTTAAAAAAAACATTGGAAAGTTTGACAATAAATTTTTACTTAATTTTTCCGAATAAACTGAACTAGTTGATTTGTATGCACTGACTCAACACTGCGTAATGCAGAGTTACACCAGTTCAAGTAGCTTTTGACCGTGCTCATCTCTTTTTCTGTAGTGACGGTGCCCGGACAAGAGGAGGAGGAAGGGGAAGAGCCTGAGCCACCGGAGCCCTTCGAATGGACGGACGATTGATGGCATAATCAAGTCATTGGCCACAATTAGTAAATAACTGGCAGTATTGGAGACAGCTCACTGACTTCTTACATCCATGGCCTGTTATATCATACAATTTACAAATATGATATTATTATAGTAATTTCCAATTGCTTTCTTTTTATTGAAAGTAAATGTATTGGGTAGTGAAATGGTTGAGACTTTGATTTGTTTTACTATGGGAAGTAGAGCTTACATAGGTTGTTTTATATTGAAGGCTATGTGTGCACCAATATTGAAGGCTACGTGTGCACCAATTATTTTGCGAATAAGTAGAGGTTTGAGGCACTTTTCGCCTCGTTTACTCGGCGCGTGCTCAGTACTGCGCTAGTTGTTTTGACTGGCTGATAATTTTCCGTAGAAAAATAAATAGCTGATAAACACGAGGATCACTCTGGTACAAAAATGTCTGCAAGCGAGGGCAGGAAAAGCATGCTTTGGCATGATAGAAAAATAACTTAACATTAATAAACGTTCAATGTTATGACTGTAGCATTTGAAATATTCAATTTTCTGTGCTATTTGCACTGATCTCATGTCACAGATGAATTGCCAAGCCATTTTTGAACACCAGTTTCTAATCTTTACACTGGCCTCATCGTCTAAATCATCAAGTACAAGTTATAAAAGGACCTGCAAAACCAGCAGCACTGGACTGTTTAGTTTATAGCTTTAGAGTTAATATGAATCATTTTATAAAGGACGTCTTTATCGTGTTCGTGTCCGCGGTTTTATATTGCCGTGCAGGTAAGCTGGCGCGTTTTATCTATATCTATACCACCAAAAACTTATGATACTTTTTTTGCAGCAAACATTCCTGCTATTAACTTGCAAAAATGTCGGATTGGGAGTTATGTGTACTCTACTGGAGACGCGTTCTACCCCGTTGTGAGAGCAGAGGGCAAGTATTATACCTCGGTCTGCACCAGATGCTCCTGTAGAGATGTAAGTTTAAGTCATGCGCGTGAGTGGCGACTCTCGCAATGAATGCGTCACTGCATGCACGCGCAGCTTTCCAGTTGAGCTAGTTGTTGACGCAAGTTAATTATTTCAAGTACGTGTACCATTACAAAAGAGTATAAAAAGGCAATTTAACTGATCACTTTTAACTAAACAATTCGTGCAATCTACTAAGTGAAGATTTGCTTTAGTGCCGAATTAGACGTCAAAAATGTCCGGACTATTCGGGTTAACCTGTTATTCATTGTGTTTATTGGGTGCTCTGGTTTCTTGTTCTCCTACTGCTGCCACTACTCCTGCAAAGACCATCCCACAATGTGAAAGTGTGTCCTGTCCTCCACTGAATTGCAAGAGCCCAGTCAGAACCAATGGACAGTGCTGTGCAGTATGCCCTCGGGACAATGAAGGTAAACTACAATATTCAATTTTCTCATGTTTAACAAAAGATGCATTAAAATGACAAGCATATTGATTACAGTTGAACATATTAGCTACAGGCAACTTCAATTAATTTCTCGTTCTTTGTTATTATAGATAGTCTCGTCAATTCTTCTCAGTGCATATTCAGAGGTCTGTTGATACAACATGGCCATATGTTTCATCCTTCTCTGCTAGACAACCAGTACGATGAGGGAGACTCCAATCCCTACTGCACATCTTGCATGTGCTCTGTAAGTTCGAGAGTCCAAATCAAGTATTCCATGCACCATTTACTTCTAGTAACACTATACCTACAACCAAGCTGCATTAGACTGCCTCAGGGCAAAGCAGCGTTTCTTTTCCTTCCTATGACGGGGAAGATTACCTATTATTGCAGCGCTATAGTGTTACAATGTTTGCATGTTTAATTTCAGAACGGTATCATCGAGTGCAAGAATCATTCACTGGAATGTCCTGTCCTGAATTGCCCGGTACCCGTGGTTCTGCCTGAGGGAAATTGCTGTCCCGTGTGTCCCAGTAAGTCCATATTCAATGTATTGGCTGAGTGCAGGCTATCATTTGGTAATCTTATTTTACAGGTTCTCCTGCAATAACCACTTCTGAAGTTCCCAGTTCTAAACCATCAGGTAAGTTATTTCAAACAACAACAACAACAACAACAACAACAACAATAAAAAAGCAATAACGAAGCAGCAATAATAACATAACATTATTTTTATTATTATTATTTATTTATTTATTCTTTTTTTATTTTATTATCATTTTGTAATTTTAGACCTTTTGCCTGGCCAGGACTTTCATTTTTATTGCCTATGTATGTACATGTTATCTCCGTTATGGAATAGTTTCTCTTTTGTATATTGTTATTAATAATAATAATAATAATAAAATATTATCATTAGGTTGAAACTTTCTCATTAAAGGGGTCTGGAAAAAAAGCAAAGGGAAAAATGTGACAAAAAATCTTAGTTGTCGTTGTTTTTCCTTTGCTTTTTTCCAGACCCCTTTAAGTGAGAAAGTTTCAATCTAGTTGTTTTTTTTTGTATGAAGGGTCAGAACTTGGTAATGGTAATACTATCATTGTTTTGTGCATGTATTTATTAGCTTGCAGGGACATAGATGGTCGTACTTTTTCTGAAGGGGAGCAGTGGCACCCATCTTATCCTCTTCATGGCTTAGTTTCTTGCATCAACTGCACTTGTGTGGTAAGTTAATTATTATTAGCTGAGAAACATAATTTTCAGTTTAGCTAGTTTAATTAAGAATACTGTGTTCATTACGTGGATGCACTCTTGCTTAGTATTTGAGCACGGTGTTGTGGTGGATTTGGTTTCAGTCTTGGACGCAAGACTGAAAGTCTTAATAAATTGGTATCGATTGACGCAATCTGTTGATATGCTTTCAATTACGGCTTGATAAGGAATGTTTATGTTTTGATTTTGAGCTATTTGATGACAATTAAACAAACTGAAAAGATAAAATTATCATGAATGAAATCTTGTGTCATCAAAAGCAGATGCTCGGGGGAAGAATGACAAATACTGCAAGTATTAAGTCATCGTATGATGCGTCATCTCAAATTGAGTAATAATGTTTGTTGTCAATGATTGTTTGCAGAACTCTAAGCCTCAGTGTGTGAAACTGCCATGCCCGGCAGGTCCACTGCCTCCCTGTGGACCAGAAGAAGAGCCAAAACTGGTTGTGTGCTGCCCAAAATGTGAAAGAGGTAAAATAATTGAAGGAACTGTAAAATGAGTAATAGAACAAGGAATTAGCAGACATTACTGCCACAAACTAGCTTAGTTAACTTGGACTGGACTTCTTCCACAAGAAGGTGAAAAATCCAAGCATAAAATTTAGTGGTTTGTTAAAACTAAGAAAACTAACAGGAAAGAATACACGTATTAGATATTCTTTTGCTCTTTGCTACAGTCCCCTTTAACACAACCACAAGACAACCTCCTGTTGATGCGACATCTTCAGAGCCCTCAGCTATTACAATCACACCCGTGGTGCTCACCACCTGTTCCAGGGCCTATTCAGTTAAAGTGTGGAGGATCAAGCAAAAGGATGCCCTGGGCTTGGAAGATACCTCTAGCGCCACTCCAGCTGGTTCCACAGTGCTCACTATTTGGAGTTGGCAGAGTCTGAATGGCAGCTATAGTTATACCAAGACATCTGAAACTGCCACGAACATCCAACTGGCTACAAATTATGTCTTTGTTGGCTGGACTAAGCCCGGTAATATAGTAGGTGTGGCCATGAATAATGATATATACTAGGTAATATTATAACAAACTGATAATCTTTCTACAATTTATTCAACGCTTAATTTTAATATAAATTTGAATATAATTGGTTATCACGACTAATTTACCCCCTCATCTTTTTGTGGTGCCATATAGCTCGAGTTCGCCGACTATCTACAGCTTCTAAGCAGCAGAAAATCAACAGATGTGCCTCAAACTGCCACAGAGTGCTGAGCCAACTACTTAGAGTGCGGCAAGATTGTGACGGAGCTCGCTGATCAAACTCATCACTGACATCACTTACCATGCCCATTTCTGATTATACTTATTAACTGACCGTGTCCACTTCTGCCTTATCAAAATGTCCTCCCATTACGTCATATCTTCATATTAATTATTATTTAACAGTTTTTTTGGCATCAGGTTCAACAATAGTCAATTCAATCATTAGATACTGTATCATCCGATCAAATCAATGTATACTATCATTCTATTATTTTTAAAAGACAGAACAATCTGTCAGGTTCAATACTACAATATATACCTGGTAATGATCGTCACCTTTGTGGGTTAGAACTACTTAGAAAAGTCAAAACACAGTGGAGTGTATCAATGTTATAGGAAGGGGGGGGGGGGAGGAGGAGTCAACAAAGCTTCTCATATGATCAAGTATTGTATTTGCAGCTCATAGCTGTAACAAATTTAGATTTCCTAACTATACTTAACTATAGTAGTTCCTCATCATATAGTGGAACCTCTGACTGAACTCTCTTACCTCTTACAGCAGACAACCTCTGATTAGTGAATTGAAAGCCCTAGTCCTAAATTGTTCTCAGTTCAGAGGTCCTAGTGTGTATTCTTACAAGTTCTGTTGACTTAGACAGCAGTAACTAAATATGATATTGAATTAGTTATAAATCTCAGCTGTCTCTGAGTGGACAGTATTATAATAGAAATATGCAGTGGACCTTACCTAAATACTTACTAAAGGTAGATAATATTTTACCAAACAGTAGCTAGCTAATACATAAAAAAATAACTGGAACAACTATCCAAAGAACAAACAACCCAGGAACCCACTATCAGTCAAAATAGAACACACACCACTGATGACAATGAGCAATTAATTATACAGCTAAAAAAAATTATGAATTGCAGTGGGATATATTTATATATCACTAGTATTACAATTTTTTCACAAAAGTTTGAATATTATTAAAATAATTAATAATGATGGTGATGCTGTTGTTCACAACAGTAAAGCCACTACTAATAATATAAATAAATGTTTTCTATAAGTATTTGAGCCACTCATGCAGAATCTACCAAATGCACAAACTATGACCTTGAAATTAGCTATTAATTTACTTTTAACAATATTCTCTGATGTAGTAGTGATTCTTTCAATTTATGCTGAATATTTTCTAACGTCCAACATTCTTCTGTTGTAGTGGTATTCTTTTAATTTATGCTGAATATTTTCAAACGTCCAATCGCTTTCAACCAAAGTATCATCCTGTGTTAACTCCCCCTGAGTGGTCCTTGTAATATTGGTACAGTAACTGAGTGAGCCAAGACACTCCCCTAAATCCCGTGCCAAAGCTCTGACATAAGTCCCCGACGTGCAAGAAAGAGATAAAGTGTAAAATGGAGGATTAAAATGCAACAGTTCTAAAGACTTAATGGTGACCTGCACTGGTTTGACTTCAGGAACCTCTAAAGACGCATCTTTGGCTGATTCAATCATGATATCAGACATCCTCACGCCTTTCACCTTCTTAGCAGAGAACAATGGAGGAACCTGCTCAATTGTGCCTTTAAACTTCTGCAATGCTTCCTGAAGATCCCTTTCAGTGACATGCTCCCACGGAGCTACTCCAGTCACTGTCCCCAAGTCATCCAATGTGTTCGTTATCTCTCCCAGCTTACCAGTGAACGTATAGCTCTTGTCCTTCTTTAGGAGGTACTCCCCAAGTTTGCTACAGCTGCGACCAACACCGATCACCAAGATACCTTCAGCAGCTCTATCCAAGGTACCTCCATGACCTACTTTAATCCACATCTTTCTTTTAAGAGAACTAAAGTCATCGTTGAATATTCGGAATCGAGTAACCCTTCTGTCTAAGGGAACACTAGCATTTCCTTCGCCCATCAAATATTTCTTAATTACATTTACTGCTGTTGTAGACCCAAGTCCAGTTGGTTTCCAAATAGGAAATATTCCATGGGTGCAAACTTTGCTCCCATACGAATACAGAGGCTCGAGAACACTGCGTTGAGAAGAATAAGCCATTGACATTTTCAATAGCTTGACGCTGTCCCAGCACCAGAAAACGATTGGTAAAGGGTTTATCTAAGCGAGATACATTACATATTGTATAACTATCTGATATCTACGTAGTCTCTCGTAACTTGACCCTTTACCAATCATCACAAGATTGGTAAAGGGTTTAGCTAAAGTCACATTCCATTTGTCAGAGATCTAATGATTGGTAAAGGGTCTCAAGCCAGACATAGGACTATAATTATGCAGTTTCTCGTACATAACCCTTTACCAATCGCTAAGATACATAAGAGTCTGTTATAGTGATGTGCTTGAGCACAAATGGCGAGCGAGCCTAATCATTATGACTTCTAACACTCAAACTATAAATCGTCCAGTTTTTAAATTACGTTTCAAACCACTCGCCGCAACTGTTTGAATTGAAAAAACAACAACAGAAAACATTTCAATAACGTGTATTGTTTTTGTGATATTCTTCTAAGTAGTAGCTGTAACCCACAATACTTTCACACAACTGAGCATACCTACACAATACTTACCTTCGTGGTTGCGTACGGCTTATAAATAGTGCATTATTATTATTATTATTATTGGTGCATTACCACCGCCACAAACTCAATAGAAAGTTTTAACCGCACCCGCAAAAGAATTTTTAACGATAAACAATTCAATTTCTAGGGTGACACAGGTAATAATCGCTAAACCAGAGGATACTGTTTAGTGAAGTTTGGGACGGGGTCGACCACCGAACTAACACCGAACTAACACAAAAATGCCGAGTTACGTGTCTCGCTCGCTCGCCAATAATGATTGGTAAAGGGTCTCAAGCGAGACCAATTACATATAGTACTATATGCAGTTTCTCGTAACATTACCCTTTACCAATAGCTACTACGGTGAAAAGCCATACCTTACCAAATGTGATGTGGACAAGATAGAAGTATGAGCCAAATAGGCCCTGCTCTGCCGCCTGGATTCAGAACTTGCAGCTCTTCCGATGAAGAAAACGATGACGAGGGTGATACTATGGGACCTAAATTACCTCCTCATTTAGTGGCCGGCCAGGCAGGTGACAGTAAACCTCAGGAGTCCATTGAACCTGCTGGCAACACTTATGGACCAGCTCTTCCTCCTGGGTTTTCTGAGGAAGCACCAGTCTCCATCAATGAGGAGCTGGATGATGATGATGATGTAATCATAGGACCAATGCCTGGTCAAGGACAAATAACAGTTAGTTTACAGAAATGTATCCTACATTTGCTTGTTATTATTATTATTATTATTATTACTAGCTGGTATCCCGCCACACAGTGGCGTGGCAAATGGGAATGTAGTAGCTTAATTGAGGGTGATGGATACCCTTCTCCTCCTTGTCTACCTCTTCATGCTTCTCAGTCTCCCTGTCATTTCATCCATGTTTCTGGAAAACTTTAGCCTTCCCTTTTGAATGTTTTATCAACTTCCGTCTTCCTCACCTGCTCCAAGCTACACTATAGTCATCGTTTTCTTAATTGCCCCTACTGAATGTGATGATGATGCTTTCCTAATTTGTGGCACCGCTATACCAACCTGGCTCTGCTAATGAATTATTCATGACTACACACCATTTTTGTCATCGTTACTGACACACCAGCGTATTATTAAATAGGTTATTAAGGGGCAATTGAGAGTGGGGAGAAGTTGATTTGCCCATTTCTATGAATCGTTTCTGTAGGAGGATGAAGAAATTAACCGAATGAGGAGAGAAGTAGAAGCACGATCAATAAACATGAAAGATAAACTTACCAATAAGGTTGTTAAGTCTGCTGTGAAGTTAATGACTCTTAGTTGCAGACTTGTCTATTAGGCAGGTGATGAGGCTCTGAAGAGAGAAGAATGGATGACAGAATTACCTGCGGAGTACACGCCATTGGGTAAGGTGAACACAGTCAGAACTGTGTCAACTTAGCGTGGCTGGTTTTAACATGCATTATTGAGGGGGTTTCATATTGCTAATAGGTAAAGGGTCACAGCTAGAATATTTATTCACTTTATTCTATGTAATTGGCGAGCGAGCGAAGCGAGTGAGCAACTATAAGATGTAGTCTATGGAAATCCTGAATACGTCGTCGTTTTGAATACGTCGTCGTTT
>WLWD01000980.1_pt1 | contig 29648 bp, 17 predicted proteins | sample 6712731 | NCBI WGS metagenome assembly WLWD01 (sample SAMN12718690, study PRJNA576275) | sponge metagenome | isolation source: marine sponge | host: Mycale hentscheli | place: New Zealand: South Island, Marlborough, Capsize Point | collected 2014-11-01
CACAATCCAGCACATATTGGACCTCACCAGTAATTCCAAAACTGTCTGGTGTCAGAAGAGTCCAGATGGCATTGGCCAGCACTGGTTTCTGTGGCTCTCGAAGTAGTAAGGTTGAATCAAAAGAGCTGGTGGGTAGCTGCATAGATCATACTTGAAAACATCCTTCATGTTGCCGGTTGCCCTTGCAGCTACTGTGAGTCGTTGAAATAGTAGTTGTGGATCAATACCACCAATCTTGACTGCACACTTCATGTACAGTGTAACAGCTTGATTAACTCTCTTGAAGGAGTATTCTGCTGCAGTTTTTCCTTCCATGCTAGCCAAGATTACTTTTCCAACATCTTTCGTGTGATTAACATTGACAGTACTATGTGCATGTACTCCAGTGGAGATACTGCATAGACTAGTGTCAGAAGTGAAGGGGTTCCTTTCTTGAAGGTATTTCAGGACTACATGAGTATCCTTCCAGTCACGTACTTGCCTAGCCTTGGCCATGTCCTTGTTCTGCTCTCCAGTGTTATAGATTACCCCTGGCAGCTCCTGCATGGCTCAGTTAACGTCAGCACATGCTGGCATGGATAAAGACTATATCAAACGTTGCTGCTCTGTCATTCCTCGACCTCTTGTGAGCCCTCCACTGGTTTTCATGCTACTCATAAGCACCTGCTCAATCACAAGATCTGAGGATAAACCAGTCACTTCTTCTCACAATGTGGAGGCCTGCTTTGAAGTGTTCATAAACATCTGGATGCTTATCTTGCAGGTCATGCATCTGCTGCAGGTACACTAAGACAGACTTTGTATAATTGTTGTGTCCAGATGCTGCCAAGTAAGGGAGCATATCTGAAAGAGTTTGGAGATGTAATTCCCAGTTACCAGTCCGCTCTGCCCGGATGTACTTTCGAAGAATACCAACCATCTCTATATACTGTAACCAGAGGGTAGCTGTTCTTGAGGATTTTAGTGATTTGCCTTCCCTTTCCAGAGCATCATTGATCCTGTACACCACATCAGACTGGCAAACTTGATCTGCACACATCAAACCCTGCATCAAATTCTCATAAAGCACAGAAACTTCCTCCAAGTCTGCATTTCTAGCAGTCTTCTCCATGACTTCTTCCACCTCAGTATCTTCACATTCAGGCACAGGTATGCCAAATGCCCTGGCTGATATAAGAACATTGAGTGCTGCATCAACGATGAGATGTGCCCGTACTGCTCGAGAAATGGCTTTGCCAGAGAGCATGTGTACTACTGCATTGGGTGCATAAATCGTTTCCAGCAATTCCTGCAGACCAGATCCAACCATGAGATGCCCAACAGCCCTAAGAAAACTCATCTCCATGTGAAATCCTCCCAATCGGATAACTATATCATTCAAGTCACTTTCAATTGGCTCAGTAACCATGATCATCAAGGCTTTCCACCAAAGTGGCTGATCAAATGTGATAATCGGTGTGACATCATGTCTGCGTGCATGCTCTTGGATATACCTCAGTGTCGAGTAGACACAGATAATGTCACCAGGATTTCATTGGTAAAAACATCACGGAAGACTTTCCAGGATGATTGCTGCCACGATGAACCAGCTGCATCATTCCAGACCACATTGGCCTTTGTGTTCCAAACATGATGGAAGTTTTCCATAGAATATCAAGATGAGCTGCTGGGTCCTGAACCTTTATATCATGTAGCTTTTGATAGGTTACTGAAGTCATTCCCCAAGACTTTCTCCTCTGTGATAAGCTATTGGCACTTGTCCTACCTTAGCTATGTCACTGAATGAGGCTTTCAGTCTAGTTACTGGGCTGATCTTCTTGGTTCCGGGAGTTATAGCAGCAATCATCCCCATACCATGGAAAGTGTCATTGCCATCAAGGGCTCGGATGTTGTGGTCTACATTGTCTGCGACATATTGTACAAACTGAGCTGTGAAGTTCGGTATGTCTGTTCCATAGGAGAGCGCAGCACTCCATTCAAATCTGTGAACTTCATGGTAGGAGCAACAGAAACCATGATGGTGAAGTGAATCAATGAGAAAGCGTGATGCGAAATGATGATGAAGTTGAACTCCCAAGCCAACCTGCAATGGTGCCAGCAACACTCTTGGTCGAGCTGCTTGCATAATTGCCTGACCAATGGAGGCAATTTTCATCTGGGCTCCTTTCCTCTTGATCAACCCTTCAAGAAAACCTCTCAAAGTTTCAGACAAAAAGTTGATGCATTCATCAGACTCTAGAGATGGGTATACTACATTAGATGTCTCCACTGCTTTGATATCCTCTAGTATCAATTTAGAAGCTGTCTTGATTAACCTCATTTTGTCTGTTTCAGGATCAGCTTTCTGAACTGTAGAAGTCCTGAAGCAGAGCACTGGCTTTGGTCCTGAACGTGACCACATTAGGCTTACCATTGATCTCAGTTAGCACTATCTGTTCTCCAAAGTGTTCGTGAAGTTTCTGCTGCATGTATTTTTAGCTGTATGCATCCTGATTGGAGTCAACAAGTTTGTCTTCCATGCGGCAAATCAGATCTTGGATGGTGATCTGTTCATCATCATTCTCTGCGAGGAAACTAGCTACTTCCAATAAAGCATCCATCCTTTCCTCATCTTGAGGACGTCCTGATTTTTGCCTTTTGGAGCTGCTATCATGGACTGCTGGTACCTGTTTCCTTGTGCGGAAATTGCCATGGCGGCACACCTTGTGGTAGACTGCATCTGCAAGCATGCAGATCATGAACATGCAAAAGTCTTGATTGTACAGTATCTGCTCAGGCATCACCTATATCACGGCATATAGCAAGAATTTTATCTTTCATTTCTATTGTTTTTACTTGGAAAACATCATTACCAGAGCTCTTTCTCTTTCTCCCCAGATTTGCAGGCTGACCACAGAAGAAACAGTCAGTGCTCAAGTAAATTGCCCTTCACTTGACCTGAGTCCAGACTTTTGAATGTTATGTCCCAGTAGTTTAGCCACTTGCCGAGGATTGCAGTACTTATGTCTGCAATCCTGGTGTACCTTTTGACCAGATTTAGAGTGGATACTGTCACCCCTAGACTGGCTTGCCTTGTTGATGCTCAAGCTTCCTTTTTCACCGAGTGTAGCAGTTGGTGAAGTCCCATCTATTAGCTGGTTACAAATTACACAAACTTCTGAAACCTCCATGGCACATGGCACCACATGGAATTCAGGTCAAGGGTTAGAGGCAAATTATTCACATACATGTATGATGCAACTACATAAAATTAACACCTGACCTAAATTAGAAACAAAGACTTGAGAAATTCTACACTTTCCCCCCAGCGGATTCCTTAAGACTTTTAGTATGTTATAGAGCTTTTTTTTTTCTGTACAGGAAACACTTGAGAGAATTTATATTGCAATTAGTCCAAGGTCCAGGTATATAATGCCTGGACTAGTTAGTGACTTGACTGTTGGGCAAATGATTTTCTAGGGGTAAGCAGCTGAATATACCAGCATAAGACCTACATTGTATTCAGTTAGTGACTTGACTATTGGGCAATTGATATTCTAGGGGTAAGGAATTGAGTTTCTGAGATGGGTAAGGATCACTAAACCACGCTAAGTTTGTAAAGCCTATCTGTGAAAATCTGTCGCTCTTTGTCTTTATTTTTTCTGGCATTATTTTGAAGTTTTTAGTCCTAAAGTTCTTGCGCCCGCGCTAATGGTTACATTTTTAGCTAAGTAGCTTCCAAGGGTGGACACGCATTGACCTGTTTGAACTTTGTCATATATATATGAAAGAGAGAGAATACATCTAATATATCTATATTTATACCAAATTCTCAATTGAGACTCATTAGTGAGAGTCTCGCTTCACTCACCCAATTATACACTCACCAAAATCCCTACATAATGTTCAAGTTAATCCAGACAGATTTTATGAGAGGAATAGATATTGAACAATAATCACTATGTGTTAAAAAAAAATTTTTTAATGTATTCTTGAATATTTTTTATGTAACTGAATTACAAATAGTTCCACTTTTTACATCTTGTAACAAGATGCTGACTTTCTTAATAATTTACTGTTACAGCTGCCACTAATTAAACATGACCGACTTCATCTATAATTTTCATGACTGCTCTATTTAAGTTTCTTACCAGATTAATCAGGAATAACATTTAATAGACAATGGACTTACCACCACTTCCTTCAACTACTAGACTTCTGTATTCTCTATAATAAACAACACCATTCTACACTCACCAAGAAACCTACTGTTCAAGTTAATCCAGACAGATTTTGTGAAAAGAATAGATATTGAAAAATATAGTCACAATAAAGTATGATGGATAAGATGTTACTATTACAATTGCATTTAAAAATATAACTATTTTATGTTTTTTAGTTTATAGTACCTGTGGTGAGACTGCGAATCAGAGACTTCGGTTCACTGCCACCAGAGTTCACTCTCTCCCTAGGCTAATATACTCCTTAACCAGGATCAAAGTCAGAGCAGTGAACTGAATGACAGGTATGATACAGAGAGTTAAATGGGTGAGTGAGTAGGAGGGTTGGGTGTATTAGAACAAGAATATAACAAGTAAATCTGTACCAATGAATGAGAGTGATAAAATGTTTGGTAGCCTGAGTAGCATGCTAGGCATATATTGTGTGAGTGCATGATGTAATAAATAAATAAATAAATAAACTGTCTCTGCTATGTGGCCTCGTTTCACCACATACTTACTAAATTACTAAAAATCTCGCTAAGTTAAAAATTAAATCTAGATGTGTTTTTCTGTATAAAAACTTTCTGTTACCTAGACAGGATAAACTAAAATAGTTCCTACAAAATACACAATGTATGCATGTAATATTTTTGCAGGTATAATGACATTCCAGTATCACACTTTGGAACAAAACATGTTAGAAAACAGACAGATATCTACTCAATAATTAAAGGTATGCATCATCTAAAGATTTCAAAGTGTGAAATATCAAAAATAGTAAAAACTTCTAATCATTGTAATAACCGAGCAATTAAACTGTTTCTGTATGAGATTAGTTTTTGGTGCTTGACATTACTCGTAGCGAAGTAAATGATATAATAATAGATTCCACCCTCAATATATTCATAATGTTTTTCAAGTGTTCTATCGAATTATAATAATAAGCAAATATATTTTCTTATATAATTGTAGTATGAGTTACAACTGAATGTGTACAAACTGGTGTGGTAGCTAGTGGATGCATATAAAACTACAAAATATACTACATGTTCTACATTTTTTATTCAACAAGGTTATATAAAAAGCATAGCTTTAAAGACACACGTAGTCAAAAACTACAAAACCTGTGTAGCCATTTAACGTGAATCCATTACGCTGTGTGCCTTGATGTACAGGATAGCTCTTCAGGCTGGACAAAGCATCATCGGAGCCTAGAAAATTTACATCATAAACTCTAACTTTGAGCTCTGTCCAGGGATGTGATCCAAGTGTGACTTGGTGGTTCCAGTTAGGATTTCTAGTTATTTGGAAGCGAGATGACTTTGTAACTGAGTAACTACTGTTGCCAATTACATACTGACCTGTGAATTTCATGTAAGGAAAACTTTGCTGAAGGTTACGCCCATATCGTGCTGTGACAATTAGGGTGCATGCAATCGGAGCTACTCCATAATCCAACAAAATGTAGCTTCTGCAAGAAGAGTTCTGGCAGTGCCACTTATTATATTGCCTTACATGAGATACCGTAATTGTTTGAGACATAGTCATCTGATCATCGTCAGATCTAAAATCTTTATCCCACACACTTATTCTAAAAATTGCCACCTCCTAACTCCCATCGACAACTCTTGGTTCTATCTGGGATTGTGTGTGTTAGAAATATATTGAATAGTTTGAATAACTTTGTTTCCCATGCAGTCTACTGCAACTGCTCTCACATACGGATCAGGTGATCTCAAGCTTAAGTCCGTTGCCTTGTTTAATAAATACCGTCAAATTGCCTTGTATTCCGGCATTCTCCTTGACATCTGCATGAATATAGTCGATTAACTTGCAGAATGTCTTGAGTGCTCAGTCTTATTCTTTGTCCACATCTTGGCCTCCCTTGCCTACTGATGCATTGGCTACTAATAGAGTTATGCATTGGCTACCCCGGCAGCCTCCTTTACTAAATGCTGTTTCACTATAATGCATTATAGAGCCATAATCATAGTGGGATCCTTGATTGTCAATGTGGAAGTCCTTTCGTCGCATGAAATTGCCCTCAAGTTTACTTTTAATATTATCGAAATTCACTCGCACATAACGATCTCGATCAGGTCTGCTCTGTTCATGCCAGAATCCTAATGCATGCCCTATTTCATGAATTACAATACCCACAGAGTTACAGCCTGGACCTAGGTTGATATTCTGCATTCCACCTTTTCGTCCAATAGAGTTGGAAAAGCATCGAGGTTTTGAGTTAGTAAAGTTGATATAGTCTCGTCCAAGTACTACTGAAAAATATTGAAGTTTGTATAAAACTCAAACATGTGTGTTCTTGCCAATGAGCTATTGCTCGTGAAATCAGACCACGAACAGAGGAGCTAATAGATTGATCTATCCGGTATTTTACAGTATTCTCAGGCCATAAGCTTATTTTATGGTAAGGCTTCCTACAGCTCTCACTTTGCGATCTCTTCCATTTTCAGTATTATTTTTGCTGTGGATAAGTTCTGCTAACCCGCCTCTAACTGCTTCACCCTCTGGCAAGATGCAAAAGTTGTAGTACTTGGCAATCATTTCTTTTGATAGTTTAAGATCTCCTTCAGACATATCTTCATTAAAAGATGCATCATACTGGTCAGTTTCATTATCTGTTTCAATTGGTGCTGCTAACATATCTCCAATACTTACTAAGAATACTAGATTCAATCCTAGTAAGATACCTGGTATAAAATGTAAATTGATATCAAGTGAATAGTTGGTATACTTAAGGTTTATTAATAACTTACTCCATGAAGCATTTATAGCTGTCATATCTCGTACTGTAGCTGCAGTGAAGTGTCGAAGCTAAAGAAAATTCAATGTACGAATTGATAGTGGTATTCTAGCATTTTTGCTCCATTTAGGAAAAGATGTACTGATAAAAGCCACGACAGGATGTCACTAAAATTGAATTTAAAAAATTTTAAGAATATAATCTATACTCATCATTTTATAATCTTAAAGAAATATGAAATTTAAGTACCACTTCTAATTTAGCCCAATAAAAATTTATTCTATATGCATTTTCAGCTAATATTATACATAATAGTTAAACAATTTTAGTTGAGTACTAAAATTCATGTGACTCGTGTATCATCAATCAATAAACAGAGTATGGGTGATTTTAGGACAGCTTCATATATACTTTTATAGATGTGAAACCCCCTACTATTTCATAATGCTATGTACTCTTATCAACTCCACTGCATAAATGTGCACAGATGAACTACTGCTTTCTCATGTGTGAATTACCAGTTTATGACGACACAACACTCCATGCCAGCATTATAGATTCCAATCCAGTTTCATTATACAATTTAAAACACTTCAAGAATACTTATCAATAATCAGCTACAATTAAAAACCAGTAATTATGACCATCATATTTACTTTTTATAATGAGCAATACATTATATATAAGCATATAGCATGCTAAAAGATTATATAGAATTTGTTATTATTTCCAGTATCAAAAGACTCAAAAATAGAAGCTCTCATTAAATGCACTGCCTGAAAAGTGTCCATTGACAACCAAAACAGAATCGTAAATTAGATATATAATGTGTTGATAACTATAGTTTGTTAACCTATATACAGCTTTTTAAATTATTTGTTAACTCTAATTACCAAAACAGTTTACCGATTTTGTTATGGTTGTAAATGGACACTTTTCACCCTGTGATGCCAAAGATTTAATCAGGTCAAAATCTACAAACTTCATCTCATTAGCTAATACCAGAGTTGGAAAGTGATATATACAAATATCTGGAATATTTTGAAAATGTAAATGAATAATTTAATAGTCCTTAAATGTAGTGATAGCAATAAAACATTGCTAAAACTTTATTACAGAATCTTGCTTGTCAAAAGTGAGATGAAGTTACTGTTTCAACTTTCACCTTTTACTTCCTTCCACTGTTATGGTTGGCCACTTCAGTGGTCACTCACTTCTAATTTACAATGCAATGCATTCTTCAATGTACAATATACGGTGAAATATGTTTATGTCTTACAAAATGAAATGTTCACTAAGCTTTTGTTTTTGAAACTCAATAATTGCAAATAGCTATAATTGTCATGCTCTGATTTTAGTACTTTATATATGCCATTATAAATGTAAAATATGGTTTATTTACATTGTAATGGTCACTCAAAAATACATGTAAATAAATTAACAGGACTAATGGTAGACAATTCCTTTCATTAGTATATATCATTGTTATCCACATCAACCCTTTTCTGACCATCAAAAGGTAGCAATCTATGGATGTAGTTAATATAAAATTTGGTATATCATATCATCTGAATTGGAAACGAATACCTATTCTTATCTGTACCAATAATATTTATTTTGCGAAGTACAGCTAGTAACCTCACAAAAGTATTGTTATTATTATTATAACAAAACTGCAGCTACAATACAGTGTAATAAAAGTTTAATAGCTGTGCTATTTACCCCACGACCCAATTTCACACCAAATAAAATATTACTCTTCTCCAATGTCATTGAAACATAACAATGCTTATTTTAGTATCGTACAAAATCAGCTCACTTTAGTTGCAACCACATGAATAATTTATCTATTCTAAGTGCTAATAAAATAAAATTTAACACACAATATACATGTACACTTACACTAAAATGTCATTCCACTAAATTGTAACATTATTTACCATTTATTGTACTGTTATTCTTTTTTTATACTTCTTAATTTTAAATAAAGCAAGATTACACACATTTTAGATATGGGAAAATATATTTATAATTAACTAGTCAGACACAGTTTCCTACTGATTTATTAATAATTATACTAATACTTTAAGGAGGAAAAGGTCAGAGTTGTATCCTATGATCTAGTTTCTAATTCTAGGAAAGTGGTACTCATCTGTTTTGTTGCCTTTATACACAATTGGTACGTGAAGGATGCTGAGTGGTATGTTTCCTCTCAGCTGCCATTGACTGTGCAAGATGGCATTTCTAATGTTAACACCTGTGGTACTAATTTTTTTGAATTTAGAAATTGATTTTGCTCCTGTGTATATCATAAATACTATAATACCCACAGGAGACTTAGTTTAATGGTTTCTAAGATGGACCAACTATTGATGTGTTCATTTATGGAGAAGGAAAAGGCTTTTAATATAGCTAGCATCCAAATTATTTGATCAACAGAACTGTTTCTTAATTAATAGATTGTGGTGACTGTTTTTGCAAGATGGTAGAAGGGAATGGCTTGTCTTTAGCTTGTACCATAACTAAGATTACAGAAACATTCAAGTATGACATGCTTTTAGACTGCAGCATTTCCAGAGATAACGGTAAAGGATGTTAATTATTAATTATTATATTAAATTAGTTCTTTGTGATCGTTTAAAATACAAGAAACAGTGTACTCCATTGATCAAATTGCAAGGTTACCCTTACAAATAATAGTTTTGCACATTAAAAGTAACATTGAGACGTTTACTTATATTTGGAGCCTCAGAAGCTTAATTAATGCTTGGGGGAAGCGATAATTTTACTACTTAGAACTCCTTTGGAGTTTAAGCTGGCCTTCAATGTTTAATTAGGTTCTATCCAATTATCCTTATACACAGCTAGACCAGTGCTTAGATATAATTTTATCAGTTGCATTACGACTTCCATTGGCTGTCTTGAACTTTGTTCAGGTTGTGCTACAGCTCAGCCTACTCATAACCCTATATTAAATCATTTGTCATAAATCTTGAGGTCTGGTTATTCTACTAGAATTTAATCATAATAAATGTGCTTTAACACTATAGTAACAGTTGCAGTGAAATAGGTAATGTTAAATAAATGAACGAAACAAGAACAGTGACTAATAGAGTAGGGAATTTACCTTTATTAACTCTTAGGAATTGGTATTTTTGAAAATTCTAGTTTATTATTCTAAATCACGCCTAACTAATTTATGACTTGGGTGCCTTTCAATTTAATAAAAGACATAATACTAAATGAATGCTAATACTAATTTTACATTCATTACAGATGTCCCTCTATTAACTAGTTCTCTCATTCGGCAGACATAAACAGGTGGGCCGAACACGCGGTAGATACAGGGCACTTCCAGGCCATAACCGGCGCCTTTGTTTACTCTCTCTCCTTGGACCACAGCGTGTGCTATCTACTGGATCCACGTCAACATGCGAATCAGAGGAAACTTGAATTGAATTCTGGACATTGAGTGAAAAAGAGGAGCCCTGGACTGATCCATAGACAGATCCATTTAAAAGAAGCTTGTTGCTTTTACCTTTAATGTCCTTTGGGTTTGCCCCAGAGGAAATCAAAGACTTTCTCTCCTTTAAGAGAATACTCTCAGAGTTTCTCTTTGAAGGGGTCATATAAGGTTTTATATACACCTTTCATTTGGTCAATTTACTTCGGTTGGATAGGATTACAGACACTTCAGTTGTTCTCAACAACTTGGGGGCTATGTTTACCCATTCTCGTGCAATCTCTAACAGAAAGCTTAGAGATACAAGGCATGAGTGAAGATAATACTGATATCACTTGCTTTTGATCACTGTCTAACCTAACCTGATGTGAAGTGCCTTGAAGACATTCATCAATATCGTCTATCACTAAGCTAAACTTACGTTCCCATATATTTACAAATTCTGCGCATCTTCACTTGCACATACAGTTTCTCTTCTCTTTACTGTCATTATGGAATCTCATTCCATTCCAGCTGACTGGAAGGTACACAAATTATTTCCTCTCCACAAGAAAGGAAGTGTATCTGAAGTTAGCAACTACAGGCCTATTTCTCTCCTAAACATTCTTCATAAAGTACTAGAATTAATAGTCTACTTTAAGATAATAGATTTTATATATCCAAAAATTTCAAAGACACAATTTGGTTTTATCAGAAATAGATCCACTCTTCAACAATTTCTTATATCATAGCTATACTTCAGTTTTCAATTCTGTGGAGTCAAAGCGACACACAGAAATTGTGTTTCTTGATTTTGCCAAAGCCTTTGATTCAGTCCCCCACAATGAACTTCTGTATAAACTTTGGCTAACTGGCATTACTGGTCCTCTTTGGTTACTTTTCAAAGATTACTAACAAAATAGAAAGCATTTTGTTGAGGTTGAAGGGTGTAAATCTGACTTACTTCCTGTCAAATCAGGTTTACCTCAAGGTAGTGTACTTGGACCTCTGCTCACCACATTTTGCACGCACTTTTGCGCAAACGACTGATAGTTCCTTCGAACTAGAGATTTGCAAATGCGTCTTCTTCCAGGAGTTACACGATAAGGCAAAGGCCTTGACTTGTAGTGTATAGTAGCCTATAAAAATATTGGACATAATTTCACTTTGAATTAATTTTTATCAATTAAGAATTGAATTTGCAATTGTAATTTGTCATTGTAATAAATTACAATGAGATCATATATAAAGTAATTGTAATTATAATGAAAGAAAAAAAAAAGCAGAACTATTGGAATTATACATAACTATTTTTAATGTAAATATTTGGCAGTTCCTAAATTTTCTTTATAAGGCCATGTAGCCAATCCCATACTGATTGGTGCCTAAATTGTTGAAAACCTGGGGGAGGGGGGAGAATGAAAATAATATATGAAGACTTAATTCTAGTATAGACAGAATCAAAATCTAATATGCTATGTGATCATTGTACAATAAGAACACAAATTCTTGCATGTGTAATTTAAAAGACTATTTCTTTAATCTTTCTTAGCATAACTGTAGCAAATTAATTGTTAGTATTAATGATGTGATTATAACAACACCAATCATAAGATAGTTACAGTGACTTCTGGTGACTCTGAAGTAGTAGTTACTGTTTGCAGAAACAGTATGCCTTGATGGTGTTGAAGGAGCCTCAGATGTAAATGTTACTTGCTCAACAGGTGATGCTGCACAGAATTGAGGAACTGATGTTGTAGATAAGTAGCAGTGACTGGCATGGATGATGAAGTAAGAGGCATATGCGCTGAGGTTTAACGGCTAGAGGTGGAGGGGATAATGCTTGCAATGCTTAAGACTTGACCTGTCCCTCCAGCAGTCACAGGCAAATGTGGAAGTGCCTTTCTTGTATTGGTTGCAACCTCTTCATGCAATAGATTATATTTTTCTATCAACCTGACACAATTCCTGCAAATATACCCTCTTCTAATAGACTCAGAATCTAATTGCAAGTTATGACATTGACAGAAGAATGAAATTAAAGTGTTCCTGATTTTTTCTGCAGTGGAACTACCAAGTAATCGCCGCCGCTTTCTCTCACTGGCAGTGGAAACATCTCCTCCACAACCCAAGAATCTTTCCATTTCTATCCGAGTTGCAAAAATGAACGCGTAAAGTTTACAGCCGACAATTTAATCACAGCCGCTCCATAAGAAGTACAGGCAACCCCCATACGAGATTAATGTGCGCGTACCAGACCCTTCCCCCGCGTAGTGTCTGGTAAAGGGTCTGGCTTGCGGAGACTAGGTGAGTTTTACAAAAACGGCCATTGAACCAGCTCAAAAAATCAAAATATTAACTAGCTACCACGTCATCTAAATATTACTGGTACTATTTTTTAATCATGTGGATTTTAGTAAGATTCCCAACTATCATAAAAAATTGGAGAAATCTCTATCTATAGTTAAAAATTATTGCCAACTTATCCTATGCTATCCTATGATGTGAACTGGCTAGCCAAGTGGTTATATTACCAAGTTTTACTGCAATCTTGTACTAGTGGTACTAGTGGTACAATGTAACCCAATTCATGAATATTTCCTCCTGGCTATGATGACTTAAACAAAAAAAAAGGAACAGGAAGACCACATATCAACTTGTGCTAAAGGTGGAATGCAACTTTAACCTTTACTTCCTTAATAATAGTTTGCCACCCACTTTATAGTCAGTCAATTTTCTGATAACAATCTATTATTAGGTATTATCTATAAGGAAGCTGCTATTATGTGGTTACTAAATAATGATTTCAGTAATAATGTTCATATTCTTTCTCACTAAGTCTATTATTAATATGTTTTATTTATAATGTAATATTTATTACTTATAATGTAAGGTTACACAATGAAGTGAAGGTGGATTAACATAACTGAGGACCAAAGTCCTGAGAATAGTGTAAATCCAGTATTGACTGTACAGAGTGTTGCAAGCAACCTGTACCATGTCTGTAGGCTATAAGGAACTCATGAAAACAAATTTTTGATTGGAGGGTTCCCTTATTCACCTGCTGGAGGTGTGTGTGAATTATATTCACCCCAAATTGAGCAATCAAATAGAACAATGAAGCAACGTTAAAAATAAATACAATATTTTATAGACTTAATAAAAATACAAAAAAATAATTACATATACTGTGCTCAAATTGTTTAAATATTTGAATGCTTTCTCAATCCCAAAGCTTTCATTTAAATAATATAATTATACTTCATATTAGGCCAGTTATTTACATAGGCATTGAAGTCAATACTGCCTGTGCACATTTGGCCACTTGTAATGATTTTTTTGTAGATAATGTTATTATTAAATAAACTCTCACATAAAAAATTCTGAAGGTTGAATTATGTTATTACAAGTTATACATTTAAAAACTTCCAGTGTAGCATTACATTCCCCTAATATTAATGATTTTTTTTATGATGGAATGATTAATTAATTTTAATGTAGTGAGTAAAGTCCACAAATAAATTCCCAGAATTTAACTTAAGGTGGATGGCTTTATTTCCTGCATGATCTGACTTTTAACTTCCTGCATATTTATTGGCATTAGAAATCTTCACTAAATGTTAATATATTTTTTCTGGTGGCCACCATCTCTAGGTGTTCTCACCTCTAACCTTTGTGGTTTTAATAACTGGAAAGCTTTGATATAAAAAGAAGGATATGAGAAATTCAAATCATAACTTTTCATCATTCTGGATCTTCTACATCCTAATCTACATACTCCAACAGGTTCCTACAATTTTCAAGCAAAATGAAAACTGCAGAAACTGCATGGAGTAAGTAACTGCAATGAATCACATCAAGTAATCATGTTAGTCACTAATTATTACCGTTTTCTTTTTAGAAATGCTACTGGGAATAAATCTAATATTCCTTGGCCTTCTTGGAGCAGTAATAGCAGAAGTCAACGAATCTGATGATGGCATTGACGACTACGCTGAAGAGTTGCCTTACACTGAAGGTCTGTTTGAGGGAGACCTGAAGCTGTCGAAAGAAATGATTGCCAAGTTCTACAATTTGAGCAGCTTGCCTGGCGGTGAAGAGCTACTTGCTGAGTATGTAGACCAAATTGACAACAAAAATGACACAAAAGATCAAAACACTCGTGAAGTTAGAGCTGTTGGAAGCACGACAGGAATAAACTTGTGGCTGGACAATATCGTAAGGTACAGAATACATTCTACAGTCATTTCATCTACGAGGAATGTGATTTTCCAAGCAATAGCACAATGGCAGGCAAACACATGCTTGAGATTTGTATTAGCAACATCACAGACACGTGATTACATCAACTTTACCACTTCAGATAGGGGTTGCTACTCAAACTCTATTGGTCCAAAAGGTGGAAGACAGATTATTAACCTGGGCCGAGGATGTGAAACTGTTGGAATCACTATTCACGAAATAGGGCATGCCTTAGGATTCTGGCATGAACAGGCAAGACCTGACCGTGATCGCTATGTGAGCGAATGTGAGCAATGTTCAAAGTGGATTCAGGCACAATTTTTTGCGACGAAGAGACTTTGATATTGACAATCAAGGATCCCACACTATGACATGGCTCTATAATGCATTACGGGACAAGAGCTTTTTCAAGAAGAGGATGCTTTGGTAGTTGATGTGTGACATTATCTGTTACAAATACCACAGAGTATGCTCGGCAAGGAAGACCGACTATTGGACAAAGAATTAGACTGAGCGCTCAAGACATTTTGCAAGCTAATCGTTTGTACTCATGCAGATGTCAAAGTAATGCTGGAATACAAGCAATCTGACCATATATGTACGATGAGGTGTCAATCTTCTCGATACAGACAGAGGATCAAACCTACCTGATCCTTATGTTAGAGTGACTGCAGTGGACTGCAGCGGAAATCAAGTTGTTCAAATCACTCGACACATATCAAACAATAGCTATCCAAGCTGGAACCAATGGTTGGTCATGGGAGTTAGAAGGTGGCAATTTTGTCGGATGAGTGTGTGGGATAATGACTTTGGTTTAAGTAGATCAAGTGATGACCAGCTGACTATGTCTCAAACCGTCTCTGTATCATCCTCTCGTCGAATCAATCAGCGACACTGCCAAAATCCTGCATGCAGAAGCTACATATATTTTGATCACGGAGTCAGCACATGTTCTACACGCCTACAAGGAATTCAAGACTTCAAGTGAAAATTCAATCTGCCAGGAACCTAAGAGATGCAGATCTCAACACTAACTTACCTGATCCTCTTGTTCGAGTTGAAGCAATACAATCCACTGGCGGGAGAACTACCATGTCGACGAGATATCTCTCAGTCCTACTTGGAACCAGTGGCTAAACTTCAGTTGTCAGCCATACACTTCTTTCACCATACAAATATTTGACTACGACTTCCCAGCATTGCAGGCTTTGTCGAATAAGCACACTTTTACTGCACAAACTGGCTATTATAGAAATCGTATACTTTCCGGCTACGGACTTGGACAACTCTATTATGATTATCAGCTAGTAGCAGATGGAAATGAATGCTCAAGCAACCCATGTCTAAATGGAGGACGCTGTATTGATGGCTGTGCCAGCTACACTTGTCTGTGTCCCACTGGATATGTCGGAACAAATTGTCAGCTAAGCAATCAGTGCACCTTGAATGTTACTGCAAGACATGGGCGTGGTCTTTCAATCGGGGATCGTTTTTATGGTACTAGTGATCCTTATTTGAGATTTACTGGCATTTATCGCATTGGCACCCAAAATTACTATCTTCGACGTTCAACAAACTACAGACTCAAAACCCGAACCCTACCTGGAACCAGACAATCAGTCTCGGATCACATTATTGGACACGACTTCAAGTTACAGTGTATGATAAAGATTTGTATGGAGGAGATGATGCTTTATCGAGACTGCGTAGCTTTTTTGTATACCAAGGTGTGCATCATACTGGAGTTCATTTCTCTTGGTTACTCAGGATATGTCGAGTTTGATTACTCATGTCTGTAAGCAACTGATGAAGCGATTAATTTTCAGCAATTGATGTTTAAAGACTGATTGTACATTGTGATTTAATTTGCACACAAGAAACACATTTTTTATGTATTTTGTTGCTTAAAAAATCATACCTTCACATGAATTAACTATAACACACTGATAAATCTAGAATTTTTTTGTGGTAAGATAAATTAATTCATGTGCTCACTGAAGCAGGGATGATGGAAGTTATATTGAAAAGAATGGGAGCCGGGGCACACACACACTAATTTATTCCTATGAAAACCAGTTTATATTTCATATAAATAGAGATATTACGTCGTAGTGAAAAATTGGATGGAAATTAGATGATGCAAAGTGTTGGAGTTCCGAATGATAGGCTGCCACCAGAGTCAGCTTCAATGGGTAAGACTTCGGAGGGGTTGTAGTTGAGGGCTGCCCTTGCTCTCCTAATTCTACGCCCAAAGGCTAACGAAATGTTTTAATAAGAATAATTAATTCCACGTTGCCATTAAACGTTAACATATAGCATGACTGACTGGCGACGGCCTATCCAGCCATAATGTATCAAACCAGCGCAGCGCCGCCACCACGAGGGAGGATCATGATACAAAACTATACAGGTGCGATAGGGTCGGGTAAATGTCAATGATCCTAAGTGTGAAGTTATGGAAATGGATGCCAGAGAAAAAGGCTCTATAATACAATAATAATACTAACAATTATTTAAATGTTCACAGCTGTGGGGAGGAGACAGTTCAATCAGTCGGGTCTTCCACCACACTTCCCCCCAGTTGAGATGAGAATGGATCCTCAAAGGAAATGGATGATGTTTGAGGGTTTACTGCTGCCTTGCATGGTAGACTGATTCTTTCTGGCCAACCCTGTCTGGAAAGGGCATCCGGCACAACGTTATCTGATCCCTTGCGATAACAGATTTGCATGTCGTAGTCCATCAACTTGACAACCCACCTCCACAGCCTCGAGTTTAAACTTGTTGATGTGAGTAGAGCTTGTAATGCCTTATGATCCGTGTAAACCTTGAAATGTTTGCCAATGAGATAGGCTTTGAAATGTTCTAGAGTCTCGACCAAGGCTAGACATTCGAGTTCTGAGGCACTGTATTTCTCCTCTCGTGCTCGTGTTTGTCGGCTGTAGTAGGCCACTGGATGCTCAACACCATCCCTGCAGACATAAAGAACTCCACCCACACCGTTAGAGGAAGCATCAGAAGAGAGAGAGAACACATCCTCAGGGGTTGGGATGGTAAGAGAAGAGTGCTCACAAATACAAGATACAATAGAGTCAAAATCAGATAACATTTCAGAAGTCCACACAATATTAGAAGGATGAGTTTTAGTCAAAGATAGAGATAAAGATTTAGTATACACAGCCAATGATGGAATGATAGCACGATAGAAATTTACAAGTCCAAGGAAGGATCTCATTTGTTTTTGTGATACAGGTCTAACATAATTCCGAAATGACTGCATGCGTGTATGAGGTATAGAAATACCATGTGCTCCCACGACTCTTCCCAAAAATTCGATAGAGCTAGCACCCCACACACATTTACTAGCTTTCACAGTCAATTGTGCATCACACAACAAAAACAGAACTTCATGTATGCCTAACAGATGCTGAGACCATGAATTAGAAAAAATTATGACATCAATGTAAGGTGATGAACAATGACACAATGATTCTAAACATGACGATATCATAGTCTGAAATGCTGCTGGAGCATTCTTGAGACCAAATGGGAGACGGTTGTAACGATATTTCCCAAATGGCGTAATAAATGTTGTTTTATCCTTAGAGTTTTCATAAATCGGGATTTGATGGAATCCTTTAGTCAAATCGAGTTTCGAAAAATATTTGGCATTTCCAAGTTTATCTACAACCTCTTCAATGGTAGGCATGTAAAAGGGTAATGAAACTGTAATAGCATTCAATCGGCGATAATCGACCACAAGCCTAAGACCACCATCCTTTTTGCGTACTGGTATTATGGGAAAAGCCCACTTAGCCGTACTCTTTTCAATGATATTCTGATCAAGTAAAGATTTGAGTTCTTGTTTAAATTGAGCTTCGAGACCTAGTGGAATTTTGTATGGGGCCAGATTGATGGGGACATCAGAGGTAGTATCAATACCAAAGGTTGCCAGATGGGTATTCCCAGGTGTTTCAGAAAATATGCTAGAAAACTTGCTCAGAACACCGTCCAACTCACACTTTTGTTCTTCGCTAAGAACTGGATGGGACAAGGTACATTTGCTCTCCATTTCCTCACCCTCATCTGTGGTAACCACAACCCTGTTGACGATTAGAAATTCTTCACTAAAGGGTTTTAAATGGTTAATATGGACTACTCTCTTGTGTTGTCTATACCATCTTTAACTTTCTTTATTTCATAATTGAGGTCACCAATACACTTAGTGATCACAAAGGGACCGTCTCAAGAAGACTCAAGTTTCCCACTCAGTCCAGGGGTTCTAAATAACACCTTGTCATCTACACTAAATGTTCTCAAAATTTTGTCATCTTCTTTCATTCTTTGTCTTGTTTTTGCTTCCCTTAGCTTTGCTTGCATATCAGTTCTCAACACATCTAATTTCTGTTCTAGCTCTGCCATATAAGTGCAAACATCCACCCCATCCATTCTATCTTCTTTCCAAAACTCATACATATATCTCACAACATGTGGGGTACGTCTGCCATAAACTAACTCAAAGGGAGTATAACCATGGTCCCTATGGGGCATATTGCGGAGGGCAAATACAGCTAGATCTAATTGACTTGGCCAGTCAATCTGAGTTGTACATGATTTTCTTATAATCGATACCAAAGTGGCGTGAAACCTCTCCAAAATGCCATTAGACTGAGGTCTATAGGCTGCCGTTCTGAGGTGTTTAATATTGAAAATGGAGCAAAACTGCTTATTTACATAGGACATAAACTGAGTCCCCCTGTCTGTAAGAATTTCTTGTGGGAACTGACAGTCTTTAAAAATGGAGATCATTCCAGAAACAACATCTTCAGCAGTTATTGAACGTAATGGGATTGCCCAACAATAATGTGAACTAACACATATGGCTGTCAAAATGTATCTGTAATTATTACGTCTTGACTTGGGGAATGGACCCACAATGTCCAGAGCAATACGCTCAAATGGTATGGCAAAAGTTTCAGTAATTTTCAGAGGGGCTTTAGCAGGTGTTGCTTCAGAATTAAACTGACAAGTTTTACATCCCTGCACATATGATTGGATTTCCCCTGATATCCCCGGCCAGGTGAATGATTTTGAAATAATGGAATATGTCTTGGCCCTACACAAATGCCCTGACTGGTCATGGCCTGCTACTAACACTTTGCCAATGAGGCTTCGGGGTAAGACAATGACTGCATTATTTAAGATGTCTTCAGATGCATCACGGTTATACAGCAACAAACCACTATCATAGAAATAACCCTTCTGATTGTCTTTCCCCCAGTTTCTACATTTGGTAAGGGACTCACAAGTGTTCTGTTCCTCACACAAGTCTACAACTGAAACCACCAATCTGAGCCAAAGGTAAATCTACCACATCCCCGTTTCCTTCACAAACCTCTGGTGATGTAGCTGATGACGTGGGTACATCTGACTGATCTCCTATTTGTGCTACTGACTCGGGAGAGGAAGCCTGATGTGTTAATTCAGGGGGGGTTGCACTGGCATGCTGTTCCATCTCTTTGTCACTGCATTTCTTTGCCGCTTCACTTTCTCGCTGTGCCTGAAGTCGAGTCACTATGTGCACCTGCTTATCAGTACACTTGCAAGAGTTCATGAGAGACAACAAATCATCATCGTCAAAATCTCTACCAAGTAAAACACATGGGTTTTTGCTAAAGGGTGTCACTGCCATGGGGTAGGTTTTAGCAAACTCCTTAACCTTAATAGTACCCCTGATTACCTTTAAATTTGAGGCCTTCCCTGCAAACCCTGTCAACGTAGTAATACCAATACCTGGTGTGTCACTATCAAGTAACGATTTAGACACTACTGTCATGTCAGCACCAGAATCTAGTTTAATATTAACAGGTGTATCATTCAATGTACCTATAACGAGAAATTGGAATTATTAGAATGACTTGGCATGACTGTAAAGGAATCATCGTCAACCTGAGTTTGTGTAGATGCTACTCTCCCAACAGTGTGTTTCCCTTTTTTCTTTTTCACCTTCTTTCTGATGTCTTTTCTTTTGGAAGCATTGTACTGTTTTATGGCCACGTTTACCACAATAAGAACTAGTTGGTGTAACTTTGTCATTGTTACAGTCATCGGAAGTAGACTTAGAAGCTTTCTCTTTATTAGGTTGGTCACCACCTGAACTAGTGTCCTGTTTTTCATGCTTGGAGGGCTGCTGACTGTGATCAGACTTGTGAAACTGACGCCTTTTGGGGTCAAAGTGAGATGCTTTGTCGTGTGGACCCGATTTGGTGAAATATCTCTGATTTCTTTTGAGAGAATACGGATGTTCACCAATGTACATAGTAAAAGCATTAAAGAGACCTAAACGTGTCTTATTTTTGTGGGATAACACTTTGTCAATACCATCAGGTGGAAGTGTAGAAGGTAACATACTAGCACATAGTCTATTAATTATCCCATCAACCTGCCTAGACTCATAGTCCCCTTCTAAAGGTGGGTGATCATATAGCTTTCTTAGTCTAAATGCTTTTTCTTTAAACCATCGAGATGGCTCATTAGAAGTTGGACCAATAGGTGCAAAATGCATCACATTTTGGTGTAAACTAAACCCAGCACCAATAAGTACTTGTGCTTTAGCAACATCATAGGTAATATCCATCCCACCAGTAATATTTAGTAACACCTCTCTGTAAGAATCTTGAAGACCTGATCTTAATACATCTAATTTGTGTTTGTCAACAGTTATGCCCAATGAAATGAAAGCACACTCCACCCGCTCAAAATAAGCCAAAATTGCCTCACTATCTTCCATGCGTGGTATGTCACTGGCTGCCTTCTGCTGACGAAGCTTTTCTTGCAGCTCCTGTCTCTCTGTCTCCAATTTTTCAGCCTGCTCCATTTGCAACGCCTGTAGTTCTTTTCTGAGATTACAGTCTGCTTCCCATTGTTCTCTCTGGGCTCTCTCCCAAGCCTCTCGTTGTTCCTGTTCCTTTAATTTCTCCTGGGTTCTCGCATTTTTTTCAGCAGACAACTGTTGTTGGATTAGCTGATTTTGTTGCTGCATGGCCAGTAGAAGTTGCATGAGGGGTTCAGATGGAGTACTCATATCTGTCACGCTTGATGGAGGTTCAGAGGAATGCTGCATTCTAGTCTGAGATCTGGTTACAATACGCGATGTGTAGGCCGTTGGCTGTGAGACTGGAGTAAAACTCTTTTTTTCACGATGAAGGTCGGATGAAGTAGTCTGATTGGGTGAGTTGACGTGAGTGGCAGAAGATTGCACCTGGGGAATCAATTCACTAATTGTGCAGTCTTCGCTTGCAGAATCTGATGCAGGTTGTACTGTCTGGTTACTCTGAGACATAGAAATGAAAAAAAATATGAGATGATCACAAAAATTATGATCTAAAATGAATAATTATACAGAAAAATACATAAATTGTATACTTATCTATATGAAAGTTCATAGGAATGAGTTTGCAGTGGGTGATCCGACTTGTTACTTCTGCGGCTGTTTTGCTCAACTGCGAATTCTGTACGTCGTCTCCCGCAGATAACGATACCGCGAGATAAGTAGGACTGCGACGGCTCCAGGCAAGTTAAGAAACGACTCCCGACGGCTGACAGTGAACTTGCATGAAACAGGTATGACTTCGACGCGTGATAGTCCACTTCGAAACAGCGAGTCGATAACGTTGCTGGCGTTCTATAAATCGAGCGAGGAAAGCACGAGTTAGGTATAAGGCTCGACGGCTGATTGACTTTACCGCTGCCACCAATTGTTGGAGTTCCGAATGATAGGCTGCCACCAGAGTCAGCTTCGATGGGTAAGACTTCGGAGGGGTTGTAGTTGAGGGCTGCCCTTGCTCTCCTAATTCTACGCCCAAAGGCTAACGAAATGTTTTAATAAGAATAATTAATTCCACGTTGCCATTAAACGTTAACGTATAGCATGACTGACTGGCGACGGCCTGTCCAGCCATAATGTATCAAACCAGCGCAGCGCCGCCACCACGAGGGAGAATCATGATACAAAACTATACAGGTGCGATAGGGTCGGATAAATGTCAATGATCCTAAGTGTGAAGTTATGGAAATGGATGCCAGAGAAAAAGGCTCTATAATACAATAATAATACTAACAATTATTTAAATGTTCACAGCTGTGGGGAGGAGACAGTTCAATAAGTCGGGTCTTCCACCACACAAAGTTTTAAATTATTTTAGTTCCATGAAGTTGCCCAATAAGACCAGTAAAGTAAGACTGTAGTAGCGTAAGCTGTTTTTATTCATGATTTCTGTAGTTAATTGTCAGAGACAAAATATGAAAGAGATACTTTTTTTTTCAAATATCTGTGATTATGGGGGGGTGGATACGTTAACACAGCTACTGTAGTTTTTGTATGGTGTCAGAGGAAATCTAAAAGCTTAGATTCTTCAAAGAGTGACACTATTAACTTAAAACCTAGCTGGTGTAGTTTTTGTATTGTGACAGAGGGACTTTAAATCTCTTAGGTCCTTAAGGGGGGATTCTATATGTAGTGCTCCCCCTCCCCCCCCCCCCCCCCCCCCCCCCCTCCCCCCCATTTGTGCTCAAGCACACCATTAGTTATAAGTGAAAATTGGTACGTATAGCGATTTACAAACCTATGCCACTCAGGCTTCACCCTTGAATCTCAAGACTTGTAAATGCCATACAAGCCTCAATATTGGTTTATAACCATTACATACACTTGAACTCAATTTAGATTCGTTAGTCATAGTCTCGCTTTGCTCACCCAGTGATTTTAGTTATGATGTTCATACTCTCATTAACCAATTCTATTATTCATATTTTTTATTTATGTAATTATTATTACTAGTGATGTGGTTGAGCACAAATAGCAAGTGAGCCTAACACTACACTATTGTAATATGATTGATTACTTAAAATAATGTCGAGTTTTTAAATTACGTTTATAAGGTAAAGGGATTTAAATGTCATAGTAACCACTCGCCGCAACTGTTTGAATTGAAAAAAAATAAAAGCAACAAAAAACAAGTCACGGTCTTTAAAAATTTTTTCTTTGTGATATTCTATTCTATAACAAAAATCCTGTATGAAACTGCATACAATACATCATAAAGTTGCAATTATATAGGATCATGAATAAGTTGTTGTTTGTATTACAAATATCTTTGTTGTTTGTGTTTTTGTGTATATGAAATTGTTTTGTAGTGGAGCTCGACGTCCGATGGCATATGTTCCTTGTGGACACTCATAGATGTCTCCTACATGATCACAATCAGCACCACAACAAACAACATATTTTATTGTTGAGCTAATATAATATTGGTATACAATACATCAAACAATATTATTTCTATTTTTTATTTTTTTTTTATTGATGGGAAAAGTGGAATTTTTTGGGGAAAAAACTTTTTTTTTAAAAGTATTAGTAGAGGGCCTAAATATTATTCAATTTTCTCAATCAAAAAATGAGGGGAATCCCAAACTCTTGGTCTATTTAGTGATATATGGTTGCTATGGGGTTTTCCCAGCCAGCATCGAGTTAAAAAAATAAAACGGTAATGCTCTATTCCGCGGTAGAAGATTAGATTTTTCCGCGCGCGTTTCCGCTTTGAAGCGGGTGAAGACCGGTAGACTTCTCCGAATTTTTAAAAATAGTTACTTTATAGCTAGAACCTTCAGATTGCACACACAGGTGCCCAATGCATTGGAGAAGCATCTAAAATAGCTTTCAGCCAGGACTGCTTCGACAGTACCTCACAGCAGTTGCGTTTATTTCTTCCTCGGCAAAAAAAAAAAACATCGGTTCTCCGTCGAATTTTTAAAAAAGTTACCTTCTTCACAGCAGCTTCATTTATGGATCCAGTCATCTCCAGAGCTTTGTAGAAGCAGCAAAAAATTGCTTGAGCTCAGTAGCCTTCCATAACACATTCAAACAACCGCTTCTTTGCCGACCAAGACTTTGCGGTTGCACTTACTGTCTTCTCCATTTTTTATAAAATCGCCAGTTCAACTGGGGACCTCCCTATTACGTACAGTCTTAGGTAATGCTTATTACATCATAGGAAAAAAGTGAGCGTGTCGTGTGACCCCGGTAACTATGCAAAAAAATTTTTTTTTCAAAGTCATTTTTTGTAAGATGGCGTCTAGAAGTTACAATGCGGTGCAAGTTTTAGACTTGCTTGATGCTGACTCTAGCGACTCAGGATCAAGCGGAGAGAAGGGAGACGACATCTAGGGCTATAGGAGGCCCTGTAATCAGGGTTGGTGGACCAGACCCCGTCAACTCTGATACTGAAAATGGGAGTCAAGAAGATGATCGAGGTAAGCTTGTCTTTCTCTTGTCTTTCTCTTGAAAAATAGCAAGCTTCTGTTGTGGAAAGGACTTATTTATAGCTATATTGAGATAGAGTAAGCTGTTTAGCTATAATATATATATTTTTCATTGAGTTTTGAGATTTGAAAGTGGCTTGTGGTTTTTTGAACAAATTCAAATTTTCAAAAAAATTTAAAAAATGTTTACCACATATACTACTAGGACCAGATGTGAATGCAGTCACCGACCCGATTACGCAGATGAGGCGACAGGAGCAGCGTCTTCCAGTCATGAAGGAGAGGATACCGGACCTGAGTCTTCCAATGATGAAACACGAATAGGCAGCAGGTTCCAGTGATGAAGAAGAGGAAGTGGCTCCTCCTGCTCCGAGTTCTGGACGTCCTCGCGGTCAGAGAAGGCGGGAATCGAAGAACAAGAGTCGGGTGGATGAGGTAGGGGGAGAGTGGAAGAAAAATGACAACACACCCATTGATATTCCATAATCTTTTGTGTGAAGGACCACAGACTTTGATATTTGTGGCTGCTCCTCCCCCCCCCCTGAACATCCCAAAAGTTGTAATATGTATTGTTATTGTCGTTGTCGTTGTCTGTGTTTTTGTGGTGTTGTAGTGGAGCTTCACACTCGATGTATATGTGTGTGCGTGGAGTTGAAATGTTATTCTGGCGCTTCCAGATCTAACCGGGGAGGGAACGAACTCGGGGGAGGGGGGGAGGGGGGGGTTTCCAATCGGGGCTACTATGCCCATGTAAGTTGAATTTCATGTATGTGTGTGTGTGTACACCAGTCAATTTATATTATACATTTATTTTTATGATCTGTATTCACCTGTATCTTCTTTTTTCTTGTGTGTGTGTGTGTGTGTATGTGTGTGTGTGCATTTGTGGAATGAGAGAGGGGTCATTCCATTTCAGTTCAACCACACTTTACAAGTGACCGACTCAGAATTCTACGAAACTTGGTACATATGTAGTGTATGGTAGGACATTCACCCATAAGAAAAAAAACCGACCCCTCTGGTGTGGTTTCTGAGTTATAGCCTATTAAAGTTGGAAAAATTCATAAAATTTTGCTAAACCAACAGGTATTCGAGAAGCTATAACATCTTACTGGACAATTTTTAGAACACATTATTTATATGATCTTGTAGCCTGAGAAATTGTCTTTCACGTGATATGTTATATGGCTTCATTTGATCAAGTTTTTAGATAAAGTCGTAATTTTCAAACATTGACCTCTGACCTTTCAAAAAACGCTGCTTCAATTTTTTTCTTTTTCACACATCACATTTCTAAGGCATTAAGCTACTGTTTCCCTGAATTTGGTTTTGGGATCTAAATGGGCTTGTGAAATATTATGATTCTACACAATAGATGTTTGTGTACTCATGAAATTACAATCCATGAATGTTCTATACGTTCGTCCTTACGCATGATTCCGCTAATACGTATGACAGTCCTATAATATGTACATGTGTAACAATGAATAAAGAAATCTACTGTCTGGCTCCTAGTTTCTCTGAAGCTGATTTGACCTCTTTCTTTGACAGTGTATACACACGCCCTGATCTTGTGCGAGCATCAACAATAGTTAAAATGTTATTTGTTGCAACTGTTACTGTGTGCTCAGCTTGTGGATATTTAAATGAACTTGACGGCCCTGGAGGATGCAATAATGTTAGTTTAACTTGACTCTCATCCGGGCTTAGTTGCAGCACACAAGCCAACCACCATTTTCCGTCGATCATGCAAGTAACAAATCCTGAAATTGTTTCTGGAGGTATATCATCTTCTGTAGAAGTGACTCTTTCTTCTCTAGATATGTCTGATGCTGAAAATGCTTTTACTTGAAGCTTACCTTTAGAAACAGGGATAAATGAGTGGAGCTTACGAGTCCCTGGAATGGTTCGGGCTTTCATAAACCGTTGTTCAAGATCTTCCTGTTGTGCTTTATAGTCATCTGAGCTACAATATTCAAAGTGAACAGCAGGAATATTGATGGATGCCCACTCAAACAACTGATGTGGGGTCATTATTTGATCATTGTAGGGCTTCTGTAAGCTAGCACGAGCAGCAAGTCGTTTTACTGTTCCTCCAAGACCATCACAGGCTCCTTTTCCGTGGGCAGTAGCTGAAAAGTGCCATTCAGCTGCAATTCCAAAGTCTTCTTCATGGTGGCACAAGTTGATAAAGTTTTTTCTGTTTTTGTATTGGGAAGCAGCCCCATCAGAAAAATAAATGATCTTCCGTGGTTGTAATCTGGCCGGGAGAAACTCCTGTAAAAAAGCTATGAAGTGTCTTTGATAAAGATACACAGCAATAGTATCGTGATGAAGGCTCTCAGACACAATGACATAGCTAAGATGACACAGCTCACTACGGTTCTTGTAGTATGCTACAAAAGGATGAAGAGTGGCTTGAGAATTGTTCCAATGGAAACCTTGAGCAGCATCCTGGAGAACGAAAGAATAGTTTTCAGAGAAGTCTGCAATGGCTAGTATTTCTCTGGGAGCTAAACCAAGTTTGCAATCACTATAGAATGAAGCTTGCTGGGCTGCTATGAAGGAGTGTGGACGTAGGAGCTCTAGCTTCTCGATGAACATATCAACAAACTCATCCACTGGCTTTGTGTATGTCTCCAAAGTAGATCGATCAACAGAGACCCATTGTTTAAAAGTTATGTTGTCGATAAGATTCTTATCCAGAAGAGTGGTTAGATCATCTCTAAGCTTAGATAATCCTGGGCAGGAGGTACATTCACCTAAAAAGCATATTGGACGAGGTGGGTTGCAAAGGATATTGGCCAAGCAATGGTGGTACGTGGCTAATGTGGGAAAATTAATACCTTCAGGTGCAGTCATTTCTGACAGCCTAGCTCCTGTGAACATCAACTTCATATTTTGATGTATTGTACATACACACACTGAGTGTGTACCACTTGCTCCAGCTAAGAAACAATGCTGTGGTCGCAGCTCTGCAAATTTGGAAAAACCAATTTTCTTATCGGGAAATGCATCTTTGAAAGAACAATACACCTCCTTCAAATTGCTCAAAATCAACCTTTTCTGAACGTGTACACGGCCACCCTCTTGCCTCACAGAAACATAATCTTTCTTACCTGGCATAATGCGACTAATTTCGTCGGATTGATAGAAGGTGGTGACAATTTCTACAGTTTCAGATGGCAGAGAAGGGCCTGGCATTGGATCTGGACTTGAAAGAACCCCCTTTTCTCGAACAAGCTGTTTACATTTCCGTGCCATGTACTCAGACACGCCAAACTCATTCTGTATCCGTTTTTTAGTCCAACTTCCAGGTAAGACAGTGAGAATTTGTAGTTGTTCGCTCCTCTTTGTTGTTGTCTGGAACTTCTCTTTTAATTGCAGAATAATTTCACTTTCATCAGTCTTCACAATGTCAGTTGTATCGTCAATAAATAATTCCTTCATTGTTTTAGTGAGTTTCTCAATTTTGTCCTCAACATGCTTTGGATGGCTTACATTTTTAGGCAAAGGTGTTTCACCAATCTCAGATAAGCATCTATTCATTGCAGCCATTGCTTCAGGAGCATCAAGGTACTGTTCATCCTTTAGAGGAGAATCACACTTTACAGAAGACTTCAAAACTGTTTCAAGATCTGGAAGCCTTGCAAGTTTCTTTCTGCAAGAGTCACATATCTTAGATCCCATGGAAATGTCTGCTTTGTCACACATTGACTTTGTGACTAGCCTCAGATTCTTCCTTCGAGTACTCCAGTTGTGACTTGGGAGATCAAAAGGGTTGCAACAAGACTCAGCCATCTCTCCCTAACTTGTGAGACTAGAAATAGCTAGCTGATGAGACTGTTAGTGCAACTACTGGACTTGTTAGTGTTTGTGGGTATTCACAATGGAGTGTTAATGGATATTCAATGGGTAATTCAATGGAGTATTGATAAACTGGTCAGACATGACAATGTTTGTGGAATTATATTTCACAAGCCCATTTATATCCCAAAACCAAAGTCAGGGAAACAGTAGCTTAATGCCTTAGAAATGTGATGTGTGAAAAAGAAAAAAATTGAAGCAGCGTTTTTTGAAAGGTCAGAGGTCAATGTTTGAAAATTACGACTTTATCTAAAAATTTGATCAAATGAAGCCATATAACATATCACGTGAAAGACAATTTCTCAGGCTACAAGATCATATAAATAATGTATCCTAAAAATTGTCCAGTAAGATGTTATAGCTTCTCGAATACCTGTTGGTTTAGCAAATTTTGTGAATTTTTCAAACTTTAATAGGCTATAACTCAGAAGCCACACCAGAGGGGTCGGTTTTTTTTCTTATGGGTGAATGTCCTACCATACACTACATATGTACCGAATTTCGTAGAATTCTGAGTCGGTCACTTGTAAAGTGCGGTTGAACTGAAATGGAATGACCCAGAGAGCAACCGTGGACAAACAGTATGTAGCGATTCCGTATACAACCTGGGAGGGAACTCTGGATCTTTTTGGATCGTGACTACTATGCCCATGTAAGTTGAATTTCATGTGTGTGTGTGTGTGTACACCAGTCAATTTATGTATAATAAATTATACATTTATTTTTATGATCTGTATTCACCTGTAGCTTCTTTTTTCTTGTGTGTGTGTGTGTGTGTGTGTGTATGTGTGTGCGTGCATTTGTGGAAAGAGAG
>WLWD01004170.1_pt1 | contig 29626 bp, 22 predicted proteins | sample 6712731 | NCBI WGS metagenome assembly WLWD01 (sample SAMN12718690, study PRJNA576275) | sponge metagenome | isolation source: marine sponge | host: Mycale hentscheli | place: New Zealand: South Island, Marlborough, Capsize Point | collected 2014-11-01
GAGATAGACTAGTGTACATGAGATAGAGATAGACTAGTGTACAGGAGATAGAGATAGACTAGTGTACAGGAGATAGAGATAGACTAGTGCACAGGAGATAGAGATAGACTAGTGTACATGAGATAGAGATAGACTAGATGTACATGAGATAGAGATAGACTAGTGTACATGTGATAGAGATAGACTAGTGTACATGAGATAGAGATAGACTAGTGTACATGAGATAGAGATAGACTAGTGTACATGAGATAGGGATAGACTAGTGCACAGGAGATAGAGATAGACTAGTGTACATGGGATAGAGATAGACTAGTGTACAGGAGATAGAGATAGACTAGTGTACATGAGATAGAGATAGACTAGTGTACATGAGATAGAGATAGATTAGTGTACATGAGATAGAGATAGACTAGTGTACATGAGATAGAGATAGACTAGTGTACATGAGATAGAGATAGACTAGTGTACATGAGATAGACTAGTGTATGTGATAGAGATAGACTAGTGTACATGAGATAGAGATAGACTAGTGTACAGGAGATAGAGATAGACTAGTGTACATGAGATAGAGATAGACTAGTGTATAGCCTAGTGTACAGGAGATAGAGATAGACTAGTGTACATGAGATAGAGATAGACTAGTGAACATGAGATAGAGATAGACTAGTGTACATGAGATAGAGATAGACTAGTGTACATGAGATAGGGATAGACTAGTGTACAGGAGATAGAGATAGACTAGTGTACATGAGATAGAGATAGACTAGTGTATAGACTAGTGTACAGGAGATAGGGATAGACTAGTGTACTGGAGATAGAGATAGACTAGTGTACAGGAGATAGAGATAGACTAGTGTACATGAGATAGAGATAGACTAGTGTACATGAGATAGAGATAGACTAGTGTATAGACTAGTGTACAGGAGATAGAGATAGACTAGTGTACAGGAGATAGAGATAGACTAGTGTATGTGAGATAGAGATAGACTAGTGTACATGAGATAGAGATAGACTAGTTTATAGACTAGTGTACAGGAGATAGAGATAGACTAGTGTACAGGAGATAGAGATAGACTAGTGTACATGAGATAGAGATAGACTAGTTTATAGACTAGTGTACAGGAGATAGAGATAGACTAGTGTACAGGAGATAGAGATAGACTAGTGTACATGAGATAGAGATAGACTAGTTTATAGACTAGTGTACAGGAGATAGAGATAGACTAGTGTACAGGAGATAGAGATAGACTAGTGTACATGAGATAGAGATAGACTAGTTTATAGACTAGTGTACAGGAGATAGAGATAGACTAGTGTACAGGAGATAGAGATAGACTAGTGTACATGAGATAGAGATAGACTAGTTTATAGACTAGTGTACAGGAGATAGAGATAGACTAGTGTACAGGAGATAGAGATAGACTAGTGTACATGAGATAGAGATAGACTAGTTTATAGACTAGTGTACAGGAGATAGAGATAGACTAGTGTACAGGAGATAGAGATAGACTAGTGTACATGAGATAGAGATAGACTAGTTTATAGACTAGTGTACAGGAGATAGAGATAGACTAGTGTACAGGAGATAGAGATAGACTAGTGTACATGAGATAGAGATAGACTAGTTTATAGACTAGTGTACAGGAGATAGAGATAGACTAGTGTACAGGAGATAGAGATAGACTAGTGTATAGACTAGTGTACAGGAGATAGAGATAGACTAGTGTACAGGAGATAGAGATAGACTAGTGTATAGACTAGTGTACAGGAGATAGAGATAGACTAGTGTACAGGAGATAGAGATAGACTAGTGTACAGGAGATAGAGATAGACTAGTGTACAGGAGATAGAGATAGATTAGTGTACAGGAGATAGAGATTGACTAGTTTACAGGAGATAGAGATAGACTAGTGTACAGGAGATAGAGATAGACTAGTGTACAGGAGATAGAGATAGACTAGTGCACAGGAGATAGAGATAGACTAGTGTACAGGAGATAGAGATAGACTAGTGTACAGGAGATAGAGATAGACTAGTGCACAGGAGATAGAGATAGACTAGTGTACAGGAGATAGAGATAGACTAGTGTACAGGAGATAGAGATAGAATAAGATAGAGAACTAGTTGGCCTGTGAGACAAGTGTGACAGTGTGCATAAGCTTCAAAGCCAGTATCACAAACCTGCATGAGTGGTTTTGGAGTCCAGTCAGTGTCAGGTACACTGCCAGGTTTTAAAGTTCTCAAAAGACTGCACAAGAAGACTCCATCACGGAGAGACCTGGCAAAGTCCACAAGGTCTACTTCTGGCTTGGTCACTCTATGAGTGATGGGAATGACTTGACTGCTGATAAGCCACTGACGAGCTTGTCTCCATTCCAGAGACTCACTTGAGGTCATCTTTCTTCCACACACTACTTGTACAATTTCAACTAACACACATATGGATTGAGAAAGGTAGGAATAAGGACTGCTACACTCTTGACACCAGACAGCTCTGCCTCTGGTCGGTACTATTGGCTATCCCAACAAGGATTCAAAACAGTCCCACACATTGACAACTCTTATTGTCAGATGACAGTGAGTGATACACCAGTTGCTGTAGTGTAGCGTTTATCAGCCAGTGAAAGAGAGAGTACTTCTCAGTGCGACGGAGCCATTTGGAAGCCGGACACCCAAATATTTCAACGCTACTACACTATGTACACACTGTAATACGCGATCAATAATACATTAAGTTAGTGAGGACAACAAACCGCTGCACTTAACGTCTGTTCCGTATGTATATACATAGTCATAATATTCCCACTCCCCCCGAGCACACCCCTTATCAGAATTCCCGGACTGCTGCTCTCAATCTTCTCACTAAACATTCCCACGTGACCTAACGTAGTAACGCGTATCACGCACATCATCACGGCTTTGTATAATTAGTTTGTGTGTGTGTTGTTGTTACATACACCACTGAAAAAAAGGTACGCGTTCGTGAACTTCTCCACCTTTGCCTCCTCCTTCCGGGTTGAAGTGGTAGATCAGAAAGAAAGCGCAAACGTTTGAAAAGTTCTGGCAGAGATGTCGAACGACTCGGGTCACTATGCCCTATCGGATCCTGACCTAAACCGCCTCAAGGATGCAGTTCTCTCTAGTCAAATAGAATTTTTACACGAAGAGTTGGGCGACCCTGGTCGGTATTTACCGCACTTACGGTCGAAAGGAGTACTGGGAATGACTGAGTGCCAAGTCATTCGCTCCAAAGAAACTTTTAGGGATAAAATTGAGTCTCTTGTAAGCTTTATGAAAGGACAAACGACCAATAAAAGTGAACATTCATTTGATGTCTTGGTAGAGGCCCTGAAGAAACAAAGAGTTCAAGCACACATTGCTAGAGAATTACAGAAGGCTTTAGCCAAGGCAAAAGAAAATCCATTAAGTAAGTACTATACAAAGTTGGGTTGTTATTTTGTTATACCTTATAAGGGTTGGGTTGGGCGGGCCAGTCTGAGTGAGGTTGTGCATGTGTGTGTGTGCATGCATGTGTGTGTGTGCATGCATGTGTGTGTGTGTGCGTGTGCACACTAGCATGCATACCGTTATTTTTGTTACGCATGAAGGAGCAGTTAGAATAATGGAAAGAAAAGAGCTGTGAAGCTTGTAGAGTGAAATTAAAGAGAGTGAATTCTTATTAATCCTATTACTGCTAAATTTTCAGAGCAGTTTTACATTTCTTTAGACTGTGTTGTAACTGAGTGTTATGACTGAAAAGGAAAAACAAGCTTTCAATATCTAGGCTATTGTACCTGATTCATAAAACCTTAATGACAATTTCAGCATCTCCTAATCGTCCATTATGAACTACCTTGTTTTGTTGTTGTTGTTTGTTTTGTTTTGTTTTTTCATTTTAGAACTTGAGCAAAACTCTCTAACCCCAAAAGCTAAATGACATTTTCCATAAGAACCTGTGGGAAATTGTAGCGTGGAAATTGATCTTCTTAATTATTGAACTAATTTTTATGGCTTGGGGCCTCACACACAAAGACTTTCTTGCCATAATGTCTGTTAAAGCAGTGAAGGGCTAAAGAGGGTTGTAAAATACTTTCAAGTCAGCAGAGAGAGAGAGAGAGGGATAGTGGAGGGGGAGGGGTCACTGAGGCAGATGATAGTGACATAATTAATAGTATACATAGGGTTGGGGGAAGTTATTTAAAGGTTAAAGGTGCATATAACAGTGACAATAAGTCCAGAGCGGATTGCTCTGTATTGTCACGTTATAGTTCTGGTCTGGCCAAGTGAAATACAATGGCAGTGCCAGGTTGAATTAAGCGTACTAATGAAGCACCAAGGGTGTGTACCCTCAGCATTACTATACACTAACTCACCATTACAAAGACCAAAAGAATAATTTATTGGAGTAGTATGAATATGCCAATATGTATGTTCACGCATGTCAATATATAAAGCTTGAGCAAGTCAATATGCAACTCGTGCAATGAACCTGTAGGCGAATGCGGTCTTCATAAGAGAAGCTTAACATACAAGCAACACTCACCTCAGTAGTTGTTTCAATGGGAAACTCCAAGCACTCTGGTAAACCGCTGAGAATAATGTAATGCAAAACTACCGCAGGCAGCAATAAAATTATTTGTCACGTGAGTACAGCTTGACTATAGGGGGCCTTACCAACATTTGCTTACTATCGTGCTGCCTAAAAATAACTAGCTTTTTCTGAAAAATAAGTGCAAATGAAAAATGTTGGCACATTAAAGGACTTAAATGTCCAGTGCAACATTTTGCTGCTTGTTTCAATCTGGAAGCTGCTGTCTTCGAGATACAGAAGGACTGACTGACTGACTGACAAACTGAGTACTGTAACCCTCTCATACATGTGTGCTGAGGGTTAATGACAGCAGCACTAGGAGAAGGTTGGTCATAGAATTACTCAAAGGTCTATGTGACTTGAAATATAACAGTGGGAGAGGGGGAGTGAGGGATCACTTGACAGTACAAGAAACAAGGGGGTGACATGTAATTTGGCTTCAAGTTAATACCCACTAATTCCTGACTACCAATAGCAAAAATAGTTTTTGTTGCATTACAGTAGGCGCCAAGTAAAGTTTGAATTCTGTACCATAATACGGCCATAAAACGGTAGTCTTCTTATTTATAACTGTTGCATTCCATATTCTTTTGACTAAACAAATACAGTACATATAAAAATTTGTTAAGATTGGTTTACTCTATTTTTTGGCTAGAAACTTTTTTGTAGCTGCTGTATCAGCAAACTAAGGTCCTGTACCGTGTCCTGTTAATAGCTACTGTATCAGTAAACTAAGGTCCTGTACTGTGTCCTGTAGCTACTGTATCAGTAAACTAAGGTCCTGTACCGTGTCCTGTTAATAGCTACTGTATCAGTAAACTAAGGTCCTGTACTGTGTCCTGTTAATAGCTACTGTATCAGTAAACTAAGGTCCTGTACTGTGTCCTGTTAATAGCGTATCAGTAAACTAAGGTCCTGTACCGTGTCCTGTTAATAGCTACTGTATCAGTAAACTAAGGTCCTGTACTGTGTCCTGTTAATAGCTACTGTATCAGTAAACTAAGGTCCTGTACTGTGTCCTGTTAATAGCTACAGGGATTGTGTCAAACTACTCATACCAAATCTGACAAGGTTGGCTGACTAAAGCTACAATGGTCACACTGTTTTAACCATGTCTGCACTTTGTAGGCCTTCTGCTTGCTACAGTTCAATTTCTAGCAGTACAAAATCTAAGCCCATGATGAACCTAGCATCTAGAAAAGATTGTTGGCGTGCAATGGCCCTACTTGCAATCCTCCGCGGAACAACTTGATTAAACAACGTCAATTTATTTATTTTTTACTAAAGAGTGCCTTCTCAAGAGCCTGTAGACAAACAATCCATAACGGCATTACAGGACAACACTCAATTACACAGGGTCTTCATACAGAGAATGTCTGCCCCTGAGATCTCCTCCCCAAAAAGCATCTTTTTAGATAGTAATTGGCGAGCGAGACACTTACAGGGGTAACACAATTGAAAATCGGGGGTGTTTGTTTATCGGTATGTATGGACGTACGTATGTCATTTTGTACTTTGACCCTCCGTATTTTTGTGTTCGCTCCGCGTTCGACCCCGTCCCAAACTTCACTAAACAGAATCCTCCGGTTTAGCGACCATTACCCGTATCACCTTAGAAATCAGGGGAAACGAGGCCACAATGTGCTACTTTTTCCCAATTTCAATGGTTGTTGCTGTGGTTAACGGGTGAGGGAGGGCTAACTTAATGAGATTTTTTTTTTTTTTTTTTCCTTTGGTAGGTTGGGAAGATCCCAGGGCTCCCGTAGTATGTATGAAACCCTGTACAGCAAAAAAACTAGCTTATCATTGCGTGATAGATCCCACACTGTTTCACATTGTGGCCTCGTTTCCCCTGAAGCCATGCACATTGTGCACATTGTGGCCTCGTTTCCCCTGAAGCCATGCACATTGTGGCCTCGTTTCCCCTGAAGCCATGCACATTGTGGCCTCGTTTTCCCCTGAAGCCATGCACATTGTGGCCTCATTTCCCCTAAAGCCATGCACATTGTGGCCTCATTTCCCTAAAGCCATGCACATTGTGGCCTCGTTTTCCCTGAAGCCATGCACATTGTGGCCTCGTTTCCCCTGAAGCCATGCACATTGTGGCCTCGTTTCCCCTGAAGTCATGCACATTGTGACCTCGTTTCCCCTGAAGCCATGCACATTGTGGCCTCGTTTCCCCTGAAGCCATGCACATTGTGGCCTCGGTTCCCCTGAAGCCATGCACATTGTGGCCTCGTTTCCCCTGAAGCCATGCACATTGTGGCCTCGGTTCCCCTGAAGCCATGCACATTGTGGCCTCGTTTCCCCTGAAGCCATGCACATTGTGGCCTCGTTTCCCCTGAAGCCATGCACATTGTGGCCTCGTTTCCCCTGAAGCCATGCACATTGTGGCCTCGTTTCCCCTGAAGCCATGCACATTGTGGCCTCGGTTCCCCTGAAGCCATGCACATTGTGGCCTCGGTTCCCCTGAAGCCATGCACATTGTGGCCTCGTTTCCCCTGAAGTCATGCCTGTGGCCCTCAGTTTCCCCCTGAAGCCAGACCAACATTGTGGCCTCGTTTCCCCTGAAGCCATGCACATTGTGGCCTCATTTCCCCTGAAGCCATGCACATTGTGGCCTCGTTTCCCCTGAAGCCATGCACATTGTGGCCTCGGTTCCCCTGAAGCCATGCACATTGTGGCCTCGTTTCCCCTGAAGCCATGCACATTGTGGCCTCGGTTCCCCTGAAGCCATGCACATTGTGGCCTCGTTTCCCCTGAAGCCATGCACATTGTGGCCTCGTTTCCCCTGAAGCCATGCACATTGTGGCGTTTGTTGTTGTCTTTTTTTTTTTCCCTCCCCTCTTCTAGCAAGACTTTTCTATTTTCCCATGGGACAACTAGCGGTGTTACTGGACTGTGCTGAAGATAAGTCGTATTGTGTTTCCGTGGCTCTTAAACTTTGCTATGCATTGTTGTGGTGGACAGAATGAGTAGAAGTTTTGTTGTTGTTGTTTTGTTTGTTTGTTTTTTCCCTGGGTTATTTTGTTTTGATGTACCTGACATAAGAAACAGATTACATGTACATGTAGTTTGAGTTACAGCTTGATCTTGTTGAATTGGCTATCACCAGATTTTTTTTTTTTTGGCTGTTATCCATATCCTTGCAACAACACTAGTCAATTGAAGTTTTCCTTGTCATATGCTCTGCTAATATGCTTCAATGACTTGCTCACCAATCAACATTTTGATTACAACATTAATCATAAACTGTGCAAGTTTGTTTGTATTTGTGCACAAAATTACTACAGCAGGCGCCATAAAAGTTTCGTATTCCGTTCAGTAGTACAGCTGTAAAATGGTAGTTTATTTACCATAGTTTTTACCTTTGTATTCCGTACTGTTTTGACTAAACAACCGACACCGTTTACTAAAACAGTAAAAAAATAAAAATTAAAATTAAAAAAAAAAAACAGTTAACTTATATGTTTTTGTCGATTCACCGATATTTTCTATCTAGAAACTCTTCCATGGCTGTCAGCAAGCTAAGGTCTTGTATCACCCATTAACCGATTAATCGCGGAAAATGCAAATACACGTCAATTGAGAAAAATCTATAACCGCGGAGGACGCGAAAATGCGTCTTCGCGTCCATTTCGCCCTACAGCTTTGTGGAGTCAAGGAAGCCACCAATCACAATTGCAGACGATTCTATATTGTTGTAAGTGTATTTTAGACTTATAAAATACATAGACTGCCATAAGAAAATGTTGAGTAAATTTTGTCACAACAATAAGACTTCTTTCTAATAAAGTATAAATTGAAAATATATTTCATCATATAATAAAGGTACACAGAATAATTTTTTAGAAACCAATATTACTTTAGCTATAACTGCTCATGATAAGACAAGTAGAAAGCTATCTTGGCTAGTGGAACACTGGACTTCAGCATCCTAGTGATGAAGACAATATTCTTGACCTGGCACAGCATGGCTGTGACAAGGATGGCAGTAACTCTGGTGGTAGTTTCAACCACATTCTTTATAGCAATAAGTAAAAATAAATATTGTTATACAACAGGTGAGACTGCAGGGAGCCCTCTGACATATACTTCTATTATGCTATGACCAGTTGCACTTGATAGTAAGATCACAAACTATTCTGTCAACAATGCAGCCTACCAGCACATCAAAAGTAAAGACACCTTGGAGTACCAAACTGAATACACTCAAATATTCTATCATTTATTTGTGATGTACCTGTTTTCATACACAAAAGCCATAAAAAGCTTCTCTGTTCATTTATAACAGATTGCTCAGTTCAAAATTAACCACACCCTAAATAAATATCAACAAATTCTTCCTGATTGTAAGACAGATGTGTGCAAAAACACTTTCTCTTACCTCTATGATCCAGTAGCAAATTGCTTCAGCCATGAAACCATACTTCCAACCTTACTAGTGTGCTTACTAAGAGCCTCAGTGTGATGCCATAAAAGTTTTTGCCAAACGGTGCGAGTACTTTGTTATTTTTAAGTCGGGAACAGCTCCTTAGCGTCAAATTTATGCTTTCCCAATAGCCTAGAGCGTACTCTATCGTTCGATAATACTGTCCCCGAGGCAATCTTCAAACGTTTGTCTTCTTTCTCTCGCTTAGTGTCACCCTCCCACCAGGCAATCAATCCTCTGTGTCTCGCGTGCGCCCGCGACCGCATTACGTAAGGTGCAATTAAAATTTTTATTCGCGTGTAATCGGTTAAGCAATACAGGGATAGTGCAAAAAAAAAAAAAAAAAAGCTCATACAAAATTTTGACTTGCTTCCAATAAAGCTGCCGACCAAAGTTCTAACCGGCACACCACTGTAACCAAGGTCTGTACTTAGTAGGTCTTCTGTTAGCTGCTGATGGACCTCCAGTAGTAAATAATGTAAGCCCACGAAGGTCCTAACATCCAGACAACAATTGTACTCTGCGGTGGTTGAACTAACAATTCTCCATGAAACTTCTAAACTATTTTTATATTTCTTACAGTGAGACATGCAGTGAACAGAAAAGATTAAAATGGAAACACGGTCGAATTTTTTTTAATCGTGCGACGGCCGTTCTACGGAATAGAATATGATACTTTTTTTTCGCGACTAGTATAAAGTTATTGAATCAAGACATGCACTCTCAGGATATATAATTGGAGCCTATCATTGATGTGTATATATACACAACATTTGTAGGCATGTGTTACATAATAGGACAGTAGGAACCACTACAGCCATGGCCCATACAGGTTTTTCTAGCATGACTGACCATTACTTAATTTGCGATCTTTTTGCGCAATGGTCTCTCCTTCATTGCTGGGGCAGTAACAGTGTCATGTTACACATCTCTTTAAAAAAAAGGCTAAACTAAGTTTTAAAACTGCAATTTAAAACATATTCATGACTAGTCCATAATTTTATTAGAGCAATGTTTCGAATAAACTATATATAGCTTGTAAGAACTATTGTAATCATTAAATTAAACTTTGAATATCTAATAAAAAAATGTTTTGTGGTTCTAGCACACCTTCATCACTTCAGCAGCGATCAGCATCAGTTCTGTTCTAGCTACACAGCATATTTTGCAACTGACCAATATTGTAGCTTCTTATGTTGAAACCAAGGTTGTTCACCGCTCTTTTTAACTACTATTGAAACTAGAGCACTGAAGTGCAAACCCTCAGCGCTAGTTAGAAAAAAAGAAAAGGAAAAGGTAGGAAAGAAATAATAACAGTAGGAAGAAAGAGGAAAATAAAGAAAAATAAGGCAAGAAGACAAAATAAAAAAAAATAAATTTAAAAAAAAAAATTGTCGACGAGGATTCGAACCAGAAACTATTAGGGTACTTACTTGCTCACTCAACGACTACTCAACGCAACACCTCACTCTGAACGCACGTAATTGTTAGCTATTTAAAAGTGATTTGCAACCTGCAAGCTGGCTCACGTGACAAGCAAGTGTTTTAAGGAGCGGTTCCCGCTGTAAGCCTACGATGGCACGGCTCTGGAAAGACTCGCTTTTTTCAGTCCAAAATCAAAATTCTGGCATATTAAAGGAACTTACTTCTGCTGTTTGATGCCGCTTTCAGAGCCTGGCTGGTTCCTACCTTCCAGAAGTGCCCTGTTGACAGAGTGACAGAATGAAAAAAAAGGTCGGCAGCTCACGTGACGTGGCGAAAGCCGTCCATCATCGAGATCCGCTGCTGACAGAGTGACACACTGACTGACTGAATGACAGACAAAGTGAGTACTGTAACCCTCACGCGCATGCGCGCTGAGGGTTAATTACAACAAATCAAGACTAATACGTTTAAACTTTGGTAGCTGTCCGCACAAACATTGAAAGGTTGCCTGACGGCTACAAAATGTTTAAAAGTGCAACCTTGCAATATCCTTTGATTCCGGGTTAAAGTGTAGCTAATTTTATATTCTCAGCTTTGAAACTTTCTATAGCTTCAGTGACAAAAAAGTTATGACCCGATAGGTGGAGCAACCCGTTTTGGGTTGCTAATCGCTATACCAGTGGTTAGTAGGGAAAAAAAAATTAAGTAGAAAGAGCAGCTAAAGAAATACATACAATAAAGATTGTATATTAATAAAAAGTTTCAATGGCCGTACAGGTTCAAATTTGCTTCCTACGGCCCTGCATAGTAGCACATGAGAATCTGTGCGTAAGATATTTTAGAACTGAACAGCTGGCCTACCTTGAGATAGACCAAAGTATTTTCAATGCTGAATGATATACATCATGTGTTTGTCTACAATACAAGTATCCTAAACATTTGGTATTATAAAAAAAAAGACTTGTACTGTAATTACTAATTGAACACATAGACAGTGTTTCGCATTTAGTAGAAAGTGATTAATTGTAACTAAAAAGTGGGTGTAATAGTGGACGAGGGAAGGTGGTGTATGTTTCTAAGGGAAGGCAAAAGGCGATTAACTGTAAAAAGCGGTTGGAATCAGCGAAGTAAGGCAGCGTAGGTTTAAAGAGAACGGAAAAGAAATAAAAAAGGCGCGATATTAGCTAATTGTAACTAAAATGCTGGTGGAATCGACAGTAAAGGCCGCTTAGGAAGGCGAAAGTACACAAAAAAGAAGGTCAAATCTTAAGTCCACTATCATGGTAGTAGGACAGAGAGATTCAGAAGCAAAAGAGGTAGAAAGAGCAGCTGAAGAAAGGTGGGGGATAAGTAAGGCTGGGATTGTTCAGAAAAAAGAGAGAGCAGGAGAGAGAAACTTATACTCAGCCAGAGTGGCTAGTTGTGTTCATGCACTAATACCACTAGTTATGGAGAGTAGGTGTTTTTATAGGTGATAAAGAGAATATGTAGGGGGTAGATGTTGTAGAAAAGATTAGATGTTATTGTAGGAGATAAAATGAGAGGAGTAGGTATTGTTATAATTGATGTTGTGATAAATAATCACTATGATCAAGAGTGTGTTGGCTGTAATAGTCAGAGTGTGGCATATACTTCACTAAAGGAATAACTCATTGTGTATAGATTCTGATAATAGAGTGTGGCATATATTTCACTAAAGGAATAACTCATTGTGTATAGATTCTGATAATAGAGTGAAAGAAGAAAAATTGCAACTGAAATCTACCAGTCAATATCAGGAGTCGGTTCAAGTGGAGGACGATAAACCTGTGGAAGGAGACTACCATCCTGAATATGGACAGCTACCTCCTGCTCCTTCTCGTGTTCCTGCACAGCCAATGGTTTCTTATGACCACGAGTCCATTACTAATGATCATCCAGAGTATGGGAAACTGCCACCTACTAGTAGTGTACTAGATAGTACTTCAGAATATGGCCTTGGCTCACCTGCACATTGGAGCAGCCACTCTGAGTCCACAGAGACAGAGCCTGGAGGGCAGAGTGTTTATAATAGCATGTCATCTGCTCAGATGTCTGATGTTTTTCATGCGTCTGTTTCTACTCCAACTGGATCCCTCTCAGATTGTAGCTTTGGCAGCTATGGTCAGGATACAATGGAAGTTACTAAGCTTAAGGCCATGGTACAGCATTTGAATGACAGACTTCTGGAAGCTAATGCTAAACTGGATGAAAAGGAGGCTAAAATACAAGAACTGGAAAAAAGATTAGAGGAATCTCAGCATAAGGGAACTAGGGATGACAGAATGATGTCTAAAGACTGTAAGAAAGTGGATCTAGCGTATGCGCAGCCTCGGAGACACAGCTCAAGTCCTTACCATGTGGAGAGTAGTACTGTATATGGTCCTTGTAGGTACACCACTGTTCCTACCATTCCTGGCAATCATATGGACCATTTCCATCATAGAGCAGGTGACACTGTTGTTTACAACCTCAATTATTCCAGAAATACCACTAATGCTTCTGTTTCAACTCTATAAATATTATTGAAGATATCACTAACTGCTCATAATATGTCAATTGGTTTTTGTCTCAGTCAGCTTATTGGTTTCATTTAGCTAATAAAATTATTTAATTCTTGCACCCTACATTGAAGTTTGTTTTGTTTACATCAGAATTTCTCTTTAGTGGCGTTAGTCCCGCGATTTTATGAGGTATTTTAAAGGAAAAGCTGGCTACTGGATATCACTTTGTTTATGACTAATGTAATTAAATAGGTATTTATCAACCTGTGTATATTAAAAACAAAAAAAAAACAAGTGCGTTTACAATTTATATGATAGTACTGCCTCTGAGGAACTACCATTCTTATAGAGTCCTGAAGGCCTTAGGCTGTAGCATCGTGGCATGCTACTATAACCAGACAGTGCCTAACTAATTGAGAACATAGTGACACGGATCCTAACAATGCAACTGATAGTGAACTGCATCACCTGAAATATTTTTAACATAGCTACCATTCCTAACAACACAATGGGAGGGACACTAGGAATTCCTGTCCTCAACACAGCATGAAGTGAATAGGTCCCTCTCTGAAGGACTAAAGCAATTCAGAGTACCTCTGTCATAATACAAAAACTACATCCGCTATGCACCATATATATATACTATAGTTGCTTGGTAACTGCCATATTATGATAAAAGTGATTGTTATGTACTAAACTGTGCCTAAGTGTTCATTGCACAAGAAACTAGTTACTATGGTATTCACACATAAACAAACTTAATAAATTTATATTCATGCACTCATCTGATTGGCTGTATTTATGCTTGTGCCTTACAGCACTCGTGAAATACTATATATATATATATATACCTCAAAAAAATTGTAACTTTGTACCAAAGAGTATTGAAATTGCATAATACAAAAGTTGTTTGTTTTTTTACAAACTAATGCACCAATAATTATGGTATAGCAACAATGACATATGGTTCTTTCGGTGATGAAGGAATATTCATTGCTTTTTTTACTTGTACAATGTTATAAGTCAAAGATATCTTGAGACCGTGAGAGGTCTCAAGACACGTTATCTCGCACTCTTTTGGGCATGCTTGTTATCCTCAGACACACTAGTAGTTTATAGCAACAGTCTACATGTGGAGGTAGCTACTGGATATATTAGTATAAAAAACTATAGCTTTAGGTCATATTTTCTGCTGTTACTCCTGATTCCTTGCCGTTTATAGGAGCTTTGCTTGTACGGCTCACAGTGCCTGCCTAGTGCACAGGCATCCTGGCTCTACCAGGTAAGCATAACCACTAGCGGTTGCAAGAGAATTTGCATTTGTGTGTGTGTGTGTGTATATAATGTAGTTTTTGGTGTAAGTGTGTGTGTGTGCGTTGGAAGAGAGTATGCTTCCAATAAATACAGTATACTTTCTTCTTACCGACACATGCAGTAATTAAAGAAAATCAGGACTATGCTTTTAAAAGCGGCAGAAAAATTTTGAGGCTGAACCAAAAATATAATAATAGGGATTGTGACAAAAACAAAAACCAAACAATAAAAATTAGCTACTGGAGCCGGGCTAGGAACATACACACTTGAAAAAAATATATCACATTGCACATGCAAAAAACGACACTACACATGGAATTATATACACACACCTGCACACATTTTATACCCCCCACATACATGCTCACTTACACACTCATCTTCTAATAGAGACAGAGTTATCTTCAACAGATTCAACTGCTGACTTTTCAGCTCGTTTTTGAGAGGAACAAGAAACTCAACAAACTTGTTTGTTTCTTGGTCATTCTAGTTCTCCTTCAGTTGAAATTTCAAAAACAGCTGCATTGATTGATTGATTGACAACTAGAGTTACTACTCAGTGAGTGGGTGTTGAAGAACTACAAAGGTAATTTACATGAGGGGGTGTGGGAGAGCCCCTGGACTTCAAAGGCCAACTTTACCAAGTGGTGCGCCAGCTGCTTTTTCGCGCGCGGTATGCAATTACATCATCATTCAACGATCTTTACCAACCGTACCATTCATTAAAAAAAAAACAAAAAAAAAACGGATGACGTCGGCAATATGTAGAGAAACGATGGTGTTCTAAACGTAGCGCACTATACCATTTGTGGTTCTGTTTGTTTTGATTACTGAAGCTAACCTTCAATTTTATTCACCTTTTTGGCGTCTAGCTGGTATGACCCTCGAACTGGAAGGTGGTACTCGACAACCCTTGAGGAAGAGAGCTGCTGTGAAGGAGGAGGATTTCACTAAGGTTAGAGTAATGTTGAATGTGTATAAGGATTGGGAAAGGTTGTGTGCGTTAACAAGTAGGTTACAGCGTGATGATTGTGAGTAGTGGAATAGTGCTTTTAAACACATTGAACAAAGTGGATACAGGTGAATCCATTTATGTTAACTGCGTCTATAACTCCTTGACATACCAATAGACACATTGAAGTTTGTGCTAGTCAAAGTTGCTGCATGTTGGTAGCTAGAAGAGTTCTGTCCATGTTAAGACCAATCTGTGACTCATTGTCTATTGGTTTTCTACTTCCTGAAGCTTACTGGTCTTTGAATCACTGTGCTTCACACACCCAAGGCTGGGACAGTATTTGGCAAGTGAGAGAGTTACTATCTTGGGCATACAAAGTGTTGTGAGGGTACATATGGCATGTTAGTAGCACGTACACTATAGTAACAAGGTTACTTTTTAACTACAGATTAATCTGTGTCCTAGACTAGTTTTCCTTCTCCAATAGCAACTTTTTTTTTTTAATAATTTGATGCAGGGTATACTGGACAGGGCCAACTAGCCAACTAGGGCTGTTACAAAGGCCTTCTAACAAGAAAGAACACATACAAGTCAAAGAAACATAGACAGAAAACAGACAATAAAGTTTAGTTAGGTAAGGTGGAAGTGCTATTAGACGACTGAAGGTACTGGTAGATTTAAGAGAGGCAATGTTATCCGGGACTTTATTCCAGTGATCAATGACTGACCACTTGAAAGAATGCCTATGGTGTAGAGTCCTGATGTAAGGGCAATACAGGGGCATGGAGTTCTTGTGGGACGCACACCTGCATGGTGCATTAGAGAAGAACGAGCAGGGGATAATGGAGGCTCCATTCAGTATCCTGTGGCAGATTCTGAGCTTGTTTCATAGCCGCCTGCTTGCCAGACTCTGTAACTGAAGTGAAGATTTCATTGCTGAGACAGAAGCATTGCGGGACCAGTTGCTGTATATTACCTGGCAGCGAATAACTGGACTTTTTTGAGCCTCTCAGAGTGTGACTGTGAAACTGGTCCCAAACTAGAGGGTGCAGTAGTCCAGGTGGGGTAGGACAATCGACTTGTATAACTTTGCCAAGCAGGTGGGCCCAGCCTCCTTGAACACTATACAGAAAGCCCAGAACTTCTTAGCTTTGGTGGTGACAGAGTCGATGTGAGTCCTAACAATTTTTTTGCGAATTCGATTTACTTTATTCTTGCTGCACATAACATAGCAGGTTTTGTGCCATTTTGCATTGTGTTGCATAAGGGTTTCTTCAATACCTCTGCCATCATCTAGCCGAGAAATGTTTATTGAGAGGGGCAGTGAACTAAGATCATCCAGTGATCTTAAGTTGACAGCTAATGTTCCATAGCCTTTAGATTGGCTCTCATTCTTACATTTTGAAGGATTCCTCAATGCTTCACTCGTTGACTTCTGACAAAGAGTACACAATGACCAGTCAGTAGTCTGTACTGCTTCTTCGGGCACAGATGATGGATCAAGCCTTATTTTCTTTCTTGCCAGCATTCTAGACCATGATTATTTATTCTATGAAAATAACCAGCTATTGTCTATGCCAACTCACCTCTAGATGTGCTTCCTGGTCACTTTAAAGGAAGAGCTCAGATTTTGGTAAGCAGCTGGAATAACCACATGGACCTCCAAAAAATAGTGATGAATCAGCATGACTTCTGAGCATGTGCAAATGGGCTTGCTTGGACGGGTACAGAAAAATATGGCATGCAAAGTCATCTATATATCTGCAAGTAGTCATCTATATCTGCTGGAGTGCTGGTGCTTTTTATGTTGTTGTTGTTTTCATTGTTGTTGTTGTTTTCATTGTTGCTGTTGTTGTGTTGTTGTTACAACTAGATTTTGTCATTGCTGTTCTGTTTACATGGCTAGAAATTTAAAAAAATTGGGTCAAAACCTCTAACATACTTTTTTGATTGAAGAAAACTTCATTTTTGCCATTTTTTTGTTAAATTTGAAGTTAGATGCTTAGTACTTAACTATGACCCCCTCCCCCCAAACATGACCATTCTGAACAATTTGAGCCCACCAGAAAGCCTGTAGCTGCAACGGTTAACAAGATATGAGCATTTAAATTGCCGGTAATGGGGATGTGGCTTCGTTTCGGTAGGAAGCCATGTCTTGCTGAGTGGATCCCATTAAATTTGGAATCAGCATGGTCAAAAACCCTAAAAAAACAAATTTTGATGCTTTCTGCCGGAAGTGAACATCTTTTGCACATATCCGCTGGACTATTATTGTTATAGGCTGAAAATTGAAGAACTTGGTTTCAACAGGTGACTTCTTTTGAAAATTATTGCATTTTTAACTAACGCTGAGGGTTTGCACTTTTAATGCTCTAGTTTCTAGATGTACCTGTATGCAGCCATTGACCATTAATTTTGTCTAAGAAATTACATTCTTATCTCATTCTATTTAGCCATTCTCACTGCGCTATCGCTCACTATCTCAAGCACCAGTAGATCTTGACAACAAGCACTCAGCTACTTAAAAAAAAGACGGCTGGTTTTTTTTGTTTTGTTTTTGTTGTTTTTTGTTGTTGTTGTTTTGTTTTTAATTAGTATGCCATGACTTTATGACTGGAACAAGCAAGCATTTCAGGACAACACTTTACTAACTCTAATCATCTCATGAATTATTCATGAATTCGCACACCGCCGTTGTTACTGGCACAGAAGCGTATTAATTTATAATAGATGTTATGTATTCAGTGTTCAGTGGCCTACACCATATTGGCATATTGATATTACAAATAACTTATTTTTGTCTTTTTGTAAGTGTTTAGTAAAGCTGAGGGTTGGCTCCTCCAGTGCTTCATGTATTTATGTTGTGTTAATACTAGTTTTGGTCTTACCTTTATAGAAACTGTCAGAAATAATTCAGCAAGACTTTTTCCCAGATGTATTAAAGCTGGAGAAGAAGTTGGCAGGATCATCATCCAGTGGAGGGCTTGTTGACACTCCTAGTATCCGTGGGGACACAACTTGTAAAGGAGGAACTTCAGCTACAGATTGCCCTAGTGATGATGTGCATAGAGACCACCAGACATCAGCAGCAGTAGATATAGCAGTAGGTACAGGGCAGCGTCAGCGAGGGCTAGATGACTACCTCAGCAAACATGAGAGTGAGGACGACGCTTCCTTCAGAGAGATATTAGACAAATCTAGAGAAGCACATCAGCAGAAATATGCATGGCTCCATATGAAGGAGCAACAATATGCAGCACTCCCATCTTCCAACACTCTGGCCATTACACAAGGACCTGTTCAACCTACACCCAATCAAGAAGCTTCTGGTCTAGGTCTCAATGCTTGGAGTTACACTTCCAAGAATTCACTAATGTATGTGCCTGAAGGCAGGGAACAGAGCACTATGGAAGTCATGAAGGAGACCAGTAAGAAGCGAGAAATTGTCCATGGTAATACACGTTTGTCACAGGACTTTGTGACCAAGTTTCAAAAGATTAACACCCCCACTCCACAAGTTAAACCTGCAGCTGCTAAAGAGAAAATAGGTGTAGATGGGAAAGCAGAATGTGGGGAGGGCACACCTCAAGTGCAGGGCTATGGCTTTGTGGCCACGCCTCAGATACAACCAGGTGAGTATTGCACCAACAGATAGAATTCATAGAGAGAGCAGAGAGGGGTGTGGCTAATGTAGAACTGAGACAGGAAACAATCAACACAATAGAATGAGTCAACCTAAGTGCCCGAGAGGAGAGAGGTTCAGAGTTCGCTTCTAATTGTATTATAGAAAAGTATCAAAAAGGGTTCATATTTCAATCGATAGATTTATAATTGAGGTGGAGATTGTCCAGGAGGAATGTGTGTAGTTACTATTAGCTCATCTCATCTCACTATCTTTAAATAGGTATTGATGCATCACCACTAATGACCTGGGGCACTATAGAAGGTACACCTCAGAGGTTGGACTCTGACCTGACAACAACTCCTGGTCCAGCCTTCAAACTTCCCAAGGAATCAGTTCGAGAGAAAGTTGCTCTGAAACTGGCAGACGAAGTTGTGAAAGCTAGCCGCACAAGAAAGAAAGCTATTGTTAATGCAAGGTATATGAAATGGTAATATTGTGGTCACAGTATTATTTTCATTGTTATTTTGCAGCCCAGCAATGTTGCGGAATCATCTAGGAGCCACACCTTCTAGTTACCAACGGTTACGTTTGCTGTCTCCAGCTGCAAGAAAGCTAATTGGTCATCGCTCAAGCAAGCATACTGACAAGTCGCTTGTGGCCAGCTATACTCCTAAAATGAAAGTTGGAAGTACTCCCTCACATGCCAAGCAAGGCACTCCCAAGATCACCAATCATACCACACCTCAGACCACACCTCATCTGTCTGACAACTTGCTCAATTTGCAGCATAAACACACATAGATTTCATTTCCAATTAAAGTATCTCCATCATTATTTATTTGAATTTTCACCATTCCTTATTCACTGCAAAATGAACCTTTACTCCATAGGTCACAAACTGAACAGAATTTTGAGTTGCCCAATAATGTGGTGGATGTGTACAATCTTCAGTAGCGAGACTGTATGTCAGCCCAAATAAGGAATGCACTTCAAACTCTAAATAACAGCCAAGCGCGAGTGTTTGATCTTAGCTACATAGAAGTAGTATCACAGTGAACCTCGCACTGCCACTGTGTCAAACTAAGCTCCAACTTTTTGGGCTTTTTAGCATTAACTAGTTTTTGCTCAAATTAGATATAGCTACTACATGTGTATTCTGTTTTAAGGAGTTGGTTGCTTGCTGTTTATGTGTTGTTTGTTTTGTTTTGTTTTTTTTGTTTGTTTTTTTCTTTTTTTTTTTCTTTTTTTTTTTTTTTTGTTATGTTTTTGTTTTTGTTTTTTTAACACCAAAGACATTAATCTTGCGGTCGTCTTCTTTAGAGAGCAGGAGCCCAAGGAAAGTCTGAGCTTGGTTCACAGAATAGAGGTTCAAAGAGTGAGGTTCACAGAATAGAGGTTCACAGAAGAGAGGTTCACAGAGCAGAGGTTCACAGAATAGAGGTTCACAGAGTAGAGGCTCACAGAGTGAGGTTCACAGAGTAGAGGTTCACAGAGTAAAGGTTCACAGAGTAGAGGTTCACTGTGAAGATGAAATCTTAATGGTCAGAACATCAAGAACTCCCAGTAAACTCTTCACGTGATGTAAATGAGTTTTCCAGTCATCAGAAAGTCAGAAATCTGTGTTGGCCATGCCTGAACAGAAGCTGGAATTGCTCATTGCATGTGTAACTGTTTACATTACTAAATAGTACCGCTTGTGTTGGCTCTCATTAACAGCCATTATATCTCACTCACCCTTACACTGGTACTCTCCATCTCTAGCCTGCTCTTTGTTTTCATTGCTTGTTTTTGTCTCATAGGGGTCCTGCTCTGCTCAGCCTATGAAAGGGTAGAGTGGAGCATCCTCTCTGGTTCTTGTACTTGTACTACTACTACTACTGTTACTACTTTTGTCAGTTTTCTAATACACTATTTGTCGCTTAGTAGCCTGAGAACATTGGGATATTAGTGTGGGATTGTTCTGCCGTGGGTTCAGCAGGGTAACTGTGGGCAGTTGAGTCACTATTCTCCTGTCTCCCTGTAACATAGTGGACATTTCTATTGAGTGAGCTACATCATTTTATACAAAGTCAATTAGCAGGAAAAATTCTAAATAATATGATAATATCATCTACATAAGCCTTGCATGCTCATTACAATTATCTAGACCTTGTTTAAATTTTTTTAATTCCATTTTGTTTAACTCAAATCATAAAATTTAGGATTTTGCTTCCTGGGACTACACTGGTCATTCGTCTTTCAGCAATGTCACTAAAAATGGTTAGCTATATTTTTAGTTTTGATAAAAAATAGTTTTAGTTTATATTCATCATCTCTATGACTTTTAGTTATTATCATCTTATGTGAAATTTACTTCTGGTAAGTTTACTAAAATGTTTTAGGTTAAGTGTTGTTTTAGTTAACTAAAACTAAAACCAAAACCCCTTAGTTTTGGGGTATTTTACTTTTGGTAAGAATAACTAAACTAAGCTGTAGAGAATATAAAACTAATTATTTTAGAAGACAGTAAATTCAAATTAACTAAAACTACCAGAGAGTGGAGGACAAAAACTAAAACTAAGCAATTTTATTGTAAACAATTCACCTTGAATTATGTCATTATTAAATGAAAATATAAATTCCCATCAAGTAATTATTCTCTAAACTACATAACAAATACCATACTTTATTAATAATACCCAAGTTTTCACAGAAATATGCCATTTTTGAAGTTCTTTGGGAAAACTACATGAACAACTTTCTTTAAGGAGTCTCATTATTGCAGAATTTGAGATGCAACATAAATTAATTGATAGTATAACTAACTAAATCTTCTACATGGTATTGAAGAAAAACTAAAAACTAACTAAATCTTCAGGGAGAATTTGGGGAAAAAACTAAAACTAAGCATTCAAGATATTTTTTTAGTATGAATAACTAAAACTAAGAAAATCTGGAATCACTGAACCAAAACAACACTGGTCACCGTAACTAAAACTAATTTTATAAATTTTTGTTTTAGTCAACCAAAACATTAGTATCATGGCAATTTATTACAATGATGCGACTTTTCCCCTAGTCTATATAACCATAGCTACAACAGATTTGCACTAATACTATCTGTTGTAATAACATTTAACTACTACAAATCAGAGTTTTACTTATGAAAGATGAAACATTTACGATCATCTTATTAGTTTTGCAACAGTTGTAAGGTTATTGCGAGCACATACTCAATTTTCATTTGATTGTGTGCTTTTGCTAGTTTGCTTGCTACATATTTATTCTATAAACATGCAACTAAGAAGTAGCTAGATACACAGCAGTCAGCTCTTCCTTCATGACTCGTAGCTAGATACACAGCAGTCAGCTCTTCCTTCATGACTCGTAGCTAGATACACAGCAGTCAGCTCTTCCTTCATGACTCGTAGCTAGATACACAGCAGTCAGCTCTTCCTTCATGACCCGTAGCTAGATACACAGCAGTCAGCTCTTCCTTCAATGACTCGTAGCTAGATACACAGCAGTCAGCTCTTCCTTCACTGACTCGTAGCTAGATACACAGCAGTCAGCTCTTCCTTCATGACTCGTAGCTAGATACACAGCAGTCAGCTCTTCCTCATGACTCGTAGCTAGATACAACAGTTCAGCTCTTCCTTGACTCGAGATACCAGCAGTCAGCTTCTTCCTTCATGACTCGTAGCTAGATACACAGCAGTCAGCTCTTCCTTCATGACTCGTAGCTAGATCACACAGCAGTCAGCTCTTCCTTCATGACTCGTAGCTAGATACACAGCAGTCAGCTCCCTTCCTTCATGACTCGTACTCTAGACTAGATACACAGCGTTCAGCTCTTCCTTCATGACTCGTAGCTAGATACACAGCAGTCAGCTCTTCCTTCATGACTCGTAGCTAGATACACAGCAGTCAGCTCTTCCTTCAATGACCGTATCTAGACACGCGGTCAGCTCTCCTTCATGACTCGTACAGCTCAGACTCTTCATTCAGGTCAGCTCTTCCTTCATAGCTATACACAGCAGCTAGACTCTTCCAGCATTCGGCTCTTCCTTCATGAATCGTAGCTAGATACACGCAGTCAGCTCTTCTTCATGCTCGTAGCTAATCACAGCATCAGTCTTCCTTCATGACTCGTAGCTAATACACAGCAGTCAGCTCTTCCTTCATGACTCGTAGCTAGATACACAGCAGTCAGCTCTTCCTTCAATGACTCGTAGCTAGATACACAGCGGTCAGCTCTTCCTTCATGACTCGTAGCTAGATACACAGCGGTCAGCTCTTCCTTCATGACTCGTAGCTAGATACACAGCAGTCAGCTCTTCCTTCATGACTCGTAGCTAGATACACAGCAGTCAGCTCTTCCTTCAATGACTCGTAGCTAGATACACAGCAGTCAGCTCTTCCTTCATGACTCGTAGCTAGATACACAGCAGGTCTTCCTTCATGACTCGTTCCTCATCATGACTCGTAGCTAGATACACAGCAGGCTCAGCTCGTTCCTTCCATGACTCGTAGCTAGATACACAGCAGTCAGCTCTTCCTTCATGACTCGTAGCTAGATACACAGCAGTCAGCTCTTCCTTCATGACTCGTAGCTAGATACACAGCAGTCAGCTCTTCCTTCAATGACTCGTAGCTAGATACACAGCAGTCAGCTCTTCCTTCTCGTAGCTAGATACACAGCAGTCAGCTCTTCCTTCATGACTCGTAGCTAGATACACAGCAGTCAGCTCTTCCTTCATGACTCGTAGCTAGATACACAGCAGTCAGCTCTTCCGTGCTCATGACTCGTAGCTCAGATAGCTAGCAGCAGTCAGCTCTTCCTTCAATGACTCGTAGCTAGATACACAGCAGTCAGCTCTTCCTTCAATGACTCGTAGCTAGATACACAGCAGTCAGCTCTTCCTTCATGACTCGTAGCTAGATACACAGCAGTCAGCTCTTCCTTCAATGACTCGTAGCACAGAGCTCCTCAAATTCATTGTGTTTATAGACTAGTAAGGACTAAGTGTGCTGTGATAAACTAAAGGTGCTAAATTCATTGTTTATAGACTAGTAAGGACTAAGTGTGCTGTGATAAACTAAAGGTGCTAAATTCATTGTTTATAGACTAGTAAGGAGTAAGTGTGCTGTGATAAACTAAAGGTGCTAAATTCATTGTTTATAGACTAGTAAGGACTAAGTGTGCTGTGATAAACTAAAGGTGCTAAATGCATTGTTTATAGACTAGTAAGGACTAAGTGTGCTGTGATAAACTAAAGGTGCTAAATTCATTGTTTATAGACTAGTAAGGACTAAGTGTGCTGTGATAAACTAAAGGTGCTAAATTCATTGTTTATAGACTAGTAAGGACTAAGTGTGCTGTGTTAAACTAAAGGTGCTAAACTCATTGTTTATAGACTAGTAAGGACTAAGTGTGCTGTGATAAACTAAAGGTGCTAAATTCATTGTTTATAGACTAGTAAGGACTAAGTGTGCTGTGTTAAACTAAAGGTGCTAAATTCATTGTTTATAGACTAGTAAGGACTAAGTGTGCTGTGATAAACTAAAGGTGCTAAGACAAACCTTCTATCCTTATTCATAGCAGTAGTTCGTCATTGTAGGAGGAATAATTGTGGTATTTGAAGAGGTGTGGCTTATTCGTAATTAGGAGGTTTGAAAAATCAGTTCATGTTTTAGTGAGTAAATTGAAATCATATTTATATTAATAAATGTAACTGAACTGATTGCAACAATATTTCAGTATGGAATAAAAATAATTCATTCTAATTAAATGAACTGTTCCCAAGAGAAGCTGTTGTTAGGTGTGAGTGTTCCAGTTAGTAACAACACAACATCCACAATCCACCAGACTCCAATTCCTCCCAAAGTCAAGAGTTTGCCAATTCCGTGGCATGTGTAGCCAAGACAAAATCTGTCCACGCCGAAAAATCCAAGAAATACCGAATATAGCATAATAGTTGGAAAATAATGACCGTTATACCTGCAGTCATGACAACAATAGTAGTAAACACTAACAGAAGTAATAATAATAGTAATAACAATAATAATAATAGTAATAGTAATAATAATAACTGGTAAGTGAGCGAAACGTCAGATATACTCTATCTATCACTTGTGTGTCAGTAATGACAGGCAACAGTGTGTGTATTCATGAATAATTCATGAGCTTTGTATAATTTGGTAAAGTGTCGTCGACTCTTGGTGGGTAAAGTGTCGTCGACTCTTGGTGGGTAAAGTGTCGGCGACTCTTGGTAGGTAAAGCGTCATCACATTCAGTAGAAAATGAGGGTTAATACGTCAGGATTAATCCAGGTTAATAGGGGACCGGGAAATGGGGGGACACACCCCGGCAGAGGAGTGCACAGGATAGGGGTGTGGCCCCACAGGGAGACCGCACTCAGCACACACGTGGTAGATAAGCAGGCAGAAATTTTCAAGTAGCAAAGCTAGCTAGCCATAGTGCAGAAGTACAATATAATGCAGAAGTGAGTAGCAGGTGATGGCCAACGAGCACGGAGACACCAGCAGTAGTAGCCGGTCCAGTGAGGACTGCCCAGGGCCCCGGGGTCGTCTGCCACCCACAGTAGCGCCTTCAGTAGAGAGTATGCGACGAGGGACGAGTGATGGTCCACTATTCCGGTTTGAAGATGGCAGGTACCTTACCCGGGAGCTGTTTGTGGCGGCAGTAAGAGAGTCCTTGGTGAGGGCCGGAGTGGACCCATTACGGTATGCTGGTCATAGTTTCCGAATCGGGGCTGCGACAACGGCCGCTGAACAGGGGATTCAGGACTCACTCCTTAAGGCACTGGGACGCTGGGAGGGTTCGGCTTATACCGTCTATATCAGGACACCCATAAAGACGCTGTGTAGGGTCGCCAGAACACTGGGTGGGAGGGGTGGGGGGCAGGACAGGGGTAATGAGTAGAGGGACAGGGGTAATGAGTAGAGGGACAGGGGTAATGAGTAGAGGGACAGGGGTAATGAGTAGAGGGACAGGGGTAATGAGTAGAGGGACAGGGGTAATGAGTAGAGGGACAGGGGTAATGAGTAGAGGGACAGGGGAAATGAGTAGAGGGACAGGGGTAATGAGTAGAGGGACAGGGGTAATGAGTAGAGGGACAGGTGGGTAATGAGTAGAGGGACAGGGGTAATGAGTAGAAGGACAGGGGTAATGAGTAGAGGGACAGGGGTAATGAGTAGAAGGTTTTAGTGCTCTGTGGTACAAATGGATGTTTGTGTTGTACACTAGTATATATGTATGGCCATGTCTCTTGTGATTACAGATATTACACTAAGGCTTGGGTGAGAGGTGGCCAGTCACCTAGTGGGCAGGAGCCCACCTTACCCAAGAGGGGCAACCTCTGACCTTGCGTTATACGGCAGGGAACACTCAAAGTCGGAAGTAGGTGGGGCCTCGATACCCTCGACAGGGACTAGCCCACTAGGTCTGGGCACACCCTCCAAACCTAGTCGAACAAGTGAAGCCAATCGGTAAGGTCAACGCTATTAAATGATGGTTAATACGTCAGGATTAACCCAGGTTAACCGATTACACACCAATAAAATTTTAATTGCGCCTTACGTAATGCGGTCACGGGCGCACACGAGACACAGAGGATTAATTGCTTGGTGGGAGGGTGACATTAAACGAGAGAAAGAAGGCGAACGGTTGAAGATTGCCTCGGGGACAGTATTATCGAACGATAGAGTACGCTCTAGGCTATTGGGAAAGCATAAATTCGACTCTAAGGAGCTGTTCTCGACTTAAAAATAACAAAGTACTCGCACCGTTTGGCAAAAACTTTTATGGCATCACACTGAGGCTCTTAGTAAGCACACTAGTAAGGTTGGAAGTATGGTTTCATGGCTGAAGCAATTTGCTACTGGATCATAGAGGTAAGAGAAAGTGTTTTTGCACACATCTGTCTTACAATCAGGAAGAATTTGTTGATATTTATTTAGGGTGTGGTTAATTTTGAACTGAGCAATCTGTTATAAATTTTATGAACAGAGAAGCTTTTTATGGCTTTTGTGTATGAAAACAGGTACATCACAAATAAATGATAGAATATTTGAGTGTATTCAGTTTGGTACTCCAAGGTGTCTTTACTTTTGATGTGCTGGTAGGCTGCATTGTTGACAGAATAGTTTGTGATCTTACTATCAAGTGCAACTGGTCATAGCATAATAGAAGTATATGTCAGAGGGCTCCCTGCAGTCTCACCTGTTGTATAACAATATTTATTTTTACTTATTGCTATAAAGAATGTGATTGAAATTCCTGTAGAAATCGCTACCTTTCAGAATCATCAATTCCGTTCTCTCGTCAGAGTCCTTGACCATTTAGTAACTACTACAGTCACTACACCCATCAGCACTGAAGTCATTGTTGCTGTCATCAAACTCCTCGTCACTACCACCAGAGTTACTGCCATCCTGGTCGCTGCCATGCTGTGCCAGGTCAAGAATATTGTCTTCATCACTAGGATGCTGAAGTGCCAGTGTTCCACTTGCCAAGATAGCTTTCTATTGTCTTATCATGATAAAGTAATATTGGTTACCGCGATACCTTCGACAAGGGCCAGCCCACTAGGTATGGGCACACCCTCCAAACCTAGTGAAGTCGATCGGTAAGGTCAACTGTATTAAGTGCTGGTTATTTCGAAAAAGCGGGTGCAATAGATGATGGAAGGCGGCGTAGGTTTCAAAAAGGAAGGTGAAAGTACGGAAGAGAAGGTAAAAGGCGATTAATGGTAACTGAAAAGCGAGTGGAATCAGCGAGGTAAGGCGGTGTAGGTTGAAAATGGAAGGGAAGAGAAGGCAAAAAGGCGAGCGATTAATTACAACTAAAAAGCAGGTGGAATAGACGAATAAAGGCGGGGGTTAGTTTTCAAAAGAAAGGCTAAAGTACGAAATAGAAGACAAAAGTTTCTCAAAGTAAGACAGAAATTCAGAAGCAGGAGATATAGACAAAGGAAAAGGGGACTCCATGACTTAAGAAGAAGAGCTGAGGAAAGGAGAGGTGGGGTAGAAGAAAAGCTCAGATAGTTCAGAAAAAAGAGAGCAGGAGAGGGAAACTTGTGTAACCTTAAGGGTGGCCGCACACCGCCTACGCAATTTTTTGTTGATGGTTGCTATGCACGATTACTACTATTGTATACATACAGGGGCTTCTCTACTACAACACAAGGACACAGTACCTGCCGAAGGAGCCGCTCACTAATTTTAGAGCGAATCTGGAGGAAATATCGGGGCCTGGTTATAAAACTTTGTAGCACTTTTTTGGAGTGGTGCGGTAAGTTGGAGCTCTGCAATTTGGTGCACTACTAGCCGAGCCGATACTCTACTGCAAGACAGCGAGTTCTTATCCATTTCAATATTACTTTATGATATATTCACTATTTTTTCTATTTATAAGATATTGAAAAATTCTCGTTGTGGTGCAGTTCATTTTTTTTTGGTTTACCCGCGTATAAAATTTTTGTGTCGTTCTCATTATTAGATTCCAAGAAAAAACTGATACAAAATTTGGAACTTTAATTCCACTCGCAATTCTTAAGAAATAGCCCTACCCCCATATCTCGTACTACGAGTACGCGAGCAATTTCTTTTTCAATTAGTTTGTATAGGTTCTAAAAAGAGCCCGCCTATATCAAGAGTAAACAAACATCAATACAACAATAACAAGAGAGTCAGAAGAGAGAGTAGTTTATTGGAGATAGCCAGAGGTGAAGGTATTAGATCTGCGCAGCTTGGGAAGTCTTCACTCCGCAGAAATCGAGCCTGGTATATCCATCCGCTTGAGTTCAGGTACACAGAGTCCAGAGAACGGCTACAGGAGGAGAGGCAGCCTGGTGCACCTTGCTGCGTGAGCTCAGACGACGTATGGAGAGTTGCTGTAAACGGATATGAGACAACAAGAAGCTAAACTAAAACACCACAACTTCGCAAAGTATACTTCTGCTACTACTGTGCGATAGTTTCTGCTCGCGTATTATCAAATGGTGGGGTATTGGCGGGGAATAAATTAATGTCCGGATCTACAGGCGGTGCGCGTTGCTATGTGCAGCCACCCTTAACCAATGGTAGAGAATGATAACTGAGCAAGATAACTTGTGCTAGTGCATTCTTACTTCACTTGACGTATTGCAAAGTAAGAATGCACTGTTGGGCAGATTAGACAACATCACTTCCGAATAGAGTCCTTAGTAACAGTAATTTTGGCCTTTTGAAAACAACGCTGCCCAGGAAAGCTAGGGCAGTGGGAGCACAGGAAAGCCAGGGCAGTGGGAGCACAGGAAAGCCAGGACAGTGGGAGCACAGGAAAGCCAGGACAGTGGGAGCACAGGAAAGCCAGGACAGTGGGAGCACAGGAAAGCCAGGACAGTGGGAGCACAGGAAAGCCAGGACAGTGGGAGCACAGGAAAGCCAAGACAGTGGGAGCACAGGAAAGCAAGGGCAGTGGGAGCACAGGAAAGCCAGGGCAGTGGGAGCACAGGAAAGCCAGGGCAGTGGGAGCACAGGAAAGCCAGGGCAGTGGGAGCACAGGAAAGCCAGGACAGTGGGAGCACAGGAAAGCCAGGGCAGTGGGAGCACAGGAAAGCCAGGACAGTGGGAGCACAGGAAAGCCAGGACAGTGGGAGCACAGGAAAGCCAGGGCAGTGGGAGCACAGGAAAGCCAGGGCAGTGGGAGCACAGGAAAGCCAGGGCAGTGGGAGCACAGGAAAGCCAGGGCAGTGGGAGCACAGGAAAGCCAGGGCAG
>WLWD01004257.1_pt1 | contig 29626 bp, 14 predicted proteins | sample 6712731 | NCBI WGS metagenome assembly WLWD01 (sample SAMN12718690, study PRJNA576275) | sponge metagenome | isolation source: marine sponge | host: Mycale hentscheli | place: New Zealand: South Island, Marlborough, Capsize Point | collected 2014-11-01
ATAGGCAGTGAGCCTGAGAATACTAGGCAATGAGCCTGAGAATACTAGGCAGTGAGCCTGAGAATACTAGGCAGTGAGCCTGAGAATACTAGGCAGTGAGCCTGAGAATACTAGGCAGTGAGCCTGAGAATACTAGGCAGTGAGCCTGAGAATGAATACATAGGCAGTGAGCCTGAGAATACTAGGCAGTGAGCCTGAGAATGAATACGTAGGCAGTGAGCCTTAGAATACATAGGCAGTGAGCCTGAGAATACATAGGCAGTGAGCCTGAGAATACATAGATGGTGAGCCTGAGACTACGTAGGCGGTGAGCCTGAGAATACATAGGCAGTGAGCCTGAGCATAGATAGGCAGTGAACCTGAGAATACATAGATGGTGAGCCTGAGACTACATAGGCGGTGAGCCTGAGAATAGATAGGCAGTGAACCTGAGAATACATAGGCAGTGAGCTTGAGAATACATAGGCAGTGAGCCTGAGAATACTAGGCAATGAGCCTGAGAATACTAGGCAGTGAGCCTGAGAATACTAGGCAGTGAGCCTGAGAATACATAGGCAATGAGCCTGAGAATACATAGGCGGTGAGCCAGAGAATACATAGGCGGTGAGCCAGAGAATACATAGGTAGTGAGCCTGAGAATACCTAAGGAGCAAGCTTAAGAAAACATAGGCAGCAAGCCTGATAGTGTATGCAAGAATAGATAGGCCCTGGGCGTCAGTGCAAGATTAGGTAGGCAAGTCTGATAGTACAAGATTGGATGGCAGTGAGTCTGAGAGTGTCACAGATAGAGTATGACGATGTGTAACTAGATAGACAGCAAGTCTGAGTGTGAGGATGGGTAAGAACAAGAACAATACTCAAGCATGATAATACACCAGTGGTGAGTCTGGCTGTGGCAAGGCAGCACATGAGTGCGAGATAGGCGGCGAACCTGATAGTTGGAACTAGACATCCGGGTGTGGGACTAGATAGGTGGCTAGTTTGAGTACGAGAATACATAGGCAGTGAACCCGAGAGTGCACGAATACATTGGTGAGCTAGAGAGCAAGAATGCCTTAATAGCATTGGGTGTGAAAACAGATAGACAGTAACTTGAGTGTGAGAATAGATAGAGAGTGAGCCTGATAGTGTGAGAATAGATGGCAGTGAGTCAGATAGTGTGAGAATCGGTAGGCGGTGAGTCTGCTGGTGTGAAAATAGACAGGCAGCAAGCCTGAGTGAGAGTGAGAATAGACAGGCAGTGAGCCTGAGTGAGAGTGAGAATAGATAGAGTGAAGGGCAGCGTCCCCTGCATAAACACTTTCAAAGGGGCCCCAGACAGACCACCACACCTTTATTTGGTGGAAATCTAACTACATATGTACTAGAACCGCCTACCCATGCTCTATATAATGCCACACTGGCAATAGTGTAGTGTGGCTTATGAGTCCCAAGACACAGCACTACAGTTCATTCTCTAATCTCTCTCATTATGTAACCCCTATTTGCTCCGCCTCCCTTCTCATATAACACTCTCATGTCAGCATAAATAATATCAATTACAGCATGCAACCTGACTGATTCAGGAGTTTCCAAGCTTTCGAGAATACTGATCACTTTGACAGAGCCAATCTTGGCAATACGGCCATTACTAAATACTGCACATAGTTACTAACATGCAATGGACAATAATGATCATAAATTTTTGCATGAAGGTTCGAATAAGAATAGTGGGAGCCGGCAATGCACCCCACACCTGTAACGAAGGCCTACGCCTGATCATAACGAGGGTTGGCAGCATGATTTCGTGATTTAGAGATTGCAACTGTTGGGTAGAGTAACAGCATTAGAACAGAGTCCAACTCTTAACATAACTGTACTAGATAGCAAGGCAAATGGACCGGCAGCATGCCCATGTATTATCAAGCCATAGAACTCCTATTTTCAGCTGAGTGCATCAATGAAGGCCATCCACCACTGATTGATAATTTAGATCCTATTAATCCAACCTGACCTACAGAAAGCTAATTACATAGAGTACAGTAGTGTATATCTCCAGCCCCATACTATTTAAATAATACCACCACTGATGAGCAGCCATCCTTAGAGAGCTAATAGTTCCGGGTGAACCAGCCATTCTGGCAAGGAAGTAACCGGTAGCTACTAGGCTTAGGCTACAAGCACTGAGAACAGTGGCTATCAGGACTAACGTACTTGTGCCCGGGTGCCATTGCTCCACATGTGACACACTCCACACGTGATCGCTTAGCCGAATGGTCGCAGTATTTGCAGGTCCTCTGCCGACCTTTACCTGGGCTCGAGTGATGTGATGGTGGGCTTAATTAGTGTGGGTAAAACCACTAAGATAATAGCAAATTTTTCTCGTTCTAACAGCCAATAATTATTTCAGCCTAGAATGACTGAATAACCACTAAGATACTTCATGGCACATGAATTATTCAATTCAGTCAGCCATATAGAAATACAACACACACAAAAAGTTAGAGCACACGATATACCACCTTATTATGTCATCTATTGTTTGTGGTCTTCCCAATTAGTGAGGGGAACTGAACAAACTACTTAATGTCAGCCTACCTGCCGCATAGCGGTAGGTAAAGGGTCCAGTAAAGCGAGATTTAATATGACGTGATCAAAACAGATCCTAAAGCCTGTCAGGAATAAATAATGAGCTTATAAACTACAAGCCAGAGACACAGATGGATAAAATTTGAAAAATTGTTCAGATGTGCCCACACTTGACTGCCATTGCAGGGCTCCTCTAAAAGGTTCTAAAAGAACTAAAACGTTCCGCAGACTATATTTTTAGAGATGTTCCAACTGAGGGAAACCAAGCATTCTACTTGGTACAGCTACAGCTGGTAATTTAGTGATATGAAACTCATAACAACTAAATGACAAAACTGACTAACAGAACAGAACTTGTTATCCTACATATAGACTCATTGCTATGTAGAATACATGGAGGCATGGCCTCCTAACTAGAACTGAACTAGACACTGCTGATGCCAATGCCACTGAAGGTCATAGATTACACAAAATAAAGTTAGCTGAAATAATACACATCTTCCAACAGAACAGCCACAGGATCATGTGTTAATGTTACTGCATTAGTCACTCCTTGACTGCAATAGTGTTCCCCAGGAATTAAATCGGCAATTTTTGGGAGGCACAAATTCACTTAGGGGGAAATCACAGGTTATATTGCATAAGAACAGCCTTCAGAAACTTGCCAGAGTACGGACTAGCATTCAGATCACTGAGATTATCAACATCTTGCGATAGTACTGGTCTCATATACAGTGACATCTGATTACATTACTTGACATACATACTTACATGTATATTCATTGACACAAACACACACACTTGTGTCCTAGGTGACCACAACAAGCTAGCCAGAGCCACTAATTGCTCCGAGTGTTGGTGATACCTTCTAGCATAGCAATGTAGACCGATTGGAATCAATACTTCCTTATTACAAACACACTCTAGAGAACACTCACCTTGCCATCACTTCAGCAATGTCAGGTAACTCTATGATCAAATGTTGACACTTCTTGAGCCATCATTCACAGCTAGTCTAAGTCAGAGACATCGAAAGCAGCTTCATCCACTCGATCCCACTACAAGGAAAAGCAATAGAAAAAGAAAACACACTGAAGTGATCATGAAATTCAACTTATACTCTGCAAGCTGATCCCACCAAGAAATTGTTAGAAGCAGTTTATCAAACTCTAGCTGAGAGGTATAGTCTCTTAAAAATATTCACTAACACGGCGGTTCTGGATCTCTAGATTGGAGTCAGTTGTAACACAACAAGAGGTAGAGGCATGCATGAACACATACTGTAGTATAATGCAGAAATAGAACGGTCAAGACAGTGTGGTAAAAAATCACAACAACATTAATTTTAGAGGTTAGTGACAGGGAAGAAACGTCAGCTCTATATATTATAGAAGAAACATTCCTACACAGGAAACTAGTTGCACACACACACTAATGAATGACAGGATTTAGTTTTGATCAATACTCATTCACTGATTAAAAATTTAGGTATCACAAGTTACGACCAAGGATGAAGTGATGGTAAAATAACTTAATTAAGTATTACATAAAGATTCATTATTACTACATAAAAATATACAGCTTCATACTAAAATATATTTATTTTTAATTTCTGTAGTATCTGTAATAATAGTTCAAATGTTTCGGCTCCATGTAGCCTTCATCAGTGACTTTTTAAAAGTGATAAAATAAAATACATTTATCTTCCCATCCTATTTTAATGTATAAATAAGGCTATAGAAAAAACCCAACTTTGTTTCAACACAGAATAGTATGACATTCACTTCTAACATTCAAATAAACTGAATCAAACCTTCTCTTGCTTGCTGCTCTCACACTCCTAGCACTCTTTCTATCATTACAGATTCATCACCACTTCCTACTAATACCTGTATTAGGTAGACATCTATTGCTACTGGACTTAGTACTGCTTGATTATACTGGCTTCCCTGAGGCTCCATCATTACTTTCTATACTTCTAACCCTAAGGAAAATGGCTGCACAGGTAGCTAACTATCTGTCCTTACTTAAGTGATCGACTTCCGTGGCTGCATTAATGCGGCCGCTATTGTTTTGTTCCCCATTTAAATCCACCTGATATGAATTCTCACTTCAAATAAATGCTTCGACCAGACATCTTGAGAACTAATGTGGAGTTGTTGACTGCAGCTACTAACTTACAAATTTCTACATACATAGTGAATGCCTACTATAAAAGACATCAGCTGTGTTCAGATATCGATATAGAAGCCGTTGACTTCCATCCCATCATATTCATACTTGATTATTAAAGTTCAAACCAATATTCATACCTAAATGTTTTTTTAATCAAACATTTCGGCTGCTATTAAAAAACAACAACATTGAACTTTAATAATCAAGCATGTTTATACCTAGTCAAACAAATATTATCCAAGAAATCCCATCATATTGAACTGCTGCACACTAACCACTATCAATACGATAAATATATCTCTGGCCAACTCTTAGACACACTTCTGAGGATCTCATGACCCATACTGATTGTAGACAAGTTCAACACCCTATCATCCCTAACATCATTAGGGCTATTCCGGCTTGTCACCCAAGGGGGAGGTAAGTTAGACAATGTGAATGGGGGGGGGGCAATCGACATTAAAGTTAATCATGCAATACACCTTATAAGATGTAATTCTGTGTCAAGACTTAGATAAAAAATTTCCCCCCACTCTTTTTTTTTGTATTATTTATTTTTCCTACTTAGCCTTACACCTTAGCCACTGTCAGTTAGATTCCTCTGGAATTTCGGTTTCAACCTATTGCTCCTTAAAATGTTGAAAACTTTCCGTCTAATATGGGTAGAGCTTCTGTGGTACAGAATGACATTGTCTCCAACTAGAATCTCTCCAACTGTACGTTTCCAAGGTTAATACTGCATGCGTGCACACTTATCCGTATTATTTTACTTAGCTACTGTGGTATTTCACTTAGTTTCCACTTAGTTACCGTGCTATTTCACTTAGTTACGTGCTATTTCACTTTCTCTGTGCGACTTCAATTGAAGAGTGATTTTCCCACACAATTTTGAATGGGCAATTTACGTGCCGTACTATTAGATTTAGAAATTGCTGTGACAATACGCCATCTGACAAGGAATAGTCTGAGAGAACAAACTCAAAACTTGTTTCATTTTGGTTTTCTTCATGTACATGTTCCATATCATCGTCAGGAGTGGCAGTAAACACTCGGCCACTGTAACTAATGAAATGCCCCCCCCCCCACCTCCCTAGTACTTTAGTGAGATTGTGTTGTTGTTTTTTCCCATTAGTGTACTGGCAATATTTAATTAACAGTGGTATACATGATGAAATACAAAGATAGTGAGTGACTGATACAGTGTAGCTACAAGTGCAAATGATAAAAAAAAAAAGATGGCCTACTATTAGCGAGTGATAGCACGGGTAACCTGTACTTTTGGGATCAATAGCACTCGTAAAGCAATTGAAATAGCACTCTCTCAGTACTATTTCAATTGCTTTACGAGTGCTGTTGATCCCTAATAGCACTGTTACCCATGCTATTACTCATTATTCGATAACCCACACTTTCAGCAATGAATTGGAAGCAGAAATGATTAGTTCAGACAGTTACATGCTTTCCAAGTTTGGCGGGGAGAGGTGTTTAAAGAAAACTCTGTTTTTTTTGTCGTATCAAATAATTTGCAAAACTCCCAAATACATATATATTATTCATTTGATACAGGAGAATATCACGAGTCTGTTGGCTTAGTATTTACGCGAGTGCCGCAGGCACGAGCCTAAATACCGCCAATCAGACGAGTGATATTCTCGGGTATCCAATGGATAATAAATTTATTAGGTACTGCTCATGGTAATACCTTGGTAACAAGAAATTTACCTAGGGGGACGTAATAACCCAACGTAATAACTATGAACACAGGTGATATGGAAAAATATTGCCCTAAGCCACATCCTGTTTAGTTTAATGCATTTTCTATGTGGCAACAGTTATCAGGCTCTGTTCAGTACCTAATAAAATTCATTAGCTATCTATTAAACACTACACATCACAGTATTTAGTACACTTACTTGTTATCGCATAGCATAAGTGAATTCCTGCCATTGCAGTCCTCTTCTCCTTTATCATCACTCACGTGTAGCACAAATACAGCCTAGCCAACAAAACGAACCACCTCCTAAATCAATCTTGCAGGGTCACCAAGGACAACTTTCCACAAAGGTCGAAGGTGACAGCTAGCAACAAGAGCGCGCGCAAAGACATCGCTTGAGGTCAAAGGTGAGGGTCAGCCGTTCTGCACATAACGTCTTTCGAATTGTTTTGCGGATGCAAAAACTTACTGGAGCTCCATTTCTATTCGAGTTAGTGGCGGTGGTAAGTTAATGCGCTATTTGTCACAATTATAAGCCCTACTCAACAGCATTTACTTTAAAATTCATTGTCCACTAGACGAACCACGAAGGTAAGTCTTGCATAGGTATGTTCAGTTGTGTGAAAAAGTATTGTGCGTTACAACTCCTATTAAGAATATCACAAAGAAATTTTTAAATAACGTGACTTGATTTTGTTGCTTCTTTTTCAATTCAAACAGTTGAGGGGAGCGGTTGCTATGGCATTGGACCCCCTTTACCGTATATGCTTAATTTAAATACTCGACTTTATTTTAGTAGTTTGAATAACAATAGTGTAGTTTAAGGCTCGCTCGCCATTTGTGCTCAAGCACACCACTAGTTGGCGAGCAAGCGAGACACTTACAGGGGTAACACAATTGAAAATCGGGGATGTTTATTTGTATATATGTTTGGACGTACGCATATCATTTTGTACTTTGACCCTCGCGTTTTTGTGTTAGTTATGTGGGCGACCCCGTCCCAAATTGCACTAAACAGAATCCTCTGGTTTATCGATCAATACCCGTATCACCCTTTGAATTGTTTACCGTTTTTAATTCTTTTGCGGGTGCAGTTAAAACTTGAAAACTTAAAGGACTTTCATTTCTATTCGAGTAAGTGGAGGTGGTAAGTTAATGCGCTCTTTGTCATGGTTATAAGCAGTGCGCAACAGTATTTACTTGAGAGTACATTGTCCACTACTGTGAAGGTAAGTCTGTGTAGGTGCATTTCCAGTTGTGTCAAAGCATTGTGTGTTACAACCACTACTTAGCTAAAGAATATCACAAAGAAAACCTTTAAATAACGTGTATTGTTTTGTTGTTGTTTTTTTCCTTCCAAGCAGTTGCAGAGAGGTGTTACTATGGCACTGAAATCCCTTTACCCTGTATGCTAAATTAAAAAAGTGGACCTTATTTTCAGTAACTTAATGTTAGAAGTCAAAATCATTCATATAAAAATAGTATAGTCTTTAGGCTCGCTCGCCATTTGTGCTCAAGCACATCTCTAGTTATTACAATAATTATAGTCAAAAAAATAAGTATTATTTATAGAAAGATGCATTAAGAATTGCATAATTAATACGTACAAGTAAAGGATTTTCAAATTCAGTTCAGTTTTCTCTGCTGAATTCCATATGCTGAATTGGCTACAATAGATGTTACTTCTCTGTCTGAGATGACTTGCTCATATATTGGAACATCTTGATTAATTTGACCATCAGCTTGCATTTGCTCTTCATTGTTTTTTAAAGTGCTATAATAAGATGAACAGTACAATAAAATACTAATAATAGCACATTATTCTCTTGTACAGCCAATATTGTTAATTATAACTAAACCCTGACATTTCGACATCTTGATGAAGTCCTCATTAGGGTTCAACTATTGCTTAAATTGATCAACAGAGCAATTTAAATTTTAGTTATCTATAAAATCAGTCTCATAAGAATACATTCTTTATATAACATAATCAGTCAGCATTAAAATATATACTTACCAACTTGTCCTTCTGATTCTTATTATTTCAATAACAAGTGAAATGTTTAGCACAATCAATAGAATAATTATTACAGATCCTATAGGCATGATCACAGTTTCATAGCTTCTACAGATATTACTAGTAGGGTGTAGGCACATGTCTACAAGAGAAGAACAATGACTTGAAATAACAGTGCTGGACAAAGGACATTTGATATTATATAGACTTTAAAATTAAACTTGTAATACTATGCATGCACACTCCTTATAATCATATTTCCTGTACAAGTCATCTTACCTATTTATGCTTCATCAGCAGTTGTTTTTTTATTGAATAGTTCCCTAGACCTATATAATCACCAGTACGCTAATGATGTAAAGTCATTCTTCACTTAACTCACTTTCCGATACTTAAATTATAACTTAACCATAACTTAACTCTCTGAGAAAAGGTTAACTTGTCTAAGGACAAGTAAAGAATAAAGAATCTGGTGGCAGTGTTACCACTGTGGAGAGATAGTCTCTAAGGTGTTACTTCTTCCCACACCTATAAGCTTATGAGCTACACCTAACGCCCACCTAGGGTTCAATGTCAGATTAGAAAAAAAAAGTATTTTCAGTATCTACAATGAAATTATTTAACATCAGTTTATTGCAAATTTATACAAGCTTGAGATGAACTCATTGGATCATTGAATATCTGTACCTGTAGTCATGTATTCCTCTTCACTGTTGCTGTTATTTTCTTTAATTAATTCTAACACTTCATACGAAATATCTCCCACAATGCTTATTGAACTGTTTTTCCATAAAGTGATTTGAAAATTTCCAATTTCAATTAAATTTTTACAGCAATATGTAGTAACATATATAGCGTATGAAACTCCAGGCATCATCATTAAGTCGACATATACATTATCTGTAAAAACTGTATTCATGGAATTTTCAGACAAGATGGAAGTATTCACATAATACGTAGAATTAATTTTTAAAGGATTACTCCATTTTATGCGAATGCTGCTTGTATATAATATATTGGTAACATTATGAATGATGGTAAAATTAACAGGAGTGAAGGAACAGTCTAGTAAGTTTAGGAGAAAGTATAATCATGATACTTTCAAAATACACAGCAATCACATTATTGTTTTAATTTATTATCTTTACAGTTTTAGAAATGGCAATATTTCACAAGTTAAATCTTGTCAATTTATACATACAAATAATCTACCACAACAATTAATATATAATTTAGGTACAACAATTAAATTGCTTAACATAAAATTAAATCTGATATAAACATATTATATAATTACATGTGGAATTTTCTGTAACTCAAAATTTCTGCAACTAATTTGAATTGGATTTCATTACCTACTGTTTATGAACCCTATGTAATTAAGTAAATTAAATACTTTGATAGAAAGTGGCATGTTCCATTTTATTGTCATGTATTTCTTAAACTTTGCAAACTGAAAGTATTGATTATAATAAAAAGTAAACATTGTGTTATTTAGCTGTCCAAAACTATATCAGATATTGGTTCCAAAAATGTACTTGTTTATAATTCAATTAAACTCTCTGGTGCTCTGTTGTAAATATATAATATATATACATAATCATAATATATATATTTACTCTGAACATTATTTATCAATTAACAATAAAACTACAAGAAATTCCACCAGGCCAACTCCTAATAAATCTACCTTGAGGAATGTATATCGAGCGCAAGTGAATATTTTTCTTAATCCTGCCTAGAAGACTTTTTTCAAACTCTGAACTTTCCGTATTATTTCTCCTCCCCCCCCCCCGCACCAACTAATAGTATCTCATGAATGATTTATTATTTAGTTATTTTTGAAATTCACAATCTAATTTTTGTCTTGACTACTGCTATAAAATATTGACCAAATCTTAAAAATGACATAACATGTACTCATAACAAGTAGCTACACTTCACCCATACATACCATCTTAAAAGTCAAGGTTTCTGACATACCCCTGGAAAATCATTCAAAATGTAATCACTCACAAGACCTGTTCAATATCATGGGTTATCGTCTATATTTTTTAACCTTTGTCTGCCTTAGTCCATAAATTTTAATCAGATACAAAGTCCATATTTGCTACATCTTGTTCATATAAAGCTTGTATTTCTTGTACAGTATAATAGTTATAAAAATGATGCATCAGCATGAAATACTGCTTTATGAATATTTAAAAATATTTTACATAATTATTCTTACCCTTTACTTTTACAAGTAACATAACTCGGTTACATGATGCTTGAACTAAAGTAACATTTTCAAACAATGTAAACTCTAATTGAGAGTGTACATGTGAAGAATTAATAGATATAAGACGAGTTGACACCGTCATATTGCTATTACTCAACAGAAGATCTGTAGTATTAATATTGTTATCTATTCCAACTATATATTCTCTCATAATAATATCATTCCAGTTCCAAAGAATATGTGCTGTTCCACCTTCTGTGCAAGACAAAGTGTAATTTTCACGAGGACATACTTCAAATGTAGGAGGTTCTGGATTTAGCGTTGTTTCTAAAAAATTACAAAGTATTATCATAATGATTGGCAAACAAGTGTAGTAAGTGAGATAATATTAGGGTTAATAAAATTTATGATCTAATTCATATATAATATATATATTGCTCATTGAACAATGCATTTGAGACTCAGATGTGCACATTATGATTGTGCATAACAATGATTATAATAATAGTGCTGAAACCCTTTACATACCAGGTCTGCAAAAATGCCTGAGGCAGTAACATTACCATATACATGCACACAGAAAAATATTAACAAATTAAATTAATTTATTTTTATTTATCAGGGGCATAGGAAGGATTATTTACCGGTGTGTTACACTTTGTAACAAAACCCAAACTATGCCTAGACTACACCAATCATAAAAATAGATACCAAGCTATAGCAACAGATAGCAAGCTAGCAATTTCACTTCTTTATTATACGTACATACTTTTCTAACACACAATAACTATTTGATTTGATTCACAGGAATATGAGTGAGATGTGTTGTGTTCAGTTTCTGTAGCATTTGCTGACAATTTCATTTAGTAAGCCATTCCACATTCTTCAATAATTTTTGTTTTTTACTGCACTTTTTCTTACTAATTTTTTTGGATTCATTAACACAGCTTCATTCTTTTCATGTCATGTGAGTGTAATATTGTGCTTCTATGACAGTGCTAGCAGACTTAAGCATACTTGATTTGAATATTACTAATTTAATTACCAATACCACTGCATACTACCCTGTTTATAGCACTTATCTTATATATTTCAGCTTGGTTACTATTACCTTTGTATTCATGCTATTGTATAACTAGTCCACATTTTGCTCTCTCATATAATTAAAGGCTGAAATCCTAAATTTATCTGACAAAATTCATAAATTAAGTTAGATTTGCAGCCCCAAAAGTGCAACAAAGTGGTCCTCTTGGTAAGATGTGACAATCCTTAGGCTAAACTAATTTTAAAACAATAGTGCAAACTTAGTACCACTTGCTAATATTTGAATTATTATATTATATTTTGAGTTACAAAAGTCTAGGTGGGCCTAATAGGTGGTCTCCAAAGTTTCCTTCACCCTTACTGCTCAGCTTACATATTTGTCATTAGCTTACATATTTGTCGCTAGCTTACATATTTGTCACTAACTTACGAAATTGTGCCACGCCATCAATCACCAGAAGATATATTATAATGCACAGAATGATAAATCCTCTCATAATGTTATCTAGCGATGAGAAGTACGAGAGGGACAAATTGGTACCGCAATCGCAGGAAGCATTGAGGTTTCTGGGGCCTACTGGCATCGCAAATGTTCAAGTCCCAGATAAATTTGGGAACACATTAGCTACTGAATGTCTTTTAATATACTATAACCATCATTAATTGACCACTGTCAGTGAAACTGGAGGCAGTCAAACTTATCGAAGTATTAATTACCACACTCTTTATCTCACACCGTTTTTATGAACTCTATAAATAACCGCCAATACTAGCAATAAACAATTTAAAGTGGCACATTTAGATATACAAGCTAATATTGCAGACAAAATCAAAGAAAGTATTTTATTTTAAGTAAATGATTTGTCTGATAAGCTTAAAAAATGTAATCATAATATAAATTTATTATTACTGTTATTAAAGTGAAATATTTATAATGCATTGATGAAAGTGTAAATAGTTATTCCCTTTTTGTTATTAACTTCCTGGACAATATTTGAAGAAATTGTTCTACTATTTGGTACAATTTTCAGTCATCATTGAAATTCCCTCACAGTTTTCTTGTACTTGATGAATATCTTCACTTGTAGAAAAAATTCAAAGACAAAACATAACAGCTTCTCTCCATTCAACTGTATATAGAGTCACCATAGAGCAAAAATTTATCTTTGGTGTGACCTTAAATAAATTGTTTAAAAGTATCCACAGACCATAATTGTATATACTGGCAAGTACCGTTCCACTTCAATGTACTTTCTTCCTGAACCATCTCATGTTTTCTAATTCCTCTCAACTCATGAATTCCCTTTTGGTCCTCAATATCTCAGTCCTATCTGCTTATTTTCTTTCTCTTCTTTTTTGAAGTAGTTACATCAGTCAGCCTTTCTTCTTTATTATTCTTGACCTTTGCTATCTACTTCTCAGCCATTCATTTAACCGGAATGTATGGTGGATTATGGTAAGCTACATACCATAGGTGAACACTTTTCTCAACTTAATTCAGCGAATAAGCCACACTACAGAGTGAGTAATTGTGGCAGGAAAATAAAAAAAAGGATACTAAGGCACTTCAACAAAGCACTGGTTCTGGACGATTCAATGGCAAATGTTATGTTATTAGACAATAAAATGTTAAATGTTCTCTAACCTTGCTTTGAGATTCACAACTGTTACAATAACAATTACCTATAACCTTTTCATTAAAGCAATTAAAACCTGTCATTATCTCCATTCACTGCATTATTAACTGAATTATAATCAAATTTGGTAACTAAATTAAGTGCATTAAAACAAGTTTACTCAAATGAGTATAATATCTTGTGTACACTTTGAAAATGTTTAGAATGGCTTTCAGCATAAAATTTGTTATGGTAACATAAGATCAGTTTTGATACCAATGTTTACACTGTTTGGATAACTCTGTTTTGGTGTTCAGTAGGAGGCGCTGCCTGGATACCCCAGTTTAAAGCTTTATATAGCTTCCATAGTTAGTCACAACTGAAAGATATTTGAAATGGGGAAACTAAAGGATATAAGCTCTGATTATATATGCTCATTTTGTAAAGTATGTATGTGTTGTGGAAGTTATAAGAGCTCAAAGTCAGGCAGCGTTTCCTGGCAAACACCTCACGAGGTGTTATTTTAACAGTGTACAAGAATAGTGCAGTGGTAAACAGCTACATTGTGAAACTCGGTACAAACTATATTTTTTCTATTTCTGTGTATCAGTTAAGTATGACATGTTTTGAAGTAGATATAGTAAGGGATTATTGACAACAGAAGCACTAGTGTAGTGGTAACATTCAGGTGACCTTGCTGTAGGGATGATGCTATACCAATATTGTTATAATTAAGCAGAGCAAGTGGCACAGCCTATAATATAAATAACAGGGTGATGGCTATATTCCAAAATTTGGTGTGAAAATGATTTACAGTCTAGAAAATAGGTTCAAAATCAGTTCCTTCCAAACTTTCCAATAAAAATTACTCCCCATTCGGGTGATTTTAGTGACATCCATAAACTCTTTACTAAAAATTAACAATTTGATGATACTGCATGTTAAGTTTCAGTTAAATTAATTTAATTTTGTGATGCTTTGTCAAAAATTATCAGGATGTAATAGTTAATGTTAATACTTAAAATTGTAATGTATTATGCAATGCATTACAAAAATTAACTTTGAAGTGTGAGCATCCTTAATTAAACTAAATGAATGCGTATATGACCACCCTTTACTTAAGAGTAATAAGGAAGGGGGTTACTTACTAAATAAATTTCAGTACTTCGTAGTTACATACTCTAATAATCCACAATTTAAGTGCCACTGATATACTTCTTACTGATAGATGTGTAAGATGACATAATACAGATGAGTAAAATGTAACATTTAATTCATGTCTGGAAGCAAGTTATTTTTGCAAACATCTATTCAAACTTTCCCCAAAATTTGTAATTACTTTACGTACATACTTGTGTGCATGTATGTGTGTGTACATTCTTATTTGTGTGTGTATGCTAGTAATATGTGAGCATAATGTGAAGGTCCTTTGTTTGTGGTGGAATGTTCCGACTGATTGCCTAGTCTTTTGTGCGGGGGAGATAGGATTTTTTACTGTCACTAAGACACCAACAAAGAGAAAGGTCACCAGTACAGTCGGCAAGTTTTTTGATCCTTTAGGAATTCTTTCTTTTATGGTGATCAGTCTCAAGATAGCCTATAAAAATAGGATTTCAATTAAAATTGACTGATTAATTGAGTAATTATTACAATAATTATAGTCATAAAAGTAAGTGTTATTTCAGAAAGATGCATTCAGACTATGTATAAAAAGTGTATAGTTAATAGTACAAATAAAGGTTATTCAATTTAAGTTCAGTTTTCTCTGCTGAATTCCATATGCTGAATTGGCTACAATAAATGTTACTTCATTATCTGAACTGGCTCATATAATGGAACATCTTGATTAATTTGACTTTCTGCTTGCATTTTCACTTCACCTTTTTTAAAGGTGCTATAATAAGATGATCAGTACAATAAAATACTAATAATAGCAATTTTTTTCTCTTTCTAACAGCCAATATTGTCAATTATAACCAAACCCGATGTTTCAACTTCTTGCCTAAGTCCTTTTCAGGGGTCAAATTTTACTTAAATAGATCAACAGATTAAGTAATGTAAATTTTAGTTATTAATAAAAATCAGTCTCATAAGAATACATTCTTTAAAAATCATAAATGTTTCAGTCAGAAATATAATTAACACTTACCAACTATTCCTTGTAATTCTTATTATTTCAATAACAAGTGCAATGTTTGACACTATCAATAGAATAATTATCACAGATCCTTATAGGCATGATCACAGTTTCATAGCAGCTTCTACAGATATTACTAGTAGGGTGTAGACTTACGCCTACAAGAGAAGAACAAATACTTGAAGGAACATTGTAGGACAAAGTGCAACATTTGATAATGTATAGACTTGTAAAATATATCGGTATTACAATGCATGCACACTCCTTAGAATTATATTTCCTATAGACTTCATCTCACCTATATATCTTTCATCTTGCAGCTTTATTTAGATTGTATTGATATGTAGACTCCTATATTTTCACCTGTATGCTGATTTAAGGTCATTCTTCGTTTAATTCACTTTTCCGATATTTAAAGTTTAACTTAACCTTAATTTAACACGTTGAGAAGAGGTTAACTTGTCTAAGGACAAGGAAAGAATGAAGAATCTGGTGGCAGCATTACCACTGCGGAGAGATAGTCTCTAAGGAGCTACTTCTTCAATGACTTATAAGCTTACAGCTACACCTAGCACCCACATAGGGTTCAATGTCACAATTATTAGAAAAATGTCTTTTTCAGTATCTACAATGAGATTATTTAACATCATATTTATTGCTATTTTATACAAGCTTGAGATGAACTCATTGGATCATTATAGAATAACTGTACCTGTAGTCTTATATTCCTCTTCACAGTTCTTGCTATTATCTTTAATTAATTCTATTGTTTCATACGAAATATCTCCCACTATGCTTATTGAACAGTTCCTTAATAAAGCGATTTGAAATTTTCCTATTTCAATTAAATTTTTACAGCAATATGTAGTAACATATAGTGTATGAAACTCCAGGCCTAATCATTAAGTCAACATTTGCATTATCAGTATAGATATTGTATTACATGGCATATTCAGACAAGATGGAAGTAATGTAGAATTATTTTAATAGGGTTACTCCATCTTATGTGAATGTTGCTTGTAGAGGTATTGATAGCATTTTGAATGATAGAAAAATTAACAGGAGTGAAGGAACAGTCTATTAATTTTAGGAGAAAGTACAATCATAATACGTTCAAAGTATACTATAATAACATTATTGTTTTACTTTAGTAATATCTGTACAGTTTTTTCTTTGTCAATTTACATATACAAATTATCTACCACTACAATTATACTAATTTGATATAATAATTTAGATACAACAATCAATTCACTTAACATAAAATGTAATTTGATATAAACAAATTTAGATACATGTGGAGTTGTAACTTAAATTTTCTGAAACTTTAAATTTTCTGTAATTAATTAGATTGGGATTTCATTAGCTACTCTTCATGAACCCTGTGTAATTAAGTATTTTAAATACATTTATAGAAAGTAGCATGTTCCATTTTATTGTTTTGTGTTTCTTAAACTTTGTAAACTGAAAGTATTGATAATAAAAAGGTACACATTGTATTATTAATGACGTATGTTTGTATTAGCTGTCCAAAGAATACAGCATATAATTGGTTCCAAAAATGTAATTGTTTATACTGAAATTAAACTCTCTGGTGTTTTGTTGTAAATAAATATATAAAAATAAAAATAATATTATATATATTATATAATATCCATATTATATATAATACATCTTGGTAAGGCTGCAGGATTTTGTAAAATGTCTAGACTACGCTGTCAGATAAAAAAATTACTCTGAACAAATTTATCAAAACAAAAAAACTACAGGATTTACCTCAAGCACAAGCGAATATTATTCTGTCAAAAAAATACTAATTCTAGTCAGAGACAATTTTGGTCTCAATATTATGAGAATGACAGAATTACTGCAATAATAATGATAATTTTAAGTTCAGTTATTTCCCTGTGGTGGGCATCTATCAGCACACTACTTTCTTCAGACTTGATTGGCTTCACTTTTGTGAGAGTAGTTAGAAATTTTTCCCAGATGTCATTCCTACTTGCGTTCCACTTCAGGGATTTGTAGTATTAGTGAACTAGTACAGATAAACCTTGCCCACATTACCTTGAATATTCTTACATTAACCTCATGTATATAATCACCCTTGAGTCTTTGAGTCAGTCTCTTGAGAGGAACGTGTAAGGAATTTGTTTGTTAAATTAATTTCAGCAGTCCATGCAGGCTCATATCAAATTCAAGAAGAGCGAGTTAAGCATCCACCACAGTATTGGTACACTACAGCGAACAATTACCCTTTAAGCTTGTTCAGTCAGGATTGGACAAGTAGAGAAGAACTATTCTCAAATTGAATGTAAAGTATTTAGCATCATTATGATGAAAAATGAAATTGCATCCCTACCTTTACTTTACTGAAATTACTTACATGGGGATATAGGCAATGACTTGTTTTATTATTCTTCCATTCCCATTCACTTGTGAAGTTATTTTTTGCAAACATCTATTCAGAGTTCCCCAAAAAAAATTATTGGAGAGCATGCATACTTCTGGACTTGATGCCAATGAACCATATCATAACTCAGTACACTAACTATATTTCCATGCCCATCTTGTATCTAATGTTGCAGTAAATCTTATAATTTGGAATTAATCTCTAATTACATGTATTCTGATAGAGATGGGAAAAAGCAATGCTCAACTAGGTCGTAATGCTATATTGGTAATTATATTTTTTCTATAGTCACTGTAATTAGATAAACATAAGAGCCAATAAACGTTTGCTCTACCCAAGCAAGACTGAGCTAAGTACATAAAGGGAATGAGCGTTTCCTAATCTCTTCAAGTCTAATGTAGTCCTTAAACTAGTGGTGTGCTTGAGCACAAATGGTTAAACTACACTATTGTTAAATGATTGATTTTAACAACTAACACTCAAGCTACTAAAATAAGTCGAGTTTTTTAATTACGTATGCGGTAAAGGGGTTTCAACGCCATAGTAACCGCTCCCGTAACTGTTTAAATTGGAAAAGAAGCAACAAAATCAAATCACGCTATTTAAAGTTTTCTTTGTGATATTCTTACTAGTAGTTGTAACGCACAATATTTTCACACAACTGAACATACCTACGCAAGACTTACTTACGTGGTTCGTCTAGTGGACAATGAATTTTCAAGTAAATGCTGTTGAGTAGGGCTTATATGACAAATAGCGTTTAATAGAGGTTATGTAGGAAGTGACGTAATAAATGTACACGCCCTACACGCGGCCATTTTGAGTGGCAATAGTGAAGATATTTTGTGCCGTAGGTTGTACGAACTGCTTTAAAAAAGGCTCTGATGTTAGATGGATAGCGGTTGTAGGCTGGAAAGACCCGATACCTAATGAGTACACTTGGCTATGTAACGATCATTTTGTATCAGGATGTTAATGTAACTATCCCCTTGTCTCCTGTCGTATCGTAAGCGTTTGCACACAATACAAGCCCTCTAAAACGGAAAGCTATCGATGGCATGAAGTGAATAATAGAAGAAGAGAAGACACAGCAAGATTAGAAGCTGCCACAAGCCAGGTACAGCTCTGTGATAATGGAAATGGTGAAGTTACTGTGAACCACACACAGGGATAATGAAGCAGATAAAGAAGATAAAAATAATGGAGTAGATAAAGAAGATATGAAGATTTCCAGGTGAACTTGTTTTAGCAGATAGAGGTTTTAATGAAAGTGCTGGTCTCTACTGTGTCAAGCTTCCGCCATTTTCTGGTGAAAAACCACAGCTGACAAAAAGTTAAGTAGATTTTTCTCGTCAGAGTTTAATTCATGTTGAACGAGTCATAGGCCTACTTTGTCAATAGTACATTAATTTGAATCAACAACACCAATCAACTTTATTATGACCATTCAAAAAGAATGTATACTAGTCCAAAAGATAAATAGCTAGTCATTATAAATTGTGCACTAGGTAATTTATGTCCATCAGTTGTTTCACCTTAATTAATGTTAAATAATGAAATGTGAATTTATAATAATTATTTGGTTGGGGGGAAAATTATTCCAAAAAACATAGCTAATGAACTGTACAATAACAGAGTTTACTTAGACTTCAACTTTTTTCCCCATGCGATGAAGGGATGGACATAGCCACTTTCCATTGGGAATCCATTTCATCTTCAGGCACTTCAGTCGTATGAAACCATTTTGTTGGGCAGTTACTATTATCACAGCAGATCATCTTTCCAGACTCTGCTTTCCTGCAGTACAGCACCATAATCTAACGGGACCTTCCATGGTCACAATATCAGAAGAAAAGCTAGAAGACAGATGTGCTAAATAACCGTTGCTTCTTGGTGAACCATTTACCAACAAGGTCAGGTAGAAGCTCCGTCTCGATCAGTTCAATTGGTTTAATAAATGCAATTGTTATGAAGGGTTCATCCAAATAGTTCATTGAACAAAGGAGTTGGTGGAGGTACTGTAAGCCTTTGTGAGTGACGCACTGAACCAATTATTAAGTGGGAATCAGAACCTGATACTGCTACACCCTTAACGTTAGCTACCTAACCATTAATAAACTACATGTAGGAATCAAGACTTTTATTCTTTCAACGTTCACCAGTATACTTACTAGTTTATTTAATGAGGTACGAAAATATATCTGGATATTTCAGGCCATATTTATCCCAAGGATATTCAATAAATCCTTCCTTTTAGCTGAGGTAAGGGTCTTCAGGCTTCCAGCTTAGATAACTTTCCCTGTACCGCATTTAAGCTTCGTCCAACGAGAAATAATAAGCAGAAAAGCCAGGTGAAGACACAATTAGCCTAGAATACGCAGCGCGCCACTCTACGTTTTGCCACTCAAAATGGCGACGTAGCAACTGTTGCTAAGTGAACGTCACTTCTACGTCACTTCCTGCATAACCTCTCTTACCACCGCCACTAACTCGAATAGAAATGGAGCTCCCATAAGTTTTTGAGTTTTAACTGCTGAAAGGGTAAAATCAAAACTCGATGCATTTAGAACATGGACATAGGTAGTCAATAATTATTGTAAAGACACATTTTAATTTGCCATTATGACCAGCTCTTGTGTCGGAATTAATAAACTAACATACCGATAGATATTGATTGCATTAGTGGATCTTTAAGAAATTAAAAAATACAGGAGATGTTGTAGTTCAAACCGGTACATAAGTAGTAACATGTTCAAAGTCAGGAGTTTTAACTTGTAGTAATTCCTATAGTCATTGAGAATACATTTGGTAGCCCTTCTTTGTATTTGTTCCAATGTTTGTAAGTCTTTTATGAGATATCTGTGAGCAATAGCTTATCTGAGATTTCACTAAACTTGTAAACAGTTGCTTTTTCAGACTAACTGATGAATTTAATGGTACACTTCTTGTAATGGCATGAAGAGCCTTGTAAGCTATATTGTCCGTTACATGACAGATCACATGAAACTATCGCACACAAATCTAAAACTTGTCCATACAAGTAACTCAAAAGACAAATTTATTGATCCTCATAAGTGGTCAGTTCAATACTGGACGTAAAGGACAAAACAAAAGGTAAATTTTGTAGTTCATGTGTCCTTGTGAAAAGAAGAAAATCAAATTGCACTACATTTGCTGAAATTGATATTGAGATGCCACTTTTTACACCAGGAGCTTTTAGCTTCCAGATCTACATCAATTTCAGTGTGATGTTGTGAAGAATTGATGGGTTTATGAAATTTTGCATCATCAGCAAAAATAAAGCAGCTTGCATTATGTAAGCATCTGGTAAATCATTAATATAAATTATAAACAAAAGAGGCCCTAAATAACTTCCTTGAAGGACTCTAGAAACCACAGGACTTGTGTGAGAAGTTGCTCCTCTAAAAGTGACATAGTGTACTCATGTTAGGTCTTTTTTTAACCAAAGCCATAAGTCGCCAGTGATGCCCATTTTCCGCAATTTGAATAAAATTCTTTATGAGGGACAGAATCAAATGTTTTTCTAAAATCTAGATAGATCATGTTAGCTTGGTTTCTAGCATCATAAGAGTTGAAAGGTTGACAAAAGCTGTGATAAACATGATTTTCCTTTTATAAAACCATATTGAAGTTTCATAATCTTTGGCTGAATGAAAGTGATGATCTTTTTAAAGATTATTGATTCGAAAACTTTCGATATTGTACACAAAAGAGATATTGGTCTATAGTTTGCGATTTCCATCAAATTTCCAGTTTTTTGGTATTGGTGTTATCTTGTGTGTTTTCCATTCAAAGGGAATTTGGCCAGTTGACAAGCTATTTATGAACAAAGAGTGGACACTGTCCAATAGTGATAGAAGTCATCTCTTGAGAAGTTTGGGATGAATATTATCATATCCAAAAGCCTTGTTTTCATCAATTGTTGATAGTGCATTATACACATCTAATTTTGTAATTTCTAATCTACTGAGTTGAGATGAGGGTGTTGGCATTTCATGCATAGACGGTAGCTTAAAGCTACTTGGTTTAGAGAAAGTTGAATTAAAAAAAATATGACTAAATTAATCAGCAATTTGCTGGAGATCATATGTAGGAGAGTTGTCTATTATCAAGTAATCAGGTGAGACATATAATTTTCTTTGTGTTTTTTAAAGTTATGTGTGATCTCAGCCAAGTACTGGTCTTTTGCCTTTAAAATAGAAGTTGTAGTTTTTCCTCAGCTACACATAACTTACAATGATTTATTGTGCTGGGTCTTGACTGATACTTTCTGCGCAGAATTATAGTGCACTAAGGTGAAGTCTGCGTGATTATACACATAAGTATAATCTGAGGATTGATTTCTCGACTTCTGTACTTTGTAGTTAATGTTCATAGAGATCAGAAAGTGATCAGATGATCAATATATAACATATTGCAGAATTTTGTTGGTGCATTGGTGATAATGAGGTCCAGTATTTTGCCATGCACATGAGTGGGACTTGTGATTAATTGTACGAGGTTATTGTCAATTAGGCAGGAACATAAACATTGTGTGTAATAAGAATATGCATTGAAGGTACACCAGTTAATATCAGTGTAGGAGATTTGCTGGGCCGAGGAAGGTAGAGCCAGTAGGGGTCGTCTAATTCTTCGGCTGCCTGCATTCCAGGTAGATTCGCTGCCACCAGGTTCTTATCCACTCCAGAGTTGATGCCGGGCCAGGGATTAGCGTCTTACTAGCTAAACCTCACTCAAGTAGCTACCCAAGAGAGAGAACTTTAGGTTTTACGCTAAAATCTGATAGAGAGAGAACTGACGTACGCATGCGTGGCCAGATAGTTTATAAGAAGGCCCACGTATGCGCAAACACAATGATACATACATCCGGACACACCCGGGGCACAACTTATACGCTAAAATAATAATATACTCGTGACACACCTACTAAACTACGTGAAACCATAAATAACATACATCTATATACATAAAGAAAAACTGACTATCTATCTGTTCAGTCTTCGTCTTGATCTTCATCTTTCCAGTGGAGATCGGCCCCACAATTCTTAAACACCCTGTAATAAAAAAATTAATTGATTATATTGTTGATCATCTCGTAATAAAAATAATTAAGAGTTTAAGTATTGGAACACAAACAAACAAATTTTTAACCTTTAAAAAAAGGCTACAATAACAACGACCATGTTTGCATTATGGTTCAAGTGCTTCCACTAAATAAAAAAAAACTAAATAATTAAACTAAGTGACTTGCAGTGCCAATATAGCAATATGGTGCATCACGGCTCTACTGTTATTCCTTTCATAATAGCAACAATAATGTACTTGTATTGCTTGTATTGCTGACAGTGTCCCCTACTCAGCTCACTCACCATTAATCTTGCTAATCTTAAAAACTTTCTATGAAGATAAAAAAAAAGTGTACGACTGATCCACAAGCAAAAGCAAGCACTCAAACTAATGTAATTAGAAATCTCAATATAATATACAGACTAATTTTCCAATCAGTATTCTTCAATAAAACATTGAATTTAAGCATAATGAAATAAAAACAGAAATTTGACACCAGGGCTATTGAAGAAATAAAGTAACAAATAAAACTAATGAAATAGAATTTTAAATAATTAGATATTTTAATACCCAACTTTTTTTACGCAGTAATTGATCAAAACAAACACAAGTGATAAAAGTGAACAAACAAATGATGAGAGTTGTAACAGTTAAGCTTTAAAGTTTCCCAGTACTAACTGACAGGTTTGACTCGTGTCTAAATACACGCAAGAAATGTTATTGTCATAGTAGACCTTTATCCATCATATATCAGCCCTAACTAGTAATTTAGCAACCAATGAGTACACACATATGAAACATAAGGGGTTGTCATTGATTTGTCAATCTTTCGGTTCGACTACAAAACTGCCATAATAATTAAGGCACTATTTGGCCCGAAAGTTATGCAATCTACCCTTTTATAAGCAAGTTTGCTTCAGACAAAAGCAAAAAAAACAAACTATTATATGGAAGAAACCACATTGCTTGAGCAAAATGTCAAAGCATAATTTCCTTCAACTTTTCTACCTCTAGATCGTTTGCGTCATTGTATAATTCTGATAAACACTCATTATTGTCCTTCACCTTGGGATACCTTTGGGAATTGTTTTGCAATTAATGTATGATAATTTCAACCATTTTAGTATTTGTGTACAGTTTGTAAATCGGAGTTAGTTGATTGTGAAACGATTTAGAGAAGAGTCAGTATATGTGAATTGATAATCTCTCTAGACACCTTCACCATTTATAGGTGTCACTTATTTTCTGTGTTATGGGTGCAGATAATGGATGTGTGGATTAATAAAATCAAGTTATTTGCAGTGGTATTGGATTCCTTTAATTGATTAGGAAAATTCATGGTACTAATTAAAAACAGCACCAGATGCAACTTCTAACGTCAAAGGTTAACACAAATAGCACCTGTTAACTTAACTTGGACAGAATACAGTATAATAGTACGCATTTACACACACAAGGATTGACCTCAATATCAATTTGACCTTATTATGAATACAATAGCAATGTATGCTCAATATACTGAAACCACAACAATTTAGGTGCCGCATACATCACTATTTTTTAACTGCACTGTTGTCCCAACACTTTCGTCTTGTACATATATTCAGAAATTTATCAACAAAAATTCACTCCCGGCAGTATGTTGGATAAATGAACAAATATTTACATACACTGGGAATTACTCCCCTCAGTTAATGAAATGTCTTACGTTTTTTTGTTGCACAATATGAACACAATTATTATCGATGCAGGAACAACAAAAACCAAAAGTAAAATCAGCACAACAATTCCTGCAATGTATCCTGAAGTTGAAGCATCAGCCATGGGTGATTCAGCAGATTCAGGAGACGTCGATACAGTTTCACTCAAACCTAAAGAATAATATTAGTACACACTGATGATAATAATTATTGACACCCGTATAATTACGTCACAAGTCATCACACGTGTGATACCGTAATGATTTTGATGATCAATGGGTAAAGACTCTAAGATTTTAGCGTTGGGAATATTTATACACTTAAAATTATTTGCAACACTTCATAGCAGACCACCCAACAATGCATAACATTCTATGGGAGTAACTTGATGATTAAACTACTTCATTACATGATTAATAATTTTTTAATGAAATAAAACATGAATGTTTTGAATCCCTCTCATTGTTCATCAGCTACATGTAAGGTTTGCTTATCTCATTAATTGTTGTTAAGCACACCACTACTTAAAGAAAATGTTAGGTAGAGTTCAACATGGGGTGTTCTAAAGACGTATTTCCTTTAAGGGTGGCAATACACGCCCATACACTTTGGTTGCTATGGTAGAGTTAGACCGGTATATTGAGGATGTGGCCATTTTTATATCATGCAAGCAACCTATGATGAATACCTGACAGGCAAAGAGTGAAAGAGCTAGCATTAACAGTCACAGAAGATTCTGCAGCTTGTTCAAGATCTGACTTGGAGGACCTGAATCCTAAGAACTGTTGCAGTAAACAGATAAAAAATTTTGGTAGGAGTGGTACAAAAATGAATAGTTCACAGTTCTATAGAGCAAAATTTTAACTATGTTCTCACTTATATTTTATTCACTTTTATTTTGGTCACAAATAGTTAAAATGCTTCAGAACAAAAATCTTTCTATAGGATTGTCAGGTGTGATGGGCTCTATATGTGTACCAAATTTAAGGCCCTAAATAAAGTACTGAGACCAAAAAATCCAGAATTGAATTGCTTACTTCCATTCTTGAGTTTTTAGTCCTAGTGATTCTTAGGATAAGCATTATGTGTAAGCCTGCTTTTCATCTTGGAATTCTGGTAAGCAGCAGGATGTGGTTAAATTACTTGCAGTACACTAGCACACACACCACCTTTTTTTAATTTTTTATTTATTTATTTTATTTATTTATTTATTAATTTTTTTAGGTTACAGATTACTTTTTGCAGAATAGCTTCCCCAAACCCAATAAAGGCGCCCAGGCGTTGCTATGTGCGAGCACCCTTAAACTTCATACACTACAATTTACATAACTTCTAATTGCTGCTGCTGCTGTTGATGATAGCATCAATTAGAAGTCATACAGTTACTATGCCTTTATAATCACACTTCACATATACCCTGTTTCTTACCAGAGTTATTAGGACTATCACTGGAAGTTGGTGTACTAGCACTATCAGTGGAGGTTGGTATAGTAGTACTATCAATGGAGGTTGGTATACAATGAATGTTTTTCAAGTTCGATGAACTATTATTATTGCAAATGTCAATAGCCACTACATAGATGGTGTACATTCTGCATTCAGAGAGCTCAATCTCAATTTGATTTACACTGCGCTGAATTACAGGTCCATGAGGTCTTCCATCTACCATTATTTCAAAGCGTTCAACTTGATCTGGAGAAGGATGACTCCAAGATATTGGAATAGAATTGTTTTCCATAGTATAATTTTCGCTCATTTGTACAACGGGTGACAATCCATTCCCTACAAATACATATAGAACTATTAAGCGTTAGCTAACAAAAATGCACTCAATCAATACAGTACAAAATATATCTTGCAAGCAGCAGACTGCAGCTAAATAATTAAAACTATTGAAAGTTCTATCTGGCAAATATATGAATCCAATTTTCATTATAAAAGGGCCAGCAAATCTGATATAGATGTGGTAGAGTAGCCACTCCCCACATTATTATAAGCCACTCCCCTTAGACACTCCTATGTTAACACCATCATTCAAACTATTATATTATCAGCATGCATTATTATTATTATTTCTGCTTAGTTAATTACATACATTCCATTTAACCCTCACCGTTCATTACATCACTTCCTGTATCACATGACCACCTTGAACATGCTCAGTGGGTTCACTAGATGTTGGCCTGCTATGCTGGACATGTGCACCTGGCAGTGTCATTCCTGAGATAGTAACACACTTAACCTGAAGCAATCCTCTGGATCTACCTTGACAAGCAGCAAGCTGATAGCTAAGGGCCTGATAATAAGGACCTGATAATAAGGGTTGTGTGGCTCTGTCTGACATTCTGGTGGCAGCCCTATCCTCAGTCTCCTGCTGCTCCCCCCACAGGTGAGCACTGAACTTGCATACCAGCATTTTTAGCCAAGAAATAGTGGTCATATAAAACTGGTGTACTTTTTTTTATATAATTATTATTATGTCTGCAATCAAAGTAGGTCAGCATATTCTTATTAGCATAACACACTAAGAGAGAAGCAGATTGAAAAAAATGCTGAATTAATCATAACTACAGATATGAATTATTAGGCACAGAAAAAATATTGACAAATAAAAAATAAAATGGCTATTTAATATATTCAAGTTATAAACCTTATACAGTAAGAAAGAAAAAGAATTATATAGAAAATATGTGGAAAAAGAATGGTGAGAGGAGATAGGAATAATAATATAGAAAAGTAAATACATGAAAGGCTAGAAAAAATGATGGAAATAAAAACAAATGGACAGAAACAGAAACAGTTTACAAACTCTGGTCTGCAGAATTAGATAACTAGTTCCACAGCCTCAAAACACATGGGTTCACAACTCAAACGAATTTAAGTAACCTCTATTAACAAACCATGTAAAAATTTTAGTGCGCTTTGTTATATATAGTTACACACCATTATGAGTAGTTATCACTACAGAACCCACATATTGTTGGTATTGCATGAAATAGTGGTTAAAAAAAGCTGGATAGGGCAATCCATTTTTTTTGCTGACTTTTTATGAAACAGAACCACACTATAAACTTCAAATGACATCATCCTAAAGTGGTCAGCAGACATTCCTCAAAGTGGTAAAGTAGGACCACTACAAGATGGAGTTCAATAGAGTCATAAATTAGGTAGACCTAGAGCAAAGTGGCGAGCTGGTTTTTATTTCACCAAAAATCTATTTTAAGCCAAATATAGTTGTGTAGCCTTTATGGAATGGGCGTGGTTGTGCAAATAATGGGTGTGGTTAGACTTTAAGTTAATACTGAGCCCACCAATGAAAAATCCTGCCTACCCCCATGAGTATAAGTGCAGTATTAAATATATTACATGAAATCCTTACCCGAATAGTTTTCATTATTTCTATAACTTACTGATCACATTAACTACAGAAGTTATTGGTGTATTGCCATCAATGCAAGTTACTGACAATGAAGTAACATCACGTGCAGCGAGAAAAACAAACTCTGAAACGAAAGTTCCACTACCACTGAAGAGTAAAGAAGAGAAAATGCTGGAAGACTCCGGAAAAGTTAAAACATTGTTCCCACTAACTGATGGATAAGGAAAACGAGTATTATTATAGGACCACGTTAGAATATTTCCTGTGGTTCTACAATTGAAGGATACATAATCACCATTGCAGATTAATCCTGACCTCGCAGATGAAACAAGATCAGCTTGGGCAAATGCTTCTAAAACTAAAGATACACAAAATACAATTTCAAAATGCTATTGCCAGATATATACTTGAGTCAGCTATCCTAGCTTAACTTATCACAACCAGAAACACGCTTTGTTACCTTTTTGAGAGAGAAGTGCTAAGCACCACTACATCCAGACATAACGCACCGCCATAGTTACAGATAGCCTCGCGTAGTCAGACCCTTTACCTAACGACTATGCTGGGAAAAGTTCCACTGCTCAATAAAGTGGATAGACTAAACTAAAAAAAAAAATATGTAGCTATAAGTGCACATAACATTATTTTTTTAAATTTAGATTGAAGTTTTTAATTTTATCAAGACTTTCTACTAATGCACTTATTGCTATGCTAGAGTCTTGCTCTCAATAGACCAAACTTTGCATATATATATATATATATAATATAGATGAGCCAGATCCTTCTGTCACATTTGTGTTAAATGAATTTCATGAATTAGTCATTCTCGGCTGAAATAATTATAATAGACTAAATCATGAAATTCATTTAACACAAATGTGACAGAAGGATCTGGCTCATCTATAATTATATATTATATAATATAAAGCATTGGTCTATTGAGAGCAAGACTCTAGCATAGCAATAAGCACATTAGTAGAAAGTTATAAAATAAAAAATGACTTGAGTAAGGCTTTATTGTTTGAATGGAAGCAAATTTACCTACATGTATTTTATTGTTGTGCTAATTAGCAAACCAACAATTCCTGAATTTAAAATACATGCATGAGTGTTATTGCTTGTAAATTGTGTGCTAACTTGTGTTTTTATTCCAAGTGCTCAAGCTCTCGTTCTATCAGCAAACTCAACCCTACATTTTGATTTCTTGCTGAAGTCCTCAGAAATCTTGCTGTTTACATTGTGTTGTTATATCACCACTGAGAGTTCGACCTCAGTTAACCCCTGAAGAGGACTTGTGTAAGAAATTGAAACATCAGGTTATATTTGAAATAACAATATTGGATGTGCTAGATCATTCTCAGCTGAAATAATTATAATAATTTTGTTGATCTAGCATCCAATATTGTTATTTCAAATATAACCTGATGTTTCAATTTGTTACACAAGTCCTCTTCAGGGGCTGAGGTCGAACTCTCAGTGGTGATATAATAACACAATGTAAACAGCAAGATTTCTGAGGACTGGGGCAAGAAATCAAAATGTAGGGTTAAGTTT
>WLWD01004523.1_pt1 | contig 29618 bp, 12 predicted proteins | sample 6712731 | NCBI WGS metagenome assembly WLWD01 (sample SAMN12718690, study PRJNA576275) | sponge metagenome | isolation source: marine sponge | host: Mycale hentscheli | place: New Zealand: South Island, Marlborough, Capsize Point | collected 2014-11-01
CTATTGCTTTTTTTAATCCTCTCTTTACTCGGGCACCATTGTACTTGTAACTGTTATAATTGCTTAGCCAAACATTTCCTGTGCGTATATTTGTTAGTCTGGGCATGCGCGTGAACTTGTATTAAAACTGAGTGCACGCATGCCTGTATTGCCTTTTGTGACTTAACTACTTTTTATCTAATCACGAGAAGTGGTCTCTGGTTTAACTGGGAGGGATTCAGGCTGCCTAGCTACCTGTTCGTCCTGCGAAGGTTGCCAGAGCTGTCCAGAGGACTGGTGGCGGCAGCGACTTAACCGAATCTCGGGTTTGACCTCGGCTGAGCCTCGACTCCGCACAGCCGACCAACGACCCGTAGAATTCTCCCCCCCACACTAGTTGTTGACTTATTCACTATAACATTACAACACACTTATTGTATGAATTGTCCTTAAGCTCGATTCTCCCACTATTAAGTTTAAATATTAGCGAAGCAATTCTTGTTTTCTGAAATTGAATTTGATATTTTTTATTCAATAGATTTGAAAATATGTGTTGAACTGTTTCCAATTACATGAAAAGAAAATGTAATACAGAAAAAACATCTTGTTCCACTGTGCAGTCAAGTTGCTGTGTGTGTGTGTGCAATTTTAAGGGACATTCTAAATGACAGTTAATATAAGTGTGTGCATGTATATTAGTCACACATTTAACAAATAAATATGATTCATTTTTTTTATTTTTAAAGCAACTAAAAAATAATAAATAAAATTGTTATAATACATGTAATTAGCTGTTACATTTTTTAATATTATAAACGTTGCATCTTAGTTTTGTGATTGAAGCTATTGTATCCAATTGCCTCCTCGACTCTCTTTGTACAGCTATAGTTATCCAAGTAAATTAGCCCAGCTATAAAATTGCTTACACATTCATTATTATTAAAAATTAAATTTTAATGCTAGAGCGAGCAGAAAATAATTGTAGGAAACTAATAGTAATAAATAAAACAAATCTTATCATTTATATCTTAACTGTAGGACATGCAAATCCATTTTCTATCAATTGTAACGGTTGTTATTCTTGCAACTGCTGCAAGTGAATTTATTGGACTAAATTTGTTAAAGGAGTAAGTACCAATGAGTTCACTGACTACTACTTCAATTGCAATGTGATGGGACGCTTCATACAGTGGCATTACAATAACGAACCTCTTACAGGCTTTCATAGCAACGATGAAATTGGTGCTTCAAAAGTGGTTGAAAAAGCCAACTATATATACACTGCAATGCTTCTATCATCTGAACCTCTAACGACTCACAACAGAACTATGGCTTCTATTATACTGGTGTCATTCATGGGACCAGTTCCTTCTAATTTTAATATCACATGTAGAAGTGGCTCATTGTATCAAACAGTACGTGAAGGACCGGTGTCTAATGTGTCTAGGTCTTCAGCAAGTACTCCCGGCAATAGTAACTCTAACATGGTCCTAGTACTGGATTACATCTTATCTTATCGTGTAGTGGGAAATATTTCAACACATATTTCTATACAGTCCAATGGCCCACTCTTTAACTTCACATCCAGTGATGTAGTTGGCAGTCGTAAAGTCGTCTTGTCCAGTGAATATACAGTGAAGGAACTAACAATGTGTATTGACAGATTAACTATAACATCTATTTTCATTGTGACTGGTAATTCAGATGTGCAAGTTACATGTTCTTATGAGGGTAATGAAAGAAGAGTACATTCCAATCTGGAATATGAGACTCAGAACACTGTGCCCGTGGAGGGAGTCACTGATAGCACATCTGTAGCAATTAATTTACAAACTAACTCAACCACTAAAAATAATCATTATTATGTCTACTAATAAAGATGATGCAGTAATGAACTCTAGTGACACTGCAAAAAAACAGACAATATTTATTACAGTTGCAACACTAATTTTATGTACAATAATCCAGTAATAATTTCTTAGTGATTATTCGTTCTGGTACTATATTTTTATGTAATTTTATGACCTATTATTACTGTAAAATGTTTTCATCAATAAAATATCAAAAAAACATTAATCTAATCTTACACAAGATAGTGTTGTTGTTTATATTTGGGGGGGATACTAGGCTCTATATAATTAACGGATTTCAAATAACTAAATACTGTAACAATAGAATGCTGAAGAATTAACAGATTTCAATAACTAAAAACTGTAACAATAGAATGCTGAAGGAGTAACTATTGATATCATAAGTCACAAGCTTCAATTAAATCTTAATGTGGTAGTGCTTTCTTATCAAAAAATTAACAAATGATTGTTATGTCTACCTAGATGTGGTATTTATATGTAATGAATATAATAAACAATTAAAATTTAAAAAGTAAATATTGACTTTACTATTTCAAATATCGCTTTCTACAGTGGACAATTCAACCTCTCTTATGTCAAATACAGCAGAATGTGCCTCATTCTATATGAAATCCTACTTGTTTTGGAAATGTAATCTACTATGAAACATTTTGTGTATCAAATGGATTATTATTTTGCAACATTACAATGCTACAGAAATGAATGTCTATAGTAGTATTAACATAGTATTGGGATAAAAAGTATTTGTTTGGTGATAACATTTTCTCGCTACATTCGTGCTTTTAATCCTGAATACCAAGTTTTCCATGCTATTACTGTTTAAAATATATGTATCCTATGTTAGTGGTTGGAAAGCTATCTACCTGATATATACTGGAAACAAACTTTATAGCAGCTGCTGAGATAAAAAGTACATTGAAAGTTGGGAGGATGTTCAATTATGGATAAATACTACTAAAAGTTTCTCTATCACAATATTATATCATATTTATAATGTATAATATGTATGCATTTCTATGTGTACACGTATTATGTCATTTTGTATGAAATGGACAAAGATAGCAGACAGGATCAGTTTATCATTACATGTGATTTATGAATCATGTGTTTCACTCCCTTCACTAAACTTTGTTTATTTACATTTTTTTTTTTTTTTACAATAAGATGTACAAAAACAGTGTGGGCGCACGATTGGTTGTAAGTGGGAGTTAACTCCACTAAGTCTTCCTCACAGGTAGTTAGCGCTGTCACCAGGTCCTTATTTCAACTTCAACGAATTGTGTTGGATTTGAACATATAATTTAAATTGGAGAATAGCACAAGAATAACTGACACACACACAAAGTGACAATGCTTTCATAGAAGTGCCAACAAGTACATAATCAGAACAAGAAATTGCATACCAACATATCTCATGTGACTAAGGAACATTTATGAGTGCTTATTTTACAAATAACATTCACTTACATATACATACACACATACAATGTTCGATTGTTCTTATGTATGCATGTACCTACATCTCCCCCTTCCCCAAGTAGAAGTTTCTCCCTCAGGCTCTGTCTTAGTGTATTGCCTACTCAGGCAGTCCGCCGCATAGTTCCATACACCTTCTCTGTATTCAATATCAAATGTGAAATCCACAACTTCAGCTAAAGTCTGCTGTTTCTTAGTTTTTCTTTCATCAAATTGACCAATGGCTTGTGGTCAGTCACCACTCTAAAATGCCTGCCATAAAGACAATGTGCAAAATAGTTAATACATGTATACCATGCCATCCTTCCAAATCCTGGGCAGAGTACTTTTGGGGGCCCTGCTATTGTTTTGAGAAGAAAGACATAGGTCTCCACAATCCATCTCTGAGTACACTGGAGCACTGCTCCAATGCCTGTGGAATCCATTTTGAGAAGAAAATAATCAGAGTTACAAGGAATGCACAACTTACAGTGATCACACAGACTTGTCTTAAGTGCTATGAAAACTTCTACAATCTGAGCATCTCATTGCACTAGCCTCGAGGAAGACATTGAAACATGAGGTGTGAGGATGGTAGACCACTTGTGGAAATTGTAAATAAATTGAAGATAGCAGTTAATGGCACCTATTATTATTATTATTATTATTATTATTATTATTATTATTATTATTATTATTATTATTATTATTATTATTATTATTATTATTATTATTATTATTATTATTATTATTATTATTATTATTATTATTATTATTATTATTTATTACTATTATTATTATTATTACTATTATTATTATTATTACTATTATTATTATTATTACTATTATTATTATTATTATTATTATTATTATTATTATTATTATCATTATTATTATTATTATTACTATTATTATTATTATTATTATTATTATTATTATTATTATTATTATTATTATTATTATTACTATTATTACAATCATCATCATCAAAGCAAAACTTTGATTAATTTTACATTGCAGGAAAAAATGCTTTAGTAGATTAGCATTTGGGTTTGCTAAAAATACTTTAGTTGAATTCAATTATCCTAGTGGTCATCACAGCTGTGAATACCATTAAACCAAATATGGACTCCAGGGAAGCTGTGAATATAATTAAACCAAATAAGGAATGAAAGGTCATCAATGTTTGTAGTTCAAATTGTATATGTGAGAAATCACCTCAACAGATTGTGCCTTTAAATCATGGGGAGGGGGGAGGGGGGAGGGGGCAGAGGGTTCCCGCCCCAAGAGCCCCTCACCCTTCTTACACCACTGTATAGTTTAAATGATGTTTGGGGATGAATTAATACAAGAGGAATCTTCTGTTTGGTTTCAGTCAAGTACGTTGCTGCACCCATCATTTAATTGAGGTCAAAATTTTGCAGAAACAAATGAATTCCAAAGCATTCCAGTCTTTATTGATTAAATTAGATTAATTAGTTTTACGATAGCAAACATCTGAACTAAAAAGATTTATGTACGTATTTTTATTCATGCTCAACTACATCTCATGACATTTAAATGCTAAGTAGCAGTCATGACTCCTAGATTTATCATTGGTAAGTACTAAATACTATATGAAGTGCCAAGTATTGTTTTCAAATATGTTCAGGCTTATTTACCATAGTAAGTTTATGGCAGTGATTGATTACATGCGCTCACCACCACTAATTGAGTGCAGGTATGGAGATGATCAAGATGGCAATTTTTATTAATATTAATTTCCAAGTATCATCCACGTGGAGTGATAATTATATGCAATATTTCTCAGTTCTCAACTTAAATTAAATTAGCTGCAAAATTTTGCCATAAAATCTGAGAAATAACGCTTTAAATCTTTAAATAGAATTATCATACAAATTATAACTTGCACTATACACAGCAATGTGAAAGGTACATCATTGCCTAGTAAAGTCTTGGTTTGTAGCTGCTCAGCACTTATCACAGACTAGGATCACTTTGAAGTACACCTGGAACATGGTAGCTAAATAACGCATTTGTATTTTCGGATAATTGAAATACTATCCTATCTAATATACTATATCTGAGATGTATGTACATGTGTTAGGTGTGTAGTGTGCATGTGATGACCTCAAAATTAATTGTTCTGAAGATGAGCATGTGTTGAAAATGTAAACTCTTCTGTTGATCTAGTAAGTTTGTTAAAATAGTGTTAAAGTTTGCTATATCGTTAAGTGTACAATCACACAGAATTAATGATCTGGTAAGGGGTTTCATATCAGTGATATACTTCCTTTATTATCATGATCACATTAGAAAGTGTATATCAATGATGAAACCCTTTATGCAATAGTATGTATGTATGTATGCAGGAATGCATGCATGCATGCATGTTATATTTAAAAATTTTGTTTCACTTTATGTTGAAAGTTGTTCATAGATTATAATCTTGCTCAAAATTATGGACGTTTTTAGGATCACCAAAATGTAGATTAGGTAATACATTTTTCTTTGATAGATCATAGATAGATCATGACCATCCAAGAAGTGTTTGAATAATATTCAACTTCAGTCATGATTCTTACAAGGATTCAACAGAAATCATGCAAGATTTATGCCAGTGATGGAGACAAGGGAGCGGGAGGACAGTCCCTCCCCACTCTCAACAGTGCCTCTCCCTCCCGCCATCCATTTGTCCTATGCATGATGTGTATGAAGCAATTGTTAAATAAACTAATATGTTATTACCACTAATAACACTTAACTATAGCTGCTATACTATATTATAACAAGTACATATACCTGAGCTAAATGCTTACTTTTAAAACAACTTTGTTGTCTTACTGTTGCGATAGAGAAACCTCACTTTTTTTCCTTAATGGCTCTTTACTGCTGAACATTTTGTGATTCATGAAGACTAATGATGGGATCAAAAGGTACTTGAAATTTCATTAAAAATTTGTCTGCACATTATGTTGAAACTCATTATTTATTCTGTCTACTACTATGATTTGTGCCTAAAATTTTATATATCTAATATAATATAATCCCAACTATTCTGTCATTTGTAAGGACTATTATTATTGTTATTATCATCATCATCATTGTCATCATCATCAATTTTTTATGACAATATAGAAATTGAAGGTACAAAGTGCCATAGTGGGTGTGGATTTATGTAAATTGAGTTGATCACCTCTAAGCTTCACCATGTGCTAAGACTTATTGTGTGTGTATTTGTGGTATGTGCATGTGTATGCTCATAAATTGGGGGAGAGGGACGATAAAATTAATGAACAAGCGTTGTAACGAACTTTCTTCAATTAACTTTGAGTTTTGTTATGGTCTCCAAAGTTAGTATACTTCTAAATAGCTATGAATACCAAGCAAAGCAGTTGTCAACTGTTATTTATTCAATAAATATATACAATAAACATTGTGCAAGAAGAAAGAGAAAGCAGAGGTATTTATTGAAACATAATAATTATTTAACGGTTGTAGGAAAATACAAGCATTTTCTTATTGTCTGTAGTGCATAAATTGATTAGATTCAGTTGATTAGCACTTGGGCTTGCTTAAAAAAATATAAAAGATGAATTCAATTCCCAGATGGTAATCAAGCTAAAAGGAAAATATTGATTGCATAATATATTATACTGACACAATAAACTATGAATATGATTAAACCAAATTTGGACTCTAATGAATATGAATATAATTTAACTAAATAAGGAATGAAGGGAAATTCATGGCATAAATAATGAGACATCATAATATAGTGTAATCATATATAATTATAATATGGATTAATTATATGTGTACACACACAAATATATATAGTAATATTACATGCAGAGTGTCATGCTCTAGCCTAGTTGGGTGGGCTTCACTAGAGGAAGGTAGCTGTTAAACAGGGGCCCAAACATTCAAGTCAAAATTATTGAAATTTATTGAATGATTTGGACATTATTTATGAATGAAGAGCATGCTAGCATGCAATAAAATTGCCTTCATTGGGCATTTGGAATTATAATTTACAGCCATAATTTATGCTAAAACTTTAAAGGTTGGGAGAGAACTTCAGTGCCATTCAGATTCTTCAGCTGAATGCACTTAACCATCCATTATTTTTTACATACATGTCACAAAGAATATTTTTAATGATGAACAGCAAGTGGTGATGACACTAGAGCCAGCAATGTAGTTGCTGCTTGGAACACTCTCCAGGAATCCTAACCAGCCCATCATGTGAAATCTTTTTTCTTGATATTTTTCGGGGAAACTATTTAACAACTGGTATGGTCTACCTTCTTTTATGCATTTTTTCTTCTTTATTTTAATCTTAATCAATTTAGTGTGTCTAGCACACTTTTTTATGATACCGAGTGTGTTAAGCACTCTTTTATTTTGGTGTGTTAAATACCAAGTGTGTCTTGAACACCTCAACTGACTTCGTTTTGAACTCAGTAGGCATGTTAGGATAGACTATAATAGTTGGCTCATTAGAAGAAAGCTCGACTTCACTTGAACAGATTCTGTCAGTGACTGCAACGTTAGAAATATATTTGGCTTCTTCATATCCTTAAAAATTATATTATCATTTATAGAACAAGTATCAAGGTCAAACAATCTAAAGTGTTATACATATATATAATATATACATATATATATATATAATAACTGCACATACTAAGGTTTTTCCATTAGCTTCTACACATTTTAATTATATTCATAGTTTACCCACATGAAAGCATTGCTACATAAGAAGATGCTATTATCCTTCCAAGTATCACTGGTCTGATAGAAGCCAAAAGGTCAATCAAGATCTTCAGAACATTCTTCTGGATTTTGGGTCATAGCTATCATATCATTATGTTAATAATACGTTGTTGAAAAAATTTCAAAGAATATTGTAATGGTGTCCCTAAAGGAGTGTGCTATCCACACATATTTTAGTGTGTTGAGCACACCTGATTTGGTGTGCTGTGCACTCTAAAAAAGGTGTGGACATTGCTACTTCATCAGCACACCTCATTTGGTGCTATGCACACTTCTGTTTTTACAGTGTAGTGCTGTTGATTTGACGATTTTGTAAATAATATTTATCATTATTATATTTTAAAGTGTGTCAGCATTGTATATGCTACCTGATTTTCAAACTTTGTGATCTTAGTTCAGACACTCTAATTGGAGGGGCACATTGAATACAAGTTAGTAAATGTTCAGCATGCATACCTAATCACATAATTTGTCGTTTCAGTTAACTGGAAGGGAAAGAGTAGATGACCAAGTATTCTTTTAAATAAACATTATTAAGTTACTGTGAGTGTGAGTCAAATTCAAGATAGTTATGACTACTTACAAATGCATTCAATAAAAACATCCTGGAAAAGGCGAATAGGTGCTTGATGAATCACCCAGCAATTTATGTACATGTGTGTCTTCATGTATGCGAGTGCCTGTGCATGTGTGTAATTGGGTGTTTCAGAGTTTTGTCTCCACTTAGAAGAGGACAAACACACACATACATAAAACACATGCACAGACACTCGACAGACACTCGATGTCCGATATAAATTAGGATGTGAAGTTCAGTTCTGATGATGCTACAGGGTTGATGCAAAAGCATGAACTTTGAAGAGAAATTTAGTTTATCCAAATTGACACTATTGGTTCTTTAAAACACATGTCTGTGGTCTATGGAAATTCATGATATAGTTGTGAAAAGTTGTAAGCAGGACAAACTAAAAGAACTGCATTAGACAGGTCAAAAGAGCATATTATATGCATTGACATCAGGATTTCCAATGATTTCAGCAGTGGCAGAACATGCAATAAAGATTGGTCTCGACATCAATTGTGATGGAATCACCACCACATCCTTCATCACAAGGGAACAAGCAACAGCACATTTCTTCATTATAACAAACTACAAACATTATGTTGGATGTTAGTGGGATGGATAGATATCCTTGGATTGCAGCTCTTAAGTTTCTTTTGTCTGGTAGGCACCTTGATGTGGGTCTTAAGAAAGTTTTATTGAATTATTAGTGTATTGTGAGAACCATAACAGTAGTGAATAACTGTGGGCGGGGCTTAGTGATGATGTAGATAAAGAAACAGCTTGTATATTTGGGTTTGCTTAGTTCCATGGCAAAGTTACCAGCAATTCAGCTGAGCATTTATCAAATGAAGCAGAAAAAAAGTTGATTTTTCAATAGAAACATCCTGGAAAAGGCGAATAGGTGCTTGATGAATCACCCAGCAATTTATGTATGTACATGTGTGTCTTCATGTATGCGAGTGCCTGTGCATGTGTGTAATTGGGTGTTTCAGAGTTTTGTCTCCACTTAGAAGAGGACAAACACACAAATACATAAAACACAAACCACAGTGTATCAGTCTGGCTTCATATGTGCATGTCGTCAAATGTATGTTGCATTGAATTCTTCAAATAAGTGATTATGAGACTGAAAATTAATTCTAATGCACGTAAAGTTCACTGTGTATATATAATTATATACTTACATACAACTTACTAACATCATGAATGAACATAAGCTACCATGGAACTTGTTTTCTTGGAATTTGTAGTGGCATTGCAATTGCAGTTGACTTTAGTTATTCAAACAAGTTGAGACCTAGAGGTGTTCAGATAACTGAAATGGTCATATTAACTAGGCACAATAGAAACTGTATTATCACGCACTTGTGAAGGGGCGTGGTCAAGCAATTCTTTGTTTCTGCATGTGCTATTATTATTAAATATTGGGTGCTCAGTGAGTTGAAGTAAATTTTCCGCAGAATTTGTATATTATAATGCAATTAATCATTGAAGTAATATAAAAACCAATGGAATCTACCACGTTAAGAATATGAAATGTGTTGTTACAATTTTAAAAGTGAGCAAAGTTTGTTATGTTTAGGGGAAATCCTACATTAGGCCTATAATATCATGATATATTCACAGTTAGTCATTTTGTTAGTGATGTCTCTTATTGACTGTTTTTATCACAATAATGATATTCATGATGGTGCATGTAATTAAGATATGAGCTTCCATTCAGATATCTAGCTTCCTAGTCACTGTGTTGTCTCCCCTAATCAATTACTTGTGACTAGGAAGCTAGATATCCGAATGGAAGCCATATCCTAATTACATGCACCATATCATGAATATCATTATAACCATCATGTACAAGGATTCCATCACATTCACTAATTACTTGTAGACTATAAGGACATCCTGTTTTGATTACAGTTAGCTATATATAAGGAGGAAATGCTGCTCACTTATGCTAATTTGCAGAGCTAAACTATTGTATACAGTTGTTATTCTTAATGAGAGATTTGAGATAATGGCTGAATGCATTCTGCACAAAAATGATAAGGACAATTGCATTGACTGCACACTGGGGAATCCTGCACCATCGATTGATGCCATGCATACCAGCAGCAGAAAAGAAGGAATGGATTGTGCCACAAGCTACAACTCATCCTACAAGTTGCATAATCCTTCTACTGATTTAATGGAACCAACTAGTGCACATCTAATAGAAGGTCATAAAGGTAGGTGCTTCTGTGCAGACATTGAGAATGATACATTCCCCATCAATGATTCCTATGGAGACCCTACAGGAAATTACAGCACACCTGAACAGGAGACTCAAGAGGGAGGGAAGCCTTGTTTACTGGTCATAGGAAACGAACTACCTCTATTTCACACTGGAAATATGGTCAATGGCTTACAGTACCGAATAAAACTCGGAACAAATTCAATGGGGTATCCTCACTCAGCCCCTCCAGCTAATTAGTTTGTCTTTCAAGAACTTAACATGCTACATTCGTCACAATATCAATCTTCATTATTTACTAAAATATGTTAATTGTTTCAATTGCTCTTTATTCTGATGTTAATCACAATTTTCAGTGACTGTTTGTTAACTTTTACCTTTTTATTAAAATTGTCACCATCAAATTGATAATTATAGTGTGACTTTGAATGAAATTCATTTGGTGTGGATTATCTGCACTGGTAACCAACATCCAGGTAGCTCCAACCCTGTTCCCCTCTTTAGAAGAGTGTTTTTTTTGCAGTTCTTGAGTCTACCTGAAGTTACTGCATGTTGCATGAGTGTGTATTGCCTTCCATGTGACTAGTTTGCTTAGATCTTACAAGAATGTAGAGATTATCTGATTAAATATACCTACATGAAGCACTTGTAGTAACAGACATGTAGAGCTATCTATTATTAACACTTCTAGCATGCCACAAATGTGTGCATATCTACAATATAGCAATAATATTCTCTTTCATGTATAATAATAGACACCGTTGATCTTTGTATTGTAGTGAACTCCATATAATAGATTTGTGCACAGTTATATAAGCTGCATATATCATGCATACTAACCACAATGGTTGGTCACTTGGTTATGCTATGAACATCCTAACTACCCTAAATACTAAGTAAGCTCAAGCCTACTTTAATTATTATGTTTTGCACAATTAAAATGTGTAATAATTATAGCAAAGAAATGGCATGCTGTAAATCGATATTGTAGCCATTATTTTCAGTGTACTTAAGTCAGGGGAATCATGATATACTAAATGTTTTATAAATAAGTTTTCTAATGTACATTCTGCCAGCACTAGCTTTCAGCACCTCTTGAATATCCCCATTTAATTATAAGTGGCGAACCAAGGTTTTCTATAAACAATCAGAATTTCATAAGATAATTAACTTGCTAAGTCTAAATAGGTCAACTGTCTGACAGCAAGAGACATCAACAATTTTTGATATACTTTTAACAATCCACGTACTGTAACATTTAATTATAGAAGTTAAAAAGTCATTTTCCCAGCTTGTTCATTGACAGTGAAGTTATGGCATCAGATAAGATATTTAGTGAAGGAACCACCAACCACCTTGTATCAGTCTGGCTTCATAATGTGCATGTTGGCAAATGAATATTGATAAGTCACAAACTTCCATAAAACCAATATAATAATGATGTATTTCACTGGAAGTCACTTCATCAAAATGCTGCACTCGACATTTTAATTTTCTTTATGTGCCAGAATATTTTGTTTCTACTTATTTTTTTCAGAAAGCTAGTTATTATTAGGCCGTACTTGGTGCTTCATTTTACAAGGAATTATTCCCATGGTGAATTATTTAAGAAAATTAAATATCACTATACTGGAAGTTTTCAGAATTAAAAACATTCAATTTTGGTTGAGTGTGGGAAATTGTGGACAAACTTCAGTGCAAACCATGCCTAGCTACTTATGATCTAATCCAATGGATAACTTAACTATTTTGCTTAGAATGTATCTAGGTATGTCAATCATACATTTTACAACATAATACGTTGACTATATTTTTATACTATATATTTACATTAAAATATTAGAAGATTGTAATATTCCTACATAAGAAGATGTGATCAACTGTCATTTATATCATATGCAGAGTATATACACAAGAAATTGAATATTAAAAAAACAAAACTAAAAACTATCAAAAAGGCCACGTTTTTCAATGAATGTGGTTGTAGCTGGTTCAGGTTTCCGGTGATAGCTTGATGAAGTTATTAGACATGTGACTTTAATTTGTAGTTGCCCGAGGCTGCAGTCCTTGAATCCGATACAAGGGACAGTCCTTGGTTTTTGGACTGTGTCATTTGTCCCAGTGCAATCTAAATTCAATACTTTTTTCAATGAACTCCTACATACTATGTGCAAAAAAATTGCATCAGGATGTGGTAATGTTGATTATACAAATGGCAATTAATGGGTGCTGTTTGTCCTTGAAGCACTTCATTATTCACTAAGCTAATGATTATAATAGAGCTAATAAATTCATCCCTCTTCGACGTGGTTGCATATTATACTATATTCATGGATACAGGTTAGTGATTTCAATTGGTTCATGGCCTTATTTGATTCCTAGAGTGGAGAGGGAATACTAAATTCATCCTCGATAATTTAGTTTAGCAATGTATGCGATGCAAAATGAGTGACTGCACCACACCAATGAACATGACTAATATGATCATAACAATAGCAAATTAATGTGTCCATTTGTTAATAAATATGCAGTGTCGATCTACTAATAAACTCGAATGACACTGCAAACAAACAGACAATTTTTGTTCCAGTTGCAACATTACTTTTATATACAATAATTCAAATTACATTTTCATAATGACTATTTGTTCAGCTTACCGTACATGTTATCATCATTATTGTGTTTAATGGCATTGATATGACAATGAAAAAGAGAGGAATAGTAATTCTGTTTATCAAGAGCTAGTTTTGAATAATTGATGGTGAATTATTTAAGAAACCTATTAAGCTTGTAGTTCGACCTGTCAAATAGCACAAATCTTATCATTTGAACTCAGTTGTACAGTTACAACAGAGCAATACATTCTACTTCATGGTTATTGCATGACTCAACTTATAGTGCACTGCTAATACGCTTCTCCTAGTACATTATTGTGGTGCAGTACAGTTTGCATGATTATATACTCCTGGGTGAATTGCTGCTTTGGTTGTGTGGCAATCTCTTTTGGTGATGTCAACTTCAACCTAATCTCTAGTTTAAGCTAAAATTTCATTAAATTTTAATACAAAAACGTTATTGATAAGCTCTCAATTCTTTCTAAAAAGCAGACAAAGGTGTGGTCATAGCTCAGTTCGGATAAAAAAAAATTACACTTAGCTATCAGTGTGTTTTATTATTTTATTATTTTTGCAATACCCTTTATTTGTCACCTTTAACATTCAATAATGCTGATGTCTCATGATCAATTTATTCTAGAATGAAGCATTTTTTCACATTAACACAGAGTGACATGGGGAAATTAAATTACTGGATTGTGGTTCTTGAGCTGCAACAGAAAAAACATTTAGGTTAGAGCAGATGACAAAAAAAAACTTCTCTTACAAAATTGAATAAAAAAAATAAACATCTGTGTTGTGCAAGTGTCAATCTATTGTTATATTATAGCTCCATACATAGCTACATTTTTTGCAAAATAACATGTGAGATATGTATGTCTCAGAAGCACTGTTCTTCTACACACAATTACCTGATGAATTTTAATCAAGTATGCACTGCAGAAAATCTCATTAAAACAACCATCAACAATTTTAGAGTCAGGGTCACCTTAATCAAAGTTGGGAGGAAACGTGCCCCTCTATTCAACTTGCCAGATGTGTATATACCCTGAACATGTGTTGTAAAAGACAATTCTTAGCTATTGAGAAAACTTTTCTTTGCATTCCAGCATCTTATGATGTCATCTTTAATTTTACTAAATGATAAATAAGATGGCTTTAAAATGCAAGGAACAGCATTAAACAAATTCTGGAGTACTAGTACATAAAATGATTCACAACAAACATAAATTGCAAATAATTGTGTTGTGTTTAAAATTCTGTATTTGGTGGAAAAAAAGAAAACTGCCATAAAAATTGTAACTGAATTAAAATACTAATATAAATAGCCATAAAACATCACAATATATGAATTCTGAGAATAAACACTACTGGATAGCTGTGCAAATGCGTAATGTTAGTAAGTACTGTAAATAATTATATTTACACATTGAGCTCCACTTGCTATAGGATTACTTCAATGTCTTGTAATCATTCCATTGAATTCATTCACATGCATGCACTTGACTACATGAACATACACAAGAAGCCAGACTGATACAAGGTAGTTTGTGGTTCCTTCAATTAAAAGCCTATCAGATGCAATAACTTCACTGTCAGTAAACAAGCTGGACTAGTGACATTTAACTCCATAAATGAATGCTACAGCACATGATTAGTAGCTTGCTGTCAGACTGTTGAATTCCTTTGAAATTCTCTACTCAGTTTGCCACTTGAGATGAAATCAGGACAGTCAAGAGGTACTGAAAGCTAGTGATGGTGGAGTGTACAACATTAGATAACTTATTTATGAAACTGTTTTGTAAATTATGATTCTCCTGACTTAATTAAGTACCACGAAACAATACATAATAGCTAAAAGATATATATTCACAGTATGACATTCTATGCTATAATTATTAGGCATTTTAACAAATACATGAAAAAATTTTAATTGAAATTAAAACCTACAATAATAATATACTCTAATAATTATATTGTGTGATTAGAGTTGAAATCAGACTCACAAATCATATAGGTTTTCATCACACACGTACACACACACACACACACATGTACACACACACGTACACACACACACATGTACACACACATACATACACACACAGGTGTCTCATAAAATCATACTGTGCCACATGCAATTAAAACGGACTGAAACGTTCCAAATAAATGACTGGACACACAGATTGGAGACTGGATGTGTGAATTATGCAATGTGTATAGAACAGTATCTGCCACGACTAACATTAAATACATAGTGTGTTTATTAATTATTACCGCAAGAACCGAATAGCCCCCCCCCCTCAAAAAAAAAAAAAAAACAAGAAAAAAGAAAAAGAAAAAGAAAAGCAAGCAGTTAGTAGGAACAGGACAGTCATGGAGCAGCATACATATGAGAATGTGTGCCTGTAAAGAACTGTTACTTCATTTTCCCCTAAGAAATACTTTAATTTGCATGTTGACTGTTTAGGTATATAGAATAATATGATGACATCAGTGAATTTCAGCCATTATATTGTCATAATATATTTGATCACCCAATCTCTGCTATTGTTATTGTCATAATAATGTAATATTATATCAATATGGATTATTTCAATAAATATTGCATGATATTTTCATCAACAGTATGTCACATGTTGTGTAGGATCATGGTGAGGCATGTGGTGTATCAATAAGAGCCACTTGGTAAAATATAACAATATTCATGAAACATGCCTTCACTAGCTGACCCGATGGGGTCCTGTTACCATGGCTACCTGAAATTGACTTGGGAGATTTCTGGTTTGTTGAAATTCCTGTAGGTTTTTCATAGGACTCGTTAATTGGATATGTAACATTTTATATGAATTATTTGCTGATTGCAATCAGCCATTATTTTTCAAATCTTATACTCAGAAGTAATTACAATAGTTTAACAACATAACAGGTTTACACCTGTGCAAGTGAGAATCACTACTTCCTTATATATGATAAGACATGGAACTAGTAACCAATTGGCAGCAATATCAATTGTTGGCTGATCTAGAGTGTGTTGTCTTGCTTATCCATTTGGAGGAGCAGGAGAAGACACATTGCAGATTCTACTCACAAACATGGTACAAAGTACATGAGTCACAATACTAGGAAATTGTCAATATCCAACAGCTGATCTCAGCCAGTTTGCATATTTAAATAGCATGTGGTATAATGATTACTCAACTGTAGTAACCACAGAATACTGTGCTTCATTTGCCTTTCAATGGAAATTAAACTAATTACATTAATTGTTAATCATACTTGGAAACCTTACAAGACAATAGCATACTAATATATAATCACAGAGGGTATTTATAAATTACACAAATATGATAATCAAGACTTTTATTTTATTATTTTAATTCTTTAATTTTATCCAATTTTAGATTATAATAATTCATGTGTAGTCTTAATTTAAATTTAAGAAATACAAACAAGTCCACACACACACACATACACAAGCTCACCACCAAGTATTGTGTAACTAACCATGCTAACCACCTTATTTTTTGTTTAGCTACTGACAATGATATTCCTACTAGTACACAAAGTTAAATTCAAAAGAGAGTGAAAAAATATCCAATATTGAGGTTAACCACAATAGTAAGTTTTAGATTTTCCTTTGTCTAGCATTGGCAAATGAAATAGCAAAATAATAGTCAATATTTAGTTCTAGAATGAGAGTGAGTCTCTAGTGGTATATTTAGTTCCAGAATAAGAGTGAGTCTCTAGTGGTATATTTAGTTCCAGAACGAGAGTGAGTCTCTAGTGGTATATGTGTATCTTTCATACAGTCCTCTTTTAGGGTCTGCCAGATTATGCTCGAAACTTTTAGAATTATTCTTTATTTTTATTCTAAAAAACTGCGAAATAGTGACGATTGCAGTCTCGTATAAAGTTGGTATGTTATGAAATTAATGAGTAAAAGTTTCTGTCTCCCTTACTGTCATACTGAGTTGCTGGTTCAATATAGCTAACTAATCATTCAGTGAAAAATAATAATGACTGCCTCCAATATAACAGTTCAATGAACAAAGACATCAGCTGCCGAGACTCATTTTGCACTTTGAGTGGACATGATATGTGAGTCTGCACTGTAGATAATGAAAGTTATGACATAATGCATGGCAGTAGGAAGTATGCGGGTCCAAGGGCAATGGCCCCATTACTTTTTAACAGCTAAGTTGGTAAAGACCTACACACTCAATGTTTGATTAAATCCCAATAAGAAAGTGCCAGGTTTTAGGATGTTGAGGAAACTATAATGGTTTACGGAGGAGGAAAGGGTTTTTTTTGGGAGCCAAAAAAGTGCTTTTAAGCAATACTGCATTACCTATTTAGTTCCTTAAAATGTCTGAGCTAGAAATTGTTCAAAGGCTTCTTTTTAAGATGATTCTCTAAATGGATGACTGTCCACTCCCAGTCCCTTTTTAATACCACAGGAAATAGTGTTTGCAAGAGATGTGCTGTTAGGATGCCACTGTTGTGTCCTTGGCTTTTGTTGTTTGAAACCAGCCCAGTGTGTGTGCTTGCCAGAAATGTGTTTTGTGAACCCAACCTTGCAATACATGTACCAGAGTGTCACTGTGGAAACCCAACTGTGTGTATACATGTGATAGAAGTCACAGCAGCTAAAACTCAACCTAACTCTTTGAAGTGTCACCAATTACAGTACAACCATAAACTTTATGTGACCACACATATACACAGTTGCCTCATTAATTCTCAATCCACACCTTCAACTAATAATGTTGACTTTAGTCCCATATTAATGCTGTTCTGTTGGTGCTAATTATTATAATTTATACAGTTATTAATGTGTGGTTATCATTATTTTTAAAATTACTCATAATAATACTATTATTACTACGATTGAAGCTGTTGTTTTAAACTCCTCTTTAACATACTTGATGGGATGGATTTCACTTGTTGCTATGACAACAGAGGAAAATCCTCGATTTACCTGTCAGCATGTGAAAGTCGTGTGTGAGCGTCACAATAAAGTCAGATAATGAGTTTACATATCATTAGCTAAAGCAAACATTTAACCACAAGAGAGGAGAAGATATGAAATATTCTCTCTCATCAAATTAAAATGATGGCAAATTTAATAGCTTTACGATCACCTAGTCCAGAAGTCCAGAAGCCAAGGATATAAATGAAGAGAAGAATGTCAAATATTTTCACTACAACCAGCCGAACAGATCTGCATGTGGCAACAAGTTTATAAAATTATATGTCTCAATTCCAATATGCACTCTTAAATTATTTTAATTCTCTGCAATTAGATGTACATGTAATTGTCTCCTAGTTTAACTAAACAGGGGGTTTGTTAAGTAATTTTTCGTGTGTACATGAGCTATTATATGTCAACATCTTGAAATTGTTGTCATGATGAATGATGAATATCTGCGGTGAAGGAGTTTTGCTTATGACATGATGTAAAGAACCAATAACAAGTTTTGAATTGCAATAAGAAAGGACTGCAGTCCTTTCTTATTGCAATTCAAAATGTGCTTACCAAAATAACCCTTGAGTGCATTATATACACATATAAAAAATATGTGTAATTTATATATAATATATATATATATATATATATATAACTAGTGATGTGCTTCAACACAAATGGCGAGCAAGTCATTGTTTACAAGTAATTCATGCTAGGTAGAATCTCATTAGTATACAAAAGTAATAAGGCTACATTCATTTAGTTTGTTTACAGAAGGGGAAAAAAAGTTAGCAAGAGGGGAACAGAGGCAAAGAAAAGGGAACATGAACGTCCACAAACCTCACACTTCAAAGTAAAGACTACAACCACACTTGTAACACAGTTCGTCTGAAGTCTTAGATCCTGTTCACCTAGTTTTAATTTGGTCTAGTTAGTCCTACAAATAACTATGTAGCCATTGACTATAATAGTGATAGTTTCGTCTAAATGACTGTGTTCGTGACAAAAAGCACTTCACAGCCAAGTTTTTAAATGACATATGGTAAAGGGTTTCAATGACATATGGTAAAGGGTTTCAATGCCATATAAATTATAACCATTTTCTGCAACTAGAGACTTTCGATATTTTTTTGTGTTTTTGCAGCATTTAATTATAGAAGTTAAGAGTCACTGTCCCAGCCTGTTCACTGACAGTTTATTATTGCATCTGATAAGCTATTTAGTGAAGAACCCACAAACTACACTTCCTTTCCTCTGAAGAAACACTTTTTCTGTTTTATGTAGTTTAGAATAATATGGTGACATCAGTGAATATTTTCACAAAAAATCGCCCAATGTCAGTAATTATTGTCATATATTATAATACACACGAATTTTTCTACTCAATATTACATGATATTTTAATCAGTTTGTCACATAATGATTATGAATTAAAAGTATGATCCTTATCACAATATCTGTTTATAACAACTACAGAACTCTGTTGGTATTTCCAGCAGTTATTATGGCAAATCAGGAAGAATTGTTGATCCTAATGAAAGATGAACATTATAATTATGTAGATGCATATACACAAAAGACACAACAGAATAGCAGACTGACTTTTGCTAAGAATCCAGAGGAAGGAATGACAAAAAAAAGACAGTCTTTTTTGACAATTTAATTGACCTAGCTAAATTCCATCAAATTATCCCTGAAACACTAAACTGTAAATTAGCGATGTATTAGATTAATTGATTTGGAAGAGGGGGAGGGGGGAGGGAGGGGGGGGTGGTTGGACTAGGGGGCACATACTATGCAGATTAAGCATTTAATTGCATTGTGAAATTTTACTTAGCTTAGTTGTGATTTTCTTGAGTGTATTTATTAGTTTGTGATAACATGCTCCCCCAAGCACCTTTCATCACAATGTTTGTGGAATAATGTAATTAATGCATATGATGCAATAAGATCTTTAGCTAATTCAATTGACTAGGCTGAAGCTAGAGCAGTGATACTAATTATTGTATGTCAATGATTGTGCAAGTCATAAGCTCCAAAATTAAATGAGAGTGAATGAGAGATGGCTGTCAAATTCCATACAAATAAAAGTGACTATGCATGCATACTGAAACGCCAAAAAATATACACAGAGATGGAAATTCTACTTATGGTACATGAATGCTTTTAGGTGAATAAAGACACGTTTAAAACCTTACCAAATCTTATGGAAGGTAAAGGATAGCGTGCGCCAGACTAACCCACAAATTAAATTGGCGTCGTAGCTGTCCACGGCTAACTAAAACTAGCTAGTCTTGCAAGCCAAACCCTAGCATTCCTCCTTCCCTTTTCCAGCTCTTTCACCGCCTGAAAGAGTCCATTGACAACAATAACAAAATCCGTAAACTGTGTTGAGTTGACAAAGAATTGACCAGACTGTAGAGGCTAATAAGCTAGTTACGAACTGATTACTACACTATTTATGATTTTGTTAATATTATTATTGTGGTGGACACTTTTCATGCAGTGTTCGCACGCGCTTCTCTGTACAGTAGATCTTCTGTAACAGAGAAGCGGGGGTCTGGCTATCTAGATAACCTTTTACCTAATCTACAGGAGCGATTCAATTTAGAGCAAAAACAGAATAATTAAACTCACGGCTAGATTTTAGGATTCACCTATTGGATAGACTATCGCTGGCACTGCTGACACAATGACGTTGTGTGTGGCGTGTTCTAGTAACGAGAGCCTCCCGGAACTATTTATCTTGGCGAAACTTTTCTGCCTTGATAACAGGGACTTCACTCTCCTTTATTTTGCTTCCGGTTTCAAGCAGTTTAAAATGATCGCCCATCCCGTTGCTCTACTTTCGCTATTAAGTAAAAGTCAAGAAGCCACCTTAAAGGTCGAGTAAGTTAAAGGTGTGAAAATTCCCATCCTATTAATGTCTTAGTGTCATAATCTTATACAATATTAGAGATAGTCATTGCGAAATATTAGTGAAGTAGCTTTTTGTTGCTGATTTCTTTTTTACTACTGATGTCAAAATCACAGTGCAATTAATTTTATCAATTTTTCTTTGTCACTTCTTTAGTTATGTGTGTTCCTTTTTCTAATTTGTCTCTGCACTCCCTGTTTTTGTTTAGCATGACCTGTTTAGCATGATTTGTAAGAAATTAGTTCATGATTTTTTGTTACGGTAAAATCATTCTAGAAAATGGCCAAGATTATGACAATGGTGATGATGATCACGCTTATGAGTTCTACTGTAGCCACGGTGTCAACTGAACTTGTTAACTTGAAGTTTCTCAAAGGAGTTCCTCGACTAAGCAACGCTGAATACATTGACTTTTATTTCCTCTGTTATAATGCAAATGGCAATTTTCTTCAATGGCAATACAATGGTCATTATATTACTGGTTTTCATGAGGATGATGAAGTAGGATATACAGTAGTTGTTGGGCATCCAATTAATTACATGGCTACTCTCCTCTCAGCTAGGACTATAGATGATAGCAACATGGAAAGGAATAGCATTATTATGGTGTCATTCATAGGCGGATTGGTTCCAGGTAATTTCAGTATCACTTGTAGCAATGGTCCACATTCTGAAACAGTATTCCCTGAACAAGTGTCTAGTGCACCTATTAATTTTACATCAGGCAATATATCTGGAGATCATAGAAATGTGGCAGCCAGTATGCACTCAGTTAAAATTCAAGGAATTTTCATTGCTAGACATCCTTTTTTGATAACATCTGTTCTGTTTGTTGTGAGTACTCATGATGTGGAAGTGACTTGTTTATCTGGGAATGCATGGAAAATGCTGCATTCCAATTTTTATTTATCTGGTGATGCAAGATCTGCCCTTGGGGTATCAACACTAGGGACTAGTATTGTAAAAACTGGTGAGCTTACAGAATCAACCAATTTTACAGTTATAGCTACAGACAATAGTTCTTCTAATAATAGCAGAGATATCATGGTATACACAGTTACCGGTGTGTTTCTAATATGCGTCATTATTGCAATAATAATAGCAATACTTTTGTACAAGTTTTCTCGAGCGCATGCCAAGTAAGTACAGTAATTATGATCTGTTGTGTATAGTGCTGAGAAAATTATTATTAATTGTACTCTCTACTTGTGCAGGGTTGCAGTGTCTAATGAATCCAGTCATCAGTTAGAGTAATAATTTATATATTATATTTTTGTATTTTTACTCGTAATTAGTGTTGTATACAGTAATTATGATCTGTTGTGTATAGTGCTGAGAAAATTATTATTAATTGTACTCTCTACTTGTGCAGGGTTGCAGTGTCTAATGAATCCAGTCATCAGTTAGAGTAATAATATATATATATTTGTATTTACTCATAATTAGTGTATATCAATGTTGTTGTTTAATAAATGTAACCAGCAAGTACCCCGCCACAAAGTGGTACCTGACATACTATCCTATGCAAATTAGGAGTAGTAGCATAAGGTATCTTTATCCATGGTGGTTTCCCTCTCCTGCTCTCTTTCTTTCCTCTGCCATCGTGGCTCTGTTTTTATTATTCCTCTTTTCAACTCAGGGATTCCCTTCTCCTCCTCTGTCTACCTCTCCTGCTCCTTTCTATGTATTTTCTTTCACTTTATCATTGACATGTCAGTAAACATTTCTCACCTGCTGCTATTATTATTGACCCTTGCATCTACTGCTTCTCTCCTCTCTTATACAATTTTAGTTAGCTACTCTAGGTGTGTACTTTTCCCCAACTCAGTGCAGCGACCCAGTATTCAATTTTCATAGAAAACAAAAGTTAATAAGGCACTTCAAGTTAGACTTAGCTGTTTAGTCTGGACGGTTTAATGGTTAGCATGCGTACTCTGCAATCAGAGGTTGCAGGTTCTAATCCCGAAAAATGACTTTTTAACCCTTTTTTTCCCATTGTCAAACGGTTTTCCCACCCAGGTAATGACGATGCTTTACAAACTCTGATCAAAACATTCATGATTACACACACTGTCGGTCGTCATCGTCATCATTGTTACTGACACACAAGCATGTTATTATATAGATGGATGCTAACACAATCAATGTAGACTTATTGCAATGTTTTGCTCTTAGTATTTTTAATCTTTAATGAAATAAGAGGCACAAAACTGATCAAAATGCCTTCAGCTACAATTTTTACAGTCAATATAAATATAGCTTTTTTTGTTAAATTAATTACAACAACAAAACAATACACGTTATTTAAAGGTTTTCTTTGTGATATTCTTTAGCAAAGTAGTGGTTGTAACACACAACAACTGGACATGCACCTACACAGACTTACCTTGCAGTAGTCTAGTGGACAATGTATTTTCAAGTAAATACCGTTGCGCACGGCTTATAATCATGACAAAAGAATTCAAAACGGTAAACAAATAGCTAACAAATATGAAATTGCGTACTTACCTCAGCTTTACTGGAGTAGTAGTAACTTCCTTATTATTGACATTACGGTATTCTGACTACCAATGTCTCTTGACAACAAACAAGCGGCATTCCGTATCCCCAGCGAAGTTTTGAAACTACGTTTGGAAAACGGTCTTCAATGCCATAGTAACCGGTCTCCTCAGCAACTATTTGTGTCTTGAAAAACAAGGGTTTTCGCCGGAATTTTCTCATACTTCGGAGCTTAAGTTTAAAGTAAGGCTTGTTTAATGCTGTAGTTTCAGAAAGGAAAAAAGTTTCCCACGTGCGCGTTTAAGGGGCAAACGTACCACCCATACACACGTAATATACATACTAATGGTGTGCTTAAGCACAAATGGCGAGCGAGCCTTGAACTACACTATTGTTAAATGATTGATTTTAACAATTAACACTCAAGCTACTAAAATTAAGTCGAGTTTTTAAATTACGTATGGGGTAAAGGGGATTCAATGCCATAGTAACCGCTCCCCGCAACTGTTTGAATTGAAAAAGTAGCAACAAAACCAAGTCACGTTATTTAAAGCTTTCTTTGTGACATTCTTAATAGTAGTTGTAACGCACAATACTTTCACACAACTGAACATACCTACGCAAGACTTACCTTCGTGGTTCGTCTAGTGGACAATGAATTTACAAGTTAATGCTGTTGAGTAGGGCTTATAACTGTGACAAATAGCGACTAACTCGAATAGAATTGAGCTCCCATAAGTTTTTTCGTTTTAACTGTACCCGCAAAAGAATTCAAAGCAGTAAACAATTCTATTTCTAAGGTGATACGGGTAATGGTCGCTAACCGGAGTATTCTGTTAAGTGAAATTTGGGACGGGGTTGTACGCGGAGCGAACACAAAAATACGGAGGGTCAAAGTACAAAATGTCATACATACGTCCAAAAATAAACAAACATCCTCGATTTTCAATTGTGTTACCCCTGTAAATGTCTCGCTCGCTAATAACATATACCCGATTTTGCATTAACCACCCCTAATAGTATCTAGCTAGCTACGCTCGCTCGATAATAACATCCCGATTTTGCATTATCCACCCCTAATACTGTCTCGCTCGTTCCGCTCGCTGGTCAATAAACAAAGATACCCGTTTTTCAATTGTGTTACTCCTGTAAGTGTCTCGCTTGCTACGCTCGCTCGCCAATAACATATACCCGATTTTGCATTAACCACCCCTAATAGTATTTAGCTAGCTACACTCGCTCGATAATAACATATACCCAATTTTGCATTATCCACCTCTAATACTGTCTCGCTCGCTCCGCTCGCTGGTCAATGAATAAACATCCCCGATTTTCAATTGTGTTACTCCTGTAAGTGTCTCGCTCGCTAAGCTCGCTCCTAATTAAGAATATTACAAAGAAATTTTTAAATAACATGACTTGATTATGTTGCTTCTTTTTCGATTCAAACAGTTGGGGGCGTGGCTACTATGGCATTGAATCCTGTTCAGGCCTCGAACCCTGAAGGGAGTATCGCGCAAGTCATGCACGTACACAGTCAATAGTTTCTGTAAAGGCGCATTTCGTGTCTGCGAGCTATAACGCTATTTTATTATTTGTTTTGTTTTTCATATCAACCATTATTATAAGATTATTGTAGTGATTGCATTGGTACAGTTATTAAAGTAATTATTCATCAGTAGCGAACCAGTGACAACCTGTGTAATATTAACTAGCTAGATCACGGGCCCACCGTCCACTCGACCCGGAGTTATTGTATCCTCTTTTCGTTGTTCTACTTGTTGTGGCAGCCCTGTCCATTCAAATCCCCTTTACCTCATATACTTAATTAAAAAACTCGACTTCATTTTAGTAGCTAGAGTGCTAGTTGTTAAAATCAATAGTTTAACAAAAGTATAGTTTTTTAAGGCTTGCTTGCCAGTTGTGCTCAAGTACATCACTATTGTATGTATGTATGTATGTATGTATGTGTGTGTGTATTATGTATGCATGTGGAGATGAAGACGGAGTATGCTGGTTAGGTAGGAGTATGCTGGTTAGGTAGGAGTATGCTGGTTAGGTAGGAGTATGCTGGATAGGTAGTAACCTCTGCCATAGATTTTTCGATATATGGTAGCTGCCATCAGAGCTGTGGTAGCTTCCACCAGAGCTGTGGCCCTTGCAGTGTAAATGGACATGATGGGGCAGCCAATGTGTGTCAAAAGTTGCCTCTATCAGAGTTTTTGCTCAATAGTATCAAATTCAAATAAATTTGAGGTTTTACAGAAAACTATAATGAAAAGATGTTTATTGCAAATAATCATGAAGAATTTTTTGGTATAGCAATAATTTATTACAGAGTCCAACTGTCCTGTTCCTCCATTTGGTCATCTCCATCTTCACTGCCATCATTTCCAACTTCATTGACTTCATTTGCTGTAGTGATTGAAGAAAATTTTTGTCTCATTCATCAGATAAACCAAAGTCTGTAGCTACATACTGGGATATCACATTCTCCATAAATGTAGCTACTCTTCCACTGAGCTAGCTTCTCCATGCTTCAGTTTTACGTATCAATTCTTATAACCCATTGACTTCAGAGAAAGTAACCCCTTCAAATTGGCTACTAACAGACAAAGTTGAATCAGAGATCCCAACTTTAGCAAAACATTTTTGAAATATAGATTCCTTCACCGCTGACCGTGCAACTAGAACATTCGTTGAACCTCATATTTCGAAGCATTACTGAATTCATCAATTTTAGCTAGAACAAACTATAAGAAGTGTTTACGATAATAGCTTTGAAAACTTATCATTTCCTAAGTCAAGAGGTTGCAACTTGGATGTAGTATTGGGTGGAAAAAAAGCAGAGAAAAATGTTGCTAAACTGACCTTTTAAACTTTTCAGGATGACAACCAGCATTGTCAAGCAATAACACAATTTATGAATTATATTACTCAATCGAGAATTTAGTTTAGTTACAAGAGATTTTATAATCTCCCCATCTATCCATGATTTTTTTGTCTGTAGTAATCAACAAGTAATTGTCATCCAGTCATTCTTGGCTGAAATAATTATTGGCTAGCGAGCGAAGCGAGCGAGACAGTATTAGGGGTGGATAATGCAAAATCGGGTATATGTGGGATGGTACGTATGCCCTTTAAACGCGCGCGCGGGGAACTCTTTTCTCCTAAAAACACGGCTTTTTAGGCTTGACCCCAGTTTATTCTGAAACTACAGCATTAAGTAAGCCTTACTTTATACTTAAGCTCCAAAGTGTGAGAAAATACCTGCGAAAATACTTGCTTTTCAAGAAACAAAAAGTTGATTCGACCGGTTACTATGGCATTGGAGATCCTTTTCCAGGCTCAATTTCAAAACTTCGCCGTTTTATGGGGGGGGGGGGGATACGAGGGGCCGGTTGTGGGTTGTCAAGAGCCGTGGTAGTCAGAAATGCCCTATATTAATTGCTAAGAAGCTACTACTCTCGGTGAAGCTGAAGGAAGTACTAATTTCCAATAGTTGTTACTAAATATGCAAAATTAACTCTGGGCCTTTCTTTTTTTTGTATCTAAGAAGCTTGGTCAACAGTGACCGTTAATTCAAATAGTCCAGATGTGGCTCAAATTTGGTACTACAAAAGGTTACACTGCTCAATAAAAATGAGGTAAGAAAGAATTTTGTATTGTGATCTAAAATATTGTCTTTTGTTTTGTAGTTAGAGCTTGTCAGAATTCAAGGAAATTCAGATGGTCAAAGTAACGTCAATTTGACTACAGAAGTTATCAATACTCAGGAAATTGAGGTTAAGTTAGTCTTCCCTATTTGTTGGCTAAAATTACAAATAATAACACTGGTTTATTTTTTATCGTAGCTGAGAGCTTGTTCAAGAGTTACTGGTGATTGAGATTATCAGAATGGTTGATGTTTGATACCACAAAAGTTACCATTAATCAGCAAGAGAGTGATTTTGTATTTGTTTGCTGAAATCAAATGTCATAACTGCTATTATAGTGTTTGCATGAAGTAAGCTGAAAATAGTAACATTTTATGTTACCTAACTATCAGGCTCGCTCGCCATGTGTGCTCAAGCACACCATTAGTTGGCGAGCGAGCGAAGCGAGCGAGACAGTATTAGGGGTGGATAATGCAAAATCGGGTATATGTTATATGTATGTATGTATGGATGGTACGTATACTCTTTAAACGCGCGCGCCGGGAACTTTTTTCTCCAAAAAAACACGGCTTTTTAGGCTTGACTCCAGTTTATTCTGAAACTACAGCATTAAGCAAACCTTACTTTATACTTAAGCTCCAAAGTGTGAGAAAATTCCTGCGAAAACACATGCTTTTCAAGAAACAACAAGTTGATTCGACCGGTTACTATGACATTGAAGACCCTTTACCAGATTTAAATTCAAAACTTCGCCTTTTTTCCGGATAAGTGCGGCTTGTTAGTTGTCAAGAGCCACCTGTAGTCAGTACGAAGAGAGCTGTCACTAATTCTGAAAAAACGTATGTAAAGTATTAATGCTAAGGAAGCTACTACCTCGAGGGATGCTGAGGTAAGTACTAATTCCATATTTGTTAGCTAAATATGCAAAAATAACTCTGGCCTTTCTTTTTAATAGCTAAGAGCTTGTTGTCAACAGTGACTGGTAAATTCAAATAGTCTCAATGACTCAAATTTGGTACTACAAAAGTTACCACTGCTCAAGAAAATGAGGTAAGAAAGTAATTTTTGTATTTGTGTGCTAAAATTGATTGTCTTTTTTTTTGTAGGTGAGAGCTTGTTGTCAAGAATTCAAGGTAATTCAGATGGTCAAAGTAACTTCAATTTGATACTACAGAAGTTATCAATACTCAAGAATGAGGTAAGTAGTAATTCCATATTTGTTGGCTAAAATTACAAATAATAACACTGGTATATTTTTTATCATAGCTGAGAGCTTGTTCAAGAGTTACTGGTGATTTAGATTATCAGAATGGCAGATGTTTGATACTACAAAAGTTACCATTAATCAGGTAAGAGAGTGATTTTGTATTTGTTTGCTGAAATAAAAGGTCATAACTGCTATTAAAGTGTTTGCATTAACTAAGCTAAAACATAGTAACAATACTTAATATTATGTTACCTAACTATCAGGCTCGCTCGCCATTTGTGCTCAAGCACACCACTAGTTTATTTATATATATGGACGTACGTATGTCATTTTGTACTTTGACCCTCCGTATTTTTGTGTTCGCTACGCGTTCGACCCCGTCCCAAACTTCACTAAACAGAATCCTCCGGTTTAGCGACCATTACCCGTATCACCTTAGAAATTGAATTGTTTACGGCTTTGAATTGTTTTGCGGGTGCAGTTAAAACTCAAAATCTTATGGGAGCTCCATTTCTAGTTAGTGGCGGTGGTAAGTTAATGCGCTATTTGTCACAGTTATAAGCCCTACTCAACAGTATTTACTTAAAAATGCATTGTCCACTAGACGAACCACGAAGGTAAGTCTTGTGTAGGTATGTTCAGTTGTGTGAAAGTATTGTGCATTACAACTACTATTAAGAATATCACAAAGAAAAATTTTTAATAACGTGATTTGATTTTGTTGCTTCTTTTTCAATTCAAACTGTTGCGGGAACGGTTACTATGACATTGAAACCCCTTTACCGCATACGTAATTAAAAAACTCGACTTTATTTTAGTAGCTTGAGTGTTAGTTGTTAAAATCAAATTTAACAATAGTGTAGTTTAAGGCTCGCT
>WLWD01001436.1_pt1 | contig 29604 bp, 20 predicted proteins | sample 6712731 | NCBI WGS metagenome assembly WLWD01 (sample SAMN12718690, study PRJNA576275) | sponge metagenome | isolation source: marine sponge | host: Mycale hentscheli | place: New Zealand: South Island, Marlborough, Capsize Point | collected 2014-11-01
GGAGTATGAGACGAGGTCGACCTCCTAGCAAACACTAAAATATGAGGGTTGAAGTACAAAATGACATACATATATCCAAACATGTAAACAACAAATATCCCTGATTCTCAATTTGTTAAACCTGTATATAGGCCATGAGCCAGGGGCTCAAATTTTGGTTCTCAGTATCATCTGGGGGGACTAAGGTTCATAGTGATTTTTGAGAAGATATATATTCCTGGAGTTGGAAAATATGTGATAGCATTGCATAAGTGGTAGCTTGTGGTTTTTATCACCACCTTTTTTATTGCACCCCTGGCTTTCAGTTTGAGTGCTAATTCTAGGTGTATAGGCTTACCATTTGCTTTTTATGGAACTGTCACATTATTGATGCTGTGTGGTCATCAGACCACACCCAGTAGCTAATGCTGAGCACATGGTACATGTCATTAGACCACACCCAGTAACTAATGCTGAATCATCAGATTGAGCTGCATGAGCACATGTCTCTTGAAGGTAGAATTGGAAGCTGTTCTTCTCACTGGGATATATCTTAAACAAGTAAGATGCTCCAAATAAGTTAGTGTGTGCTAGTCCTACACTTTCTATTCACATTTTCAGGTACTCAATCTGTGTGTGGTACTACATATCTGTGATTTGGTAATCAGAAATGGAACAGTGCATCATATGCACCCAAAAGGTTGAAAAGGATGACCATTTAGTCAGTCCTCAAACATATGTGTCATGGCAAGCATTACTTGAAGCTGCCAGAATAAGAAGCCATGACCCTATTATGGAAGTTGCCAAACACCAAGTAGATAAAGAAGTGCCTAAAATTTATTATCACCGGAAATGTAGAAGTGTTTTCACCATGAAGAGAGATCTGGAAACAATTGTAAAGAAAAGATCAAGTGAAAGCCTTGGTGATGGTGCTGCTTGCTCTTCTAAAAGGTTGTGTAGGAGATCTTCAGAATCAAGGGTTTATGATGCAGTCTGCATCTTCTGTAATAAGGTGAAGTTTCAGAAGGGTTCAAAGTCTCGTGAAAAGCTTACACAGGCTGTTCAACTGAGAGCAGATAAAACCCTGAGAGAATGTGCCATTCAAAAAAATGATGGAAAGATCTTAGCAGTGGCCAGTAGAGATATAGTTGCTGCTGAAGCCCACTATCATCATTCATGTTACAAGAATTACACAAGAATGAAGCCAAGGCCTGAAGATGTGAAAGAAGGTGACAATGAGTTGGAAGAAGCTTATGGTAGCCTCTTTGAGTACATTAGAACTGACATTATACCTAATAAGAAGATTGTTCAAGTCACTTCCTTAACTGCAAAACTTAAATCCTTTGTGCCATCAGGTGAAATAAGTGAGTCAACTAGGAAGAATATCCGCAGGAGACTAGAATCAGAGTTTGAGAATTCAGTGCATATATTTCCTGATGAGAAGGGGTGGTTGTTGATGGTTCCTGTCAGTGTAACATTACAAGATGTTGTCTTGGAGAATCAAAGTCTACAGAAGGAGCTTGAAATTTGGAAGTCAAAGGTGACTAACCTCAAACAGATTGATCAGGTTTCAACAAAACTCAGATATGTCATCAAAGAAGACATGAAACCCACTCCTTGGCCTTACCACCCATCTGACGTTAACAGCACATGCATACCGCACTACCTAGAGCGCTTTCTCACTGGGCTTTTGACTGGAGATCCTGATGTTAAGAGTCGATCACACAGAGTCAGCACTCTTGTGCAGTCTTTTAGTCAGGATATGATATATGCTGTGTCACACGGTCAACACAAGCCACCAAAGCATCTACTGCTCCCTTATGCAGTCAAAACACTGACTGGAAACATTGAAGTTATCCGACTGCTTAACAAGTTTGGGCACGGTGTATCATACTCTCAGTTGGAGGAGAATGACACTGCTCTTTGTCTCCAGAAATTGGCAACTAGTCTCAACCATCGAGTTGCACTACCGGCATCGATTAAACCTTATGTCTTCACAAACCTTTCATGGGACAATATTGATCGACTGGAGGAGACTCTTACTGGTAAAGGCACTTCGCATCGGGTCAATGGTATAGCTGTACAGACCAATGTTTATGGACCCTATATATCTGCTACTGAACTTCCACGTGTTGAAAAGAAAAAGCAGAGATCAGTCAGTATTGAGCATGAAGAGCTAGACGTCTATGTAGCAGGTGCACATGTGGGCCCACAAGGTCTCCTAACTAGAGAGGGCTATGTGCAAGAATCCCAAAAAGCAGTTCAAGTTGCCTGCAAGAAAAACCTCCTGTGGATCCTTGCAAGGAGAGCTAACCAAGAGAATCAGGCAATTCCAAGCTGGACTGGGTTCAACATCAGAACCAGAGACCATAGTATCAATCTCAGAAGATGTTGTTGGGTATCTGCCCACCATCAATGCTCCAGCAACCGAGATGAATACGGTTTTCGAAATTCTGAACAGATCAGAACTGATCAGAAAAGAGCTTTTGTTGGAAAGTATTGTGGTAGTCATGGATCAGGCACTCTATGCAAAAGCTGCAGAAATTGTTTGGAAGCAAAGAGAACAGTTTCCCAACATTGTCCTTCGGATGGGTACATTCCACACTATTTGCAATGCCTTATCCATTCTAGGCAAGCGATTTGGGGATGCTGGTCTAAAGGATATCTGCATAGAGGCTGGGATAGTTGCCGAGGGATCTATCAACGTTGTCCTTGATGGTAAACACTACAATCATGGTGTACGAGTTCACAAGCACATCTATGAGGCCCTGATGAGATTGGCATGGGGACAGTTTGTGGTGTGGGTGGAGGACAACCTGGAAGCAGTTACCATGATCAAAGCATTAGAGAATAAAGTCAACATTATGGCAGATGATTTAAACCAACAGGAATTTGACAAGTTGCTAGAGAGTTCAGTCTTAGCAAAGCTGGTGACACTGTGGATGGATTTTCTGGAACACCTCCGTCATCAAAATGGAGAGCTATCAGCTTTTTGGATGTCCTACATCGACATGATGGAGAATGTGGTCTTAGGCCTTCTTCGTGCTTCTCGTGAGGGAAACTGGAGTCTGCATCTCAATGCCACTCGGTCTATGCTCCCATGGTGTTTTGCCTACCACAAGGTGAACTATGCCAGATATCTTTCACCATACTTTGCTGAGATGACTAATCTCCCAGAGAAGAAGCCAGATGTTTATGAGGCTTTCAAGGCAGGTCAATTCTCAGTGCAGATGTCCAGTAATAACCCCTTTGGTCGGATCCCTGTAGATCAGACCACCGAGGTTACAATTAACAAGGACACTCAGACTCCTGGTGGTACTGCCCGATTTAGTTTGAAAGCTGGCGCTATCAAGCGGTACTATATGACAGCAGAGCATCGCAGTGCATTCCTTGGCCAGATAAGACAAATCGCACTAGGCAAGACCTCGGAACTTCACCATGCTGAGCTACGGCAGACACGAATAAAGAAGGATGAGGAAGCAGTGTCGGCAGTTGTACAGCTCATCCAAGGATGGATCAACCCCTTTACAGAGAACTAAGATCTTGTTAGCATCTCCACTGCTAAGATAGCCCCCAGGGATATCACTTCTGACCTTATGAAGGCACACTCTACTGGTGAGAAATGTTATTCCACATTCAGGAGTGAGAGACTGGAGAAGGACGTACCTACAGTGAAATTTCACGACATACTACCTGCAAACAAGCTGAAAACTTTCAGTAATCTTTGCAAGAAGAAAGCAGTGAAATCAAGTGGGAGAATGATCATCCTGAAAGCAGATAGAACTCTGTTTGGTCGGATTATAGTAATGGCACAAGGACGAAGCCTCAAAATGGAAGATATCTCATCTCATCCCCTTGGTCCTTTACCATGGGCCTTGTCCACATCAGATGGACTGCTGAGGAAGACTAACAAAGCTTCTTTAGCAACCCACCTTCAGAAGGGTATGGCTGTTGCAGAGGAACACCTGGAGAATTGTGCTTCAATAGTTGATGGGATGAACTTGGTCCAGAGAGTCAAGGGTGATCAGGCCACCTTTGGAGACATTGCCTCTTCTATTTTGTTGATGGCACTGAGAGAAGGAAGCCAGGGCAGACGGATAGATATTGTGTTTGACACTACCAGGAGAACTCAATCAAGAATAGCGAGCGATCAGTTCGAGGTGAAGAGACTGGGCACCAGTTAAACAGTATCACAAGTGCACAGATTGTGAGGCAGTGGAGGTCATTCTTGTCAAAGATCGTCAACAAGACCAGTTTGATTACTTTCTTGGTTAGTGAATGGAAGAAAGTACCATATAAGGAGAAGCTACAGGGCAAAGTTCTCTATGTAACTGTGGATGACAAGTGCTACAGAATCACATCTCAGGGTAGTGTTGAAGTTCCTGCTCTCCAGTGTAGCCAGGAAGAAGCTGATGGGCGATTACTTCTGCATGCTGTTCATGCTGCAAGGGAATGTGAAGCTGTGGTAGTATGTTCAGAGGACACAGATGTCTTCATCTTGTGTTTGGCCTTCCATGATAGGATTAGGGCACCATTGTTTCAAAAGTGTGGTACCAAAACCCGGAGAAGAATCGTTGATATCCGGAAAGTTGCTGCTACTGTTGGTATTGATGTCTGTAGAGCCCTTGTTGGCATGCATGCATACACTGGATGTGATGCAGTCAGTGCATTTGCAGGCAAAGGTAAAGTAAAGGCCCTGAAGTTGTTAACTAGCAACAAAGAACACCAGAACACTTTCTTGAAGTTGGGCCAGGAATGGGATCTTTCTGCTGACCTTATGGACAAACTGGAAGCATTTACATGTCTCCTCTATGCTCCCAAAGCTTCAACAACCAAAGTCAATGATCTCAGGTACAATCTGTTCTGTGCTAAAAAGGGTGAGATTGAGAGTCACCAACTTCCACCGTGCAAGGACTGCTTGGCTAATCATATCTTCAGAGCCAACTATCAAGCTGGCATATGGAGAAGATGTCTGGAGCAGAATCCTCAAATACCAAGTCCTGTTGGAAGAGGTTGGAAGATCGAGAAGGATGGAGCTGATGAACATTTGATGATACACTGGATGGATGGTCAGCCAGCACCTCAGGCCATTCTTGATCTATTGGCTTGTAACTGCTCAAAAAAGTGTGTACTGCCGAATTGTGAATGTTTAGCAAATGGACTTAAATGCACTGATATGTGCAGATTACCAGACTGTGAGAACCAAGCCTTACTAGTTAATGAAGATTGTATTACTAGTTTAGATGATGAACAGGAAGATGACTGTGAATACTAGTTTTTTCACTGTAATTATGTTGTTGTTTTTTAAATAAATGCTGACACATGCATAATTATCAGGTAACAATAACCTCTGATACCTCGAGAATAATGTTAGCATCCATTTTCTAACTCTGGTGTTGCATATCTTCTTCAAAATCTCTTTACATTACTTGTTTAGCCCTGTAAACCTGTAACTAATTATTGCTGACATCTGCACATTTTATTCAACTATAGAAACCAAGAGCTACTCCCAGAGCAATGCTATCACCAATTTCCCAACTCTAGAGTTGCATATCTTCTTAAAAATCATCATGAACCTTAGTCCCCCAAAATGATACCGGCGGACCCCCCTGGCTCATGGCCTAATAGTGTCTCTCTCGCTTCGCTGGCTTGCCAATAACAAAATGAATATTTATAAATATATATATAAATACATAAATATAAATATATTTGTATGAGTAATGGCATGGGTAACCGTGCTATTCGGGATTAATAGCATGAGTAACGTGATTGAAATAGTACGAGGCAAAGCCGAGTGTTATTTCAATTGCTATACAAGTGCTATTGAAATAGTACTTGTAATAATATTGTCAAAGTAATAAGGCATGTCCAATATAAGTATGCCAGTGTTCAGTATGTGGTCTTAGGAAACATAATGTAATAATGTATGGTATGTAATGTTAGTTCTACATTCCTCCCTCCTTATCCAGCAACAGACTAGTCTGTTGTGTTTGTGTGCTATTGAGAGTGCATCTAGCTCCATCACCTTTCCTTGGCACTGCTTTGATAAACACCTCAACATCCTCTTTGCTGAATACTCATTTTCCTGTACTGCTGGGGAATCCATTGATTTAAATAGTTACCCATACCTGTAAGAGAAACTCATGCTCCCTGCTCAATCAGATTCAACTGAAGGTCTGACTTCATCCAGTGTTCTTGCCTAGTTTTCAATTCCTCAGGTGAAATGTTCAGCTGATGCTGGACCATGCATTCATTGTCCTGCTCCTCCACTAAAGTATTTCCTCCATCCTCTGCTGCTTCTGTCACATTCCTTTGCAGATGTGCTTGTCTTATCTTTTCAGCTCTTTTTGCTCCCTTTATTTCTAGATTTTTTTTATTAAACATTATGTATTCATCATCTTCACTGTCTATTTCATCCACTCTCACATCACACGCTCCTTCTACTCTGAGCTTACTCTAGTTTTCTCTCTGCTGTCTCTCACTTGCCTTCCTGTGACAATTGAAGCTCTTTACTTCATGCTTAGGTCTAACAGCTCACTCTCTCTTTCTCTGCCCTTTTAGCACTTGGAAATCCTTTACCATATGACCAGATATGCCACACCTCTGACAAAGTCAAAGGATACTTTTCTAAGAGTCTTGATTTCATTGTTCATATCTATCATTTCTCTTCTTGCTTGAAGAAAGTCATCTGCCAACCCTCCAGCTTCTTCACTTGTTCATGTCTTTCTCGTACATATAAAACTTTTAAATCTTCCATTTGTGACTGGAGAAATTGCTCGGGAACTATCTTGCCCCTAATTTCTTCTGGTTTACTGCAAGATTGTAACTATTTCAAAGCAGGTCATTCAATCTTGACACAAACTCTACACAATTCACTAGTTTCTTTTTCATCATATGAAATCTTGGTCTGTAACTCTCCTCCATTATGTCATACTTTTGCAAGATGGATTCCTTGACTTTGTAGTTTCCTGCATCATCTAAAGCACTCAAACCCACATATGCCTGAAATTGGACATTAACTTGAAAACCCACCGTCTTCTTTTAAATAGTAATTGTGCTCCCTGTACTAGCAATTGTAAGACCTCCATTTACTGTCAATTGTGTTCTTCCCTTCTCACCATTTCCCCCATCTCGAATTCGCATTTCCAACTCCTACTTCTTTTGTTCTGCTCAATTTCCCTTCGTCGTCATTCATCTTTCTGTTCTCTCTGACGCTGACACCTTTCTTCCACCAACATTTGCATCAATGCAGCTACTCCATCTACTGCCAATGTAGCATTGTTCCCAGCTATTCCCCATTCAAGTTAACTTCATCAATGTTTTCCTTATCTAGCCTATCCCTTTTGTAAATCGTCCTGGCTCTAGTCATAGGCGTGAACCTCGATGACAAAGTTGATATTGATAACCCACTTTGGATACTAAAATTTAAGTGAGGGACCAGGTGAGAGACTATATAACCTCTGGTGAGTGTAATGAGTGGTTTATTCTAGTTGGTAACTTAGCTTGTAAACTTGAATATAGCCCTCTGAGTGTTAGTCTTGGGGCTCCCCACACCCTCAGGGTATACTTTAACTGGATTTCGTTTATAGCTATCAGCTAGAGACTAACTACAAGGTAGCTAACCAGATGCAGACACTTCTCAGAGATGTTAAAGTTTAATTTCCATAATACCTCGGCTTGGTAAGCCTTCTAGTGGAAAATGAAATGAATTTTGAGACAGAGACTTATATAGTGAGGTGGAATAAAACAAAGGGTGATCTCTCTCAGTCACAGCTCAAAGAGAATGTTAATGAGTGTTGATTGTTCTCTGAGGTGCAGCTAATGAGAATATTAATGAGTGTTGATTGTTCTCTGAGGTGCAGCTAATGAGAATATTAATGAGTGTTGATGATTGTGATTGCATAAACAACAAGATGCTTAAAATTCTAAATTCAGAATAAGGGGGAGGAGAGAAGTGGGTGGAGAGTGGGAGGGGTTAGGAGATTAAGGGAGTTAAGAGTAAAATGGAAGGGTGTGAATCAGTTAAGTGGCAGCGAAACAATGTGTCAGAGGGTCCTCAGAGGCTCTGAGGACTCTCGGACACACATTGTCACTGAAACTCAAAGTAATGGAAATGGTAAAGAGAAAATTCTGACAATGTTTCATTTTCAAATTGAACGGTTTTGAATAGTTTGACTAAATTCTCAATATAAACATTCAACTCACCATATAATGAGTGAGTTATTAGTTAAACAAATGAGAGGACTCACTAAAAGTTACAGCTCTTTATGCCAAATCTCAATGTCTTCTCGTCTAGCTTTGTTAAGAATTTTTAATTATGATATTATGATTGGTGAGCAAGCGAATATATATATTTATATGTACTGCGAGTATCAACAACACAGTGAACATAGCCTGGGTGGACAAAAGAATACTATGTAACTAGTGATGTGCTTGAGCACAAATGGTGAACGAGCCTAAAACTACACTATAGTTAGAGTGATTACTCTAGTGGACAATGAATTTTCAAGTAACTGTTGCGTAGGGCTTATAGCTATAATAGCGTATTAACTTACCATCATTACTAATTCGAATAGAAATGGAATTCCGGTAAGTTTTTTAGTTTTAACTGCACCCGCAATAGAATTCAAAACGATAAACAATTCAATTTCTAGGGTGATACGGGTAATGATCGCTAGACCAGAGGATTCTGTTTAGTGAAGTTTGGGACGGGGTCGACCACCGAACTAACACAAAAATAAGCTAAGGTCAAAGTACAAATGACATACGTACATCCCCACATATATATAAACAAACATCCCCGATTTTCAATTGTGTTACCCCTGCGAGTGTCTTGCTTGCTTCGCTCGCTCACCAATAAATGAATATAATAGCTAAAGAATGCAGGTGATGAGAAAATGCTGCCTTTAGCAAATTCTTGTTTACTGTAACTCGTTTGCTATGGGGCAAGAGGCACAGCTGAGTCAGTATGCAATGAATTTATTGTAATTGTTGCTGTGTATAGACTCACAATGATCCAGTGGCTTTTGGTTATCACTGCTGTTATCACTTCTGTACAAGGACAATGTAAGTACTATATCATAATCAAGTACTACAAAATATTATATAATGCATTCATGAGTTCACTTAAATTATAGAACTAGTGAATGGTGTTGCCCCGATCTGATCCAATATTAGAAAGTGACCATTTAGTATTAAGTATTATCAGCAACTTTATGTGTGTGTACTCCACCAATATATATTTAACTGCTTAGTAATTGTATTTTTGGATGATGTGCAATATAATAATTGGTCAAGTGTATCAATGTAATTAGAGTGAAGCAAGAAAAAGAAAAGAGAAACATAAATGTTAAAAGAGTAGAATGTATGAGAGTGTAAAGAGAAGAGGGAAAAGAAAGAAGAATAGGATAGGAAAGGATAAGAAAAAAGGTACTCTAGGTTGGCTTTCAAACCATAGCAGTTATGTGTTGCATAACCTTAAGGGTGCAGTACCACCGGAACCTGCGGTAATTAAGCGATTCAGTAGAATACCACAAAACCCGCCCGTAACTCGATCCAATTTACTTTCCGCGAACTGACTATTGTACGCGACTCGCGCACAATTTGAACACGTACCAATTAACTGTACCAAACAATTTACCACAAAGAGCTTTCACCTCAAAGGACTACCAGTACTGTAGGGCAGAAGCAGTAGTGTAGATAATTAATATTTGTTCACTTTCTAAAAAATATTACTAAACAATATTATAAAATCATAACTCCATAGTAGCAGGGCCATAATCAAATACAATATGAAATGAACAAAATCAAAGGTTCTGAAGAATGCAATACTATCAAGGAGATCCAAGGAGCTGTGCCTTCTCATTGACCTCTCTACTGGAGTGCCATGTCCTCTCTTCTAAATAACCAGGATGTAGTATTCTTCCCTTCAGGAGGCATGACTTCTTAGGAGAGCCGAAGGTCTACTATTCTCTCCTCTGGAAAACAAGGAAGCCATGTCTTCTGCTCTTTTGTTGTGAACCTGCCAGTTGTACCCTAGAACCAAGGAGTTGTGCCTTCTCATAATGGGAGCTCATCTATTTCTATGAAGAGCATGACAGCACCTTTCTCTCCTGTTGAGGTAGATTAGACAAAGTACTATGATCTAAAATTTGATTCAGGTCTTATTTTAAATAAATCAATAAAATAATAATTGATAATAAACAGCCTAATTGATAAATATATATTATTGTAGAAAGAAAATAACATTAGTAAATAAAAGTAATAATTCACATTTTCTTTTAATGGTGTGCAAATATCATAATATATATATATATTATTCATCCGTCACAACATTAACAGGGATAGAAAAAAAAATAGCACCAAAAATTCCTGAGAAGTTGAAGTTAACACACTGAAACTGCTTCTAACTTCTACCCGCTACACCAACCTTCTATCAAGCTCTCCAAAGACACCAAAGCAGATTCTTCCTTCCAAGTCGCAGCTGTGAGCCGTGATATATCTATTCTAAACGAGTGACTCCAGGCGCCATTAATACGCCGCCGCTTCTTCATCGTCTAGGACCCTTCAGTACATTCCAGAAGTCTTGTACTCTTCCCCGCGGGCCTCACTCGCACAGTAACTCCTCTTTTGTGTTTGCTTACCAGTTCTAATTAGAGCCGCCACCACCCGGAATTTTGCCCACAATAAATTGCGCGCTCAGAGTTGGGGGGCGGAGTTGAAGAATCAAATGAATACGAATCAATAGTTAGCTTTCATACCTAAAAATCGATATTCAGAAGTACTGGATGGCCAGAATGAACTCATATTTTGTACACGGGGTACAAGCCACATTTAAAAAAACATTACAACGAGTTTTTTCTTTTAAATAGGATACAAAAAAAATAATATAAAAATATTTAAAAAAATGGAAAACAAATACTAATATCCAAAATACGGCGTTGTAATGTTGTGGGGAAGCCCCTAGGCTACCGCTAGAAAAAAAAATCGACTTCGTAACTGCAACGGTCGCCCCTTTATTTCGCTGAATAGCCGTAAGGTTTGTACCATTGTTTCTCCGACTTACAATATTGGGCCACCTTAGCCTTCTGGGGATGGTAATTTCATTCCTTTGGGTTCTTCTCTCTAGGTGAGTACCTGTGAACAGAACAGCGCCAGGTAATAACTATTTAGAACTGCAAAATGGCCTTGACTAAACTCTAATAAAAGTTATTGCATTAATAATGCGCACCTAGGTAGCCGCCCCTTTTCACGTGAACGTTGATTTACTCACGTGTCAATTGCAATTAATTCACATGACTAAATTGCTTCCGGTTTTTTTACCAAGTACATTCCTCGTTTACCGCGCTTGCGGTCATGCCAACTCAGCTTGGACATACTATAGTAGTGGAGTGCTTCAGCTCAATGGTGAATAAATTTCATTCATTTAATTTTTACTCTTTCACACCATTTGCTATACACTACAAATAAAGAAATATTTAATTTATAATTTAATTAGATGTTCAGTTTTATTACCTCCTCAACGATCAATAAGGTTAATCCTCTGTGGTGAGCATGCTTATTGCTTAGAGACTGCAGTGGTTTTAATTTTTTTGTTTTTTTGTTGAATGTGTTGATTATGATGTCCAAAAGTCACACACAAAAATATGAAATTTTCGTGTCATTAGTGTCTTCAATAAGGTTAAACCTATACCGCCTTACCTCGCCGTTTCCATCAGTTATGATTAATCGCCTTTTACCTTCTCTTCGGTACTTTCGCCTTCTTTTATGAAGCCTACGCCACCTTCCATCGTCTATTGCACCCGTTTTTTAGAAGTAACCAGCACATTTTACTGACTGTGACGACACTTTACTTAACATAACGAGACGACGCTTTACCGAACCATACAAAGCTCATGAATTATTCATGATTACACACACCATCATCGGTCGTCGTCGTCGTTACTGACACACAAGCCTATTATTGTATAGATTGTCACAGTAAGCACATGTCAATGGCAGACAATAAACAGTGTCAGCATCTATTATTAATTTTTACTATACTTATCATTCCTGTTTTGGGGGCCACTTATGTGAAATAAAAACAATGTGTGTTTGAATTCAACATCGTCAAAAAAGTGAGACAATAGAAAACATGACATACACATTCTTTCCCTTATTGACTATTTCATGAGGCATTGTACCTTGAAGAATCCAGCAGTTTGAGTAGCAAATAAAGCCTTACCACACATGCTTCATTTGGTGCCAAATACATGAGAACAGATTTACTCTACTATACATCATTTCACACAAAACATCATTGCATTTATAAATGGCAGAAATATAACTGCTCCATTATAAACATCTTATCATATTTACTAACAAGTTACAAGTTTGGCAGATAGCATATTTGGATTGAGCAGGTCAAATAGGTCTAAATGTTACTGAACTTGTCCCACAAGTGCCTCCATGTTATGAATTTTGAAAATACGGACCTGTCTACATTTTGTTTATTAATCACCATAAAGGTTAAACCTTATTGACCCCTGAGGAGGACCCTGGCAAAAAGTATAAATGTAGGGTAAAGGTTTATGTTGGGTGTTCAGAATATTAAATAAACCTAATAGTACACATATGCACAAATTTGTTGCAGCAACTTTTCTGTTACTTGAAAACTTAAACTTGTGTGGTGATTGTAGGTGCCATTACTAATGCTGCTATACAACTAGATCCTGGTTCACCACCAGAATTAGCTGATCGTGATAACCTACAGTTAGTTATAAATGGAATAACTACAGGAAGTCAAGCTACATCAGTGACTTGGAGAAGGAATGGTGATATGGTTGATAGAAATACAAGACCAGTTGGTGGTGGTTCATTGTTTGATGGAGGAGGAGAGGCTATTGTAGGTACTGGACCATGTGAGAGTCGCATGTATAGAGTTGCTCTAGCAGTGACTGGACTTTTCTCTGGAACTTACACTTACACTGTTAGTAATGCTAATACACCAACTCCAGTGACTTCACCAGTATTTGAAGTGCAAGGTACATCTTCACTTAACTTAATAAATAAGGAATATTCACAATAATTATTATTAAACCTCAAATAAAACAACAGTATTTGTCTAAATATATATCTAGAATTGCTATAGTACTAGTGATGTGCTTGAGCACAAATGGCGAGCGAGCCTAAAGACTATACTATTTTTATATGAATGATATTGACTTCTAACACTGAAGCTACTGAAAATAAGGTCCAGTTTTTAAATTTCGCATACACGGTAAAGGGATTTCAGTGCCATAGTAACAACTCTCTGCAACTGCTTGAATTGAAGGAAAAAAACAACAACAAAACAATACACGTTTTTTAAACGTTTTCTTTGTGATATTCTTTAGCTAAGTAGTGGTTGTAACACACAATGCTTTGACACAACTGGACATGCACCTACACAGACTTACCTTCGTGGTAGTCTAGTGGACAATGTATTTTCAAGTAATTACTGTTGCGCACGGCTATAACCATGACAAAGAGCGCATTGACTTACCACCGCCACTAACTCAAATAGAAATGGAAGTCCCTTAAGTTTTCAAGTTTTAACTGCACCCGCAAAAGAATTCAAAACGGTAAAACAATTCAATTTCTAGGGTGATACGGATACTGATCGATAAACCAGAGGATTCTGTTTAGTGCAATTTGGGAAGGGGTCGACCACGTAACTAACACAATAACGCGAGGGTCAAAGTACAAAATAACATACGTACATCCAAACATATATACAAATAAACAAACATCCCCGATTTTTTCATTTTTACCCCTGTAAGTGTCTCGCTCGCTACGCTCGCTCGCCAATTATTTGTCGATTAAATACTATTATAATACTACATGACCAACAGCAAAAGATTAGCAACTTGACTTGTGTTTAGTGACATGCATATTATTGTAAATAGATCGTTAATGTGCAATAAACTTAGATATGTACATACATACATACATACATACATAGATACATACATACATATACTAGTGTTGTGCTAGCACTAATGACGTGCAAGCTGGCATAGAGTATTGGTTGAACGCAACAAAAATGATCAGCTAAATAGAAATAACTAGTAAGCTAAAGAAAATAAGAATGCTAGACAACAGGAGCACATTGAGCTTCCCAAACAGCAGGGGGAAAATAGAATGAATGTGTGATATGATTGGTTAATAAATACATACGATGGTTTATCTATTAAAGCTCTGGAACAATAGAGCATTTTCAATGGAGAGTACTATGGAAAGGCGGCTAGCTTATAAGCAGAATCCTTTGATTTATCAATCTTTACTGTATCATCCTCGTAAATTTGATTGCTTACCCCTTGAAAATCAATAGTCCAATAGTAAAGTCAGGAAAAGAATAAAAGTGCACTTCTGCACAGCTGATGACGGACCTCGGTCTGAAACGTCCTGATATTAACAATCTACATTGAATGCTACGTTCAACATAGCTCAACAATAGTAATACATTATTAAATAAAAGCACAGTCAATTACCAAGCGGACACAAAAGCATGGGGGGTCAGAGTACAAAAAGACACATTTATGTCCAAACATACCCAATTTTCAATCGTGTTAATCCTGAATGAGTATTGTTTGCTTCCCTTGCTCACCAGGATAACAATAAAAATTAGATGTATTCTCTCTCTTTCTCAGGCTTTTTTTTTTAAATTTAATACAGAATTAAAAATGCAAATATTTTTAATTTTGTATTAAAAAAAAAGCCTGTGAAAGAGAGAGAATACATCTAATCAGTAAAAGAAGGCTGAGAAAAAAATTGTGAAGTGATAAATTAGTAGAGTAAAAAAATTCAACGAATAATAAGAATCTTCGAAAAAAGAGAATTTTTGTTGGTCTGTTGAGAGTGAGACTGTAGCATAGCAGTACCCCTTACCAGTATAAATACAGAATTAGAGTTTGTTTGCCGGCTGATTGTTGTAGCTCAGTGGCAGAGCACTTGTGCATTATGCAAGTGGTCCTGGGTTCGATTCCCGGTGGCAACTAAATATTTTTAATCCTGTATTACAAAAAAAAGCCTGTGAAAGATAAAAAATACATTTAACGAGTAAAGGAAGGCTGAGAAAGAAATTGTGAAACAATAAAAATATTTACTAATTTCATTTACATTTTATAATAGTTACATTTATGCTAAATCAGCTGAGGAACAGCAAACTTCTTATAAGCTACAGCGAGTCCTTAAGCATACATTGTGTACTGCTTGTAAAATCTATTTTCTTAAATCTCAGGTGTACCAGTGTACTTTGAAATGCATTTCCCTTGTAATGGTTTTGGACAGGGTTGACCGCTGAGCTAACACAAATATGCAAGGGTCAAAGTACAAAATGACATATGTACGTCCACACTAACTTGTGTTTTCATTTAAGATGCATTTATCATGTCACATGATCATGGGATTAAGTTCCAATTTACATTACAGTGCAATGTGATCCCTACCTACTAAATGTAGCTATTCTATTTGACTAGGCTTGTTGCGCTTTTTTTTGTTTTTTTGCAAGTTGCCACATGTCACCAACTGTGCCCAATAACTCTAATCCATTGATACTACATATATTATGCAATAAATGGAAGGGATATGCATACAGTACATAAAATGAGCTTCAAAAAAGTTTAATTTACTGAAGAAGCAGAAAAAATGTTCCCACAGATTAAAAAAACTACATGGTTTCAAAAGCAGGCCTCAGAAGTTGAGGTTTACGTGTGACCACGGAATAAATAGCATGGCACTTACTTTCCTTGTCCAGGTAACTCCAACACTGCAAGAATTATAGCAGCAGTTCACTAACAACTCATTCAAAATAACAAAACACTTTGCCAATGCTTTGATATAAGATAGTATAAGCTAGATGATACTTGACTTTCCTATAAGCTTATAACGTTAGAATAAGCTGCCGTAGATACTATCTTATATCAAAACATTGGCACAGTGCAAATTACCTCTAGCTTTCCTGTATTGGGACGATGGCAGTGAGAAAGCCATATATATGGTATCCTCTTCTTGTTGATCCACGTAGTATAGGTAAAAGCAAATTCAATAGTCAGATACCAGACACATCCTTTACAAGTTATGTTGAGGGTGATGGTAGCTCTGCAGTACTTTTGCAAACTCCCTCTGCACTCCACCATAGCATCAAACTAATTGTTAAAGTTCTAAATGAGGTTGATATCAGATTTCTCCCTTCACTAGAATCTTTGCTGCCTAGTATCCAGTGCTGACTACTTCTTACAAAGGATTTCAAACTCAGTAGAGGATCCCGCAAGCAATAATCTAACTTAAAAAGTGAGCTGTTTATGATTAGTCATCTCTGGGATGGTCACACCTTTATAGGATCTTCAGTCCAATCTTCACGTTCCATTGAGGGTGAGTTCGGCCTAAATGAGGCTTCTTGAAGGCTGGCTTCCTGTTCAGGTTGAAGAAACCTTCATGCAAGGAAGGCCTTCGGAAGACACTGGAAGCAATTGTGTATCGTCGATATTCGTTGATGTCATAGTTTTTCCTTTTTTGTTTTGTTCTAACATATCTAACTTTTTAAATATTACTTGTGCATCACCGTTTCATTTTAATTTCTGGTATTTCAATATTTTATTGTTATAACTTTGTTATTCCTGTCTCTACCTGGTAGCGGAGTCCGTGACTGTCTCGAACACAAAACGATATGAGGATCTAAGGAGAACGGTTAGCAATAGTGGAGATTTATGACCTTTTTCTTACCTAGCATGAGGAAGACGTGAGAAACAGTCAAGGCTGATCACATGCTATATACTTAGATCTTTGTCGTTCTAACACCCACTAGTGGGTCTTACCTCTTTCAGGTTGGCTACGAGCCCGTTTGTCTGAGGTCGCGAACACTTCACACAGAACAAAGCCTTTTCCACTTGCTGGGCAGTCCCAAACACTTCTGTTTGCTGTGAGTAGCACCAGCTCTAAGACGTTTCCTGAATGCTTTAGACTGTTGCATGAATGACAAACTATTTGCCACTGAGTTCTCGAAAGAATAAAATACTTACTTCACAAACGGTTTTATGTTTCAGTTTCTTCTTTACACTATCCCAATAAAGCCAATAGCATCAAACATTAGTCATGTTATGTTATTCTAATGCAATGAAATATCACTGATCTTCAATGACTTGGGTGACCCTTGGAATTGTGTGAGTGGTATACATACACAGATAAATTTAAACAGTGCAGCAGGTAATGGCTTGTATGCCAAACAGAAAAAGGGAACTCATAATAATTTCAATAGAAGAAGGATGACCCAGAAGCAGGTGTTTGTATTGCCCTAGCGCTATGGTTACCATTTGAATCCAATTATTCACGAATAATTATCCCTTACTTGTGAAAGCATTGGATAATTAAGAAAGCACTAATCTCTGGTCTCTTAGTATGAGAAATCTCTTCAAATGTTTATTCAGCCGCAGACCTCATGTCTCTTACAGGTTTACAAAGTTACTTTAACAAGTTTTGTTGTAGACATGGCATCAGAAGCATTATGCATATTAGGTGAATCTTTATCTGCAAAGGGCTCTATTGTGAAAATCTTAAATTTTGCATAATAGAAAAAGGCTATTTTAACTAAGTGCTTTGTGCTACTTAATTAAAACAGACACTTTCAAAAGCACTTGCATTGTAAGAATACTTATAGACAATATACAATAAAGCGGAAGTAATCTTGCTAAAAATGAGCTCAGACTTGTATTCAGTGCATTATTATCTCTCAGATCCAGGTTCTCCTACTAATATTGTACTGGCACAAATTAGTAATAGGAGAGTACAGGCCACCTGGACTGCTCCAGCTGGTTTCTCTGGAGCTACATATCGTGTGTATATAAACACTGACATGGTCAATACTGCTGGTACTGAAGTAAGCGGAACTACTTACACAACTGATGCTTTTAGTACTGGTTCCTCTGTTATTATTCGTGTGAGAGCTACTACTGGCACATATTACAGTGTACCTGCTGTGTCTGAAACACTGACTATACTAAGTAAGTGATTACATTACTTAAACATTTATCTTGAATTTGTTATATAATTATTTGTGTGGCAAATTAGTAGCACATGGGATAGAGTAATGAATTTCATAACCATGTGACATAAGCTCACTGTCTTTTGTAAATATTTACTTGTTATCTCATACTCCTGGTAACCTTTTCAACTTTGTTTATTATTACAGTGGCTCACAGTAATCCCAGAGTGTTGCTAAAATGATAATTCTATTACTGTTTCATTAAATGAATGTGAGTTATTATTCCCTCAATATGTACTGAGAAAACAAAAACTGTGTCCCTAATAAATTAGTTTAGTCCCAAAGCCATTGATATAGCAAGTCAGTACCATCTTTATACTATTACATCTACTACATTTTTGTTTAGGGGAAAAGTTGTAGCTAAACAAAAAAATAATAGGTCTTGCAAATTTTAGCTTTTGAATTATAAAAAATACCATTTTTTTGGCCTGAAAATGTTATACAAAAGTATGAATACTTTACTGAACTGGAGCCCTTAATTGATTGGTTTATTTTTCTATTCTGCTGAAAATTCTAAACAAGGTAAGGTATACATATTGACATAAAATTGAAATGACAAGGTGTTTTCTTATTCTTTCATGTATTTCATAGTGTTTTCCCCCTTCCAGTTAGACTAAGGAGAGGTTTGCTCAATAACAGAAATACACTAGTGTTGTTTATAAGAGTGAATGGAGTAAAGAGCACTATAAACATGATTATCATAGGTATATTGGGTGCAATATGATTTCAATTACTATACTCATTATCATGTATCCATTTATTCTATATTATTTTTTTCAGATCAAGTGGTTTAACCCCTGTAATTACAATTGATTCAATGACTGCTACATCAGCTACTCTGTCCTTCTCTCAACCTACCAATTGTTTATCAGTAGATGTGTACACAGTTACATTGACTAGTACTACTTGTAATGGAGTCCCTACTAGAACAGGAACTACTATGACAAACTCAGTAACTATTGGTAATCTGGAGGCTGGTATTCAATACTCTGTAACTGCTGTTGGTAGAAATAATTTGGCCGAGTTAGAAGGCACTGGAAGTGCAACTATGACTACAAGTGAAGCAGGTAATTCACTAAGAATTGTTTATTTGTAAAAGTAACTACTCATTATTTGCAGCTCCTAATGGTAGTCCTGGAATACCTAATGCTAGTGCAATAATGTCTACTAACATTACCCTCACATGGATAGAGATAGCTTGTCTAGACAGGGATGGAGTCATCACAAGTTACATCATTCAGTATGGAGAAGGAACTAATAGAAACATAACAATCACTACTCCATCTAGTGCTACCACTCATCTAATCACTGACCTCAAGCCCTTCACTGAGTATACCTTCACTGTAGCTGGAGTCAATGCTGGCACTGGTTCATTTTCTAGTGCTAGTCTAGTTACCAAAACAGCAGAAGATAGTAAGCAATTCACAATAACACATATATAAATATAGAATATAACACATAATACATATTTGTACATACGTATATACATACATATAATATGTACGCACAAATTCACATACGTACATACATGCATACATACATACATACATACATACACTTCTGAGTGTTCATGTTCTTTTTCTTCAGCTACTACTGGTAGTCCTGGAGTACCTACAGTTAATCAAATAATGTCTACTAATGTAACTCTCATGTGGACAGAGATACTAATTTCTGAGAGAAATGGAGTGATCATTGGCTACTTAATTAGATATGGAAATGGAACTACTATACTAACAAGAGATACAGGCTCTATTACTACTACATTTGTATTGACTGGCCTCAATCCATTCACTCATTATGCATTTGGTGTAGCTGGCAGAAACAGTGTCAATACTGGACCTTACTCCAGTGATAGTCGAATAATTAGGACTCTAGAAGACAGTAAGAACTACTCATGAAAAAAATAGATATAAAATTTAAATCTTTTCTTTTCAAAAATAGGTATAAATAGTTTTCCATTGTTTAATAAACTATTTTGAATTGTCAATATTATATTAGCAGGTACCCTACCACATCGTGGTTCTTTGATGTACTAACTTAAGGAATAAGTTATACATTTGTCAGATTTAGAGGGGCTCAAATGGTGTAGCATAAGCCCTCCCCTTTTTTCTTTTTCAGAATGAGCCCTCCTTTTGTCAAAATAAGCCTTGTTAGCTATTTTAATTCTTACCTGTTAAGTGGAAGTACAAACGTATTATAGCAATAACTTTTTTTATTCGTTGTTGTTTTTCCTTGTACTCCAGTAATTGATATACTGGGTCAAGAATTTTCCTTATAATATGCCAGACCAAGCTCATAGTATGCCAAAGCAGAGCAGGTTTAGCCAATCATTGATTCTGGACAGAATAGTATTGTATTTAGTTGATGTTGCTTATTAAGGAATTCAATTTTCTTTTCATGGTTGAATTCAGCACACATATAGCTAACTACTTTCATCATTAAAATCTCTTTGTATATTAGCTACTTTCATCTTTTTTCTTATAATTTAACTTGATCAACTTACCTTTTCACTAATTTTATGTATGCTGCACACAAGAATCTTTGTAAAGTAGTTTTGTTTTTAGTTTCAGTTGTTGTTTTTTTCCTTCCTGATTTTTTAGTTCATCCATTTCAGTTCTGGACAGTTACATTGTTGGGCGAGCGATGTTATTTTTAGGTACTATCTCACATTATACCAACCGTAGTACAAACTACTGTAGTGAAGATATCTAGCATAGATTAAACCACTTATAAAACTGACAGAGTGATATGGCAAGATGTTTCACTCTCAGGTTTTACTTTCACTCGCCTCTGGCTCGTGAAAATATAATAACGTGCTCTTGAAATATTTCACTATATCACACTCTGACTTTTGTTAAAGTACTATAATATCAAAGTTCAAAGAACTCGATGCATGTCCACCCCAGAGGCTACTATATAATGTTACCATTAGCGCGGGCGCAAGAAATTCAGGAGAAGAAATGATTTCCAGGAAAAGACAATGGCAAAGGGCTACGCTTACAGACAGAAGAGAAGAATCGTTTGCGGTTAGGTCTTACAAATTTAGCAGGGTTTTCTTTATACTATACTATTAGTGGTGGTGGTACGTTATCTTGGTTAATGCGCTGTTTGTCATAGCTATACCCTTATGTAACAGAACTGTTCTTACTTTAAAATCAAATGTCCAATAGTCAAACCACCAAAAAAATACAATGGATACTTTATTCAGTAGAGCTCAAGTACAACAGATTCAGTAGAGCTCGAGTACAACAGATTCAGTAGAGCTCGAGTACAACAGATTCAGTAGAGCTTGAGTACAACAGATTCAGTAGAGCTCGAGTACAACAGATTCAGTAGAGCTCGAGTACAACAGATTCAGTAGAGCTCGAATACAACAGATTCAGTAGAGCTCCAGTACAACAGATTCAGTAGAGCTCGAGTACAACAGATTCAGTAGAGCTCGAGTACAACAGATTCAGTAGAGCTCGAGTACAACAGATTCAGTAGAGCTCGAGTACAACAGATTCAGTAGAGCTCGAGTACAACAGATTCAGTAGAGCTCCAGTACAACAGATTCAGTAGAGCTCCAGTACAACAGATTCAGTAGAGCTCAAGTACAACAGATTCAGTAGAGCTCCAGTACAGCAGATTCAGTAGAGCTCGAGTACAACAGATTCAGTAGAGCTCCATTACAACAGATTCAGTAGAGCACAACAGATTCAGTAGAGCTCCAGTACAACAGATTCAGTAGAGCTCCAGTACAACAGATTCAGTAGAGCTCGAGTACAACAGATTCAGTAGAGCTCGAGTACAACAGATTCAGTAGAGCTCCAGTACAACTGATTCAGTAGAGCTCCAGTACAACAGATTCAGTAGAGCTCGAGTACAACAGATTCAGTAGAGCTCCATTACAACAGATTCAGTAGAGCTCAAGTACAACAGATTCAGTAGAGCTCGAGTACAACAGATTCAGTAGAGCTCGAGTACAACAGATTCAGTAGAGCTCGAGTACAACAGATTCAGTAGAGCTCGAGTACAACAGATTCAGTAGAGCTCGAGTACAACAGATTCAGTAGAGCTCGAGTACAACAGATTCAGTAGAGCTCCAGTACAACAGATTCAGTAGAGCTCGAGTACAACAGATTCAGTAGAGCTCGAGTACAACAGATTCAGTAGGGCTCGAGTACAACAGATTCAGTAGAGCTCCAGTACAGCAGATTCAGTAGAGCTCGAGTACAACAGATTCAGTAGAGCTCCATTACAACAGATTCAGTAGAGCACAACAGATTCAGTAGAGCTCCAGTACAACAGATTCAGTAGAGCTCCAGTACAACAGATTCAGTAGAGCTCCAGTAAACAGATTGCAAGAGCTCGAGTTACAACAACAGGATTCATGTAGAGCTCCATTACAACAGATTCATTATAGCTCAATACAACAGATCATAGAGCTCCGTACAGGCATATTCATTAGAGCTCGAGTACAACAGTTCTAGAGTCTCCATTAACAACGGATTCAGTAGAGCACACAGATTCAGTAGAGCTCCATACAACAGATTCAGTAGACTCCAGTACAACGATTCCAGTAAGCTCGAGACAACAGATTCAGTAGAGCTCCAGTACAACAGATTCAGTAGAGCTCCAGTACAACAGATTCAGTAGAGCTCGAGTACAACAGATTCAGTAGAGCTCCAGTACAACAGATTCAGTAGAGCTCCAGTACAACAGATTCAGTAGAGCTCGAGTACAACAGATTCAGTAGAGCTCCAGTACAACAGATTCAGTAGAGCTCCAGTACAACAGATTCAGTAGAGCTCGAGTACAACAGATTCAGTAGAGCTCCAGTACAACAGATTCAGTAGAGCTCCAGTACAACAGATTCAGTAGAGCTCGAGTACAACAGATTCAGTAGAGCTCCAGTACAACAGATTCAGTAGAGCTCCAGTACAACAGATTCAGTAGAGCTCGAGTACAACAGATTCAGTAGAGCTCCAGTACAACAGATTCAGTAGAGCTCCAGTACAACAGATTCAGTAGAGCTCGAGTACAACAGATTCAGTAGAGCTCCAGTACAACAGATTCAGTAGAGCTCCAGTACAACAGATTCAGTAGAGCTCGAGTACAACAGATTCAGTAGAGCTCCAGTACAACAGATTCAGTAGAGCTCCAGTACAACAGATTCAGTAGAGCTCGAGTACAACAGATTCAGTAGAGCTCCAGTACAACAGATTCAGTAGAGCTCCAGTACAACAGATTCAGTAGAGCTCGAGTACAACAGATTCAGTAGAGCTCCAGTACAACAGATTCAGTAGAGCTCCAGTACAACAGATTCAGTAGAGCTCCAGTACAACAGATTCAGTAGAGCTCGAGTACAACAGATTCAGTAGAGCTCCAGTACAACAGATTCAGTAGAGCTCCAGTACAACAGATTCAGTAGAGCTCCAGTACAACAGATTCAGTAGAGCTCCAGTACAACAGATTCAGTAGAGCTCCAGTACAACAGATTCAGTAGAGCTCGGTACAAATATTCAGTAGAGCGCCAGTACAACAATTCAGTAGAGCTCCGTACAACAGATGCAGTAGAGCTCCAGTACAACAGATCAGTTAGCTCGAGTACAACAGATTCAGTAGAGCTCCATACAAACAGATTCGTAGAGCTCCAGTCAACATATTCAGTATAGCTTCCGTAACAACAATTCAGTAGAGTCTAGTACAGCAGATTCAGTAAGCTCCTTACAACCAGATCAGTAGAGCTTCCAGTCCAAACAGATTCATTAGAGCTCGATTACAAATATCAAGTAGAGCTCCAGTACAACAGATTCATTAGAGCTCCAGTACAAACAGATTCAGTAGATCTCGATACAACAATTCCGTAGAGCTCCAGTACAGCAGATTCAGTAGATCTCGAGTACACAGATTCCAGTAGAGCTCGAGTACAACATATTCAGTAGAAGCTCCATTACAACAGATTCAGTATAGCCCAGTACAACGATTCAGTAGAGCTCGAGTACAACCGATTCAGTAGAGCTCCATTACAACAGATTCAGTAGAGCTCCAGTACAACAGATTCAGTAGAGCTCCAGTACAACAGATTCAGTAGAGCTCCAGTACAACAGATTCAGTAGAGCTCCAGTACAACAGATTCAGTAGAGCTCCAGTACAACAGATTCAGTAGAGCTCCAGTACAACAGATTCAGTAGAGCTCCAGTACAACAGATTCAGTAGAGCTCAAGTACAACAGATTCAGTAGAGCTCGAGTACAACAGAACATTTTCAATGAAGCATACTCTGGAAACGTTAGTAGACAGAATCATTTGTTATACCAATTTTTACCCTTATCATCTGCGGAAATTTAATTGCTTACTCCTTGATAATCCGTTGTTCAATAAGTTATGAAGAGACTGCAATACAAGTCTTGTGCTGGTCTATCCAGTGAACAAGTGTGTATAAATGTTGCTAAACAATAGCACAACTGAATTTAAAAAAATTGACTAACAAATAAATATTATTAGTTGTTAGTATTCAAATCTAAATTTTAGTCAGACAAGTTCACTAACCACTTGTGCTGAAGCACATCACGAGTTATGCTAATGAATTATTGTGTGAATGAATATATAAATACTCACCATATATAAAAACAAAGTATGGTATATTGGCTATTCAATAATAAATGCTATATATAGCACAGTGGTATAAACATGCTATATATAGCACAGTGGTGTAAAAATGCTATATATAGCACAGTGGTGTAAACATGCTGGCCTAGTAAGTCATTATTGTTTACTTCTCTATTTGTAGCTCCGAGTGGTAGTCCTGGAATACCTAGTGCAGTGGCAAATACTATAATGTCAACTAGCATTAATCTCACATGGACTGAAATAAATATGGCACAGAGAAATGGAATAATTACTCATTACATCATTCAATATGGAGTGGGAACTAATAGAAACATGAACATCACTACTCAGTCTAGTGTTACTACTCATCTAATCACTGGCCTCAGGCCCATCACTAACTATACCTTCACTGTAGCTGGAGTCAACAGTGTCAACAGAGGTCCTTTTTCTGCTGCTAGTGGAAATATTAGAACTGCTTCTGAAGATAGTAAGTTAACACATATGTACATACACGCATACATATATACATACATACACGCATACATATATACATACAAACAAACAAACAAAAAGCAAACATACATACATACATACATACATACATACATACATACTTACATACACACATATAAGTACAGTCAAAGGTACTTTTCTCAACAGTGAGAGAAGATTTTGGGCTAGTAATCAACGAAGCATGGCATATCAGAAACTGCAATAACTGCAATAATTCACACCAGATGAAGTTTCATTTGTAGCTTTACTAACTATTTTTACTAATTTACTTCTTTAATTATTTTATCTGTTTAAACATCAACTTCTTTCATGCACCAGCTTTTATGCTTCAAATTTTACCTGTCAACTTTAACAAACTATATTTTACTTACTGACTGTCATGTATCTTTGGTCCAGTAACTAGCAGCGGTTTTTCTGTGTCTGCTCTTTTTATTTAAATTTCATCTTAACTTTTGTAACCTGGTGAAGGCTGTGGTACTAAAACTATAAACAACAATAAAAAACAATAAAAAAAATAGTAATAATCATGTCAAATGTCAACATATAACATCTAAAATTATATACATATTATTATGATATCAACATATTTGGTATTCTTCTTTTTCAGCTCCTACTGGTAGTCCTGGAGTACCTACTGCTGATCAAATAATGTCTACTAACATTACCCTCATATGGACACAGATAGATATCTCACAGAGAAATGGAATTATCATTGGATATATAATTGAATATGGAGAGGGGAATACTAGGGACATGAAAATCAATACACAGTCTAGTGCTACCACTCATCTAATCACTGACTCAAAGCCTTCACTGAGTACACCTTCACTGTAGCTGGAGTCAACAGTGCCAACAGAGGACCTTTTTCTGCATCTAGTGAAATTATTAGAACTGCAGAAGATAGTAAGTGAAGAAACAAGTGATTAAAGATAATAAAATTAATATATAAATGAATATTATATATATATAAATATATATAAATATATAATATTTAATTACTTATTTCTTTATAAAATATATAATTCAATCATGTTATATTATAACTTATTATTATAAAATATAATTGTATTAACATAATTGGTAATCTTTTTCAGCTCCTACTGGTAGTCCTGGAGTACCTACTGCTAATCAAATAATGTCTACTAATCTTACACTCACATGGACACAGATAGATGTCTCACAGAGAAATGGAATTATCATTAGATACATGATTCAATATGGAGTGGGAACTAATAGAAACATAACAATCACTACTCCATCTAGTGCTACCACTCATCTAATCACTGGCCTCAAGCCCTTCACTAACTATACCTTCACTGTAGCTGGAGTCAACAGTGCCAATACTGGACCTTTCTCTACGGCTAGTGAAATTATTAGAACTGCTGAAGATAGTAAGTGAAGATACAAGTAAATAAATGTATATATGAATGTCTTATTAACATATTCGCTATTCTACTTATTTAGCTCCTACTGGTCATCCTGGAGTACCTACTGCTAATCAAATAATGTCTACTAACCTTACCCTAACATGGACACAGATAGATGTCTCACAAAGAAATGGAATTATCATTAGATACATGATTCAATATGGAGTGGGAACTAATAGAAACATAACAATCACTACTCCATCTAGTGCTACCACTCATCTAATCACTGGCCTCAAGCCCCTCACTGAGTATACCTTCACTGTAGCTGGAGTCAACAGTGCCAATACTGGACCTTTCTCTGGACCAAGTGAAGTAATCAGAACAGTAGCCGCAAATAGTATGTTTTACAAAGGGCTACAAATGTTCTCTTGTTTTTGTTTTACCTTTCTTATCCTATATAGTGAGATGCCTAACTCAACACTTCTTTATATCTCAATTTCTAACCCATAATTAATATAATTTAAGTAGTAGTAATTGTAGTCTGGTATAGTAATAGTCCACAGAAAGATGTTTCAACTCTGACGAGTCTTCATCAGTGATGTTGTTATATACAAAAGAATACTTCTCTTTGTGGTGAATATTTTTCTCTACAGGCTTTCCTTCACATGAAAAATATTACATTTATATATTTATTATATTGGAGTAGTAAAAATGGAATTATATGAAATTCTATTCACTAAAGATGTCCTCTTTTACTAACTATTCACTACAAGATGTCCTCTTTTACTAATTATCACTGCATGAAAAGTGTCCAGTAACAACCATAACAAAATCATAAATTATTACTAATCAGTTTATAACTGGCTTGATAGCCTCTACAGCCCTGTCAACTTTTTGTAAACTAATTATGAAGACAGTTTACGGATTTTGTTATGGTTGTCAGTGGACTCTTTTCAGGAAGTGTATTCACTACAAGATGTCCTCTTCTTCAATTCAATGTAGTAAAAAAATTGTACATCAAAAAGCATCAGGTGATGTAGCAAGATATTTATACCACAATCATTCATAAGTTGACTCGCCTTCATCTTGTGAGATTAATTAAACCTGTTATTAAATGTATTGCTATATCACCTTGACGACTGTAATAAATACTTCATTCTATGCTAGATACCTTCACTGTAGAAGTTCTACTGGGTTTGTATTTAAATCAATTTGTAAAGTTGGAAGTAACGCTCCGAGTGTTAGTTCTTATTAACTCCTCACACACCTGCATTAACCAGGCTGGATAGGGAAAGGTAGCTGTAAAAACCTGGGAACTGGTAATGAGCTCTAACTGAGCTCATTTGAGGGTAATCAGCTGCCAAGTCAGCAGTTGGCTACTACCTTGTGACATCTTGGTTATCACAACTAAGGTCACAACCACAAATAATACTATTGTGAAGATATCTAGCATAGAATAGATATGTATATTATAATACATGTATAATTCTATAGGTAACTGCTTTACAAATACTATTCAAATGAGAAGTGGAATTAATCGAGCAATAACGACCAACAATTGTAACAATAGAAGTCAAATTCAAGAAGGCATTTTGGCTGGAGTATTGCAACTTCTGTACACAGAGTATTGTGTGAATCCCCTGGGGCGATCAAGAGATTGTCCTATTGAGTCATGTGGCAGTGTACAGCAGCCTGGAATGTACTGGATCAGGAATGGAACAGAAATCATACAACAGTACTGTTTCTAAAACAATTAATAATTAGATGAATATTACTTAGAAATAGCTTGAGAATAATTAGTGTCAGCATTTCAACGTGTTATAATGACTAAATTGTGTGTGAACTGTTGTTGTTGGTTCTTCATAATGTTTGTGTGCAATTAATGCATCATAGTCCCCACTCATTGGATATGTTAGTTTGGGAGGAACCCTAGGATTAATATACATGAACTATAGTACAAGTAAACTATCTGTTAGCATTTAACGTAGCATACTTAAGTAGTCTTTTCAGAGGTATAGGAAGATGTTTCAGTATGGGAGGGGGAGGGGTGGGAGGTGGGGGAGGGGGATCTCCAAAGGCATGTTTTTAATAATTGTTCATGTGAGAAATCACCACGTGAGATAGTGCCTCAAAATTATGGGAGGGGGGCGAGGCTCCAGCCCCCGCAGCCCACCCCCTTCCTACACACTGTATTCACATTGTAATTATTCATCTAATGTAATATTATGAGCTGAGAGCAGCTAATAATGGTAAAGCTGGTAGTCATTTATAAATTACCCATAGTTTTTAGTCAGCAAAAATATAACATTCAAGTAATATTTTATTACTGAATTTATGCTCTTTTTATCAGGTGAGCTTAAATGAAAATAATTTAAATACTGTACAAGTTACTACTTAAATTTCAGATTAATTTAACTGAAATTTCAGATTAATTTATTCACTTATTAAATTGATATGTTACCGCATAACAATCATGTTCTAGTATGGATCACATGACTTTCTTGTGCGGATTCAAAATAGCTAATCGCTAATTGTTAAGTTTATAGTAATGTTTTGTTTAGTACACTCTATAGCTATACAAAAAATGACATTACAATCTGCATCTTTATAGAAACAATAAGATTTCCTTCTTATAAAGTATAAATTGAATATAATAATAATAATTTTTTACAAACCAATATTACTTTAGCTATAACTGCTCATTATATGACAAGTAGAAAGCTATCTTGGCAAGTGGAACACTGGCACTTCAGCATCCTAGCATGGCAGTGACAAGGATGGCAGTGACCAGGATGGCAGTAACTCTGGTGGTAGTGATGAGGAGTTTGATGACAGGAAGAATGACTTCAGTGCTGATGGGTGTAGTGACTGTAGTAGTTACTAGATGGTCAAGGACTCTGCCGAGAGAACGGAATTGATGATTCTGAAAGGTAGCGATTCTACAGGAATTTCAACCACATTCTTTATAGCAAAAAGTAAAAATAAATATTGTTATATAACAGGTGAGACTGCAGGGAGCCCTCTGACATATACTTCTATTATGTTATGACCAGTTGCATTACGTAAGGCGCAATTAAAATCACTAGTGGTGCGC